>Ga0209098_1000073_pt1 | contig 108440 bp, 105 predicted proteins | sample AD_JPNHW1_MetaG_FD_184429 | JGI IMG/M metagenome (GOLD analysis project Ga0209098, IMG submission 184429) | Active sludge microbial communities of municipal wastewater-treating anaerobic digesters from Japan - AD_JPNHW1_MetaG (SPAdes) (version 2) | ecosystem: Engineered > Bioreactor >... | reverse complement strand
ATTCTCTCAAGCCACTCCCGATAATGACTATCTACAAATCTAATGTTGTCTTTATTCAAGAGCTTGCTTCCGATTCTCCAATCGTTGAAGCTTACAAAAATATTAAATAGTTTATGATAGTTAAGTCGCGCAAATTTAATTTATTAAATTAAATAATGATTAAAAATAATTGGATTAAAATTGCTTTAATTGCTGGATCAGTTTTGGCTCTTATTGCGATTGGTTTTTTTGCCATAACAAAATGGCTTCCAGGCATGTATGCTTGTGATTCTTGTCCGTCTGATGCTGTTTTGAAGCAATCTCTATTGGATGAATTTGATAATAAGTTTCAACAAAAATATAATGATGGCGCTTTGCCTCCTATGACAATGGGGACGATGTCATCCATTAATTTATGGGGGAAAATTGTTAAGGTAGATTCCAACTCTTTAACTTTAAGAATAGCCAATAGATATCAGGAAGGAAATTTTGCTGACTATGTTTTGAATCAACCTAGTTTTTATGATATAAAAATTGTGACTGATGCAGCAACAAAAATTACGAAATTAGTTCCGCTTACGCCGCAAGAAATGACTGCTGGAAAAACTCCGAAAGAAAAAACGATAGTTTTGTCTGATTTAAAAGAGGGGACAACCGTAGATGTGGAATTATCGCAGCCGATTGACTTCAGTGTCGTAAAAGAGGTTAATGCTATTGGAATTAGATTATCATTACCGACGCCATAGAAATGAGTCAAAGATTTTTTTATAAAATTAGAAAAGCGCTTTTTTGGGCAATGTTTGCTTTATTTATTGTAGCAGGCACTGTTTGTGTTGTTTATTCTTTTGGTTATCGTTTAGATATAAAAGAGTGGAAAATCGTTCAAACCGGAGGATTAAACGTTAAGACTACACCAAAGATCACAGAGATTTTTTTGGATGGTGAAAAAGTAAACAAAAAAACTGGTTTGTTTTCCAATGAGATTTTTTTGCAGAGCATTCTTCCCGGTGATCATGCTTTAGAAGTTTCTAAGGCCGGATATTTTACTTGGAAAAAGAATGTTGTCATTGAGCCGAAGATGGTAGTTGAATTTTCCAATGTGGTTTTAATGCCTAAGAATTCTTTAAAAGAAAATATTTATAATGCTACTACATCTGAAGAAATCATTGATGTCTTACCTTTGGGAGATAGTGGAGAGATTCTTTTGGAAGTGAAAACAAAAGATAAAACCGGCACTTATCAAACATTGAATATCTTTAATAAAAGTAATGCTAGCTCATCAGAAATTTTTAGCAGAAAAATAAATTCATCGGAAAACCTTGAATTAATTAAAAATCTTGTTGTTGATGGCTCTAACTATAATCATTTTTTAATAAATTATTATAGTCGTTCTTTGGGAAGACGAGTCTATTATTTATGGGAAAAAAGTATGCCAGATCAGGTAACTGATTTTTCCAGTATCCTTAGTCAATATTTTTCTAATCAGCCACAGAAAATTCTATTTCATCCTTTTGAATATAATAAGTTCTTAGTGGCCACATCAAAGAAAATTGGCATTTTAGATTTGGACAAAAAAGCCGTGGACTATTTGCCTCCTGTTAACCCTTTAGATTTTAAAATTGGCGGTAATTCACTATTTTGGATTGATAAGGTTGGAGGATTGTATGCTTATAATTTAATTCTAAAAAATACTACGCCAATATCCATTTTGGATGAAAAAGATTTGTCTCTAAAAGAAATGAAAATTTCATTGGATGCGGAAAATATTTTAATTTCTTTAGATAATGGAAAAATAATTTTAGTTCAAGCAAATGGGTCTTCTCATACGATAGGCGAGAAAGTTTTCAATGCTTCTTTTTCTCCGGATAGTCAAAAAATAGCTTATGTTTCTGACGGTTCTATTAAAATTTATTTTATAGATGATTCTACCCAAGATGTAATTAGAAAATCAGGGGATGTGATCACGGTTGCCAGTAATATTGGAAATGTATCTGAATTAATATGGTTTAAGGATTCTTCTCATTTATTAGCGCGCTTTGGAGAAAAGTTTTCTTTCATAGAGGTGGATAATCGTGATAAGATAAATGTTTTTGACAAGGTTGTTGATACTGGCCATTATTATTGGAATAATGCTGGGGAAGTTTGGCGTTCTGCATCTGATTCTGTAGAAAAAATTAATTTATTGGTGGGAGAATAAAATTTGATGTTAAAAATCATCCGTTTTAAACGGATGATTTTTATTTATGTTGACGTTTTTTATTTGAGTGTTTTTATGATGTTGTATTTTTTTAAAAATAAGGTTAAATTTATAGTATATTAATTAGAATTTAAAATATTTCATGCTTAAAGATGACGATAAGCAAAAAGAGTTAGCGGAAAAACTTTCGGAATTTTCCCTGCAAGCCAAGGAGAGGGAGGCTAAATTGTTGGCGGAAAAATCTGGCAAGGAATATTTGAATCTTTCTATTATTAATCCACAAACACAGGCATTGGAGTTGATTGGTGAAGAACAAGCAAAGAGCGCTTTTTGCGCTCCTTTTTTGTTGAAAGGCAACGAATTGAGTTTGGCTTGTAAAAATTCGGGTTTAGACGCCACTAAGGTGGTAATAAGAGAATTAGAACAGCGTGGATTTAAAGTAAAAACTTATATTGTTTCCGATGCTTCTTTAAAAGTAATGTGGGATGGTTATAAATTGGTAACTTTGGGTAAAAAAGAAATTACTGGCAGAATTGATATCAATGCCGATAGCTTAGCTCAATTACAAACCAAAGTGGCTAACTTGCAGCAATTAAAGGAAGAAATAAATAAATTTCAAAGTCCTTATACTTCCCAAATATTGGAAATTATTTTGGCCGGCGCTTTGGCAATTGATGCTTCCGATGTACATATTGAAGCTGAAGAAAAAGTTGGGCGTTTGCGTTATAGAATTGATGGAGCCTTGCAGGATATTTACGATTTAACTACGGCGCATTATCGTTCAGTTTTGTCACGTATTAAACTTTTGTCTGGAATGAAAATAAATGTTCATTCGGCTGCGCAAGACGGACGCTTTACCATTAAAACTAAAGAGACACCGATTGAAATTCGTGTTTCTATTATTCCAAGCGCTTACGGAGAAACTGTAGTAATGAGAATCTTAAATCCTAAGAGTATTCAATTGAAGTTGGAGGATTTAGGTTTTCGCTCCGATGATTTGGTTATAGTAGATGAACAGATTAGGAGACCGAATGGCATTATTTTAAATACTGGTCCTACCGGTTCTGGTAAAACTACTACGCTTTATGCTTTGTTGAGAAAAATTTATGATTCAGAGATGAAAATTATTACCGTAGAAGATCCGGTAGAATATCATATTGAAGGCATCACTCAAACTCAAGTAGAAGTTGAAAGAGATTATACTTTTGCCAATGGTTTACGTTCTATCTTGAGACAAGATCCAGATGTTATTTTGGTGGGTGAAATTAGAGACAATGAAACAGCCGAAATTGCTATGAATGCAGCTTTGACCGGACACTTGGTATTCTCTACATTACATACCAATGAAGCAGCTGGTACAATTTCAAGATTATTGGATATGAAAATACAGCCGGCAATTTTGTCTGCGGCTTTAAATATGGCCATTGCGCAACGTTTATCAAGAAAGCTTTGTGTCTCTTGTCGGCAAAAAAGAAAATTGGAAAAAATAGAAGTAGATAATATTAAAAAATTGATAGAATATATGCCGAGCAGAGTGCAGAAACCAGAGGTCAATGAAAATACGGAAATTTATGATGCTAAAGAAGGTGGCTGTGATAAATGTAATTTTACTGGATATAAAGGCAGAGTAGCAATTGTGGAATTGTTGTTGATTGATAATAACATTAAAGAAATGATAAATCAGACACAAATTCCATCATTGCCGGTTTTGAAAGAAGCGGCCATTAAAGCGGGAATGGTAACTATGGAGCAGGATGCAATTTTAAAAATTTTAGCAGGCACGACTAGTATTAGCGAGGCAGAGTCTGTATTGGGGGAGTTCATTTAAATTATTTATACTTTGGTTCTGACGAGGGATAAAAATTATCTGGCTATTGGAGAGGCGAGATAATTTAAAAAAATCTCCCCCGCGACTATAGTCGTGGGGGAGATGAAGACATCCTTAACCCGGAGGCAATTTCTTGTGCGAGGCACAAGGTCAAGAATAGTTCCAAGGAATATCCCAGTCGGAACCAGAGTACCCTCAAAAAGATTCCCTAGAAGGCATTATAAATTGGAGATAGCGCCAATTGCCTCCAGATTGAGAAAGTCTTTTCTAGATTTTTAACTGTTCTTATTATATCACAAATGAGGACAGAAGTCAATAGCAAAAGAGTGAGAAAAAATATGCCTGGTTGTTTTTTTAACAAGGATATTTTATCTCCAAATTTTCAAAATCTGAGATAAATATTGTATTATAAAAGCAATATTCTTGTCAAGCTTGTTAAAAATAATTAATGGATAAAAAAATAGATGCAAAAAAGAATATTTTAAAGCCTGATTTAGTATTGGATTCAACTTTGCGTCCAAAAAATTGGGCTGATTTTATCGGTCAAGATAAAATTAAAAAAAATATTAAAGTTATTTTAGATTCTGCCAAAAAAAGAAAGGAAGCGCCCGATCATCTTTTATTGTATGGCTCCGCCGGTTTGGGGAAAACAACTTTGGCTCATTTAGTTTCTCAAGAAATCGGTTCGGATTTGAAAATCACTTCCGGTCCGGCAATTGAAAAGGCTGGCGACCTCGCTTCTATATTAGCCAATCTTTCCGAGGGAGACGTTTTGTTTATAGATGAGATTCATCGTTTGAATAAGATGATTGAAGAGATTTTATATTCAGCTATGGAATCTCGGGTTTTGAATTTAATTTTGGGCAAGGGTCCGTCGGCGCGCACTGTGCAATTAGATTTGCCGCCCTTCACTTTGATGGGCGCTACTACTAGAGCGGGAATGATCTCTAGCCCTTTGCGTTCGCGTTTCGGGGCAATTTTTAAATTGGATTTTTATGAAGACGTTGATATTGAAAAAATAATTTTAAAAAATGCTCAAATTTTGGGAGTGGAGTTGGAAAAAGAGGCTATAGAAATTTTGGCAAAAGCCAGCAGGGCTACGCCGAGAATCGCTAATCGTTTGTTGAAGCGAAGTCGTGATTTGGCCGTGGTAGAGGGCAATGGAAAGATTTCCGGAGAGATTAGCAGAAAAATTATGGATATGTTTGAGATTGATGAGTTAGGATTGGAATCAACTGACAGGAAAATCTTAGAAATTATTATTGATAAATTTGGCGGTGGCCCGGTAGGTATCGGCGCAATGGCTGCAGCAGCCAATGAAGAAAGGGAAACCATAGAAGAGGTTTATGAGCCGTATTTGATGAGAATTGGTTTTATTGAAAGAACGCCTAAGGGAAGAGTGGTAACTGGTTCGGCTTATAAACATTTAAATTTATATAATCAAAATAATAAGCAGGAAAAATTAATGGAATAAATAAAAATCAAATTAAAAGTTTCAAGTTCCAAATCAGAAATCCGAAAAAATGGATAATGAAACAAAACCCAAACATTACGACTTAGAAGAAAGAACCACTCTTTTATTATCAGAAAAAAGAAATAATTGTAAATTGGGGTTTGATAATTTTTCTGAATTCGGTTTTGAGTTTTGGGGCCTTAGACTTCATTAATCTTAAAATTTTAAAACTGTCATTTTCAACTTTGATGTTTGCATTTTAATTTTGATTTATTATGTTTAAAAGATTATTTATCTCTTTTGTGTTTCTTTTCGGGGTATTCTTTATTCCTGATGTTGTTGCCGCTGGCACAATTATTATCAATGAGATTATGTATGATTTGCCTGGGGCCGATGATAAACATGAGTGGATTGAAATCAAAAATATTTCTAATGGGGTAATTGATTTAACTAAGTGGAAATTTTTTGACGGAGACGGAACTATCAACCATTCCTTGGTTATATCGGCGGAACGTGGCGGGCAGGGGAGTTTGATTATTCCAGCTGGGGGATTTGCTATTCTTTCCGGCAATGCTCCTACTTTTTTATCTGATTATAAAGGTTTTTCAGGAACCGTAATTGATACGGTGATGAATTTAGGTAATGTTTCTGATATTTTGCGAATTTTAAACGTTGACGGGCAAGTTGTTGATGAGATTTCATATGCGAAAGAAATGGGTGGGGCTGGCGATGGTTATGATTTGGAAAGAGTGAATGACTATTCTAATCAATTTTGCGTTTCGCAATATTTAGGCGGTTCGGCTGGTTTAGCTAATGTGCCTAATTGTTTTGTGGCGACACTTCCGACGCCTACCGTCAGTGGGATTGGAACTCCGACTCCGCCCGCGGTGAACATTGGAACAACACCAAGTCCTACGTCTATCCCAATTGTGAATATTACACCTTTACCCTCTCAGATTTTGAATAATCAAAAATTAGGAGGGCAAACTCCAATATCTCTGTCGATTGACGAGATTATTCATTTAAATATTAATGAGTTTATTCCTAATCCCGATGGTTCGGATGAAGAAAACGAATGGATTGAGATTTATAATGCAGGAGAAACAGACGTTAATTTAAATGGTTGGAAGTTGAAAGACGCTTCCAATAAGGAATTTAATTTTACTAATGAAAAAATTACGGCAAAAGGATTTTTGATTTTGACTAGGCCGCAAACGAAAATTACTATAAATAATGATGCAGAGGTTTTAAGTTTGATTTCTCCTCAAGGAGGAATTGCCTCGCAAATTCAATATTCCGGCGGTTCTCAAGAGGGGTATTCTTTCGCCAGATATGCGAAAAACGATTGGCGTTGGACCAATCTTTTAACCCTGGGAAAAGTCAATGAATTTTCTCAAAAACAAAGCAATAATGATTTAATAACAGAAGAAAACGATATTGTTTCCAGTCCATCGCCCGAAGTAGCTTCTTTATCCGTAGACAAGGTCTCTTCTTTGCGGAAAATAGTGTTTATCGCCTTGAGTGCGGGTTTTATTTTCAGTATTGCTGTTCTGATTTTTATGAAAAAGTTTGTTTCGAAGAAAAATGAGTCATAAAGGAAAACCCTCGCTCTTGGCGGGGGTTTTTAAATTATGCTATAATAAACGTATGAATATTCCCGGATTTTCTTTATTTTATCTCATTAAACAGTTCTTTTTCAGGATTTTTAGATTTTTAAGACATTGGTATATTGATAGCTTTGTCTTTATTTGGCACAAATTTTTAGGAGTTTTAGAGAAGTTTGATCGTATTTTTGCCGTCAAAATTACGATGCGACATTGGTTAGAGCCTCTTTATCAGGATAAAACCATTATTGGTTATATTTTGGGCTTTATTTTTAGGACTTTGCGTGTTTTTTTGGGGGGAATCATTTATTTAGTGATTTCCATTATAGGGATAGCAATCTATTTAGCTTGGGCTTTTATCCCGTTTTATTGCATTTATATGATTTTTAAATAATTTTATGGAATTAATTTCAGCAAAACAACTTTATTTTAAAGAGCCGCGATTAATGATGAATTTTGTCAGCCGTTTAGTGACTAGAGTTTTTATTTTTTTGTTTTATATCGCTTTGGGGGCGATGGCGTGGATTTTATCATCGGCTAGCGGCAATCTTAAGTATTTGGGATTTTTATTGTTTTTATTTTTAATAGATAGAATAATTTATTTGCGCGAGCCTAGAAGTAAGTTTAATAAAAATTTTTCCGCGGATGTTAAACAGGGTAAAAGTTTCAATTTGGCCGATTTTAGTACTGATGATTATAAAAGGCTTTTAGAGGTGGCGGGGGAAAAGACATTTATTGCCAGAGGCAATTTTTATTTGCGTTTATTGGATGAGTTTTTGGCTTTAGGTCAATTTCAAAAAGTTTTTAAAAAAATAGACGTGCCGGTGGATGAATTTCGTTATGCTTTGAGAGAAGAAATAAAAAAATCAGCCGAAAATAAAGAAGAGCAAAAAGATAAGAATGAAATTTTGCGTATGGTTGAAAATTTGGCTGTTAATTCTTTAAATTATTGCAATGCGGAATATTTAAAATCAAAAGATTTATTTGCGGCTTTGTTTTATGTTGATGATGCGTCATTGAAGCGTTTACTCAGTCATTTCAAGATTGATCCTGACGATATAAAGGTGGCGGTTGTTTTTACGGAATTTAAAAATAAAATTTTTGGTATTTTTGGTCACCCAAGATCATTGAGTGGTTTTACCAGTAAATTTTCTTCTAAACGTCATCGTGTTATGAATCGCGCTTGGACAGCTAAGCCGACTCCATATTTGGATTCTATCAGTATTGATTTGACTGATTTGGCGCGCCAAGAAAGAATTGGATTTTTGATTGGACATAAAAATGAATATCAACGTATGGTAGACATTCTTTCTCGCGCGGATAAAAATAATGCTTTATTGGTGGGAGAGTTGGGAATTGGCAAGGAAGCTATGGTGAGGCATTTGGCTTACAATATTTCTAAAGATAAAGTGCCAGAAAAATTATTCGATAAAAGATTGGTGAAATTGTCGGTGAGTAGATTGGTGGCCGGTGGTACTCCGGAACAAGTTTTGGAAAGGAGCCATCAGGTTTTGAATGAAGTTCTGATAGCCGGTAATGTAATTTTATACATTCCCGATATTAATAATTTAGTGAAAACTTCCGGTGGACAATATTTGAGCGCGGCCGATTCTTTTATGTCTGTAATGAACAGAAGCGATTTTCAGGTGATAGGATATTGTGCTCCGGATGTGTTTAAAAAAGATATCGAAACAAAAAAGGATTTTTTGTCCTTATTTGATGTGATTAGGGTAGAGGAATCATCCGAAGAAGAAGCGATTGAATTATTAAGTTATTTTTCTTTAATCTTGGAAGATCAGTATAAAGTTGATATCAGTTTTAAGGCCATTAAAAAAGCGGTGAAATTAAGTCACCGTTATTTTAGAGAGAAGCTTTTGCCTCAAAGCGCGGAGGATTTATTGAAAGAAACTTTGTCTTTTGTAAAAAATAAAGGAGAGAAAGAATTGACCGAGGACGATGTTGTGCAGGTATGCCAGCAAAAATTAAATGTGCCTTTATCTGAGACAACGGAAGCCGAGGCCGAATCGTTATTGAATCTAGAAGACAAAATTCATGAACGATTAATTGATCAGGAAGAAGCGGTCAAAGCCGTAAGTCGTTCTTTGCGAGAATATCGCGCCGGTCTTTCCAGAACGGGCGGTCCAATCGCTACTTTTTTGTTTGTTGGTCCAACTGGTGTAGGTAAAACGGAGTTGGCTAAAATTGTTGCTAAATTGCAATTTGGTTCGGAAAATTCTTTTTTGCGTTTTGATATGTCTGAATATCAAGATAAAAAAAGCGTTTTTAGATTTATTGGTTCACCCGAAGGGGATATATCAGGAGAGCTTACTGAGGCTATTAGGCAAAAACCCTTTGCTTTAATATTATTGGATGAATTTGAAAAAGCGCATCCGGATATTTTAAATGTTTTTCTTTCGGTTTTTGACGATGGTCGTTTGACTGATAATGTCGGTCGAGTGATTGATTTTACCAATACAATTATTATTGCCACTTCCAATGCTCATTCGGAATTGATTAAACAGGAATTAGAAGCAGGAAAGAATATTATGCAGATTACTGCCGATGTAAAAAGACGTTTAACTGAATATTTCAAACCGGAATTGTTAAATCGTTTTTCTAATATTATTGCTTTCAAAACTCTTTCTTCTCAAGATGTGAGGAAAATTTCAATCATTCTTTTGAAAGAAGTGGCGATAATGATGGCCGAAAAACAAGGCGTGGAAATTTTGTTTGATGATTCGGCCATTGATAAATTGTTGGAACTTGGCTATAATCCGGTTTACGGCGCTAGGCCTATGCGCAATGCTATCAGCGATAATATTAAGAGTGTTTTGGCGGATAGTATTTTGAAAAAAGAATTTGCAAGGGGAGATAAGCTTGTTTTAAAATACAACGGTAATAGTTTTATCGTGGAAAAGAAATAATTATGCGAATTAATAAAGTCATCAAAGTTTTAATTACAGCGGATTTTTTTATGCTTTCGGCGGTTGGTATGGCTAGTCCGATTTTTGCTGTTTTTATTACCGATCATATTCAGGGTGGAAATTTGGCTTTGGTGGGTTATGTCTCTACGGTTTATTTGTTGGTAAAAGCTTTTTTTCAATTGATTTTTGGAACTTGGATAGACAAAAAAGATAATGAAAAATATGATTTTTATTTAATGATTGTCGGTTCCATAATAGCGAGTTTAGCTCCTTTGGGATATATGTTTAGCACTTTGCCTTGGCATGTGTATTTGATTGAAGGCTTGAATGGCTTGGGCTTCGCTATGAACTTGCCGGCTTGGTATGCTATTTTTACGAGACACATTGATAGGGGGCAGGAGGGATTTCAATGGAGTTTAGAAACTATGTTGGTGGCTTTAGGCAGCGCCATTACCGCTTCAGCCGGAGGATATTTGGCGGAGCGTTATGGATTTAATCTTATCTTTATTTTAATGTCTGCTTTTTCTTTATTGGGCACTATGTTTATGGCTTTTATTTATAGAGATTTGAAAGCTCATAAATTTATTGTTACTCCCAAAACCACGGATGAGTACATTAAACCATTTAAAAAGCGACTTATGCATAAACGTTATTTTTAATTTTGGTCGATCTAATTTTAATAGAATGTGGCAAATGGTATGTAAAAACAATATTTTACGTTTCACATTCAACATTCTAAATAATTATGGAACAACAAAAAAATCAGTCAACTGAGAATGAGAAAAAACAGGGGACTGCCGATAATAAAACAATTATGGCAGTAATAGCATATATTCTTTTCTTTGTTCCTCTTTTGACTGAAGACAAAAAGGATCCTTTTGTGAGATATCATGTACGTCAGGGATTAGCCCTGTTCGCTTTGGCGGTCGTCGTTTATCTTTTAAACGGAATGATTTATAATATTTTTCCGTTGAGTATGTGGTATTTTGCGAGATTGATTTCTTGGCTTTTAAATATAGCAGTTTTAGTCCTCTTTATTTTGGGCGTAAAAAATGCTTTAAGCCATAAAGAAGAGCCGTTGCCGTTGATTGGAAAAATTGCTGAGAAATTTAAGATTTAGTTGAAGAAAAGAAAAACTGGTCGCATAAAGCGACCAGTTTTTTAATTTTGAATATAGGAAATAATTTTTTTCCATATTTTTTCTATTTCTTGGTCAGTTACTATTCTTTCGTTGGGGAATTCTATCAAGAGGCAAGGGAAAGAGATCGTCTTATTGATAAGAACTTTGCTATTAAGGGTAAGTTGTAAAAAGGGGTATCCGAATATTTTGACGATAGTTTTTTTGAAGGAGATGTTTTCACGGTTCGTAGTGGTTTGGGGATTTTTTTCTTTTTCTATTTTTTTCTGTATTTTTTCTTTGATTTTTATGAATTCTTCCGGTACGGGATTTTCGTCATAAACAGAGACGATGATCGCATTATCAATAAATTGAACAAAGATTGGACAATAAATTTCGTTTTTCTCATTGATAATTATATGAATTCTTAGAGTGCAATCGTCGTGCTTTGTGTATTGGTTGAAAATTTGCCAGTCATCCCATAATTGCATAGATCTTTTTAGTAATTCTTCTTTAGTGTTCATTGAATGGCCATTTTTTCTCGGATGATTTTTTGAGCTTCCGGAGTGATGAGTCCGCGTAATCCCAAATCAAGAATGTCATTTGTTGTGATTTTTGTTATTCTTGCTAAATTTTCAAGAGAAAAATCTTCTTTTTTCTGAAAATCAAAGAAACTGGTTGCCGTTTTGGGTGTTGTGTCGATGCCCGATTCTTGTAGGGTGAATCTACCGTTTTGAATACATAGTACTAGAAACATTTTTATCCTCCCTTTAATGAGTTTATGATGATTTCAGTTTTTTAAAAACTACTCACATCATAAAAGAAAACGATGGTCTTGTCAATTTGAAGAAAAGTCTTTAGAATGCGTTTATGTCTAAAGGATTTTGGAAAAAATTAAAAAAGCCGATTTTAGCGATGGCTCCTATGGCCAATGTGACAAATATGGCTTTTCGTCAGATCGTGGCTTCTTGTGGGAAACCCGATGTTTTTTGGACGGAATTTGTATCAATTGATGGATTGTGTTCTGTCGGTCGAGAGAGGTTGATGAAGGATTTGCGATTTAGTGATAAAGAGAGGCCGATTGTGGCGCAATTTTTTGGTAAAGATCCTCAAAAGTTTGTTGTGGCGGTAAAATTAGCAAAAAAAATGAAGTTTGACGGTATTGATATAAATATGGGTTGTCCCGATAAGAAAATAATAAAGCAAGGCGCGGGGGCGGATTTAATTTTAAATGCTAAATTAGCCAAGAAGATTATTTTAACGGTGAAAAAGGCGGCGGGGAGTTTGCCTGTTTCCGTAAAGACTAGAATTGGATATGGTAAATATGATAAGGAAGAATTTAAGAAGTGGTTGGAAGTTTTATTATCGGCTCGACCGGATGTTATTACCGTTCATGGCCGAACAAGAAAAATGATGTACACCGGTGTGGCTGATTGGGAAGCGATAAAGTTTGCTGTAGAAATTGTGAAAAATTATAATAAAAAAAATAAAACCGATATTTTAATATTGGGAAATGGAGACGTTAAAGATTTGAAGGATGCTTATGAAAAAATTGCATTGTCCGGAGTGGATGGAATAATGGTGGGAAGAAATGTTTTAAATAATCCTTGGTTTTTTTACAAAAAGAGCAAAAAAATATCGCCAATAGATAGAAAAAAGATATTATTAAAACATTTAACGCTTTTTTCAAAAATTGAAAAAGGAGGAGATTTTAATTCTTTGAAAAAATATTTTAAGTCATATTTATCGGGATTTAAGAATGCCAAATCTTTAAGAATTAAATTAATGAATGCAAAAAGTAGTGGGGAAGTCAGGAAGATATTAAAGTGATAGTTATTATTGACTTTCTCATTATTTTATGCTATTATAATAAAAGCATTTCAAATAAAAGGAGGCCGAAATGACCAAGGACAAAGGAGTGATTTTGGTGGCGGCGCAGAAACAGGCGGAGAAGCAGAAACTGCTGTCTCCCAGTACTCGATGGTTTCCACCGGAGCAGGTGGAACTTGTACGAGTACCCGACAAGACAGTGGGGTGGGTCGTAGGCAAGGACTGTGAAACCTTGCGTATCGTCTTGGTACTGGACACGAATCGTGTCCACTTATTCGATCAGGATGAAATCGTCCTGATCGCCAACGAGGAGGCAGTGGTCTAACTCAAAAAACAAAAGGACGACTATGGAAAAAATAGCCGTCCTTTTTTATTTAAATTATTATCAATGATAACAGTTGTGATTATAATTGAAATTGAGGCAGAAAAATTGATGAGGGATATTTTTTAGTCGGGTTGAAAAATGTGGTATAATATCAATATGGAATATATAAAAAAATTTGGTCAAAATTTTTTAGAGAATGATGAGGCGTTGAAAAAAATAGTAGAATCATTAGAGATTGAAGAAGGGGATGTTATTTTGGAGGTGGGAGGAGGCAGCGGCAATCTGACCAAAGAAATTTTGAAAATAACAGATAATGTTATTGTGATTGAAAAAGATCGACGTTTGATTGAGGGATTGAGAGGTCTTTCTAATGGAAGCAATTATAAGGTAGTGGAGGGAGATTGCCGAGATGTTTTGGCTGGTATAGTGGAAAATTTAGGAAATTATAAAATTTGCGGAAATATTCCTTATTATCTTACCGGGCAATTATTAAAAATTATTCGAGAATTAAAAAAATCTCCTCAGTCCGTGGTTTTTACCATGCAAAAAGAGGTGGCGGAGAGAATTCTTGGCGGAAAAAAAGAAAACCAACTTTCAATTATTACCAAATTATGGGCCGCGCCTGAGATTGTAATGAATTTAAAAGCGGAAGATTTTTATCCCAAGCCTAAAGTTGATTCCAGTGTGATAAAATTGACAGTTTTGTCTAAAGAAAAACGCTGTAAACAAGAAAATAATGTTATTGATTTGGTGAAGGTGGGGTTTTTAGCCCCCAGAAAGACATTGTTTAACAATTTATCAAGTAAATTTTCTAAGGAAGCGATAAAAAAAGCGTTGGAAGAGATGAATTTCTCCGATAAAATAAGGGCGCAAGATTTAGATGTGACAATGTGGATAAATCTCGCTAAAATTCTTCTTGATTAATATTTTTTGTGGTACAATATAGATAGATAAATACAAATGAATTTTATATTTAATTCAAAAAATAAAATTGGTTTATTTATTTTAACGTCCGCATTGATTATCGCGGGAATTTTAGTTTTTTACGATCCGCAAGCTCCTAAAAAATCACTGGCTGATTTGGAAAAAGAGGGTGAGTCTGCTGTGGAGGGATTTAATATTAAAAAAGAAAATGAAAAAATAGGTGTATTAAGCAGTGAAGATTTGTCAGCTCTATTGACGGGTAAAAAAGCATCAGAAAATCTTACGCAAAAATTTGCCGATAATTTAGCTAAGGGATTTATTGATTCTAATCCATCCGGGATAGAAGAGGGAAAGGAAGTCGCCGTTCCTGATAGTCAAACTTTGTTAGATCAAATAGCTGCAGAACAAGATAAAAGTTTTGATAGCGCTTTATTTGTGACTAAAAAAGATTTGAAGATTTCCACGGATAACTCTCAACAAAATATTTTAAGTTATTACGAAAGTTATAAAGAATCTATTTCTAAATATGCCGCTAAAATGAATATGGCTGCTAATTTGGAAATGTTTATGGATACAAATAATCCCGATTATTTAAAATTGATTCCCGGTTATTTGCAAAATATTATTGATGATTTAATGATGCTTAAGGTTCCATCCGATTTATCCTCATTGCATCAGGATGCTATAAATTTATTTATTACGGAAAAGGGAATTTTTGAATCTTTGGCCAATGTCAATGACGATCCATTGAAGGCAGCCTCGTCTTTGATGGCTATGGATGAATTATTCGATGAATTTTCTACTTTAGATAGTGGATTTGCCAAGGTTTTAAAAAGCCATGGTTTTGAAATACAATATCAATAAATAAATGTTTAAAAAATCATTAATTACATTTTTAATATCGACGATTATAGTTAGTACTTTTTCGCCGTTATTTTTTACTGTGCCAAAAGCGGAGGCTCAAGGTTTTGGCCTTCCTTTGGTTATTGGTAGTTCCTTCCCTCTTCAGTTGGTTCAGCAGCAATTAGCGCAACAAGCAGCACAAACATTTATATCAAAAGTGGTTGATCAGGCATTGAAGGCTATATTAGAAATGCTTAGAAAAAAATTGCTTGATTATTTTGTTGATTCTATTGTTAAGTGGGTTCAAGGAACGGATGGTAAGCCTGCGTTTGTTACTAATTGGAGAAAGTTTATGGGGGATGTAGTGAATGATGCTCTTGGTAGTTATGTTAAAACCACCAAGTTTGCCGGTCTTTGTGATACATTTGATTTTCAAGTGCGAGTAAGTTTACCACAGGTAAATAGCAGACCAGCTTTGCCAACTTGTACTTTAAATCAAATTGTAGGCAATATTGAAAATTTTTATAATGATTTTAGGGAGGGTGGATGGTTAGCTTTTGATGAATCTCTAAATCCTAGGGGAAATCCTTATGGTGCTTATATGACAGCCATAGAAGGAGCGGCTTATGAAATGTTAACTGCGCAAGCAGAGCAAGAACAGGAGCAAAGTCAAAGCCAAGGAGGATTTTTAAACACTAAAAAGTGTACTGCATCAATTGATGATCCATTAACCGGAGAAAAGAGTTGTTTGTTGTGGGAGACTACTACTCCTGGCACAACAATAGCTCAAAGATTACAGAAAGCTTTAGATGTTGATATTGATAATGTCTTATCAGCTACAGAGTTTACTACTTATATAGCAACTATTGCTGATGCCGCGATAAATAGGTTATTCAGGGCTGGCAAAGATGGCTTATTGGGAATGCTTACTAAAGAGGCGCCAGCTAACTATGAAGATCTTGGAACAACCGGACCTTCCGATATTAATTATGAATGCGATAAAGATTTGGGGGCTTGTGTGATGACCGTGGGAGGGAAATATACTTCCAAAGAAGAATGCGATACTGCTTGCGCTGGAGGATCTGGGGTGAAATACGCTTGTGAGGAAAATTCCTATACTTGTACGATTAGTCCTTTTGGTGAATTTAATACAAAAGATTCTTGCACGGCTTCTTGCAAGGCCGATACCTCTGATAATAGTGATTGGCCATATCCAACGTGCGATGCCTGTAGGGCTGGCGTGTATGTAAGGGGTAGGGGAAATCCAGGAAACAGCACTAAAGGAAATTGTAGCGCAAATGGAACGTGTACTATGTGTAGCGCGGCAAGTCAATCGACACCAAGCAATCTTTGTCAGACCTTTTGTGAAGCTACTAGAGAGGAAGCGTGGGGTGGAAAAACCGGTCAAAATACTAGGACTTTTACTCGTGATGAAATAACCAGTTCCGGGTATGATTTGATATGGAGTAAGGGCGGCAGTAGTGTCCCGAGTGATGGTTGTACTTGTAGTTATTCTGGTAACTATAAAAAAGTGAATGAATATTCATTTGGAAATGGATATACTCATGATGATAGTTATTGTTATGATTGCACCAGCTTGCCGGCAAGCGCTAAAAATTTGTCAGTGTGGGGGACAGACGCGGCAGAGCCGCAATCGGTTTGTACGGGTTCAACTTGGTGTGACACATGGTGTTGCCCAACTTGCCCCACACCGCCAGTTCACCCTTAATTAAAAATAGATGAAAAATATTTTTAAGAAAATAAAAAACATATTAAAAACCAAAAAATTTTGGGTAATCTTATTATTGTTATTTTTTATACCTAATATAATTAATGCTGAGGAGGGTATATTTGGTTATAACGATGAAGATTATGGAGTTCGTAGTGATTATCCAAGTGGAATATTTGGCGATGCTTTATATATGATTGGGACGCTTGGGAAAACGGCTAATAATCCGACTGGTTTTTTGAGTGCAGTGGTGGTTAAGGGGGCTGCTACCATAGCTTATGGAATTGCTTATGCTATGGGACAACTAATTCAACTATTATCAAAGTTGCTAGCATGGGTAGTAGATATTAGTCAATTTACAAAATTGGGTGTGGTACAGCAGGGTTGGAAAATTTGTCGTGATTTTGCTAACTTGTTTTTTATAGCAGTATTAATTTATATTGCTTTTTCATTAATATTAAGATTACAAAAAGGAGATCCTAAAAAATTATTATTTAAAGTTATTGCAATGGCAATAATTATTAATTTTAGTTTGATGATAGGTGGAATTATTATTGATTTTTCACAAGTACTGTTCAGATATTTTATATTTGCTCCTTTAAATGCGGGTGAAAAAAACGGAGTTGAATTTAGTAAAAATTTGGCCAATTCTTTAAAGTTGCAGACTTTTTGGGCATCCGATACGCAATCAGGAAATCTGAAAGAAGCAGGGGCTGAAGCTAAAACGGATATATTTCAAGTTTTAATAAAATTATTATTTGTTATTGTTTTTAGTTGTTTAGTGTTAATAATTTTTGGAGCCCTTGTTTTTACATTATTTATAAGAAATTTTTGGTTATGGATACTTTTGATTTTAGCGCCCTTGGCTTGGTTTTTGGGCATGGTCCCAATCCCAATATTGTCAAAATATGCTAGTCATTGGTGGAGTAATTTTTTGAAATGGGCATTTATGGCGCCTATAATGGGATTTTTTATATTTTTGGCCATAAATTTACTAGTCGCTGATAATACAAAAGGATTAATAGATAAAGATACGCTAAAAGCAAAGACTGGTGGGGATACAGCCATATTTAAATATAGTAATGGTAGTAGCAGTATTTTTGATCCAACTAATGTAATGCAGTTAATGGTAGTACTTGGATTTTTGATTGCTGGTTTGATGGCTGGGCAGAGTTTGGGCTCGGGCGCTGCTAAGGGGGCAATGGGAATGATAACTAAAGCTCAAAAGGGAACGCAAAAATGGTTAGGGAAGCGAGCGGCAAATAATTTTGTTACTAGGGGAGCAACTAATCTTGGTGCTAGAAGTTTAAATGCCTTAACCGCCGTGCCTGTTGTGGGTAAGGCATTTAAGGGTGCAGCTGTTCGGGCTACCGAGAAGCGAGATGAGTTGAGAAAAGAGAAGGGGCAATTAGGGAAGAAGTTTGATTCCGGACAATTAACGAGTATGTGGGGAAATTTGAATACTCAGGAAAGGGTGGAGGCGGCTAAAAAAATCGGTTATGACAAATTGAATCAAAAGCAATTTGAAGATATGCAAAAGATTTACGGCAAGAAGGGAATGGGCTTTGATAAAGAAAAGAAGGATATGGAAAAAGCAGCTCCACATTTTACTGATGGATTTAAAAAAGAATCTGAAGAATTTGTAAAGAGTCGCCAAGAATTTGCTAAAGAGAATACTGAATATGAAAGAGTTGATAATGAGTATAAGGAAGCAGTAAAGAAGAGGGATAATGATAAAAATGATTATAAAAAGGCTGAAGATAACGCTAAGGTGTTAGAGGGGGCGGGAGCAACAGAAGAAGCAATAGAAGAAGCAAAGAGAACAATAAATGATGCGAAGAATAAATTAGGAGCTTCTGAAGCCAATGTTTCAACATTGGAAACACAAAGAGGTGGTGCCCAGAAGACAAGAGAAGACGCGAGAAACGAATTTGAAAAAGCGAGGGTGCCGATTATGGAGCGTTTTCAAGAAACAGATTTATCCAAGCTGTCTGAGTTGACTGGATCTTTAGGGAATTTGAAGACTGCGCAGGCGCAAGCTTTAATTGATGTTATGGCCCATAAGCCCATGAAGAGTATAAATAGCGCTTTGTCTAAAATTAGAGGCAAAGATATGGCAGCAACATTTACTTTAAGGCAAGGGGTTACAACTAGTATGGCAGAAAATCTTTATTTGGATGGTGGCGTTGGAGCTGTTGCAAAAATGAGTCAACTTGATTCTTCTCCGGGCGCTAAAGCTGGACATTATGGTTTTGCTGAAACTATAAAGAGAATGAAGGTTGATGGGAAGGATATTGCTGAAGAAACAGTAGGAAAGATCATGGATGCAGCTCATAAGAAAAAACAAACCGAGGAATTATTAAGTGATCTTGCCGAAAAAATGGAGAAACCTGATGACGCAAAAAAAGAAGAGAAGAAAGAAGAAAAAACGGAAGATAAAAAATCATAAAAATAAAAATGTTTGGAATATTAAATGAAAATTTTGCAAAAAGATATGAAATGATGCCTGAACAACTTCAGGAGTCTTTTGATGGCGCGGAAACGGCTGAGGCAATTAGTCAGGTAGCGGCAATGAATAATTTATCTAGCGAACAATTAGACGTCGTTACTTGTTTGACTGGTGATGTCTTGGCCGGATTTACGAATTATAACGATTTTCCAAAAAGACTTGTTGATGAATTTGGGTTTAATGCCATATTGGCTCAAGACATTTTTAAGGAGATTGATAGACAAATATTTTTACCGGTGAGAGATTTATTGAAGCAAGTATATAAATTAGAATCAGAAGGGGTGGAGTATAAAAAAGTGGAAAAACAAGAGACTGCTGATTTACTTCAAAAATTAGGGCAGCCTTTGAAGACGACTGCGGAAAAAATATCTCCTTTTAGTCCTGTTCAAAAACCCATTGTGCCCGCAGAAATAGCGGAAAAAGAACAAGAAGAGAAAGAATTTACAGTAGCTCCTGCCAATGTTATTGATTTGTCTCAAAAATCATTGGAACCAAAAGCTCCTGATATAATTTCGAGCAAGCCTATCAGTGCCGTTCAAGAAGAGCGGGGCAAAACAATATTTCCATTTGCTAAACCTACAGAAAGTTTTGGTGTGAAATCTGGAATGATTATGGGGCAAGAACAAGTGGTTAAGCCTATCTTGGGGGCTATGAAGCCGATGGAGTTTTCTTTTGGGGAAATACAGCCGCAGAAAGAAAAAATTGTTTCCGATGTGGAAATACAGGGGGGAGCGCAGGCTATGAAAGAAAATATAGAGAAAAGGAAACCTTTAGAAACGAAACCTGGATTTTTCGGTAAATTAAATAATATTATTGCTCCGACTAAGCCCATTCCACAACCGGTAAAAGTAGTAAATTTTTCCGCTCCTATTCCTCCGCCATTATCTGTTTCAAAAGAAGGGATAGAGTCTGCTAACGCCGGAGAAATAAAAGCGCCATTTATTTCCGTTAATTCTCCATTGAGTAGAAACACAGTAGGCGTCATTGAACCAAAAATTGAGCAAAAAGTTGTTACGCCGATAGAGCCAGTTATGCCAATGGAGCCGAAAGTTGATGTGGTTAAATCAGAAGTAATCAAAATAGAAGCTAAGGAAGAAGTGATGCCGGCAGTTCCTCCAGAAAATGTCGTTAATCTTAAAAAATTGAAATTTTAATTATGGGTACATTTCAAGTTCCGCAATTTATTGATATAGAAGATAAAATTATTGGGCCGTTAAGCTTAAGACAATTTTTGATTTTAGTTGGTACGGCAGCTTTGGCTTTTCTTTCTTTTAAGGTGTTGCAAATTTGGCTTTGGATTATTGTGGGGGGATTGATTGGCGCTTTGGGTTTGGCTTTAGCCTTTTTGAAAATTAACGGTCAGAATTTCTCCAGAGTAGCGGTTAATTTTTTGAGATATATGATTCATCCGCGTCTTTATGTATGGCAGAGATCGGGAACAAATAAAGTATTGATAAAACAGCAGCCTAAAATAATAAAAAAAGAAGTGGTGGAAAAAAAGAGGTTGTCATCAGATGAACTAGGAGAGATGGCAAAAAAGTTAGATGAATAACTTAAACGTATTAAAAATAATTTGTTATTTAAATTTATAATTTTATTGGAAATTGGTCAGTAGAAATTTGTAATTATATTATGGCACAGTCAACATCAACAGAACAATTTGTAAGCATTGAAACAATCAAAGATGATTGCGTTATTTTGAAAGATGGTTCTTTGAGGGCGGTGATTATGGTCTCGGGAATTAATTTTGATTTAAAATCAGAAGATGAACAGGCTTTAATTACTTCGGCTTATCAAGGATTACTCAATCGTTTGGATTTTTCTATTCAGTTTGTAATTCATTCTAGAAAATTAAATATTGAAAGTTATTTGAAATATTTGAAAGAAAGAGAGGGTCAAGAAGAAAATTCTTTGCTAAAAGTGCAGATAAAAGAATACATAGAGTTTATAAAGACGTTGGTAAGCGTTACCAATGTTATGTCTAAAAGATTTTATGTGGTGGTTTCATATTCTGCTGGTCCTGTTGATGCGGATAAAACTTTTGCCAAGATTACGGAATTTATCCCTTTTATGAAACAGGCAAAAGAAGGTGAAAAAGAAAAAAATGAAGAGATGGACTTTGAAGCAAAAAAAATGCAATTGCGACACAGAGTCGATGCTGTGGTTTCCGGGTTGAGACCAACTGGCGTGCGTTGTGCCAGATTAGCTACGGAAGAATTATTGGAACTTTATTATAATCTATATAATCCGGAAAAAACCGAGAAAAAGGGCATTAAAATTTTAGAAGAAGAACAATAATATGGCAGATTTATCAAAGTTTTTACCATTTTTGAATAAAGGAGAAGAGGAGCCGAAGATTCCTCAGGCTTATAAATTTGGACCGCAAACTGTGCGTGATCTTTTGATTCCTCCGGCTTTAGAGGTGGAATCTAATTATGTGAGAATTGGAGATTTGTATGTGAAGTCCATGTTTATTATTGCTTATCCGCGTTATTTGGTGACTGGTTGGTTTTCACCAATTATTAATTTAGATCAAACGGTTGATATTTCCATTTTTGTTCATCCTGTGGATACTGTTTTAGCCTTAAAGAGATTGCGTAAGAAAACAGCGCAGGTAGAGGCGCAACTTTCCGAAAAAATGGAGAAGGGGACTGTTCGTGATCCCGCTTTGGATATGGCTTATCAAAATTTGGAAGATTTGCGCGATTCTTTAATGCAGGCTACGGAAAAACTTTTTGAAGTGGGCGTTTATATGACTATTTATGCTGATAATAAAGAAGAGCTTGATGTGGTGGAGCAGAAAATTATTAGTTTTTTGGAGGGAAGAATGATTTATGTAAAACCGGCTTTATTCCAACAAGCAGAAGGTTTGGAATCCAGTTTTCCTTTGGGCCTAGATAAATTAGAAGTGCATACGGTTTTGAATTCTTCGCCCGTCTCCAGTATGTTTCCTTTTGTATCTGTCGATTTAAGTTCGGATAAAGGAATTTTGTATGGAATAAATCGTCATAATAATAGTTTGATTATTTTTGATAGGTTTTCTTTGGAAAATGGGAATATGGTAATCTTTGCCAAATCCGGCAGCGGCAAGTCATATTTTACTAAATTGGAAATATTGCGTTCTTTGATGATGGGCGATGATGTGATAGTTATTGATCCGGAAAATGAATATAAGTTTTTGTGTGAGACCGTTGGCGGTTCTTACGTTAATATCGGTTTAACGTCCAAACATCATATTAATCCTTTTGATTTGCCTCCACTCTTGCCAGACGAATCTCCTGCGGAGGGATTGAAATCCAACGTTTTAAATATTACTGGTTTAATGAGAATTATGCTTGGCGATTTAACTCCGGAAGAAATAGGTCTGTTGGATCGCGCCATTTCTGAAACTTATGCTTCACGCGACATTACTCCAGAGAGCGACTTCTCAAAAATTTCGGCTCCTTTAATGGAAGATTTGCAAACGGTTTTAGAGAGTATGGAGGGAGGGTTGCCGTTATCAGAGAAGCTTTATAAGTTTACTAAAGGAAGTTTTTCCGGGTTTTTAAATCAGCCGACGAATATTGATGTAGATAATCGTTTGGTAGTCTTTGGTATTCGAGATTTGGAAGATGAGCTTCGTCCGGTAGCAATGTTTATTATTTTGAATTTTATTTGGAATTTGATTCGTTCGCAGCAAAAGAGAAGAATTTTAATTATTGATGAGGCTTGGTGGATGATGAAATTTGAGACGGGAGCTAGTTTCTTATTTGGTTTGGTAAAGAGATGCAGAAAATATTTTTTGGGAGTTACGACCATTACTCAAGATGTGGACGATTTTATTAAATCTCCACAAGGAAAACCAATTATTACCAATTCGGCAATGCAAATGCTTTTGAAACAATCCCCGGCTTCTATTGATAATGTAGCGCAAACGTTTAATCTTACGGACGCGGAGAAGCAATTGTTATTGGAAGCTGATGTGGGAGAGGGGATCTTCTTTGCGGGCTTGAAACACGCGGCAATTAAAGTTATTGCTTCTTATACTGAAGATCAAATCGTTACTACTAATCCAGCGCAATTATTGGAAATCGCTAAGGCTAAAGAAGAGTTTGATAAAAGCTCCTAAAAAGAGTTATAATTTATGCAGGAGGTTAAAAATGATAAAAAACAAGAACAAAATTTGGAAATTGATCAATCTATTACTAGAGAGGAAGATTTGCCGATGATGGGACAAGATGTTAATTCAGAGAGTGAAATTCCATTGAATGATAATCAAGAGAAGTCCAAAATTTACTTTGTAGAATTGATATTTATTTTTCCGATTTTGATAGTAGCTGATATTTTCGATATTTTTAGTTTAACCGGTATTGGAGCGGTATTATCATGGGCTGCAGATATGATTGCTACTGGAGTTACAACTGTTTGGTTGTTTTGGAAAGGAAGAAGAGTGGAATGGAACTTAATTGCTAATTTATTGGAATTTATTCCCGCTGTTGACATCCTTCCTATCAGAACCACTATGATGATTATCCTATTGGCTAAAGATAGTAAAATGGGCAAGAAAGCATTAAAGAAAGTTGAAAAAGTAATTGATAAGACTCCAACGGGAAAGGCGATGGGGGATCTGAAAAGATAATTAATAAAGTTTCAGCGATAAAAAATAAATAAAAATGAAAAAAAGTATTATTTTTGTTTTATTTACGGTATTATTTACTATTTTTATAAGTAGTGGTTTTGGCGCTCAGGCTGCTAACCCTGCCAGTATTTTTTATTTAACTTGGGAAAGTAATGGTTCTTCGCCAATTGGTTATCAAGGAAAGAATTTGGCTTCTGTAGATTGTGTGATTAAAATTACTGTACAGCCATTAATTTATTCTGGAAGTGGATATTCTGATCCTTCAAAATGGCAATATCGTTGGTATTTAAATGGAGAATTTGCCGACGTAGATGGGGTGGGAACTAGACAATTTAGATTTAGAGCAAAAGAGTACAATCTTGATAAGCAAGAAGTGAAGGTTAAAGTTACATTCCCTAATGGTTCTATTCAAGAAAAAACTATTGTTATTCCTATTGTAAATCCTAAAGCTGTAATTAAAACAACAAATGGATTTGTTGTTTTAAGAAATGAAACTATAAATACTAATGAAACGGAAGTTTCTTTGGTGGCTACCCCTTATTTTTTTAGTAGTGCTGCAAAATTAAAAATAAAATGGTATGAAAATGATGAATATCAAAGTGGTAATTCCTCGTTTATTGTTAAAAAAACAGAAGGAGATAATAGTCATTTAGTAAAAATTTTAGTTGCCGATTATACTGATTCTTTAATTAGAGCCATTGGTCAAATTAAGATTAATTTTTTGGGTATATGAAAAAAGTAATAAAAATTTTCATCATTGCAATTTTATTGTTGGCTGGTTCAAGCGGTTTTGCTTTAGCTGAATGCAGCGATTCCCAAACAGAATTAGAAATAAAATTACCAGGATTGGAGGGTTGCGTTAATGGCCCGGCTGATTATTTGTCCGGGATTTATAAGCTATCTCTGGGGGTGGGTGTATTTATGGCGGCAATTGTAATCGTAATGGCTGGTGTGAAATATGCAATGTCTGGGGATAATGCTGGGAAGCAAAAAGAGGCAAAAGATGATATTTTTCAAGCTATTTTTGGTCTCGTAGTTTTATTCGGATCGGTAATTATTTTAAGAACTATTAATCCTGATTTAGCTGATTTAAGCAAGTGGCAACAATTGCCACCTGTTTCTTCGGTGGCGAGTAGCGCTGCTCTATCAGATGACTGCAAAGAGTTTAGGCAGGATCGAGCGAATTGTTTAAAAGAATGTAATAAGGATGGTCGGGAGAGTCCGAAGATTATTACACAATGCACTGAGATTTGTAATCGCCCACCAGCAATTGATCCTTGCGCGGAACAGAGTGGAGGTGCCAAATGAAGAAATATAAAAAAATAATATGTCTAAAAAAACCATATTTTTTATAATTTTAATTATTGTTATAGGGTTAATAGCCACTGGAACTGTTTTGTATTTTATTTTTCGTCCAACTTCTGGAACGGGAGTTGTAACGGAAAATGGGGGATTACCAACTGATGAGACAGTGGGCTTTGCCACACCAACTCCTATGGCTACATTGGCTCCAGAAGAACAGCAAAAAATACATATTATTTCCAAAGGAGATGTTTTGGCTTTTTGGTCAGCTAGCACTACTACTCTTCAGTATTTTAAAGAAGACGGGTTTTATGAAGCCGATTTTTCAGTTGATCCTGCTAAAGAAGAGAAAAAAGAATTAGGTATTAATTTTAGTAATATTTTGGAAATAAAACCGTCTAAGACTGGGAAGGTCTTGATTAAATATGTAGCTACCGGATCTAGCGATGCAACTTATAGTGTTTTAGATATCGCGACTCATACATTAAAAAATCTTGATACGAATATTAAAACCGCAGCCTGGTCTCCGGATGGAAAAACTTTAATTTTTTATTATTCTAATAGTCCGATTTTAGCTAACACTACAGTAACTAACGAGCAGCAATATCTTGGGCAGATGGATCAAAATTTATCCAATAAAAAAACGTTGATTAATTTTAAAGCATCTAATGACTTATTGATTTCTTGGCCTAGCACTACCACTGCTTATATTATGCAAAAATCTTCTGGTTATGTAAGTCAAACTGTTTTAGCATTTGATACTAAAGCCAAAACTTTTAAACAATTTGTAGAGGGCAATGGATTATTATTAAAGTGGGATTTTATCGGAAATTATGGTTTGTTGTTTATGACGCAAGAGAAGGGGAGTAATCCAACTTTAAAATTGATTAATAAAGAGGCTATTTCTTTGGGTACATTCCCAAAGGTGACATTGCCTGAAAAATGCGTTTTTTCAAATAAATCAGCTGTCTTATATTGCGCCATTCCTTTAGAATCGACCGTTGGAGCGATTTGGCCGGATGATTATTATATGGGAGCTTTCAATCAAGAAGAGGCGATTTATAAAATTGATTTACAGACTATGGAGGCTACTCCTCTGATTGATAAGGCCATTTTTGAGATTCAAGGAATTGATTTATCTAAAGATGAAACACAATTAATCTTTTTTGATAAGATTTCTGAAAATTTATACGAATTAAAATTGCAGTAGGAATTTTCGGCTTTGCCGAGTTGTTCTGCCGAGCTCTCTGCATTTTTATAAAAAATGTTTGATTTTGTAAAAATAATTAAAAAAGAGTGGGTTTTAATCGCGTTGTTATTAATTCTAGGAATAGCAACGCGGTTTTATCATTTTGGTCAGCCTAATCAGATTGTTTTTGATGAAATTTATTTTTCTAAATTTGTTACGGATTATTCAACGGGGGAGTATTATTTTGATATCCATCCACCACTAGCAAAATTATTGATGGCTGGTTGGGCTAAAGCAACCGGAGCAGAAGCCCCTATTGATTTTGATTTTAAAAATATAGGCAGGGAGTACACGAATGATTTTTATAAATATTTGCGTTTTATTGTGAGTGTTTTTGGCGCTTTTTTGCCGTTAATTGTTTATCTTTTCACCAAAGAACTATCTAAGAGTAAAATGGCTGCTTTTTTAGCCGGTTTGTTTGTGGTTTTTGATAATGCTATTTTAACTCAATCGCGTCTTATTTTAATGGATGTGTTTTTGTTGGTCTTTGGATTTTTGGGATTGTGGCTTTTATTGCTGGCGAGAAAAAAACAGGCATTTAGTAAATCTTGGCTATGGCTTTCTGTGGCGACGAGTCTTTCTCTAACTGCCGGATTTGCCGTAAAGTGGACTGGTTTGATTTTTATTGGTGTTGCCGGTTCTGTTTTATTGTTTGATTGGTTTAAGACGAGGAGTGGAAAAGTATTTTTTGGACAAGCGGGTATTTTATTGGGGGTTGGTTTTATTCTTTATTATTCGGTTTTTGCTATTCATCTTAGCCTTCTTTCGTATAGCGGTGATGGGGATGCTTTTATGACTCCATCTTTTCAAAAAACATTGATTGGTAGTAAATATTATAATGATTTCAGCATAAAACCAGCTAGTACTTTTTCTAAATTTTTGGAATTGAACAAAGTAATGTATACAGCTAATGCTAATTTGAAGGCTACACATTCTTACGGTTCTCAATGGTATACTTGGCCATTTCTTTTAAGGCCAATTTATTATTGGTTTGGGACAGGAGAAGAGGGGGTCGCTTCAAGAATTTATCTTCAGGGTAATCCTTTTATTTGGTGGTCCGGATTAGTGGCTTTTGTTTATTGGTTGTTTTGGCTTATTAGACAATCATTTAAAAAAATAAAAGATTCAGAATTTTTTCCTATCTTGTTATTGATGGTGGGTTATGTGGGTAATATATTGGCTTATGTTTTTGTAGACAGAGTAGCTTTTTTATATCATTATTTCCCTTCTTTACTTTTTTTGATCGTCGGTTTAAGTATTTTTCTTGCTAAATATTTCTTTGAATTTAATAAATCTAAGAGTGTTATTATTGGTTTTGTTCTGGTGACAATAATTTTCTTCCAATTTTTTGCTCCTCTTTCTTATGGATTGCCTTTGACAGATAAAGCTTTTTCGGAGAGAATTTGGTTGAATTCTTGGCAATAGTCAATTTAACCATTTGCCTTTTGAAAAAAATCGTTTATGATAAATATATCACGGCTAAGCCGTGAAATTTGATTAATATCCGCCCATAGCTCAGTTGGTAGATCCGCCAGCTGGCGGACTTTTAAGAATAGTATGTTCTGCGTTTATGCTATTTATAATAGAGAACTGGATAAGATATATATTGGTCAGACTGTTGATTTAGTTCAGAGATTAAAGTATCATAACGGAGAATTAAAGAGTAAATCAAAATCTTTTACATATAAAAATAAAGGGGATTGGCAATTGATTTATAAAGAAGAAGTATTAACGCGCAAAGATGCCATGATGCGTGAAAAGCAATTAAAAAGTTGCCAAGGAAGAGTATTTATAAGAGGGAAAATAAGTTAGTTTAAATATCCGCCCATAGCTCAGTTGGTAGAGCAACTGCCTTTTAAGCAGAGGGTCGTAGGTTCGAGTCCTACTGGGCGGACCGAAGTTTAGAGCTAGAGTTCAGTTGGTAGATCCGCCAGCTGGCGGACTTTTAAGCAGAGGGTCGTAGGTTCGAGTCCTACTGGGCGGACTTAAAATATCAAAAAGCAAAATTAAAAATTATATTTCAAAAAATATATGCAAGATATAAAACAAATAAGATCAAAGACGAGAAATTTATATGGATTGGTCGCTATCATTGCAATTGCTATAGTGGCTGGGGCTTTTGCTTATGGCAAATTCAATTTTTTGCCTAATTGGATGAAGACTTCTTTTCGTTTGGGTCTTGATTTAAGTGGAGGCACGAATTTGGTTTATCAAGTTGATACTAGTCAAATCCCGGAAGCGGATAGATCAGCTGTGGTGAGCGGCTTGCGCGATGTTATTGAAAAAAGAGTAAATTTATTCGGAGTAAGCGAGCCGAGAGTAGAAACAGCGGAAGTTAATGGAAGTCATAGATTAATAGTGGAATTGGCTGGCGTTAAAGATATTAAAGATGCTATTCAGCTTATTGGGGAAACTCCATTTTTGGAATTTAAAGAGCAAAGAACACAAGAAGAAACAAACTTAATTTTAGAAAAACAAAAAGCTAATGACGCTGCTTATTTGTCTGTAGATCCTTATTTTACTCCTGCCGTACCTGCTTTGACCGGACAGTATTTGAAGTCAGCGCAATTGGTTTTTGACAAGACAACATATGAACCTTATGTTGGTTTGCAATTCAATGATGAGGGAGCGGCAATTTTTGAAGAATTGACCGGTAAAAATATTAATAAAATTTTAGCTATTTATTTGGATGGACAACCAATTTCTTTGCCGACTGTCGGAGGAACTATTTCCGGGGGAGAGGCGCAAATTACTGGTAGTTTTACTACTGATGAGGCGAAGCTATTAGTGGAAAGATTAAATGCTGGGGCTTTACCGGCACCGATTACTCTTGTTTCTCAGCAATCAATTGGAGCTAGTTTGGGTGAACATTCGTTTAATGTGAGTATCAAGGCTGGAGTTATTGGTTTAGCATTGGTAATTGTCTTTATGCTTGTTTATTATCGTGTTTTCGGACTTTTTGCTAGTTTAGCTTTGTTGATTTATACTGCTTTATCGTTGGCAATATTCAAATTGATTCCTGTCACTTTAACTTTATCTGGTATCGCCGGTTTCATTTTGTCTATTGGTATGGCCGTAGATGCCAACATTTTGATTTTTGAGCGAACAAAAGAAGAAAGAAGAAGGGGATTAGATAAATTCCATGCTATTGAAGAAGGATTCAAACGCGCCTGGCCTTCTATCAGAGATTCTAATATTTCTACAATCATTACTTGTTTGGTGCTTTATAATTTTACTACTTCTATTGTTAAGGGGTTTGCTTTGACATTATTAATTGGTGTTGTTGTCAGTATGTTTACGGCAATTACTGTAACTAGGTCGTTTTTAAGAGTTTTTATGACTAAAGAATCATGACTATAAATTTTATAAAAACAAGAAAATACGCTTATATTTTTTCCGGTATTGTGATCACCGCGTCTATTGTCGGAGTAATTTTGTTTGGTTTAAAGCCTGGAATGGATTTTGTTGGCGGATCTTTGTTGGAATTGAGTTTGGGGGATAGTAAGGTGACTTCCGAGCAAGTTAATGAGGTATTAAAAAGTTTTGATATCAATGATGCGATAATTACTACTTCCGGAGAATCCGGATTGGCCATTAGAGCTAAAGAAATTAGTGAAGAAAAGCATCAACAGATTATTTTTAAAATCAAGGAATCTTTTTCCGGCGTTGAGGAAAGTCGTTTTGAATCAGTGGGTCCTGCTATCGGGCAAGAATTAAAAAATAAATCTTTCTCCGGAGTTGTCTTTGTTATCCTTGGCATTGCTTTGTATTTGACTTGGGCTTTTCGTAAAGTTTCCAAACCGATGTCTTCTTGGAAATATGGAGTAGTTACTATCATGGCTTTGCTTCACGATGTAATTATCCCAATTGGACTTTTTGCTTATCTCGGACATTTTTTGGGGTGGGAAGTTGATTCTACTTTTATTACGGCTTTATTGGTAATTTTAGGTTTTTCTGTGCACGATACTATTGTTGTTTTGGATAGAATCAGAGAAAGATTACGTTCTCATCCGAATACAGAATTTAAAGATATTGTTAATCAGAGTATTAATGAAACTTTGGTGCGTTCAATCAATACTTCGTTGACTTTGGTGATTGTTCTAGTGTCCTTATTGGTTTTCGGTCCGGTTTCATTAAAGGTTTTTGTAATGACTCTTTTGATTGGCACTGTTTTCGGCACCTATTCTTCCATTTTTGTTGCTAGTCCGCTTTTATTAGATTGGCATAATTTAATGGAGCGTAAAAAATTAAAAAAATAATGTAGTTTTTAAAAGCGCGATTTGCTTGTAAGCAAATCGCGCTTTTTTTATGTTGTTATTTTTGGTATAATATAAATATAAGGTCTATTTATTTAAATAGTAAAATAAGCATGAAAAAAGTTTTATTTTTTTCTACTCTAATAATTGGAATCGTTGCAATGGTCGGTTTGTGGCAAGATCAATCTTTAGCTGCTAATATTTCTTGTTCTACTTTCTTAACTCAATATCAATGTAATAATACTACTTATTGTTATTGGGAAGATGTGGGAGAAGTTTGTGAGCCTAAGAAAGAGGTAACTCCAACTCCTACACCAGTGATTACGAATAGTATTACTCAAGCCCCGGTTTTCAATGTTAATTTTAATAATTCGATAATTTCGGGAAGTTTTGATGCTGGAGTTCAAATAGTTAATAAGACTTGCTCTATTTTTTCTTTCACGGGAATAACATATAAAATTGATAATAGTGGCGCAAGTTCTCTTCCTCAAAGTTGTTGGACTAAAAAAGTGTCTGGAGCGTGTGCTGGTGGCGGTGGCGACCCTAAAAAGCGTGATCCAAATTATAGAGAATATGACCCTAAGGATCCTTTTCCTGGAATAACTAAGGGAATTTTTGAAGAACTTTTGAGTATTTTCAGATCCCCCCATGATTTGTTGGGAAGTATATCGGAAGATCCTGGAGAGGGCACTGGTGGTGGTAGTGATTCCACACAATATTATTGTCCTCAATGCACTGCTAATCAATATCAATTTAATAGTGGTTGTTCCATTAATACTGCCAATCTTTCTTCCGGTTCGCATACTTTATATTTGGTTTTTGCAACCGATTCCCCGGTGAAATCTTCTTATACAAAAACATTTACTTTTTCTAAGGCGGTTACGCCAACTGTGCCTATTGCTGATTGTGATGAAAATCAAAATGGTCCCAGTAATGGTAATAGCGCGTGTATCGCTAAATATGGCCTTAGCAAGAGTTGTTGTCATAATAATATATGTGAAAAATGTGGTGGAGGGGTTGTTGCTACGTCCACTCCGATTCCAACTGCTACACCAACTCCTTCGCCGAGTGTTTTGATACAAGATTTATCATCGGTTTTTTCTGCTCAAAATTCCACTAAAAACGGTAAGGAGGGAAGTAGAATTACAGCTAGTCCTGGCGATGTTATTAAATTTTCAATAAGAGTTACATCTACTGGTAAAAATGAAGTAAAAAATACTTTGGTTAAAGCATCATTGCCCGGTAAGATTATATTTCAAGACGGTTCTTTGGCTGTTGATGGGCAGAGAATATCCGGAGATTTTTTTGGTAGAGGATTAGATATTGGCACTTTGGCCGCCGGACAGGGGAAAACGGTTTCTTTTGAGGCTATGGTGGCGACTCAAAGTCAATTTACGGCTAATTCTCAAGAAACATTAACTCCATCTGTTGTTACGCAAGGCGTGGGGGTAATGGCAAAAACAAATTCTGTCAGTTTGACGGTGGGTGCCGGAAAAGTGGTGAGTGAAATGTCTTTGGATGCGAGCGCTCGCAATGTTACCAAAAATACTTCTTTAACTAGAAACTTAGAAGCGAACCCAGGGGATGTTATAGAATTTCGTTTGGCAACAGTGGCTACTGGAGAAGGAGCGGTTTCCGCGGCAAAGATAGTTGATAGTTTGCCAAGCGCTCTCACGTATGTTGCTGGTAGCACGAAAGTTGATGGCGTATCTGCGGCTGATGGTGTTGTGGGTAGGGGTATTAGCTTGGGTAATTTGGAAAGAAACAATTCGCGAGTGGTCACTTTTTCCGCCAAAGTATCCGATTCTTATGATTATTCTATCGGAGAAAATTATTTTCAAAATATCGGAAAAGTATCAGCTTCCAATGTTAGCGCTATAACCGATTATTTTGATATTAAGATAATAAGAGAGGCGATTGCTGATAGTAAAATGTCGGTAGGCGCGAGATTATCTACTAGCGCTCAATATTTTTACAGTCGTTCTCTTTCTGCTAATCCCGGACAACAAGTAGAATTTGCGGTAAAAATTATGGCTCAAGGAGAGGGAGATTTGAATAACGTGGTTTTGAAGAGTAATTTTCCATCTAAACTTTCTTATGTAAAAGGTTCCAGCTCTATTGATGATCAAAAAGTTGATGATAGTATTACCAGTGGTCTCAGTGTCGGTAATATTGCATTGGGTAGTTATAAAATTATTACTTTTCATGCCGTTGTAAGCGGTTCCTCCTTATTTAATTATGGAAATACTTCGTTAATTGACGAGTTAATTATGACTGCCGATAATGTTGACGCAACCGTGAAAGACGTGACGATCAATGTGAATAGGTATAAGCCGCAAGCCAGTCCGTCTCCAACATTGGAATTGATGGCCTATAACGAGACTCAGGGGCAAGATGCCACTACTGTTTCGTCTAAATCTGGTGATGTGATTTGGTTTGTGATGTTGGCAAAAAATGATTACTCAACAATTATTAATAATTATGAAATAAAAAATGATATTAGCGATTTATTAAAAATCGGTTCCGTGGTTTCCAATGGGGGAGGGACTGTGGTTAATGGGCAATTGAGTTACCCTGCAGCTAATATTCCGTCAGAGAGTGTTATTAGCAAAGAATTAAAGATAAAAATTAATGAAGCAAAATCATGGAATGATGTTTTGCAGGTTTCTAATACTTTCGGCAATACGGCGATAATTAATTTGGAAAAATCAATTGTTATTCCTGAACCTAAAATAGAAGTAACGAAAAGAGTGATAAACACCACTTGGTCTAACGGCACTGAAACCTCCGTGGAGGCTCGTCCTAATGATCAATTGGAATTTGTGGTAGAAGTGACAAACACTAGTCCAGTGATGGTGGGTGATGTAAAGGTGGTAGATAATTTACCGGCTAAACTTACTTATGTAAGCGGAGACGAAAGCGCTTCATATAATAGTTTAACCGGAGAAGTTTTGTGGGAATTGGGGGCATTGGTTCCTGGCGAGAAAAAAGAATTAAGACTTTTGGCTTCGGTGAGCAGTGATGCTTTTATTCCTAGTGAATTTTCTTTGACATCTAAAGCTGAAGCTTCTAATGGTATTGATAATATTTCTTTTGATTCTAATTCGGTAAAGGCGGGAATTAGTAGTTTTGTAAATCCTTATGCCGATTGGATAAAAATAGTTGGAGGAGCTGTCGCCTTGATTTTATTGGTGGTTTTTGGTTATATCCTATATAAGAAGTTTATTAAAAAAAGAGATACTAATGAATATCTTCCGATCGGAAAAAATTAAAAAAGCCATTTTATGTATAGGTGATATTGTTTGTTTTTATGTCGCTCTATTTTTGATGCTTTGTTTGCGTTTTGGTTGGAATGTGTCAGAGAGTGTTTTTGACATTCATTTCAGGATTTTTTCTTTTGTTTTTTTGGCTTGGCTTGTAGTTTTTTACATCAGTCATCTTTATGAAATAGGTACTATTGCGAGAAAGATGAAGTTTTGGAAACCTTTGGCTGAAGCGGCCATTATCAATTTTATTTTAGCTATAGTTTTTTTCTATATTTATCCCACTATCACTCCTAAGATTAATTTGTTCCTAGTTTCTGTTTTTTCTTTTGTTTTGTTGTTTATGTGGCGTTTGATTTTTAACGGTGTTTTGGGTAAAAGTTCTCCTTTGCGTGTTTTAATTTTGGGAAAAGGAAAGGAGGTTGAAGAAGTGTGTGAATGCCTGAAGAATTCTCCTCAATTGGGGTATCGAGTGGTTTTGGTAATGGATTCTTTTGAGGGAACCAATCAAGATACTTTTATTAATTTGGCAAGAAACGAAAAAATCAATGTTATTGTAGTTGATCGTTTATTCAGTCAGAGCGGGGATTTGGAGGCGAAAAAGGCTTTATTTAGAGCTTTATTTGCAAAGGTGTCTTTATTGGATTTGGCAACTTTTTACGAAATGGCAACTAAAAAAATTCCTCTTTCCGTTATTGATGAATTGTGGTTCTTCAATAACTTTAATATGAAAAGGGGCGCTTATGAAGCGGGTAAAAGGTTTTTTGACTTTGTTTTGGCTTCAATTTGTTTACTTGTTACTTTGCCTTTTTGGCCGTTTATTATTTTAGGTATTAAAATTAGCTCTCGGGGTCCCGCTATTTTGAAAATGGAAAGGGTCGGTGAGAATAATAAAAGTTTTAGAATTTATAAGTTTCGAACTATGGTTGATCATGCGGATAAAATCGGTCCGCATTGGACGGTAAAAAATGATTCAAGAATCACTAAATTTGGAATATTTTTACGACAGACGCATATTGATGAGATTCCTCAGTTTGTTAATATCATTAAAGGCGATATGTCTTTCGTGGGGCCACGTCCAGAAGAAAAAAAACTAGTAGAGTTATTTTCTGATTCTATACCTTTTTATCGTATCAGGCATATGGTAAAGCCGGGAATTATCGGTTGGGCAATTTTAAATTATTCTCACGGCTCATCAGTGGAAGATGCTGTGCAAAAATTACAATATGATTTATATTATCTGAAAAATCGTTCTTTCTGGTTGGATTTAGGAATGGTGATTAGAATTTTTAGAATTCTTTTATTGCATAAAACACATTAAAAAGGGAGCAAAAAACAGCGTAAATGCTGTTTTTTGTCCGGTTGAAAAAAAATCAAATAGGGGATATAATGGTCTCATGTTACAGTCTAAACTTTTCGGAAAAACTCAAAGAGAATATCCCAAAGATGAAGTCTCTACTAATGCCAGATTTTTAATTAGAGCTGGCTTTATTGATAAACTTTCAGCTGGAGTGTATTCTTATTTACCTTTGGGTTATCGTGTTTTTAGAAAAATAGAAAATATTATTAGGGAAGAAATAAATGCTATTGGCGGGCAAGAATTATTTTTGCCAGCTTTAATGCCCCGTGAATTGTGGGAGAAAACAGGGAGGTGGGAAGGATTCGGTCCGGCTATGTTCAGATTAAAGGATCATAGTGAAAAAGATTTTTTACTTGGCCCCACTCATGAAGAACCTATTACGGAATTGGCTAGAAAAAATATTCAGACTTATAAAGATTTGCCCATGGCTGTTTATCAAATTCAAAATAAGTTTCGTGATGAACCCAGGGCTAAGGCTGGTTTGATGCGCGGGAAAGAATTTATAATGAAGGATTTGTATAGTTTTCATGCGGATGAACAAAGCTTGGATATGTATTACGAAGAAGCCATGAAGACGTATATTAAAATTTTTAATCGTTGTGGATTGAAGTCTTTTGCCGTGGAGGCGTCAGGAGGGAGTTTTACTAATAAATATTCTCATGAATTTATGGTGAAAAGTCCGGCTGGGGAAGATCTCACGATTTTATGTGAATTGTGCGGTTGGGCGCAAAATAAGGAGATTGCGGGGGCTTTGGCTAAAAAACCTTGTCCGAAATGCGGAGGAATTTTGAAAGAAGAAAAAACGGTGGAAGCTGGAAATATTTTTAAACTGGGCACAAAATTCAGCGAGGCTTTGGGTGCTTATTTTACGGATGCTTTGGGTCAAAGAAAGCCGATTATTATGGGTTGTTATGGTATAGGGTTGAGTCGCTTAATGGGTACGGTGGTGGAGATTTTTCATGATGAAAAAGGTATGATCTGGCCCGAATCCATTGCTCCTTATCAAATTCATTTAATAAGAATTGATCATGCCGATGAAAAGAAAAGCAAGAAAATAAAGATAGCAGCTGATAAGCTTTATAATGAATTAATAAAAAAGGGAATTGAAGTTTTATATGATGATAGAAATGATTGTTCGGCTGGAGAAAAATTTGCTGACAGTGATTTAATCGGTATTCCTGTGCGAATTGTTTTAAGCGATAAAACTTTGGCTAAAAAGGAAGTAGAATTAAAGCGTCGAGGTTCCAATGATTTGCAATTTGTTAAAATAAAAGACGTTGTTAGGTTTTTCAAAAAATAATAAATATGTTTAATAAAATTCTTTCATCTTTATCGATTGGATTGGGGGTTGATCTAGGCACTTCCAATACATTAGTTTATGTAAAAAATCGAGGCATTGTAGTCAATGAGCCATCGGTAGTGGCAATTAATCAAAAGACTGGCGATGTTTTGGCAGTGGGCAAAGAAGCGCAGGATATGGTTGGACGTACGCCTTCTCATATTGTCGCTGCTCAGCCGATTATTAATGGTGTTATTTCTGATTTTGAATTGACGGAAGAAATGTTAAAATATTTTTTCAGGAAATTTAAAAATTCTCCTCTAGGTATTTTGCCTTATCGCCCGACTGTAGTAGTTGTTGTTCCGTGTGGAATTACCGAGGTAGAAAGGAGAGCGGTGGAAGATGCGGCTTATAATGCTGGCGCAGGTCAAGTTTATTTGGTAGAGGAGCCGGTAGCTGCTGCTATTGGCGCACGTTTGCCAATTTTTGAACCATCCGGAAATATTATCGTTGACGTGGGCGGTGGTACTAGCGAAGTAGCTGTAATTTCTTTGGCTGGAATAGTAAAATATAGAAGTTTAAAAATAGCTGGTCAAAAATTTAATGATGATATTATCAAGTATGTTCGTGACGAACATCATTTATTAATCGGTGATCCTACCGCAGAGCAAGCAAAATTGGAGATCGGTTCGGCTAAGCCATTAGTGGGGGAGAAAATGGAAACGACTATTCGTGGTCGCGATTTGTCTTCCGGTTTGCCTAAAGAGGTGGTGATAACCAATCAAGAAATTGCTAAAGCATTGGACCGTTCATTGAAAATTTTGGTTGAGGCTATTCGTTCTACTATTGAAGAAACTCCTCCAGAATTGGTGGCGGATATTTATTTAAAGAATATTTGGCTTACGGGTGGTAGTGGATTATTAAGAGGATTGGATAAATTAATTGAAGCTTATTGTGAAATACCGGTGCGTTTGGTAGATGAGCCGTTGACTGCAGAAGTTCGTGGAACTGGTATTATTTTAGAAGATTTGGAAAAGTATAAAAATCTTTTGATTCATGAGGAAAAGTCCCGTTAAAAAAATTATTTTTTTGGGTTTAGTTGTGATTATTGGATATTTTTCATTTTCCGCTTTAATGAATGTTAGCTCAGCCGCTCAAAGTAATATTGCTGCCAGCTTGTTTAATCCCTTTCGAGGATATATCTTAAAAGTCACCGATAATGTTGCCGATTTTTTTTCTGGCGTTTTTTCTTATCGGGCGATAAAAGAGGAGAATGAGCAATTGATTTTTCAAAATCGCAGCTTAAAATCTTTACTTAATAGTTTTATAGAATTAAAAACTGAAAATGAATCGTTACGTGAAGCTCTTAATCTCGCTAGTAAACAAAAGTTAAATTTTATTTTAGCTGATGTAATAAGTCGTTCTCCTTTAAATTTTTCTCAAAGTTTTATGATTGATAAGGGAAACACGGAGGGTATAGTAAAGGGACAAGCGGTGATTTGGGGAGGACAAGTCCTAGTGGGGGAAATCAAAGACACCACTGAAGATTCGGCAACTATTAGAAGTATTAATGATAATGAGTTTAGAACCTCTGTTTTTGTAGGCGAAAAAAGAATTGAAGCAATGTTTAAAGGCCAAGGTTTGGAGCCCGCTCAATTGGATTTGGTTTCTATAAAAGAAGAAATTAAATCCGGTGATAGAATTATCACTTCTGGGCTAGATAAAAAAATAAGCAGGGGACTTTATATTGGTGAAGTAAAAGATGTGAAGAGAGTGGAGGGTAAGGTTTTCCAAACAATAACGGTGGAACCGGCTTTTGATTGGGGACAATTGGAGCAGGTTCTCATTATTAAATAAAAAAGGTTTGTGAATTATTGAAAATAAGATAAAGGGAGTTTATAAATATCCCGAATCTTATTTAATAAAGTGAAAGTATTTCTTCGAATAATTTTTGTAATATTTTTGGCTATTTTGCAGGTTTCTATTGCGCCTCATATCTCTATTTTTGGAGTAAAGCCAAATATTGTTTTGGCGGGTTTACCCGCGCTTTTTTATTTAAGTAGTTTTTGGGAAGCGGCATTAGCTGTATTGGCGGGAGGATTATTCTATGATTTGAGTGATTTTTATTTGGGGCTGCATTCGTTGCCCTTATTGATTACCTTTTTATTGCTGTGGTTTTTAAGTAGAAAATATATTGCTAACAACCATTTTTTGACCTTTGGTATTTTGGGGACTATTATATTTAATTTTTTGTTTTTGGGCGCTGGTTATATTTTGGGGACAGATAGTTTTTTTGAATATTTTTTGAGTTGGAGGCATCTTATAGAGATATTGTTTAATGGTTCTTTGGCCGCGCTTTTTGGTTTGGCAGCGTCTTTTTTTAGAAATAGAAAACTATGAGATTTAATTTTCGTCGTTATAAAAAAATAAGAAGAAGATCAAATTTTTTAGAACCAGAAGAAGTTCTTTTTAATAAAGAGGCTCTTTCGCGTTTGGCTCCGGAAGAAAATATTCAGAAATTGGAAGTGGAGGTGGGTAAATGGGGTTTAAAGCTAATCTCTTATTTGGGGGTTTTTCTTTTTTTGGGAAGTATTTTCTTTATTTTTTATTTTAATGTTATAAAATCCGATTATTTTAAAGCTTCGGCTGAAAAAAATTCATTAAAATATATTTCTGTACCGGCAGAAAGAGGGTTAATTTACGATAGTTTTAATAAGCCTTTGCTTTATAATAAACCGGTTTTTGATTTGGTTTTTTTCCCTAATTATTTGCCAGTGGAAGAAGAAAAGAGAAATGAATTGTTTGCTAAGGTAGAAGCAGAAGCTAAATATTCAGCAGAAGAAATTAAAAATATTATTAGCAAGCAGCCGGGAGCGTTTTTAAAAAGTTTTGTTTTAAAATCCGATCTGACTAATCAAGAGGTGATTGGTTTGGAAAGCGCTTTTGTTGGGTATCCCGCTATCCAAGTGATTCGACAGGATGTTCGTGAATATGATTCTCCTTTGTCTTTTAGTCATTTGCTCGGATATTTAGGAAGGGTTACTTCGGAAGATTTGGAGAAAGATTCGAAGTTATTGGATTTTGAAAGAATTGGGAAATCCGGATTGGAGTCATTTTATGAAAATGAATTGCGTGGTGAGCCGGGGCAAATTACTGTTTTAAGAGATGCGTCTATGCAAATTCTTGGTCAGAGTGTTGGGGCTAATCCGGTGGCTGGCAGCAATCTTTATCTTTCTATAGATAAAGAATTTCAAGAATATCTTTATAATCGTTTGAGACAGCAGATTAATTTTTTGGGAGGGGAACGAGGGGCAGTGGCTATAGTTATGAATACTCAAACCGGGGAGGTATTGGCTTTGGTAAGTTATCCCGGTTTTGATAATAATTCTTTTAGCGTCGGTATTAGTCAAACCGAATATTCAGCATTAATAAACTCTAAGAGTCAGCCCTTGTTTAACAGGGCTGTGGCCGGTGCTTATAACCCAGGATCTACTATCAAACCAATTATGGCATCTGCTGGTTTAGAGGAAAATTTGATTGATCCGGATAAGAAAATTGAAACCCACGGTTTTATTTCTATTCCTAATCCTTATAATCCAAGTAATCCTTCTATTTTTCCAGACTGGAAAAATCATGGCTATGTGAATATGTATGATGCTATCGCTTGTTCTAGTAATGTTTATTTTTATATCGTAGGAGGAGGTTTGGGCAATATTGAAGGATTGGGTATCGATAGGATTGCTAAATATTTAGAAAAATTTGGCTTTGATAAACTTACGGGTTTGGATATTGTTGGAGAAAAAACCGGATTTATTCCTACGCCAGAAAATAAAAAAGATGATATTTGGCGTATTGGTGATACTTATCATGCTAGTATCGGGCAGGGTGATGTTTTGGTTACTCCTATTAGGCTTTTAACGGATTTAAATTCTATAGTTAATGGTGGTTGTGTTTTAAAGCCATATCTTGTAAAAAAAATAACGGATAGTCAGGGAAATATTAAAAGCGAGACAAAGTCTGAATGTTTGGCAGAAAATATTATCAAAAAAGAGAATTTGGAATTGGTAAGAAAAGCTATGATAAGGACAGTAGAGAGCTCAATTGGTTCTGGTAAAAGTCTCAATGATTTACCTTTTACTTCCGGAGGTAAGAGTGGTACGGCGCAAACGGCCAGTAATACGAAATTAAACGCTTTGTTTTTCGCGTTTGCTCCGGCGGAAAATCCAAAAATTTCTATGTTAGTTTTGATTGAGAATGTGAAGGATGGGGCTTTGAATGCCATTCCAGTGGCAAAAGACGCTTTATTATGGTATTATCAAAATAGAGGATTGTAGATAATAAATTTATGAAAAAATATTTAACTAAAGAAAAGAAAAGGCAATTGGAGCAAGAATTGGAAGAATCCAAAACTTCTAAGCGTTTTGAAATTGGCGAGAGGTTGAAAAGAGCTAAAGATATGGGAGATTTGTCGGAAAATGCCGATTACACTGACGCTAAAGATGCTCAATTGGCTAATGAAAAACGCATTTTGGAGTTGGAAGACATCATCCATTCGGCTGAGGTAATTGAAGAGTCTAATGAGTTTTCTATCGGTAGGGCACAAATTGGCAGTCGTGTTAAAGTAAGTAACGATGGTGGAACAAAAGAATTTAAAATTGTCGGTTCATACGATGCTAGCCCCAAAGATAATTTAATTTCCAATGAATCGCCATTGGGCAAGGCATTTATTGATAAAAGAGTTGGAGATGAAGTGACCGTAAAAACACCATCAAAAGATATTAAGTATAAAATTATTAGTATTGAATAAAAATTCTATTTTCTAATTTGAGATATGGATACGCAAGATAAAATTAAAGAAATAAGAGAAGAAAAAATAAAAAAACTTGAAGATTTGGGTATAGAATCTTATCCTAGTCATTGTAACAGAAATGTGGAAATTGTTATCGCAAAAAATAATTTTCGCACTTGGAGTATTCTCAAGAAGAAGATTATCGTAGCTGGTAGAATTACCAGTCAGCGTGGTCAGGGTGGGATTATGTTCTTGAATTTACGAGATCCATCTGGTTCTATTCAGGTTGTTTTTAAAAAAGATGAATTGGGTGATAAATTGAGTTTGGCTCAAGAAATTTTGGATATTGGAGATTTTGTTGAATGTCAGGGATCTCTTTTTACGACCCAAAGAGGAGAAAAATCTCTTTTAGTAAAGAAGTGGACATTGCTTTCTAAATCTTTAAGGCCCTTGCCTTCGGAATGGTATGGGTTTAAAGATATGGAAGAAAGATTTAGAAAAAGATATTTGGATATTTTAATGAATCCAGATATAAAAGAAATATTTTTTAGAAAATCAAAATTTTGGCAAACGATTAGAAATTTTTTAATAGAAAGAGATTTTTTGGAAGTAGAGACTCCGGTGATAGAAAGCACTCCCGGGGGAGCGGAGGCGCGACCATTTATTACTCATCATAACGCTTTGGATATGGATGTTTTTTTGAGGATTTCGCCGGAATTATGGTTGAAGAGGCTGATGGTAGCGGGTTTTCCTAAAGTTTTTGAAATTGGTAGAATTTTCAGAAATGAGGGAATGGACGCCGAACATTTGCAAGATTATACGCAGATGGAGTTCTATTGGCCATACGCTGATTATAATGATGGTATGAAATTAGTGGAAGAAATGTATCAAAAAGTAGCGAAAGAAGTTTACGGCACTACTAAATTCAAGATAAAAGAATTTGACATTGATTTGGGTAAAAAGTGGGAGGTTTATGATTACGCGGGTATTATTAAGGAAAAAACCGGTATTAATATTTTGGATGCTGATTTGAAGATGATTGAAAAAAAATTAAATGAATTAAAAGTGGATTATGACAAAAAGGGTTTCAATTTAACCAGGGCTATTGATAATTTGTGGAAATATTGTAGGAAAAATATTGCCGGTCCGGGATTTTTGATTAATGTGCCGGTAATGATGGAACCATTGGCCAAAAGGAGAAAAGATAATCCTAACTTAGTGGAAAGATTCCAGGTTATTTTGGCTGGATCGGAATTGGGCAAGGGCTTCAGTGAACTTAACGATCCTATAGATCAAATGTCTCGTTTTAATGAACAGGCCAAATTAAGGGAGCAGGGAGATGAAGAAGCGCAGATGACTGACACTGATTTCGTTGAAGCGTTGGAATATGGAATGCCGCCAACTTGTGGTTTTGGTATTTCAGAAAGACTGTTTGCCTTTTTGGAAGGAAAACCCATTAGAGAAACGGTTATTTTCCCATTAATGAAAAGAAAAGGCGATGATAATTAAATAAAAATATGCTTATAGATTTATTAAAACAAATTAGAGAAAATCCCGAATATTTTAAACAAGGCGTTCAAAAAAGATTCGCTCAAGTTGATATTGATAAAATCGTATCTTTGGATAAAGAATGGCGAGGATTTTTAGGGGAGGTGGAGTTTTTGCGATCTGAACAGAAAAGCATTTCCAAAAATAAACAATTTAGTCAGGATGATTTGGAAAAAGCCAAATCTATGAAAACTAGGATTAAAGAATTGGAAGAACAGGTGCGAAACGCGGAAGAGGAATTGGATAAAATGCTTTGCCAAATTCCCAATATGCCTCAAGATGATGTGCCGGTGGGTGATGAAACTGCCAGTAAGGTTTTGCGTGAAGTGGGGGAAAAGCCAAAATTTTCTCCTGAAGATGGTTTTGCTCCTAAAGAATATCTAGATTTAGTGGAAGATAAATGGATTGATGTTAAGCGCGCGGCTAAAGCTATCGGCGCCAGATTTGGTTATTTAAGAGGTGACGCGGTTCTAATAGAATATGCCTTGGTGCGTTTTGTTTTTGATAAATTAGCCAAACATGGATTTATTCCGGTTGTGCCACCAGCTATGGTTTCTAAAAAATCAATGAAAGGAATGGGTGTGATTGATTCGGAAAAAGATTTAGCGGAAAGATATTATTTTCCAGAGGACGAAATATTTTTAATTGGCACCGCCGAGCAGGCGATTGGCGCGATGCATCAAGACGAAATTTTTGAAGAGAAAGATTTGCCTTTGCGCTATATTGCTTTTTCCCCATGCTTTAGAAAAGAAGCGGGTTCTTATGGAAGAGATACGAAGGGAATTTTACGCGTTCATTATTTTGAAAAGATGGAGATGTTTATCTTTTCTAAACCAGAAGATTCGCAAAAAGAACAGGAATTATTATTACAAATGGAAGAAGAATTGATGCAGGATTTAGGCATACCTTATCGCGTAGTGAGGGTATCGACGGGTGATATGTATAATCCTTCTTCTTCTAGTTATGATATTGAGGCTTGGATGCCCGGTCAAAATCAATATCGAGAAACTCATTCTAATAGTAATTGCACTGATTTTCAATCTAGGAGGTTGAATATTAAATATAAAACCGCCGATGGTCAAAAATTTGTTCACACTTTAAACGGTACAGCCTTTGCTATTGGTAGGATATTGATTGCTATTATTGAAAATTATCAACAAAAGGATGGCTCTATAGAAATTCCCAAGATTTTAAAGAAATATATGTAAATAGAAAAATTCTTCTTCACCAAATCGGTGGAGAAGAATTTTTTTATGTTTAAATTTTATGTTAAAATCTAGTAATGAAGACTTTGCAATCCCATCATTTGAAAGCACGACAAAATCAAAAGAGAAAGAGGGTTGTTTTGTGTTGTTTTATTGGATTTTTGTTGTTTATTGTTCTATTGGGTTATCTCGTTTTGTTTTCTTCTATTTTTAAAATAAAAATTGTTGAAGTCACTTCAACGAGAATTTTGGACTCGAAAACTATTCAGCAGGGGATTCAAAAAATATTAGATCAAGGATGTGTTTGGGGCCCTTTGGTTATTAAAAATAATGTTCTATTTATTCCCGCTAATCAAATTGATGATTATTTGAGAGGTTTTCCTGTTGTTGAGAGCTTTTCTCGTAATAAAGGATTTTTTGCTAGGAGTTTGGGGGTGGATATTCGAGAAAGGGAGGCGATTGGAGTTTTAAAGCAATCGGTGGGGGGAAATTATTATTTTGATAAGAACGGCACTCTTTTTATTGAAGCGCCCGATAGTGAAGGGGGAATAATTATAGGCATTGAAAATAATTCAAGTCATCAATTTAATGCCGGTGATCATGTTTTAGAAGAAAATTCTTTCGGAAATTTAATGAATATTACCAAATTGCTTGATGATAATTTTCTAAGTAATCGTATTGAATTGAAGGATGATAAAATACAGATTGTTGTGAAAATAAATGATACTAAAGAAGTTCCATTGTATTTTGATGCAAATGATTTAAATCGATCATATTCTGTTTTGACTTATTTTATTCAGAATAGTTTTAATTTTAATTTGGAGTATTTAGATTTGCGTTATTTGCCCAATGTTTATTATAAATAATGCATAATTTATATCTTGTGAATTGAATAATTATTTGGCGATTACTAATCCAATAATTTTTTTAGCTCCAGCTGATTTTAATATTTTAGCCGCTTCTTCCAGGGTGGTTCCAGTAGTATAGACATCGTCTAAAAGAATGATTTTTTTGCCTTCTATGATTTGAGTGCTAGAAGATTTATTATTAGAGTTTTTGACGGGAGACAAACCGAAGGCGTCCTTTAAATTTTCTTGTCTTTTTTCTCGTTTTTTTATTTCTGCTTGCTCGGCAGTTTTCTTTTTTCTGATTAAAATACCATTTAAAATTGGCCAGTTGAATTTTTGATTGATGATTTTGGCGATTTCCTCGGCTTGATTAAAACCGCGCCAATTAAGGCGGGAGCGGTGTAGGGGAATGGGAATAATGACCCAATTGTTCCAATCATTCAAAGATCTTTTTAGATAGATAATTATTATATCGGATAATGTGCGTGCGATACTTTTGGCAAAACGATATTTGTAATTATGAATTAGGGTTTTGACGGGAGTGATTTCATAATAAGTGGCATAACCCAGAAAGTCCAGAAATGATTTTTTGGCGGAGTGAGAGCATTTTTTGTTTTCTGCTCGATCCAGACGTTTAAAACAAATAGGGCAGAAAAGGCCAGAATTAATGGGTATTTTTGCCAAGCATTTAGAACAGAGATAAGAATTTTTTTCACTGCTTAAGAAATCCCCGCAAGAGATGCAATAAATGGGGAAAATGCTATCCAGTATTAAATTTTTTGCTTTTAGCCAAAACATATTATTGCTTGAGCGCTCTAATTATATTATAATTAATATAAGATAAAATATAAAATTTATGCGTTCTTTAGGTATTGATATTGGCACAACAAATGTAAAAGCCGTAGAATTGAATCAGTCTGGCGGCGAAACGAGATTGGAGAATTATGGCTTACTGGAAACATATGGTTATTTGGATCGTCCAAATGCTGCTATTCAAAGTAGTTATTTTAAAATTGTAGAAGAAATAACCGTTGATCTATTAAAGAAGTTATTTACAACTTTTAAACCAAAAACAAAAAAAGCCGTGTTATCTTTACCTATTTTTTCCAGTTTTGTTACCGTATTTGAATTGCCCCTGAAAGAAGAGAAAGATATTATGCGCGCTATTCCTTTTGAGGCTAAGAAATATATTCCGGTTTCTTTGGAAGATTTAGAAATAGATTGGGCGGTCATCGGGCAATCCGGAGACGGTCAATCAGTGAGGAGTCAGATTCTGTTAATTGCTATTCCTAAAGAAATAATTGAAAAATATAAAAAGATTGGTAAAACTATGGGTTTGGATGTAGAGATTTTTGAATTGGAAAGTGTGGCTTTGGCTAGGGCTGTGATTGGTCAAGATAAGAATCCGGTTGTTATTGCCGATATCGGAAGTCAATCAACTAGCTTAATTACTGTTGATAATGGTTTTTTAGTGGCTAATGAAAGTTTAACAGTGGCTGGTTCTGAAATCACCCACGTGATATCTCAATCTTTGGGAGTAGCCAAAGAAAGAGCGGAAGAATTTAAGAGAATTAAAGGTTTTAATGTTGAACCGCAAGAGGCGGAGGTGGTAAATTTAATGCTTCCGATTATTGATTATTTTGGCAATGAAATTCATCGAGCAATTGGTTCTTTTAAAGAAAAAACACAGCGTGATGTGCAGCGCGTTATTTTATCCGGTGGCACTGCTAATTTGCCAGGTTTAGATGGATATTTATCTCAATATTTAAATGTAAAAGTAGAAAAAGCTTGGCCATTTGCCAATGTTCAATACGATCAGTTTACCGAACCTCTTTTAAGAGATGTAGGACCATCTTTATCGGTGGCGGTTGGATTGGCTTTAAGAGGTTTCTATTAATATGCGTTTTTTTAATTTTTTAAAAATACAAAAAGGACAAATGCTTGTAGAGATATTGATAGCCGTGACTGTGGCCGGTATTGTTATCGGAGGAGTGGCCACTATGATCGGCACAAGTTTGGTAACTAGTAAAAAAACTAGGCAGGTGACGGTGGCCAACGGATTGGCGCAGCAAGATATGGAGGCAATAAAAACTTTAGCGCAAAATTCTTGGCTCAGTCTTTATTGTCCGCCATTGGGTACTTGCCCCGGAAATAAAGGCGTCACTTCCACTTATAGTGTTATTTTATCCGGCAATTCTTGGGTATTTCAATCCGGTAGAGCAACAACTACTATTGATGGTATGAATTTTGGTCATTATTTTTATGTGGAAAATGTAAAACGTAATTCTGGTGGAGATATTGCTACGAGTGGGACTGAAGATCCTTCTACTCAAAAAGTTACTATTTATATCGCTTGGCCCGGAGAAATAGAATTTAATGTTTCCGAATATATTATGCGTACTGGATCGGCTTTCTTTGTGGATAGGGGATGGGTAAGCGGCAATTTGGGAAATGGTCCATACACAAGTAGTGTTGGTACTTATTCTACCAGTTCTGGAGCTATTGTTATCACGGATGGTGCTTTGGGGGTAGAGTAAATTGTATAAAAAAACAGTCTTGAATTTATTAAGGCTGTTTTTTATTATTTATTTTTCAATGATAAATATTTTATCCAAAGAAAATGAGGTGCCGTTTTTTAGATTATCATAAATATTTTTTATTGAAACGATATTGATATTGTCTCCAATTTTCAGTTCGTTGAATTTTATGTCTGTTTTTTGTGGTAATATTGGTTCTGATTTGTTTTCGGTTTCATTGGGAAATTTTAATTTGGAAATTTCCGTTTGCTCGGTAATTATCGCCTTGGCCGTTCCTTTGGTAACGCTTCCATTAGTCATTGGAATTGTTCCTTCCAGGGTTAAAGTTTTATCATCAATATTTTTAATTGTGGCTGAAAATCCGTAAATTTCTTGTATTATCTCGGAATTTTTTAACGTTTCGTTTTCATTAACAATATTTGTTTCATTGGGCGTATTATTTTCTGTCACATTTTTTTGTTTGCATAAAAAAGATATGGTTATGAGAAGAAGGGTAGCGATAATAATTATTGCGAGAATTATTTTTTGTTTTTTCATATTTTTTCGCCAATTGGCGGATGATTAATTGATTAACCGATTGAATCTTATTTCTATTATATCGCAATTATATAGAATAAAACAATGATTATTTATGTTATTAATGAATAATGATTATCTTTGGGCTTTTGCTGGCGAATTGTTCATTTTTTTTGTATAATAATAGATATAGAGCTTTAAAGGAGTAATAAGGGCGTTTTTTATAGAAAATGAATAAAATTTTTTTAAAGAAAAATATTTTAATCTTTAATGCCTTATTTTTTGCCCTTTTTATTTCTTTATTTTTTATTAATCAAGCGAAAGCTGCTTGTCCCGATCCCTTAACCGATCCCGGCTGTCAGGCATTATGCGTTGATTCTCTTAATACATATTCATATTGGGGAGAAGTTACTTGTTCGTGTAAGGGCTCCATTGCTTGTACTTGCGATGGAAATTATACGACATCATGTAGTAGTGGCAGTGGTTGTGTGAGAAATACCAATTGCGGCACAAGCGGTTATACTGGTACTTATCGCTGTCTTGGTACAACACTTCAAGCGGAGTACATAGCTAGAGGTTGTTCGTCAAATGCTTGTACTGCGGTAACTAGTTGGGTAGATTGGACTGAGTGTAGTAGTAGTGATGGTTGTTATGCTTATAGTACTGGTTGTGAAGATAGGGAATATTATTGTTCTTCCGGAGCCGGAGGGGATGGTTGTCTCTATACTTATGCTCGCAGTACTGATTATTATGATGCTTATCAGTATTATTGTTCCGGTTCAGATAGATGGAGAGAAAGAAAAAGCCATGATTTTTATTGCGCTAGCTCAGCTTGCACCGATCATACTAGTTGGGTAGATCAAGAATTGAGCGATGTGTGTGGTACCAATTATTGTTCAGGAACAATTCCTCATAGTAGAGGTTGTTCTGGTGGTACTTGTTATGATAATGCAGGAACTGATTGTGGTACCAATTATTGTTCAGGAACAATTCCTCATAGTAGAGGTTGTTCTGGTGGTACTTGTTATGATAATGCAGGAACGGACTGCGGATCTAGTTATTGGGGAACTGCATATTGTTCGGGTTCTATTTCGTCTCAATATTATTATTCCTTAGGGTGTAGCGGTGGTAGCTGTTATAATACTCCGATTTTATATCAAACACAGTGCCCGACTCCTGATTGTACAGCTTGGGCAGTAAGTGGTTGTAGTGGTACTTATATTCAAGAAAGTAGGACTTGTTATACTCCTACTTGTTCCGGTGATGGTGTTTGTGGTAGTACTCCATATGTTGAAACCAGAAATACAACTAATTGCACATATTGTTGCAGTAGTGGTTCTTGTACGGGCGTTTGTTCGGCCGGGGCTACGGGTTCTCAATCTTGCGGTAGTTGCGGGACGCAAACTAGAACTTGTTCTAGTTCATGCGCTTGGGGAAGTTGGAGTACTTGTATTGGTGTTTGCGCGCCTAGTAGTTTGACCGTTGCAGTTGCATCAGCTTCTCAAATCAATCTTACTTGGACAGATAATGCTAATAATGAAACGGGATTTAAAATAGAACGTGCTGATAATAGCGATTGTTCGGGGACTCCGACTTTTTCTCAGGTTGCTACGGTGGGGGCGGGCGTGACTACTTATTCCAATACCGGGTTAACGTCAAATGTTTTTTACTGTTATAGAGTAAGGGCGTATGATAGTAATACTAATTCCGCCTATTCCAATACTGCATCTTCTGCCTTGATCGCTCCTTCTGGTTTAACTGCTACCGCTGCTTCGGCTTTTCAGGTTAATCTCGGCTGGACGGATAATTCCAGTAATGAAACATCGTTTCGTTTGGAAAGGAAAATAGGATCTGCCGGAACTTATACGCAAATTGCCAGTTTGACTACTAATACTAAAGTTTATGTTGATGTGGGAGTGGCTGACGGCACTACGTATTATTATCGTGTAAAAGCTTGTCATGCTATGGCTTGTTCTTCTTATTCCTCTGAAGTTTCTGTTTCTACTATTTTAACAGCCCCTACAAGCTTAACTTGTACAGCTATTACTTCTTCACAAATTAATTTAAATTGGGTTGATAATTCAACGGGTGAAACTGGTTTTGAAATAAAACGCGATGTTTCTTCTCCTCCGAATGTAGTTGTTTTTACTACGGGACAAAATGCGACTTCTAGCAGTGATACTAATTTATTGGAAAATACCACTTATTATTATCGTTTAAGAGCGTACAATGCTAATTCGGGGATTTATTCTGGATATTCAAATACCTGTAGCGCTGTTACGCCTATTTATGTACCGACGGGTAATATAACATCTTCTATTTTTGATATGGGTAGTAGTAGCGGAGCAGCTTTTAATAGTATTCTTTGGAAGGGGACACAGCCTTCTGGCAGTAATATTTTGTTCCAATTCGCTTCTTCAAATTCGGCTAACCCTTCTAATTTTATTGGACCGGATGGGACCTCCGCTACTTATTACCAGGCTTCCGGACCAAACATTGTTATGAATCTTTCTACACGCTATCATAATAATCATCGTTATTTCCGTTATAAGATTTATATTTATCCTAATACTAGTAATGAGTCGCCACAGGTTACGGACGTAGTTATCGGGTATTCACCATAAAATATTTATGTTTAAAAGTTTTCGACAAAAAGGAATAGCGCTTTTACCGGCGGTTTTAATGATTGGCACAATTATGATAGAATTAGGATTGGCATTGACCTTTGTAATTTATTTATCCAATTTATCCAGTTATGGTGTTCGTTTGTCCCAAGAGGCTCTTTATGCTGCCAGGGCGGGCGTTAATGACGCCATTTTAAGAACAGTACGCGATAAGGATTTTCCTTCCGGCTATAGTGTTTACACTATTACTATCGGGCGAGCCAATGTGGAAGTAACCATAAATAAAAACATTCCCAGTACTAGTCAAAATACTATTACAGCAGTGGCGACGGTTTTAACTAGGAAAAAAACTATGGAAGCGGTAATTAGCATCGATTCTATTAGTGGAGAAGTTTCCATTGTTTCGTTTGGAGAAGTTTAAAATAATGAAAATAAATATAAAAAATTTATCGCAATATTTAATAGCCAAGGAGTATATCGGAGGCATTACTATTAATGATCAAAGTATCTACTTTGTTATTTTTGCGCCTAATAGCGATAAAAAGATTCTAACAAAAATAGAGGCTGAAATTCCGGAAGGAGCTATTGTAGAGGGTGAGATAAAAAATGTGGAATTATTAAAACCAATTTTGGAGGGGATGAGGCATTCGGCGGAATTGGCCAAAATTAAAAATTTATATGTTACTTTGTCATTGAAAAGCGGATTGGTCTATCATAAAATTTTAGATCTTCCTCAAATGGATCCCAAAGAATTGGTGGGTGCTATAGATTTAAATATCAAAATGGTTTCTCCGATAAAATTCGAAGAATCATATAATGATTGGGAATTGACGGGTACTGTTGTAAAAGGTGGAGCGATTAACTATAGAGTGTCTGCTGTTTTTGGTAAAAAAACTTTGATTGATTCGTATTTGAAAGTTCTTTCAGAAACTGGGTTTTTGCCGCTTGCTGTGGAATTTAATGGTTTGAGCGCTTGGCGGTTGTTTAATAGTAATAATTTAATAGCGCAAGAAAACAAAAGTAATTTGATCGTTATGATTTCTTCCGATGGTTTAGATTTTGCAGTAGTAAAATCCGGCGGATTGCAGTTTAGTTATTTCCAGGCTTGGCAAAGTATTATTAGAATTTCTCCGTTTTTATCGGCTGAAGGGAGGAAGGGCAATTTGAGTCAAAGTGATTTTTTGCATATTTTTACCGAAGAAACTCGCAAGGTAATCAATTTTTATTTTAATCATTTCCAAGAAACAATTGCCAGCGCTTATATCTTGTCTCCAATTTATGCTGAGGAAATGGCAACGATTCTTGGTCAGCAATTTTCTTTATCGGTCAATAAATTACCCGATTTGGGTTATTCGCCTAATTATTTTATTGCTTCCGGAGCTGGCTTGCGCGGTTTGATTTCTCGCGTGGATGATGTGGGCGTTAGTTTGATGGCGGTGGGCACTGAGCAAGAATATCGACGTAGAAGGGTAGTTAATTTTGTAGGGTTATGGGGAAAGATTATAAATGTCACAGCGGTTGTTTTGACTATTGTTTTTGTGGGAGTGAGTCTTTTCTTTAATACTATGGAAAAAGATTTTGCTGCTGAGGCTAATAATTTAACTATTCAATTAAACCAAGAAAAATTTAAAGAATTGAAAACAAAGGTTGCAGACTTTAATCTTAGTTTGAATAATATTGCTCAGGCTAACCAGCAAGTTAAAGACTGGTCCGGATTCTTTAAGTGGTGGATTGATAATGGGGGAGCATTGGGGATACAAAAATTTATAATAAATTCTCCAGATTCTTTGATAACTTTCCGCGGGTGGACTAATACTGAAGAAAAACTTCTTGATTTTAAGAGTAGGATGGAGAATTCTCCTAATTTTTCTGAAGTGGATGTTCCCTTGGCTTCTGTGATTAAGCAAAGAAATGGAGTGGAATTTAATTTAAATTTTAGAATTAATAAATTATTTCCGGAAATTTCGGCAATAACTAACAATGAAGGAGGTGTTTTGGAAAATGCAATTCCTGCGGAGATTTTATTAGAAACACCGTTGATTTCTCCGGAAGCAAAGCTGAAATAGTTTTTGAAAGATAATATCTTGAAATTTAAATTTAGTGTGTTAGAATATTTTTATGGAAAATTCAAAAAAAGAAAAAACATTAGTGCTTTTGAAGCCTGATACCGTGCAGAGGGCTTTGATTGGCGAGGTTGTAAGTCGTTTTGAGAGGGTGGGATTAAAAATTGTAGCTATGAAATTTTTATTACCCACTAAAGAACAGGCTTATAAGCATTATGTAAAAAATGATGCTGAGATAGAGGCTTTGGGCAATCGTTCTATTGAGGGTAAGAAAAAGTCCGGTATGGAAGTTAATGATGATCCTAAAGTATTGGGACAAAAAATAATTGATAGATTGGTGGCTTTTCTTTCGGCTGGTCCGGTTGTGGCTTTGGTTTTGGAGGGTAATCGTTCTGTAGCGATTACCAGAAAAATGGTTGGTTCCACTGAGCCTTTGCAGTCTAATATGGGTACGATCAGAGGAGATTATACCGTTGATTCATATGCGATAGCTGATGAGGGAGATAGATCTGTTAGAAATTTAGTACATGCTTCGGCAAATCTTGAAGAAGCTGATTATGAAATTAAAGTGTGGTTTAAACCTGAAGAAATAATTGATTATAAGAATGCTTTTGATAGAATTCTTTACGATGTGAATTTAGATGGAGTATTAGAATAAGATAAAACAAAGAAATCGGTCATTTACTATTTAGTAAATGACCGATTTTTGTAACGTTTTTGGAGTTGTTTGACGATTTTTCATTTTTTAGCTGAATTGTTAATTTAGTGGATAACTTTTTTATGGAATTTAGTTATAATTAATATAGGCTTTGCATTTTAAGATATCGGGTCAAATAGTTTTTTTAGGAAGACTAATAGTATCTTATGCTGATGCATAGGATTGAAGTCATCCACTTGTTATAATGCCGAATATCTTAGGCAAGGCCAAACTAAAAACTCCGCTTTATGCGGAGTTTTTAGTTTATTATTCGTCGTTCGTCTATTGATGAGTGAGGGATAATTAAAATTTATAAATAAATATAGAATACCCGGCACGAGCATACGGTGTTTTGTTTTTGAGCCAAGAATAAGAATTTTCTGGTTTTATTTCAAACCCCGAGATTGGTTGTCCAGAACTATTTTGAAGAAAGGTGGAGGAGACGGCTAGCCATTCTCCTTCATCGGGTTGTCCCTTGGATGATTGCCAGGCTTCAAAGTTATCTCCAAAATAATATGAAAGATTGCTTCCACCAAAATAATCTATTTTTATTTTTTTGATGTTATTTTCTTCTACGAATGTTTTAAGACGTTTTAGATCTTGTCCCCAATCATAATTGGAATCGACTGCATATTGATAGCCATTTTCTGGCCCACCAGCGATTTCATTGTAATAAGAGATGAAATAAGGGCTGATAAAAATAGTTTCTACAAAATACCAAAGTAAAATAATGGCAATGAAAGATGTTTTAAGGAATAATCTTCCAAAGAATTTTAAATGGAATTTAACTTTTTCCCAGGGAGTCCAAAAGAAATATTGTTTTTCTCCTCTCCACCATTTTTTTATTTCATAAGCGGTTAATAAATAAATGAGGGGAATAGTTGGTAGGAGATGACGCAGTCCAATATTAAGCGGACTGCGTATAGAAACAATCCAATAGACAATAATGAATATTAAGAATGAAAATTCGGTAAAATGTTGCCAAATCCAACCAAAAAATCTTTGAATGTCATTTTTTTCTTTTGAAGCTTTCCAGAGATTTTTAATGGCTATAAAAAACGCTAAAACCATTAGAATGAGACTGGGTAGCTGCTCTTTCACCATAAACATGGTGGGGAAATAACTTTTCCAACCGGTAGCGGAAACTTCACCCATAAAATATCCAGTATTGCCGCCCGAAGATCTTTGGAAGACCATAATGAGGCCGGTTAGATATTGGGCGAATGGTTTGAGGGTAGGCTGTTGAGTCATCCAAATATTAACATTAGCTATGCATCTGGTTTGTCTTGATAGATCTTTGACCCATGTTTTACAGGTGTTCCATTCTGGGTCCGGTCCTCCTGAAAATGATTGAAGAAGATATTCCGTGTCAGAGTGCTGCTTGTCTGTTGAGTAGTTGATGTTTTGTGGCAAGTAGACAAGATAAACGAGCGCATAACCAATAATGAAAATGACTAGTAAAAAGCCAATAGTTTTAAAGAAATTGGTAATGATTGTTTTTTTCCTGATGGAGGTCGGTAAATCGGGCCAGATTTGATATAGATGAATAATCCAAAAAATAAAGGCCAGTAAAATATAGATAGGAACTAAAAGGAATAGAGAATATTTACAAAGTTGGCTAATGCCAAAGGCTAATCCGGCGATGATGAGGTTTTTCTTGTTGGGATTTTTTAAATAATTAGTGAAAGTCCATAATCCCAAGAGTAACCCAAAGGTGGCGGCTATATCAGTAGTGACATAATGCCCATGACCTAAAATTAGAGGAGAGAAGGAAAAAAGAAATAGAGGTAAAAGCGCCCAAACGGAGCCAATGCGTTTTTTGGCAATGATGTATAGAAGAAGTCCGGTTAAAACGGTAAGAATCATGGGAAATAATCTTGCCCAATTAATAATTTGATCTGCATTGTTGCCGCTTTCATAAAGGAAGAGTCTGCCTACGTCCCATTGCCCATTAACGTTTTGAGTCCAATATTCGGATTGGGTGGGAAAGTTTAAATCGAGAAATACCAAAGGAATGGCTGAGATGTCTTTTAATAGCGGTGGGTGCTCGGGGTTGAGACGATCATCGCCTAATTTTAAATAAGAGTAGCCAGAAGGGATGTGGGCTAACTCATCCATAGTGGCGGAGTCTCCTAGGGAACTGTGAAGCATTAAGCCAAAGCTGAAGATTAAAATTAGCGAGGCGACGAGATATGAGATTTTTGTTTTTGTTTCCATATATTTTTATTAATTTTATTTTTTTATTCTACTCTAAAAATAGAAAAATTATTTATGTTAGAAACGGAGTTTTGTGGGAAGATTTCGGTAATATCTTGGCTGATAGAGGCATTGTTTTCCAAGGGGATGATGAGGGCAGGGGAGACGATTTGATTGATATTTTCCGGAAGAAGATAAAATATATTTTTTTCTTTTTGTTGTTCCGTTTGATAAGTATTAGTAATAAACATAATGCTTTGACTGGGCATAGGAATGCCATTTACTAAGGTGCCGCCGGTATTGGTAATAACGTATTTATTGATCGCTTGAGGGGCAGTATTAAGATAGTCGGCAATTAATGTGTATTTATAATCAAAAGAATCTTTAACTTCTTGTTTTTGAGACCAGGCTATATATTGATTTCCATTGAGATAAATAATGGACAATCCGGAAATTATTAATAAGATTAAGCCCATTTTCTTATTTTTTTCTTTAAAAGTTTTCCATAAATATTCAAAACCGATGCCGGCAAGGATAAAAACCGGTGGAATCATACCAATGGCGCGTAAGGCATGAGGCACTCCCTCCTTGGTAAGAATTGATGGAAAAGCCATAATGACCATCCATGATAAGATAAATATATAGGGAAAACGTTCGGGGTTGTTCTTTTGAAAAATTTTTTTAACGGACAAAATTATTCCCAGTAAGAAGAATATGCCAGTGAAGATGTCTAACTCTGGTCGGCAAGCGTAATTATGACGCCAATTGCAATCCCCATAGAAATTAAACATAGCCATTGTTTTGCCGATGCTTTCTCCTAAATCCAGGATGGGATTATTGGAACTAAAAATAGAAACTTGTCCAGAACGGCCAAAGAAGTCTCCGGGATTATTTATAAAGTATAAGCCTATGGGCAAGGCAATTAAAAAAGCTACTCCTATCCAAGTAAATAAAATTTGAAAATATTTTTTTAATTCCCCAGCTTTTTTGTTTTGGTAAAAATAATAAATTATTGGTACTAAGGCTAAAAAGGGGGCGAAGCGAAAGGCGATATAAGTATGTAATCCAATGCCGAAAAATATTCCAGCCATAACAGCCGGCCAAATTTTTTTTTCTTTCCAAGCCGAAGTAATAAAATAAAAAGACCAAACTAAACAAAACGGTACCATAATAGCTCGGAATCCAATGCGAGAAAAATTAACGTGCCAAAAAGAAACGGCGATCATAAGGGTGGTGGCAATGGCCAGGACAGTATTTTTGTGAAAAACTTTTTTTGTTAATAAGTAAATTCCTAGAACGGTGAAAGTTCCAAAGAAAGCGGAAACAACTCTTAAAGACCAGGGATGATTGCCGAAAGCGGCAACGCTAGCTGCTTGGATATTGATGAAAAATCCTTCTCTTCCATTGTTTTCCGGATAGTAGATTTTATATTGATTGGTGGCATTGGCTTCTAGAGCGTTATTGCCGTTCATGGCTTCATCGGGATAAAGGCCCGGTGGAGTCTCTTTTATATTCCAAAATCTAAAAAATATTGTTATAATTAAGATAAGAAAAATCGCGAAGAATTCTTTTTTGGTCATAAGCATATTTTAATATTTTTTATATCAAATGTCTACGGAATTTATGCCGGAAAACTCCGGTAATGTTGAGAAAGAAATTGCTATTTTAGAGCAAAAATTAGCGGAAAAGAAAGCTAGTTTGGGAAAGGTGGAGAATTTCTCTGAAAAGGAATTTGTAAAAGAAACAATAAAAGAAAGAATGGCTGAAACGCCGGTTTTTAGCGTTCCACAAAAGACTGCGGCCTCAACGGCAAAGGGTACGAAAGCCACTCCAACGCCTTTGGTGGCTACAGGAAAGGTAACGGCTCAAGATTTACGACAATTATCAAAAGAAAAACAATTGGATATTTTAGTAGGAGTGGCTATGACGCAATCGATACCGGAGTCGGTGTCTTTGGCGCAGGCTACGGATAATCCTTATATTTTGGATGAATTGCACGATGTTTTAGTTGATAAATTTTATAGCGAATTAGTTAAAAGGGGAAAAATATAATATGTATTTATTTCTCGGTATTGTAATAATTTTTGTTGTCGGCTTGGGGCTGGTATTTTTAGCCTTGACGACACGCAAACATAATTTTGGAAATTTGGTAAGTTCTTCTTTCAAATTTCAATTGTTGGCAATAAAATTGCCGCCGGAATCAGGAGTGGATGATAAAAGGACGATTAAGGAAAAAATTTCTGTTGCCGAGCAATTCATTAGTTCTTTGGCCGGATTAAATAAACCTCTAATTTTAGAAATCGCTGTATCCCATATTGGGGAAGGGGTGTATTTTTATTTGGCTATAGCAAAGGATTCGGCAGAGTTTATTCAAAAACAAATTCAAGGATTTTTCCCAACGGCTACCATTGAACCGGTGGAAGATTATAATATTTTTAATCCTGATGGATTTTCCAGTTATGCTTTTTTGAAACAAAAAGAAAATTGGTCTTTGCCTTTCCGCACTTACCAGGAGCTTGAAGCGGATTCCATCTCCGGTATTTTGAATACTTTTTCTCAATTGAAAGAAGAAGGGGAAGGTTTGTGTTTGCAGATAATTTTAAAAACAGCTCCGACTAGTTCTAAAAAACCCGCTTTGGAAGCTATAAAGAAGTTAAGACAAGGAGCTTCCGCCAAGGATGTTTTGGGAAGCACAGAATTGAAAGATTTGGCTAAGGGTATGGGGAGCGCTTTGGGCTCCATAGTCTCTTCGGATAAGACGGAAAAAGATAAGGAAAAAGAAAAGCAGAGAGTGATTGTTGATGATACCACGATTAAATTATTGGAAAGCAAATTATCAAAAAGTTTGTTTCATGCCAATATTAGAATTTTATCATCGGCTAAAACTCAAGAAAGAGCTAATGAGATTTTGACTAATATGCTTGGATCTTTTCAGCAGTTTGGTTCTCCAATGAAAAATAACTTTTTGGCGGTAAAACCGGGAAAGGGCCAGCGTTTTGTTTTTAACTATGTTTTTAGAAATTTTAACAATAAAGAAACTTTATTGTTAAATTCCGAGGAGGTGGCGAGTTTTTGGCATTTTCCAGCGCATATGGAAAATGCTCCGTATGCTGCTTGGGTGAAAACTAAAGAAGCTCCGCCACCGATGGAACTTCCAGAAGAGGGGGTTATTTTGGGAAGAAGCGTTTTTCGTGGTCAGGAGAAGATGATTCGCATTTTGCCTAATGATCGTCGACGTCATATTTATTCTATCGGTCAAACCGGAACGGGTAAGACTTATTTAATGGAGAATATGATTATTCAGGATATTCAGAATGGAGCAGGTGTCTGTTTTATTGATCCTCATGGCGATTCCATTGATAAAATCTTAAGTTATATTCCGCAAAATCGTGTTGATGATGTGGTGGTATTTGATCCTGGCGATTTGGAGCGTCCGATGGGTTTGAATATGTTGGAGTATGATTTCAATCGACCAGAACAAAAAACGTTTATTATTAACGAGTTGATAAATATTTTTGATAAACTTTATGATTTGAAAGCGACCGGCGGTCCGATGTTCGAACAATATTTAAGAAATGCTTTAGGTTTGATTATGTCCGATAAAACAGAAATGGCTACCTTAATGGATGTGCAGAGAGTTTTTACTAATGAAGAATATCGCGCTAGAAAATTAACTCAATGTTCCGATCCTACTATTGTGGAGTTCTGGCAAAAGGAAGCGGCAAGAGTCACTTCCGGAGAGATTTCTTTGCAGAATATAACCCCATATATTACTAGTAAATTTAATACTTTCGTTTCTAATGATTATATGAGGCCTATTATTGGTCAGCAAAAATCAGCTTTTAATTTCCGAGAGATTATGGATAATAAAAAGATTTTACTGATTAATTTATCCAAGGGGCGTATTGGAGATTTGAATTCTTCTTTATTGGGTTTGATTTTTGTGGGGAGAATCTTAATTTCCGCTTTGTCGCGCGTTGATACGCCGGAAGAACAGCGTTCGGATTTCTATCTTTATATCGATGAGTTTCAAAATGTTATTACGCCAAGTATTTCTACTATTCTTTCCGAGGCGCGTAAATATCGCTTATGTTTATATGTAGCTCATCAATTTATCGCTCAATTAGATGAGAAAATTAGGGAGGCGGTTTTCGGCAATGTCGGCACTATTATTTCTTTCAGAGTGGGCGTTAAAGATGCGGAGTTTTTGGAAAAGCAGTTTGCTCCAGTGTTTAATCAAAATGATTTAATTAATATCGATAATTTTAACGCTATAATTAAATTATTGGTAAATAATCTTACTACTAGAGCTTTCAATTTTCAGCCGCTCACCAAAGAAAAAGGAGACTCTCAGAAAACGGAGTTAATCAAAGAGTTGTCGCGTGTTAAGTTTGGACGCGATCGACAAGAAGTGGAGGGTTATATAAGAGAAAAATTTTTAAAAAACTAGTTATGGAAAATAAAATTTACGAATTAATAATATTGGGCGCAGGACCGGCTGGGGTAGCCGGGGCGATTTATGGGCATAGAAAAAATATCGCAACTTTTTTGATAGGGGATAATTTTGGCGGACAGGCGGTTGTGGCGGCTAAAATAGTGAATATTCCCGGACAAATCAATATTTCCGGCGCGCAAATGTCCCAATCTTTTGAAAATCAAATAAAAGACATTGGTGTTCCGTATGCTTTGGATAGAATTGAAAAAGTAGAAAAACAGGGAGATATTTTTGTGATTAAAACATCTCAAAATGTTTTTCAAACAAAAAATATATTAGTAACTTTAGGAAGAAAATATAAGGACCTAGGTCTTGCTGATGAGGAAAAATATAAAGGACGTGGTCTTTTCTATTGTTCTACTTGCGATGCCCCGATTTTTAAAGATAGGGTTGCGATGGTGATTGGCTCTGGAAATTCTGCTTTGAATAGCGTCATTGATTTATTGCCTTTTGCTTCAAAAATTTATGTGCTTACTCATGGCGACGCTATGAGGGGTGACGCTGTTTTGCAGGAAGAGATAAAAAATAATCCGAAAGTGGAAATTATTTTTAACGCTACAGTTTCTGGTTTGGAAGGGGATTTAATGATTAAAGCTATTAAATATAAAGATGGTGTTTCCCAAGAAGAAAAAAGATTAGAGGTGTTCGGAGCTTTCGTAAATATTGGTATGAAACCCAATTCCGAATTGGTAAAAGATTTAGTGCAATTGAATGAAAATGGAGAGATAGTAACTGATTTTTTAGGCCGAACTTCGCAATTCGGTATTTGGGCGGCGGGGGATATCACCTCTTTACCTTATAAACAGATTAGTATTGCCATTGGCGATGGTATTAGAGCTGCTTTAGATGTTTATGCGGAAGTAAAAAAGACGAAAAACAAAGATGCAATATGATAAAAACCCTCGCCCTTGGCGAGGGTTTTTGAAATATGGTATAATGTCTTTATGAGCAATAAAATTATTGTTGCTAATTTTAAAATGAATTTATCGTCTAAAGACGAGGCGATAAGTTTATGCAAATATTATCAGCAGAAGGATCAAGAATTGCCTAATGTTGATTTTATTGCTGCGCCGGATTTTCTTTGGTTGGAAGATGTAGTCGGGTTAGGTGTGAGTGTTGGTAGTCAGGATTGCTTTTTTGAGGATGCTGGATCTTTTACGGGAGAAATTTCCCCGATGATTTTAAAAAATATCGGAGTGAAGTATTGCATTGTTGGTCATTCGGAAAGAAGATTTTTGGGAGATACTGATGAGATGGTCAATAAAAAAATGAAAGCAGTATTGAAAAACGGATTGACTCCGATTTTATGCGTAGGGGAAACGTTGGGACAAAAACAATTAGAGCAAAAAGATGAAGTTTTGAAAGGGCAAATAATGATGGCTTTGGAAGGGATATCCGGTGATTCTATTTCCTTAATTGTGGCTTATGAGCCCATTTGGGCGATTGGTACTGGTTTAGCGGAGGATTCTGAAGAGGCGGCTAAAACCATGGAATATATTTTTAATCTAGTAAAACAGATTATTCCCAGCGCGGAAATAAAAATGATTTATGGTGGATCCGTTGATGTTTTAAATATTGAAAGTTTTATGTCGAAAAGTATAATTCAAGGCGCCCTTGTCGGAGGGGCTAGTTTAAAAAAAGAAGAATTTGCGAAAATATTAGAAATCGCCAATTCTTCGAAATAAAAAATATTATGAATAAAGAAGACGCAAAGGATAGCGCATTGAGGACTTTGTCCTTGTTTTTATTGGTCGCATCTTTAGTAGGTTTAGTTTGGGGTTGGTCTATCTATAAAAAAACAGCCAATAGCGTAGCTAATAATACGATGTCTGTTTCAGCTGAAGGGGAGGTGGTAGTAAAGCCAGATTTGGCCATTCTTGATTTTTCAGTCGTAACGCAAGGACAATACGCTAGTAGCGTGCAAAAAATTAATGATGAAAAAATGGTTATGGCCATAGAATATTTGAAAACTTCTGGTGTAGATGAAAAAGATATAAAAACAATTTCATACGCTTTGAATCCGCAATATAATTATTCCTGGTGTAATAATGGGAATAGTGATATTTATTGTCCGGCTAAAATCGTAAGTTATATTTTGACTCAAGGAGTAGAAGTAAAGATTAGAGATATGGCTAAAGTTGGAGAAATTATGGGTAATTTGCCGGATAAAGGAGCAAATGAAATCTCTTCTATTAATTTTACTATTGATGATCTTGATGTTCCAAAGATTGAAGCCAGAAAGAAGGCTATTGAAAAGGCTGGCAATAAGGCGTTGTTAATGGCTGAAGCTGCTGGCGTCAAATTGGGTCATGTTGTTAATATTTCCGAAGGTTCTAGTTATACTCCCGCTGGTTATTCTAACTATGCTAAGCAAATATCTTTACGCGCAGCTGATGAATCTTCTCCGATTCAAGTGGGATCTAATGAAATCACAGTTAATGTGACTCTTACTTACGAAATTAAGTAATAAAAGTGATTAAAGAAATTGATGTAAAAAATAAAAAAGTTTTTGTTCGGGTTGATTTCAATATTGACTTGGATAAAGATGGCAGGATTTTAAGTGATTTTAGAATTAGAGCCACTATTCCTACCATTCAATTTTTGTTAAAGGCTGGCGCGAATAAAATTATTCTCGCCAGCCATTTGGGTAAGCCAAGGAACAAAGAAGAAGAACTCAGTTTAAGACCAATTGCGGAATATTTGGGGATATTGTTGGGGCGTAAAATAAATTTTTTAAGCGATTGTATTGGAGATGAAATAAAAAAAGAAATTGATAAAGCTGCCGCTGGAGAAATTTTTTTGTTAGAAAATTTGCGTTTTCATGAAGAAGAAGAAAAAAACGATGATCAATTTGCCAAACAGTTGGCGAGTTTGGCCGATGTTTATGTTAATGATGCTTTTGGTGTTTGTCATCGCGCCAATGCTTCTGTCGTGGCAATCACTAAATTTTTACCTAGTTACGCCGGATTATTATTGGAAAAGGAGATAGAAAATTTAGATAAAGTAAAAAATAATTTTACCCAATCATTAATTTTGATTTTGGGTGGAGTGAAAATATCTACCAAATTGCCATTAATTAAAAAATTTTATAAGCGATCTTATAAAATTTTGTTGGGTGGAGGATTGGCTAATACGGTTTTGAAGGCAAGAGGATTAAACATTGGAAAGTCTGTATTTGAATCGGAATTATTGTCAGAAGCTAAAAAATTGGATGAAAATATTATTACACCCATAGATTGTTTGGTGGGCGGCTCCGTGGATGATAAACAGGCTCGAGTGGTAGGTGTTGAAGGGGTGGGCGAAAATGATATGATTTTGGATATCGGTCCCAGTTCTTTGGATAGTTTTGTGGATGTTATTAAAGGCGCAACAACTATTATTTGGAATGGACCTTTGGGTTATTTTGAAAATGCGGTTTTTGCCAAAAGCACGGAAAATATTATCAAAGCCATATCAGAAAGTCAGGCTTTCAGTGTAGTGGGTGGAGGAGAAACTTTATTGGCCTTGGAAAAAGCAAAGGCTTTTGATAAAATAGGATTTGTCTCTACCGGCGGGGGAGCTATGCTATCTTATTTGAGTGGTGAAGAAATGCCGGGATTAAAAGTTTTAAATCAATGAATGATAAAATTTGGAAAACAAAAGAATCGGCTCCGATAGATTTTTTTAATAGTTTGGAACAATTTCCCAGAGCAATTTTACAAATCTTTTGGAATCGAGGAATAACAAATGCGCAAAAAATAAATGCGTTTTTAAATCCTTCTATGAAGGATCTTTATGATCCCTTTTTAATGAAGAATATGAGAGAAGGAGCTGGTAGAATAGTGCAGGCTATTAAAAATAACGAAAAATTGGCTGTTTATGGTGATTACGATACTGACGGTATTTGTTCTTGCGCTATTTTGGTTAAGGCCTTTGAAAGATTCGGTTTTGAAAACTATGATATTTTTATTCCCAATCGTTTTAAAGGAGGATACGGTTTGACTAATGATCGTGTTAAACAAATTGCCGATCTGGGAGTGAAGCTATTAATTACTTTTGATTGTGGCATTACCGATGTGGATGAAGTGGAGTTCGCCAAAGGTTTGGGTATGGAGGTTTTGATTTTTGATCATCATTTGCCTCATGAAAAAATGCCTGGAGCATTAATTGTTGATGCCCATCAAATAGGAGACGAATATCCATTTAAATATTTGGCTGCTACGGGATTGGCTTATAAAACGGTTCAGGCTGTGGCTGATTTATTGGAATTTCAATTTAAGCCGAGTTTGGAAAGGCAGGTTCTAGAATTAGTAGCTATTGCCACCATTGCCGATCAAGTCCCGATGATAGATGAAAATAGGGTACTAGTAAAATTTGGTTTAGAGCAATTAAGGGATACTAGCAATATAGGATTGAAAGCGCTCCTTAAGGTGGCCGGTATTTCCGATGTGAAGAAATATGATTCTTATCATGGGGGGTTTGTAATCGCTCCACGTTTAAATGCAGTCGGTCGTGTGCGTCATAAAACTCCTGAGGGAAGATATGACAGCACTGATTATAGTTTTGAGTTGTTAACAACCGATAATGAAAATGAGGCTCAAATGTGGGCTGAAAAAATTAATGAATTAAATACGGAAAGAATGCGCCAAGGTCAAAAGATCTATGCGGAGATTCAAGAAAAAATAAAGAGCCAAGGAGGTCCGGAAAAAATAATTTTTATGGGTGGCGCTAATTGGTCTAATGGCATTGTTGGTATTATTGCTGGTAAATTGAAAGATGAATGGCATCGACCGGTTTTACTTTATTCTCAAGACGAGACGGTAAGCGTTGGTTCTAGCCGTTCTATTCCTAATTGTAATTTAGTAGAACTCTTGGATAGAGGAAAAGATTTGTTAGTAGAAGCCGGTGGTCATAAGTTGTCGGCTGGATTCACTATTAAAAATGAAAATATCGATAAATTTCATGAATTTTTAATAGCGGAAGCGGCTAAATTAAAAGACGATGATTTGATTCCAGTGTTGGATATTGATGCGGTTTTGGAGCCGGAAGATGTTTCTCCAAGTTTCTGGGCGCTTTATCGCAGATTGGAACCGTTTGGAAAGGATAATTTAGAGCCGGTGTTTCTTATGAAGGATTTGAATATATTTTCTTTAAGGACTGTGGGTAATGGCTCTAAGCATATAAAGATGATAGTAGAGAAGAATAAGAAATCTTTTGACGTTATTAGTTTTAATAGCGCAGAAAAACTTTCTTTTTTACAAAAGGGTATGAAAATTGATTTGGTTTTTACCCTTAAAGAGAATGAGTGGCAAGGAAGGACATATTTGGATTTAGAATTAGTGGATGTTCATCCAATTGTTTAAAAAATATGATAAAAGAAATTTCTAATAAAATAATAGTTCATACTGATGGAGGAAGTCGTGGTAATCCCGGTCCTTCCGCAATAGGAGTAATAATTGAGGGGATAGGAAATGAAAGAAAAGAGTATTCTGAATATATTGGAGAGGCGACTAATAACGTTGCTGAATATAAAGCCGTAATCCTCGCTTTAAAGAAAACTAGGCAATTGGCGGGTAGGGAAGCCTTAGAAAAAACCCCGGTGGCAATATATATGGATTCAGAGTTGATCTGTAGGCAATTAAGAGGCGAATATAAAGTCGAAGTAAAAGATTTGCAAATTTTGTTTATGGAAGTATGGAATTTAAAGTTTGATTTTCCGCATCTTAGCTTCCATGAAGTGCCCAGAGAAGACAATACTTTGGCGGATAGAATGGTGAATGCTTGCTTAGATAAGCAAACTTCAAAATTATTTTAAAGGTCGTAGTTTTATAAAAAATATATGGAACAATTTAATCAAAATCAAAATAAGATTATTTCTGAACAATCAAAGGTCAGGATTGGCGTTTTATTTCCGATTATTATCGGTTTAAGCTTAATTGTAAGCGCCGTAGCTGTTAGTTTTGTGATTTATCGAATCAAGGCTATGGATAACACTTTGCAAGTAACCGGTTCCGCTAAAAAAGTGGTAGCATCGGATGCAGTGAAGTGGAACGGGGAATTTGCAAGAACAGTTACTGCGGATAATTTGAAAGTCGGGTATACGCAAATGGCCAGTGATTTAGAGAAGGTTAAATCTTTTTTGAAGAGCGAAGGTGTTGAAGACAAGGATATTAATATTTCTCCGGTTTATATGTATGATCAATATGATTATAAATCCGACAGCAGCGCTCAGAAGAAATATAATTTAACGCAAACATTGCAGGTGCAATCCAATGCCGTAGAAAAAATAACTAATTTGGCGAAAAATGTTCAAAAATTAATTGATTCGGGAGTGATATTTTCTACACGTTCTTTGGAGTATTATTATACTCAGTTGCCTGAAGCGAGGATTGAATTATTGTCTGAGGCAGTGAAAGATGCGCAGAATCGCGCAGAGAGAATTGCTGAAAGCAGCGATAATGAGGTGGGAGCGTTGAAATCGGCTAGTGTTGGCGTAGTACAAGTTTTGCCGGTCAATTCCACTGAAATTTCCGATTATGGCGCGTATGATACCTCTAGTATTGAGAAAGAAGTAATGATTACAGTGAGAGCAACATTTAGAACTAATTAATTATGCGCGGTTTTATTATGGGGATAGATGAAGTGGGGCGGGGCGCCATAGCTGGTCCTCTGGTTATCGGCGCCGCCGTTGGATTGTCTGATAAAAATACTAGATATTTTTTAAAGGGAATTAGAGATTCTAAAAAGTTAACGTCACGAAAAAGAGAAGAGTGGTTTTTGAAATTCAAGAAAGGTGAGATAAAATTTTATATCTCAAAAATTTCTAATGAATTAATAGATAAAAATGGAATGGCCTGGGCTTTAAAAAATGGCGTAGCTGATGTTTTGAAGAAAGCGAAAATAATGCCGGAAATAGTTTATTTAGATGGGGGACTACATGCTCCGGAAAAATATAAGCAGAAAACTATTATTGGTGGTGACGATAAAATACCAATGATTAGCGCAGCTTCTGTTTACGCCAAGGTTTATCGTGATCATTTAATGATTGAGATGAATAAGCAGTATCCTTATGATCTCGATGTTCATAAAGGGTATGGAACAAGGAGACATTTTGAGAAGATTGGAGAAAAGGGAATCTCCTCGGTGCATCGTAAAACTTTCTTGAAAAATTTATCAAAATATAGTAAATTAAGAAAATAAGAAATTGCGAGCTGCCCTTAGGGGCGAGTCTCGTCTAATACATTTATCGTTGGTGTATTATGAAATTAGGCGGGTATCGTATATCGGTATTACCACAGCTTTCCAAGCTGTTGAGAGGGGTTCGACTCCCCTTACCCGCTCTGACACAAGATGGTTGACTTTCGCATTATTTTCGTTTAATATCACTAATATATGAAATTAGCAGTAATTGAGACCGGTGGAAAGCAATATTTGGTTTCCGAAGGCAAAAAATTTAAAATAGAGAAATTGGAAGGGGAAGAAGGCGCCAAAATAAAATTTGACCGCGTTCTTTTAATAGGTGACGAAGACAAGGTTGAGGTTGGCGATCCTTATTTAAAGGGAAAGCATATAGAAGGAGAGGTAGCCAAGACCGGCCGTACTAGAAAAATAGTTGTTTTTCACTATCATTCCAAGACTCGCTATCGTAAGAAAAATACTCATCGTCAGTATTTTACCGAAGTAAAAATAACTAAAATTTAAAAGAAAAACCCGCTGTTAACAGCGGGTTTTTTCGTGTAATTTTTGTATTTTGTAATCTATAACCTTGAGATAAGCAATGAGCGTGGATAGGGTGATGTTAACAGTTTTTAACATTTCCTGAGGCTCTTTACAAAGAGACGTGAGGTGGGCGGTAAGAGCAATTCTTTTTGTTCTTTCTTTATTAAGTTTATTCGTTATTTTTTGCGCTTCTCTCATTAGAGATTTGGATATTTTTTGCAGATCTTCTTTCTGAAAAGAGAATTCTTCCCGTATTTTTATGGAAATTTCAATGTTGGGATTTATCAGCTTAATGGTGTTTGTTCTAATTCTTTTAACAATGTCTTTGATTGTTATGACCATTTTATCCTCTCTATAGTCGGGTAGTTTTTAAAATTTCTGTTTTTATATTAATGGGTTTATTTTCTATTGTCAAAGGCTCCGGAAATCGTTTCTTCATCGGCAAATTCTAGTTCTCCTCCGGTAGGAATTCCTCTGCCTAGACGCGTTATTTTTTTACTTAAGTCTTTGAGGCGTCTCTCCAAATACATAGCCGTTAAATCTCCTTCGGTTGTGGGATTAACCGCAATAATTATTTCTTCGGCTTTTTTCTCCGGCATATTCTTTATGCGTTCTTCCAGAGTATTCATATTCAAAGCATCATAAGATCTTTGATCCGATGGGTCAATCAATCTTCCCAAAATATGATAAGTGCCAATAAAAGTTTTAGTTTTTTCTATAGAGAAAGCGTCAATTTCTTTTTCTGCCAAACAAATTAATGTTTGATTGCGTTTTTGATCCGAACAAATGGGACAGAGATTATTGCCATTTTTTTCAAAGGGCAAGAAACATTGATCGCAAATTTTTAAATCATTAGCAATGGTTTCGATGGCGGAATTAATATTTTTACTTAAATCGTTTTTTCTAGCTAAATAAAAGGCTAGGCGAGTAGCTTGTCTCTGTCCAATAGAGGGTAATTTAGAAAAAATTTCTACAAATTTTTTTATGGGATTGGGGAATGAATTCATTTTTTTATAAAGCTAGTTTAAAAAGCGGCTGCCGCGTTAGCTTCTTCTTCATTGTTATAACCATCGAAACTTTTATCTATATCTCTGAAGCTTACTAGGGTTGGGATGAACTTTAGATCAACTTCTCCGGTGGGGCCGTTGCGGTGTTTGGCTACAATAATTTTGGCCGTGTTTTTTTCTTCTTCGGTAAGATCCTCGTCTATCTTGTCGCGATCTTTGCGATAAATAAACATTACCACATCAGCATCTTGTTCAATAGAACCAGATTCACGCAAATCGGAAAGTCTTGGCATTTTATGATCACGCTGCTCTACGGCGCGAGAAAGTTGAGAGAGGGCAATAATTGGCACATTTAATTCACGAGCTAGGGCTTTGAGTCCTCTGGATATTTCGGTGATTTGTTGCACCATATTAAAGGCTTTGTTATCTCTTGGGGTGATTAATTGGAGGTAGTCAATAATAATCAAATCTAGACCACGATCTGCTTGGAGACGACGCGCCATAGTTCTTAAGCGCATGATGTTGGAAGTAGCGGCATCATCAATGTAGATTGGAGCTCGAGAAAGTCTATCTAGGGCTTGATGCAAATATTCAAAGTCTTGTTCTTCTTCTTTGAGGTTGCCGGTTCTGATTTTCCATAAATCAATGCCTGATTCGGCGCTAATAAGACGATCTACTAATTGTTCTCTAGACATTTCTAGACTGAAGATGCCAACAGAAGCCTTTTCTTTCATGGCAGCATGAAGAGCAATGTTTAAGGCAAGAGAAGTTTTACCTAATGATGGGCGAGCGGCTAAAATCAGTAAATCGGATTTTTGCATGCCGGATAACATATGGTCTAATTGTTTGTAGCCGGTTCCTATACCGCGCAATGGTTTTTCTCCTCTATGTAGTTTTTCTATTTTATCAAAGGCTCCGGTTAAATCTTCTTTGATATCTTTGAATTGTTGTCCGGAGATGGATTTTTGAGTGACGCTAAAAATTTTTTGTTCCACTTCATCAAGTAAATCTTCTACATCTCTATCTTCTTGAAACCCTAATTCAGAAATATCGTAAGCTGCCCCGATTAAATCTCGTAAGAGTTTTTTTTGTTGAACAATTTTAGCATAAGAAACGATGCTGGAAGCGGTGGGGACCATATTGGTGAGAGATGTTAGATAAGATATCCCTCCGATATCTTGTAGAAATCCCTTGTCTTTTAGGCGATTGGGCAAACTTAAAATATCAATCGGTTCGTGACGTTGATATAATTCCAACATTGTTTCATAAACTTTTTGGTGGCTGGGTTTATAAAAATCAGTCGGTTGTAAAAAATCTGCTATTTTAATAACAGCATCTTTGTCGATCATTAAGCTGCCGAGAACAGATTGTTCGGCTTCAATATTTTGCGGTGGTATTTTATTAATTTGATTTTTTGTTTCTGCCATATAAAAAAATAAAACTCAATATCTTAAGTTTTATTTTACACCTAAAATCAATAAAAAAGAATGAACAGCTCATCAACAATTTATCCCCATTAACCATTTTTGAATAGATTCGGAGGCTTCTTCAACAAGATTGTTAATAATTTTGATTTCATTGGGACCGAACTTCTTTAAAACGAAATCTTCCGATTTTTGTCTGGAACCGGCTGTTTTAGGTCTGATTCCGATGCGTAAACGCCAAAAATCATCACTTTTAAGATGATCCATAATAGATTCTACGCCTTTATGACCGGCTGAACCTCGTTTAAAGTGCATTTTATATTCGCCAATGAATAAGTCGGCATCGTCGTGAAGAACTAGGATGTTGTTGGGTTTGATATTCATTTGTTTGGCTATTTTGGCCACTGCGCTGCCAGACTCGTTCATAAATGTTTGAGGGAAGGCAATAATCAAATCGTCATTTTTGGAAATGATAGCCTCTAGTTTTTTGTTGTTTTCTAGGTCGTTAAAATTCTGGTTTTTGAACCAGCCTTCTAAAATTATAGCTCCGGCATTGTGTCGAGTATTCTTGAATTTTGAACCCGGATTTCCTAGGGCGACAATTAATTTCATATTTATCTGATTTCCGCGTTTATTTTATCTTTTAAGGCGGAAATTATTTTTTCTAAAGACCTTCCAACTTCTTCATTGGTGAGTGTATTTGTTTCCGATTGAAAGATTAAATGAAAGCTTAAGCTTTTTTTAGCATTGCCTAGATTTTCCCCTTCATAAATATCAAATAAATCAACATCTCTTAATATCTTATTTTCTGTATCATTGATAATATTTAAGATTTCCGCCACGCTCGTTTCATTATTTACCACCATAGAGATATCTCTAATAACGGCTGGAAATTTTGATAATGGCTCGTATTCTAATTCTTCATTGATGGATGTTATTATTTTTTCCAAATCCATTTCAAAAATGACAGTTGCAAATTCGTCGGTGTATTTTTGAGCTAATTCCGGAGAAATTTCTCCAATAATTCCTAATGATTCATTTCCAATTTTTATTTCAGCTGCGCGTCCTTTGATTAACCAAAGATCACTACTCCAATTATGAAATTCAACATCCCAAACTCCAAATGATTGAAAGAGTTTTTCTAAGATGCCTTTAAGTTCTAAAAAGGGATTATCCTTTTTGTTTTTTCTGGAAATAAGACCGGCTAGACGCCATTCTTCGTGAGGATAAATAGGTGCGCTTTGAAAGGTTTTTCCAATTTCAAATATCTTTACTTCATCAAAAAACCTTAAATTAGATGAGCTGTTTTTTAAAAGATTGGCAATGAGAGTAGGGCGGAGGAAGGCATATTCTGAACTAATCGGGTTTTTTAGAGGAATGACTTCATTTTTTTTAATATAAAAATTTTCCAAATCTTTTTCGGATACAAATGAGTAATTGTAGACTTCATTTACGCCTAATGAGGTTAGAGTTTTTCTGATTTTTCTTTTCCAAATTACATTGTCGTTTTTTTCTGGGGGGATGATAATTCCTTGAGGGGGAGTGGCCGGTATTTTGTTGTAATCGTAGATTCTAAGAATTTCTTCGGCTAAATCGCCAAACATTTCTATGTCCAATCTCCAAGCCGGAGCTTCAATGAAAATAGTTTCTTTATTTTTCTTTAATATTTTGAAGTGTAAGCGTTGAAATATTTTTTGAATTTCTGCGGTGGGAATAGCAAAACCGGCGAATGTTTGAAACTGCTTTAGATTGAAGCCTAAGATTTTTTTGCTCGGTTTTTTGGGACAAGCATCCACAATACCGCCAAGAATTTCTCCTTCGCCAATTTGTTGAATTAATTGCGCTAGGCGATTAATTGCATATTTAGTTAAATCTAGGCTAATGCCTTTTTCGAACCTAATAGAAGCATCGGTGATGAGGTTGATGGTTTTGGATGATTGTCTAATAACAGCAGGGTCAAAATTAGCGCTTTCGAGGATGATGGTTTTTGTTGTGTCGCTAATACCAGTAGAAACTCCTCCTTTGATGCCGGCAATAGCCGATATTTTTTGAGAATCAGCAATTAATAAAACGTCTGATGTTAATTCCAACATTTTGTGATCCAAGGTTTCCATTCTCTCCTTATTTTTGGCTCGGCGGATGATAATGGTTTTATCTTTGGCGATGCTATCATAATCGAAGCAGTGTAATGGCTGGCCGGTTTCTAACATTACATAGTTTGAAGCATCAACAATATTATTAATGGATTGCATTCCACAAGTTTCCAATCTTTCTTTGATTAATTTGGGAGATGGTTTGATTTGAATGTTTTGAATAATGCGAGAGCAATATCTTAAACAATCGGTTTTATTTTCTAATTTTACTTTAATGAGTTGATTGGTTTTCTTTTTAGCTTCTTTGAAAATTATTTTTGGTTCTTTGAATTTTAAATTCAATAAAGCGCAAATTTCTTTGGCTAGTCCAATGTGTCCGCTGCAATCGGGGAATCTGTCCGGTGATAATTTTATATTAAGCGCATAATCATTTTCTAATTTAATGATTTCCTCAACTTCAAAACTTTTGCGTGTTAAAATATCAGCCACGATTTCCGGCTTGGGGAGATTAACTATATATTCTTTTAACCAATTGTAAGAGAAGCGCATATTTAGAATTGTTTGATAAATCTTAAATCGCCGGAATTAAAGAGACGAATATCTGGAATGTTGTGTTTGATCATGGCCATTCTTTCAATGCCAAAACCAAAGGCGAATCCTTGGACATATTTGGGATTGTATCCCACGGCTTTGAATACTTCTGGATGAACCATACCAGCTCCGGCAACTTCTATCCATCCCGTGTTTTTGCACAAAGGACATCCTTTTTGATTACAACGGGGGCAAGAAATATCTACTTCTAGACCCGGTTCCACGAAGGGGAAGTAGCTGGGAATGATACGAACTTTTAAATCTTTTTTATTGAAAAATCTTTTGAAGAAAGCGGAAATAACGAATTTAAAGTTGGCTAAAGATGTGTCTTTGTCTATCATTAGTCCTTCGAATTGATAAAATTGAAAATCATGAGAAGCATCACTGGCTTCATAGCGAAAGCATTTGCCGGGACAAATCATTCTGATTGGTAATTGATGATTTTCCATGTAATGAATTTGTACGGGAGATGTGTGAGTGCGCAATAGTAATTTTTGATTTTCTATTTGCTGAGTGGGGGCTTTGGGATTGGGTTTTAACCAAAAAGTATCCCACATATCTCGGGCGGGGTGATTGGCGGGAATATTTAAGGCGTCAAAGTTGTAGAATTCTGTTTCTATTTCCGGTCCTTCGGCAATAGTAAAGCCCATGGAAGAAAAAATATCTTCAATTTGTTCTTGAATCTTGGAAATGGGGTGAATATGCCCGATTTCTTTTTTCTTGCCGGGGATGGAGATGTCTATTGGTTTGTATTCAATATTTCTCACAAGAGCATTTTTTCTTTCGTTAAAAATTTCTTCCAATTTTTGGCGTAAGGCGTTAGCTTCGGATCCAATCTTTCTTTTTTCTTCTATCGCCAAATCTTTTAGAGATTTTAAAACATCGGTTAAGTATCCGTTGCGGCCCAAATACTTGATTTTTAATTGATCTAATTCAATCAAGTTTTCAGCTTTTGCAATTTCTTCTTTAGCGATTTTTTTTATTTCTTCGATAGTCATTAATTTATATTTACCCTGCTAATAATTTATAAGGGTGGCTACAGGTGGAATCGGACCACCGACCTAAGCGTTGCTTGCCCGCCCATCTTTTTTGTGCCGATAGGTGGAATCGAACCACCGACCTAAGCGTTATGAATGCTTCGCTCTAACCACTGAGCTATATCGGCATGAAAGGTGAAAGATGGTCGGGTGAAAATGCTTCGCTCTAACCACTGAGCTATGTAGCCAAAGCATTTAGTGAGATAAACTTATAATTGCTTATCTTGGCTTATTATGCATTGATTTTAGCAAATATTTGGAAATATTTCAATGATTGCTAAGGTGGCGCGATGAAGCGTTAAAAATGATTTTTTGTTGAAAATAAAAATTGTTTATGTTAGAATAATCCTCAGCGGGGTAGAGAAGTAGTATCTCGCAAGGCTCATAACCTTGAGGCCTAGGTGCAATTCCTAGCCCCGCGACATTTCGGTTTACGCCCGAATTTATTAAGTTATAATTGAAAAGTTGTATGCAGTCGTGGTGTAGCCCGGTTAACACGCCTCCCTGTCACGGAGGAGACCGCCGGTTCAAATCCGGTCGACTGCGCGTTGTTTAGAGAATAAAAAAGCGGCCGTTTACACGGCCGCTTTGCTGTTTACGACAAAAGAATTATTTTCTTCAGGGCTTCTTTTTCTTCCTTACTTCCACTCGGAGTATTGCCATATGCTTCTTGGGTCTCGGCAACGGTAGAAGCTTTTTCTATTTCTTTGGCAGAAAGTTCTTTCCATTTCTTTAAAGTTTCTTCTTTATTGCTATTCGGAGCATTGTTAAATGCTTCTCGAGCTTCGGCAGTAGTAGAACATAGAGAGAACCATTTCTCGAAAGCTTCTTTTTTTTCTTTGCTTCCACCCGGAGCATTGTGATACACTTCTCGAGCTTCGGCAACAGTAGAAGCTTTCTCTATTTCTTTAGCAGAAAGTTCTTCCCATTTTTTTAAAGCTTCTTTTTCTTCCTCGCTTCCACTCGGAGTATTGCGATATGCTTCGTGAGCTTCAGTAATAGTAGAACATAGAGAAATCCATTTCTCGAAAGCTTCTTCTTTGTTGTCCCTTGGAGCATTGTTGAATGCTTTTCGAGCTTCGGCAGCAGTAGAAGCTTTTTCTATTTCTTTGGCAGAAAGTTCTTTCCATCTCTTTAAAGCTTCTTCTTTATTGCTATTCGGAGCATTGTTAAATGCTTCATGAGCTTCGGCAGCGGTAGAACAGAGAGAGAGCCATTTCTCGAAAGTTTCTTCTCTGTTGTCGCCCGGAGCATCGTGATATGCTTCTTGAATGTCGGCAATGGTAGAACAGAGAGAGACCCATTTTTTTAAAGCTTCTTTTTCTTCTTCACTTTCACTCGGAGCATCGTGATATGCTTCATGAGCTTCGGCAATGGTAGAACAGAGAGAGACCCATTTTTTTAAAGCTTCTTTTTCTTCTTCACTTCCACTCGGAGTACTGCGATATATTTCTTGAGCTTCAGTAGTAGTAGAACAGAGAGAAATCCACTTTTTTAAAGCTTCTTTTTCCTCCTCACTTCCACTCGGAGCCTTATGAAATGCTTCTCGAGCTTCGGTGATGGTAGTAATGATCAATTTTCTTTTGATTCCAAAAATATGACAAATCTTTTCAACGGGTAACCCTATTTTTTTAGCCACAATCAAAGCTTCTTCATAATCCTTGGGTATTTCCATTTTCAAACCTCCTTTTTTAGAGAGCTACCCACTATATTAAATTTTTTTTCATGTTTTGTCAATGTCCCATATTTTAAACACAGTTTTGATATTTGGGGAATAAAAAAGCCCTCTTTATAAAGAGGGCTTTTTTATTATTTAGAATGTTTATTTAATGATAAGGATAATCGGGATTTTAATCTGCTGCTTTTGTTTTTCTTGATGATGTTGATTTTGGCGGCTTTATCTAATTTTTTGAAGGCGATATCTAATTGTTTTTTTGCTTCTTTCACTTTTCCAGCAGCTACCATTTTTTTGAAATCTTTAATAACCGATTTTAATTCGGTCATTTTTGCTTTATTGGTAACACGGCGTTTTTTTGATTGTCTTAGAGCCTTGTGAGCTGATTTTGTTAATGGCATAATAATAAATTATCTTGTTTTTATATTATAGGAAAATGGTTTAAAAGTCAAATTTAGTCTAGCTAATTATGAAAAGAAGCGTCAATGTGACCGCTTCTTTTTTATTGGTTTAATCGTGGTAAAAAATGCTATGCAGAGCTTCGTGCGGGATAATTCTTAAAATTGTATAGAATATAGAAAAGACGATGATGGCAATCATGAAAGCGATAAAGATATAAAATAATACATCCTTATTTAGTTTCTTCATTTTTACCCCCCTGTTTGATATTAAATTATCTATTTTTATTTTAATTGATATTAATTATCTGTCAATGTCCATTTTTGCGAACTAATTGAAGATGTAGTACAATAAAAACATAAATATGTTTTATTCTATTGAGGGAATTTTGGCGAAAAAGAGCGATAAATTTATTGTGATAGAAAATCATGGGTTGGGTTTTCGTATTTTTGTTTCTCAAGAAACTGGAGCTAAATTGCCTAAGTTGGGGGATATAACAAAATTATTTTTACATCATCATGTAAGAGAAGATGCGATGGATTTGTATGGATTTTTACATAAGGATGAAATGGAGCTTTTTGAATTATTGATTTCTGTTTCCGGCATTGGACCAAAAACAGCTTTGGGATTAATTGGTTTGAGTTCTGTGGAAAATTTGAAAGCAGCTATCATTTCCGGCAAAGCGGATTTTTTGCATCGCGCCCCTGGTATTGGGCAGAAAACAGCGGAGAGAATTATTTTAGAATTGAAAACAAAGATAGTCGAAGAGGGGGGCGATAATTCTAAATTGGAAAGCGATATGGAGTTGGAAGATGCTTTGGTGGGACTCGGCTATGATAAGAGTGTAAGTCGACAAGCAATTAAGAAGATTCCTGGGGAAATTGTTGACCCAGAAAAACGTCTAAAAGAAGCGTTAAAGCTATTAAGTAAGAAAATATAAATGATTTATCAAATTAAAAAATTCATTAAGAAAATAACGCCTGATTTTATTATTTCTTTTTATCATTATTGTCTAGTTTTTATTGGGGCGATGTTCTATGGATTTCCTGGGAAAAATTTCGTGATTATCGGTATTACCGGTACAAAAGGAAAGACGACTGTAGCGGAATTGTTAAATTCCTTCTTGGAGTCTATGGGAAAAAAGACGGCTGTGGCCAATTCTTTACGTTTTAAAGTGGGTGAAAAAAGTTGGCCGAACAATTTGAAGATGACTATGCCCGGTAGATTATTTTTGCAAAAGTTTCTTTTTCACGCCAAAAAAAAGCATTGCCAGTATGTTATTTTAGAAGTGACTTCCGAAGGTATCAAGCAACATCGTCATCAATTCATAGATTTTGATGTAGCGGCTTTGGTTAATGTGCAACCCGAACATTTGGAAGCTCATGATAATTCATTTGAAAAATACAGACAGGCCAAGGAGAGGTTGTTCGCCAAATTGAATTCTTGCAGAAAGAAAATGCCAATTAGCGATCGTCGAGGTCAGTTTGAAGCTCATATTAAAAAAATAAGCGTAGTGAATTTAGATGATAAGTTAGCTGATAATTTTTTGAATTATTGGGCTGAAAAGAAAATCGGTTTTTGTCTTAATTGTGTTAATAAAAACGGAGTGGATGTGGTGGTGAAGCCCGATCATTATCAAAGTTCCAACCAAGGAATTGATTTGCGTTTGGATGGTGTGGAAATGCATTCTCCGTTAAAGGGCGATTTTAACTTGGAGAATATTTTATGCGCTATTGCTATTGCCAAGTCTTTGAACGTTCCTTTAATGGCTATTAAAGAATCTTTGGCTAAGTTTGACGGTTTACCTGGTAGAATGGAAGAAATAGAAACTAATAGTGATTTTAAAGTATTCGTCGATTATGCGCATACGCCAGATTCTTTGGAGGCGGTTTGTTCTTCTTTAAAAAAGGAAGTAAAAGAAAAATCAAAATTGATTTGTATTTTAGGTTCTACTGGTGGTGGCAGGGATAAGTGGAAGCGTCCGGCAATGGGGAAGGTAGTCTCGCAATTTTGTGATGAAATAATTATTACTAATGAAGATCCATATGATGAAGATCCGAGAAGGATTATGGAAGACGTGGCTGTGGGCGTGAAGTTGGCCAAAAAGAACCCCAAGATGATTGAGAACAGACGCGATGCGATTCGCACCGGATTGAGAACTTGTTCAACTGGAGATATTTTAGTAATCACTGGAAAGGGATCAGAGCAGGTAATGGTTGTTAAAAATGGAGAGAAAATTCCATGGGATGACAGAAAGGTTGTTAAGGAAGAATTGAAATCAATATGCAAGGAATAAAAGGTATTATTAGAAAAAAGCTCAATGATCTCGGTTTAAGAAAGAAATTTGATGAACTGGAAATTCGTTCTTTGACCGCTAATTTCTTGAAAGAGAATATTAAAAATATTAAAGCGGAATCAATTGATTATTTTAATGGTAGTTTAATGATTCGAGCGCGCAATGCTGTTGAGGCTAATGAATTGTATTTTTTTCAAGAAGAATTAAAATTTTATCTGGAAAAAGAAGGATATAAAATAAAAAAGATTAGAATCATTTCATAGTTTAAAAAACACCGCCGGCGATAAAATCGCCGGCGGTGTTTTAAATAAAGATTATTGTTTGAAGATGATGATTGATGTTTCGTTGGTTTGACCCAATTTATCAATTACTTCTATTTTGATTTTATTTTGCGCTTCAATGGTTTGAGGAATGAATTGAATATGGTAAGTATCTCCGGTAAAATTGTCAGTTTGCGTGATAAGAATATCATTGAAATAGGTTTTGATGGATTTTACTCCGGTTGATGTTTTAATTTGGGCTAAGACTGAAACGTAATCGGTAGTTAAATAAGAACCATTTCCCGGAGAGGCGATAGTGATCATCGGCTTATTATTTCCACTAACTACTTCTCCATATCCGGCTGGGACGGTTAAATTATAACTTCCGGCATTGGGCACGTTGGCTTGAACCCAATTTAAGACCGGTATTTCCCAATTATTAAATTGCGGATCGTTGGATGGGTTTTCTGGCATTGCTCCTTGCGGATCGGATTTTTTGACCCAATATAGAATGTTGTGAATTTGCGGATAAAGCGTATCTCCGATTTTGAGATTAATCATATATTGTCCGTTAAGAATTGGTTTGTTGGTGGTGACAGATTCTGGTTTGGGGAATGTTTCCGGTTGTTTGTCTTTGAGTGCTTCTACAATAAAATTATGCCACATAGGAACGGCCGCTAAGATGCTGCCACTGCCGGTAGTCATAGGAGTAAAATTATTATTACCAGCCCAAACGCCTACTACGAGAGAGGGGGTATAGCCAAAAGTCCAAGCATCGCGATAGTCTTGAGTGGTACCGGTTTTAGCAGCCACTTGATGTCCGGAAATTTCTAATAAATTATTGGGGCTGAATAATCCCAATCGAGCTTCGTTGTCAGAGAGGACATCATTGATCATTCGAATATATTGAGGGTTGAAGACTTCTTCTTTCTCATCTTTATATTCTTCCAAAACGTTGCCTTTAGAATCTTCTACTTTTAAAATTGATTGTTGTTTGTGTTTTATTCCGTCTTGAGCGAAAACAGAATAAGCTTCGGCCATTTCTATAGGGCTAACATCTCCACCGCCCAAAACTAAAGATAAGCCGTAGCTGTTTAAATCGGTAAGAGTGGTGATGCCTAATTTTTGCGCTGTTTGGATAGTGTTGTTTAATCCCGCCAAGTACATCGCTTTTACGGCTGTTACGTTAATTGATTGCGCCAAGGAGTGGCGTAGGTCAATGGGGCCGCGAAAGACATGATCATAATTGCTGGGATGATAACAAATAGAACCAAAACGATCTTTTTCTTGAGTGGCGCTGGCTGGACAATCGGGATTGAATTCGGTTTTTACATCAAAAACAATCGTGTCGGGGGTGTATCCTTTTTCAAAAGCCGTAAGATAGGCAAAGGGTTTAAAAGATGATCCTGGTTGACGGTGTCCGGTAATGACATTGAAATTGCCTTCGCTTTCAACATTGAAGTAATCACGAGAGCCAACCATGGTTAGAATTTGTCCGGTGGAAGCATCTTGAGCAATAAGCGCGGCGTTGGTGCCGTTGTATAATTCTTCATTTCTTTGCGCTCCCTCGGCTACAACTTTTTCTCCTACTTGTTGTAAGTTCCAGTCTAGAGTGGTGATGACTTTGAGTCCGCCCGTTTCTACAAATTCGGTTCCATATTTTTCTTCCAAATATTCTTTAACGAACATTACGAAGTGCGGGGCGCGGATGCCATTAAATTTTTGCGAAAATGTCAGTTCTTGTTTTTTGGCAGTTTTCAATTCTGATTCATTGATGTATCCATATTCTTTCATTTTTTCTAAAACAATATTTTTTCTATTCAATAATTCTTGTTTGTGATTACCATAGGGGGAGTAGTAACTGGGGGCTTGAAGCATGGCCGCTAAAGTGGCGGATTCGGCAAGGGTTAGATCTTTCGCGTCTTTTCCAAAATAATTTTGACTGGCTGCTTGAATACCGTAAGCATTGGAGCCAAAAGGAATTTGATTGAGATAAAGCCCCAAGACTTCATCTTTAGAATAATTTTTTTCCATCTTAATGGCTAAGATGACTTCTTTTATTTTTCTGGTAATGGTTTTCTCATTGGTAAGAAAGGCATTTTTTACTAATTGTTGAGTAATAGTAGATCCGCCTTGAGTGAATTTGCCGGTTTTTAAATTGGTAATGAAGGCGCGTAAAATACCACGCCAATCAAAAGCGGGGTGGTTGTAAAATTCCGCATCCTCAATGGATAAAATTGCTTCTTTGACGTATTCGGGGATTTCATTTAAAGAAAGAACGGTCCTTTTCTCATCTCCGTGAATTTCATAAAGCAATGTTTCTCCGGTGCGGTCGTAGATTTTAGTGGATTGAGCCACTATTCTATCCCCAAAATTTTCTGGATTGGGCAGGGTTTGAAAAAGATAAATTGCATAGGCGCCCAAAATAACTCCGCCCAAGGCCATAACACCTAAAATATATAAAAGGATTTTTTTAGGCCCAATTTTTTCGCGAAATATTTTCTTGGGATGTTTTTTGTTAAAATAACCTATTTTTTCTAAGTTTTTTAATGATTTTTTGTGAATCATATGTTTGTTATTTAAAAGTATAACACAAAAAAACAATCTCGCCAAGGCGAGATTGTTTTTTAGATACTTATTAGAAACCTTCTTCTTCGTCGTCGTCCTCGGTATCTAATTTGAGGTCTTGTCCGTAGAATTCATCCTCTCCTTCATATAAATCCATTTCGTCTTCATCTTCATCGTCATCTTTGGGGTCGATGTCTTTTTCGTCATCTGATTTTTTGCTCTTTTTGGTTGGTTCTTCTTGTTCGTCTAGTTCTTCTTCTAGCTCATCGTCATCCTCATCTTTTTTATTGAGGATTAAGATACTTTTGTTTAATTCCGTTATAGTCATAATTCCTTTGGTTAATTTCGACCTTTTGGGAATTTAAAATTTCGTATTATTAATTATATTTTTACAGTGTACTGTATTGATAATAGATGTCAATAGTGGATAATTTAATTTATTTTTGCTCCGGGCTCAGAATCTTTTGACGGCGTAAGAAGAGATATTTGGCCGGTAGAATCAGAGGCGGCTAGAAGCATACCCCTGCTTTCCAGTCCGCGAAGCATTCTAGGGGCTAGGTTGGCTACGACAATAATTTGTTTGCCGATCATTTCTTCCGGCTGATATTGTAAAGCGATTCCAGCCAAGATTTGACGCTGTTCAAATCCCAAGTCAATTTCTAAACGTAAAAGTTTATCGGAATTTTCTACTTTTTCCGCTTTCAATACTTTGGCGACACGCAAATCTATTTTTTTGAAATCTTCTATATTAATAATATTTTGATTTTCTTCCATAAAATTATATTGTTATTTTACGTAAAATTAAAATTATGACTGATGCAATGGTTATTTGATGTTCTTGAGAGAGGTTTCAAGTTGTTTTAACCTTTTTTGGCATTCCGGATGAGTATCGTTTTTTAATTCCAACCCCTTCATTTGAGTTTTGATGCTGAGAATGAAATATTCAAATAACTTCTTTTCATATTCAGAAGTAGAATCCATTTTGAAATTTTTAATTCCTTCTTCAATTTGCTTTTGGGGGAGAGCTAAATAGAAGAGGGGAATATGTTCTATTTTGGACGAAGGTTTGATTTCCCCATTTTCATCTAGTGATAATCCATATTTGAGAGAAGCTCCGCTTTTGTTTCTCTCCATGATTTTTTCTACCTTTTCTTTATAGCGATAGTCGTTGATTTCGCTGATTTCATCGAAAGCAGAAACAATATTTCCAGTTTTTCTTTCCATAATAACATTATCAACTTTGTTGTCCACGTCATCTATTTCAGTGGAGCGGGTAATAATAAATTTCTCTCCGAGGAATTTATTGAAGATAGCTGTTTTAAGCATTTCCAATTTTTCTCCGTTGGTTTCTTTTCTGTTTTCTTGTTCTCCCCATTGAGATTTGTAGTAGTTTATTCTTTTAATGTCGTCTTGTATTTTTTCTTGAGGATATATGTCGGTAAAACCCAATTCATCGATTCTTCCGTCTTCTTTGATGGGTAATCCTTCGGCGTGAAGGTTTTCCGCTATATTTTGAAGGAATTTGTTCAATTCTTTCATCTTTTCTCGTTCTAGTCTTTTTTCTTCTTCTCCGATGATTTTATTTAATTGTCTATCTTCAAATTTGTTCATATCTATTATTATATTCGTCAATTTTTATTATGCAATATCAATTTGACAATGAACATTTTGATAATTAGTATGGTAGAGGTAGATTAAAAATTGAAACTTCTCTATGTGCAATAGAGGAGAAAGGAGAGAAAAAATGAAGATTATTAAACCTTTTTTCGTTTTTGAATATGATTTTGATGGTAATGAAATTTTACGAAGATTGGAGCGTTACGGAAGAGTTTGTTACAAAAGTGAAGATAAAATAACTCCCGATTCTGCTGTAAGACTTATTGCGAATATTATAGCCAGCGGACATGAAAGCGTAATTGAACATGAAAAAGTTACGGTTGGGGTTGTTTGCGACAGGGGAGTAAGTCATGAGGTTGTGCGTCATCGTATAGCGGCTTATTCTCAAGAGTCAACTCGATATTGTAATTATTCCAAGGGGAAGTTCGGTGGCGAAATTACGGTTATTGATATTAAACCTCACTTAAAAAATACCGCTTCTTTTGATGTGTGGTTTCGTCACATGTTGGCTAGCGAAAAGGCATATAATAAAATGATTGAGCTTGGAGAAAGTCCGCAAATAGCGCGAAGTGTTTTGCCGAATTCTTTGAAAACGGAAATAATTATCACTTATGATTTGCGTGAGTGGAGACATTTTTTTAGGTTGCGTTGTGCTCTTAAGGCTCATCCGCAAATGAGAGAAATCACTATTCCGCTTTTTGTGGAAATGAAAAAAAGAATTCCTGTTATTTTTGATGATTTAAATATTCCATATTGCCGAACTTGCGAAAAAGAATTAGGCGAAGAAAGAATCGATCATAATTTGCCTTGTGGTATACATTGCGATGATTGTTGGGAAAAATTGGTGATGGATAGCAGAAAACAAAGCTGGTAAAAATAACCGCCGATTGCTAAAAGCAATCGGCGGTTTTAATTTTTATTTTGTGATTAGATTCAGTTTTTCTTTTCTAGTCCAACTTTTGATTTCTATCTCTCGTTTCAATGCTTCGCTTTTGGTTTGGAATTCCTCGGAATATTTTAAAATAGTAGGTCTTCTGGATTTTGTGTAGCTGGCGCCGTATTTGGAGTTATTGTGCTGTTTCAATCTTTTTGTTAAATCATTGGTATAGCCGGTATACAGCGATTTATCTGCGCATTCTAGAATATAAATAAAATAGGACATAAATTTCGCTTTTTAGTGGCAAAATGAATTAACCGTTGATTTGGTTAAGAGTCTCTAGTTCCTCTTGAATTTTATCTAAAATAATTTCTCGTTCTTTTTCATCCTGAGTATCTTTGTAGGAGCGAATTAGTTCTTTGTTTAGTTGATCGAAATTATCGGCATATTTTTCTACCCAATTTGAGGCGCAAATATTTCTTTGTTTGGCGTCATTTTTATTTTGTGATTCGCAAAAATCTTTAATAAGTTGACGCTGTATAGCGCATCTATCCTCGGTGGGGATAAATTCTTTTTTGGGCGATTTTTGGCATTCAAAATTTTCTTGCATATAATATTTTATTTGGCTGCACTGAGCTTGTCGAAGTGCTGGCCGATTTGAGTTGGAACCGTGGTCGGTCAAGCCTTGTAAGGCGATTTTTAATACTTTTATTTTACTATAATGACGCGACTTGAGCAACTTAAAAAGTGACAAAAATGACACAAAAACGATATATTGATGTGTCACTTTTAGACCATTATACTATTATAAGACTCTCAAAGACACTTTTCTAATGTCCTTGTATAAGAATTGGACATTATCGATTAATCCATTAATTTTTTCTTGATTTAATATCATCCAAAGTTTTTGGGATGAAGATATATTTAACATCAGGATATGTCGGTAGATTGATTACTGATATTAACGGAATCTTAAAATAATTAGAGCCAAGGCGTCGTTTGAATGGAATCTTAGTTTTATAATTAAATTAATGATTTAATTTATGCCCGCAACTAAAAACGGCAGGCATTTCGTGTTTGATATTTTGGGAATTATAATTTAATATAGAGACAAGGGACTTAAGTTTATTAATTGTCGGCGTCTTCATTATCAACAAAGATAAGATGAAATATTATAATGATATTAGTGCTAAAAAGGACAAAAATAATTCCTATGGAGAGGTAATAAAAATGGGATATAAGGTAGATGTTTTAACTGGCATCAGACCTACTGGTGACTTAACGGTGGCAAATTATTTGGGGGCAGTGGCGCCTATTATTGAGCTTCAGAATCAAGGGATATCTACGGTAGTTTTTGTTGCCGACATTCATGCTCTTACCGATAACGAACCATCGGTAGTTAAGAAGTATATTCGAGAAGTCGTAGCTGATTATATTGCACTTGGAGTCGATCCTAGTAAAACTAAGATTTATCTCCAATCTGATATAGCTGGAGAGGTAACTATTCTTACTGCTCTTTTGGCTCGGCATATTACAGTCGCGGAACTTTTACGAGTGCCAGCCCTTAAAGATAAACTCAGAGCAAATATGGGTCCAGAAACGGCGAATGCTTTATTACTCCTTTATCCAGTGCTTATGGCAGCAGATATATTATTGAACAGAGCTGAGAGGGTTCCGGTAGGAGAAGATCAGCTGGCTCATCTAGAGGTAACACGGAAACTTGCGCGTAGATTCAATAAGAAATATGGAAATATTTTTCCAATTCCTACAGCATTGCAAGTTAAGTCGCTTCGCATCCTCTCTTTAAGGGGGGAAGGGAAAATGAGCAAGACTAATCCCGGGGGGGCCATTTTCTTGACCGATGATTTAAAGATGGTTGCCAACAAGATCAAGGTTGCCGAAACTACTTTTGAAGGGATAATGAATGAGAAATTAGAGAGCCACATTTTGGTTGCAAAAGGATTGGCAAAAACTGAATCAGAGCGCGAGGAGATTGATACTATAATTAAAGCGCATGAGAGTGGCAAACCAATGATGGGACAATTTAAGCAACTCCTAACTCGTATCGTTCAGAATTTCTTAAGGGATTTTCAAGAAAAAAGGATTAAGATTATACAGAATCCGTCCTATATACAATCTGTGCTTGAAGAAGGCGCAAAGGTAGCAAGAGAAAATGCTATTGAAACTCTTGAGGAAATTAAAAGAGTTTTGTATCACACTTAATAGGTTGAGGTTGTCAAAAGACGTCTTAACCTATTTTTTTAATCATCAAAACTTTTATTAGGTTTATATTAATTATATATAAATATAAAAGGAAAATTATGAATAAAAAATTAAATAATTTACAAAGGCCTAAAATGGATAATGATCTTGAAGAATATTATAAACATGATTTATTAATAATAGATAAATTGATAGAAAGAATCGATCTTAGGAAAATTAAAATAGAAGGGATAAATTTCTTTCCATTTTTTGGTAATAATGGCAATAGTTTAAATATAGAGATTTATTTACAAAATATAAAAAATTATATCTCGGGAATTTATGAGGATAAATCGTATTTAGAATTTTTGAAAATGAGTTAAATGCGGGATTAAGGAACAGTCAATTATGCATCTTGGATAAATTTCAACGAATTTTATTTTTACAACAAAAAATTAAATTAAAAAATATTCAGTTGGTTGGCATAGATGTCAGTAAGACTATTGTTTGTTATGAAGTTAATCAAGAATCTTTATCGCTAGCTATAAATAAAATAGCGGATTATTTATTAAAAATAGGAATAAAAATATCACCAAAAAATAAAATAATGGAAGCGATAAACAATGGTTTTTCAGAGTATAAAAAGATCAGAAACAAAAATGGTGTAGAAATTGATGAGTTAGAATTTTATAAAGAATTTGTTATACCAAGATTAAATATAAAAAAATCATTATCAGATAAAATATTAACAGATATAATTTCTATTTGGAAAGATGATTCTCTTAATATAAAATCAAATTCTAAATATATAGAAAAATTAGTCAAAGAATTGCAAAATAGAGGCATTAAAGTAGTCACTATCTCCGATATGCTTGGTGACGAATCACATCGCGCCCTAAAAAGAATTGGAATTTATAATATATTTGATGCCCATTTTACCTCTGGTGATTTTGGTGTTAGAAAAAATAAAAAAGTTAATTCTTTGTTTAATAAGGTATTATCCACCATGAAGATTTCTAAAGAACAATCGTGTTTTATCGGTAATGATTATAAGGATGATATTATGGGTGCTATTAATAATGGATGGAAAAGAAAAATTTTAGTGAGGTGTGGAAATAATGCGAGAATTAAATTATCAATACCGGATTTAATTTTTAATAATCTCGATGAATTATATTTAGCATTAATGGATAATAAAATATTTTTTCTTCCAGACATGCAGCGGGATATATTTATAAGCAGTGAATTTGCTAAAAAATCAAAATCAGAAACTAATCGTTTAATTTATGCTCTCCGTCAAAAAGTTAAGGTATTACCTGATAGGAATTTGCGCGAATGGGCTTATAGAAATTATTTATCTTTTCATATAGGTGAGATGACGAGAATAGGTAATAATGTTGAAATACGCTATCCAGAAAGAATTTATATTGGTGATAATTGCCAAATTAATGATGATATTACCATTTTGAATGAAGCCCCTGTAATAATGGGCAATAATGTTATGTTGGCAAGAGGTATTTTTATTGCGACACATAACCATAATTGGAAATTAGGAATGGAACAAGATGATGTACCTAGTTGGCAAAAGGGCGATGTTAAAATTGAGCCAGTATCTATTGAAAGTAATGTTTGGATAGGACCAAACTGTACTATTGAATCCGGTGTCTTTATTGGGCATCATAGTATTGTTGGCGCCAATACACATGTTCCGAAGGGATTTTATGAGCCATTCTCTTTTATTAGAGGTAATTCGATAAAGGTGGAAAATATAAAAGAAAAAATTGAAGACGCAAAAAAAGCTTTTAAGCATAAACTATGAAAAATACAAAATTATCGTTTCGAATTAAAAAGAAAAATGATTTACAAAAAATCCCTTACAGATTAATACGGAATATTAATAATAATCAGAAAAAGGTAGCAAATATAATATTAGAATCTCTAAGGCGTATTGGAAAGCCAGTAAGAGTCATATTAGGCTTCGGTTCTTTTTGGCAAAATCCGGAAGAATTGACAGGTAATTCTGATATTGATTTTTTTGTTTTAGTTTCTAAACAATTTACTTTGGCGGAAATATTGAAGCTTCATAATGTTTTGACAAAGAATGCACACAATCAAAAGATTAAATATCCATTAAGCCCAAATATTTTTGTTGGAAGTTTATCAAACGTTGCAAATGGTGCAGAAAATTTTATAAGATGCCTAACTATTCATAAATCAAACATAGCATCACCCGTTATAATAAAAGGAGATAAAAATATTCATTTACTTCGATGTATAGATTCTAGAAAACTTAGTGCCTGGTTTTCAGAGTCATTATTTGTAATTATGCGGCATTTTAATAGTACGATTTTGAAAGAAGGAAAGGAAATTTTTAAAAATAAGAAATTTATATTAGAACAACAAAAATTTATACGGAGATATATTGAGGCTTATTTTTTGGCGCAAAAATTATTTCCAAGACACATAAGAAAGAAATTAAATCAATCTAAATTAGCTAAATTTTTAAATAAAAAATTATCTTTAAATGATATCATTGAAGTATATATGATTCTTTGTAAAAATAAATTATTATAAATATAAAAAATATAATTGAAAAAATCCAAGAACGAATTATTCAACTATTACCGGTTGACCAACAAAATCAGCCTGATATTTTATTAGCTGATAGTTGTAGTGAGGTATCGCGTTTGGTTGCTGGTTGGATAAAAATAATAGATAAGTCTAATCGCATACTAATTTTGAAGGGCGATGGTATTTGTAATACTAAAAAGGCACACGATATTTTAGCGGTAATAACAACTAATAACCAAGTTTATATTATTGATCCCACGATTTGGCAATTTTTTCCACAAGCGAAATCAATCTTAGTATTTATCTCAGATAATATTAATATTGCTTTAGATAAAATTAAAGCAATGTATGGCGGGCAATGGGCAGAAAGCGAAGAGTTTGTTCAAATGGATAAAAATGAGGAAAAAAAGTATTTAGATATTATATCTCAAAATATTAGCGAAAGCTTGAAATAGTATAAAAAACAACGACCGGAAAAGTCGTTGTTTTTGTTTGTAATTTTATTTTATCATTTTAATGTATCCTGAGTACTTTATTTTTTAGCAATAAAATGAAAAACGTGCCAATGCTTCATTTCTCCGGCAGCGGTAGGTTTATCCTGTTCTTCTTCGCTAAATTCTATAATTTCTAAGCTAGATAGAATTTTTTCTGCATCTTCTTTTGTATGAAAATTCATCTTATTATTCTGTCTCCACCCATCTCTATCTCCAAATAGCTGTCCAGTAAATATTCCTCCTGACTTGAGAGAAAGAGTGATTTTCTGAAAAATCTCATTAAATTTATCAGGGGAGATGAAGGGTAGGGCATATTGAGCATTAATAAGATCAAATGTCTCTTTTGGAAATACAAAAGTTTCAAAATTTTTAATAACATATTCAAATTTATCTAATGGAAGATTTTTTGCAATTTCCAAGGCTACTGACTCCTTATCTAAGGCAACTATATGCTTAAATCCTTCCATGAGAAGATGGGTACTATCGTTTAAAGCGCCAGCCCCTAAATCTAGAGTATTGTCTCGCTTTTTAACAAAAGACAGTGCTTTAACTAATAGTTGTCGTGGCGGTTTATTTTTAGTATGTTTAAAATAGTTTTGCCAAGCATCTCTCATGTTGTTGTACGAGTTATTTATTTTGACGCGTCTTGAGCGACGCACGAGTTGGCTGCGGGACTTGGATTCGAACCAAGATACTCAGCTTCAAAGGCTAATGTCCTACCATTAGACGATCCCGCAATGGAAACATTCTTTTTTAAGGAATGTTTTTAATAGTCTCTTTTTATTAAAGTATAAGAATCATCTCCGGAATTGTACTGTAGGGTGAATTGTCTGTCATCATCGTCTTCAAACTGAGCCTGGCCGGTTGCTTTAGCTTGTTCAAAGAAGACTTTTGCTTCGTCAATCTTTAAATCATCTCGTAGATATTCAATTGCATAAGAGATATCGGTTTCTTGATCTTCATATTTCATGCGGTAATAATTTATCCAAACTTCTTGAATCATAATAGCGATAAAATAAAATCTCGACTATTTTTATAATTCGAAAACAATTAATTCTAACGGTAGAGTGGGAATGGGGGAATGTTTGATGGCTTCTTTGGCTTTAAGGAATTCATCCATTAATTTTTTCAATCCTTTTATGTCAAATTTATCTACGAGTTCTTTCAAGGCTTTTAATTGTTCCGCAGTGAGTTCATCTTTTAATATCTTTTCTGTGTCGGGGTTAGCTTTTAATAATAATATTTTTCTTAAATTTTTCAAGATGGCGCGGCTAAATTCCACTAAATCGGCTCCGTCGTCATATATTTCATTGATAATGCGAATAGCTTCTCCAGATTCTTTCTTTGCTACAAAATTTAAAAATTGACTGACTTTTTCAAAATTTACTCTGCCCAATACCTCTTCTAATGTTTGGAAGTTGATTTCTTCATAACCCAAAGAGATTAATTGATCTAGCAGGGATTCGGCATCGCGTAGACTTCCTTCAGCAGATAAAGCGATTTCTTTAATAGCTTCGTCGGAAATATCGATATTTTCTTTTTTGCTTAAAAGTCTTAAGCGTTCAGCGATTTCTTTGAGGGTTAATTTTTTAAAATCAAAGCGTTGAGTGCGAGAAATGATGGTGGCTGGTAATTTTTCCGATTCGGTGGTGGCTAGAATAAAAATAGCGTGCTCTGGAGGTTCTTCTAGGGTTTTCAGTAAGGCATTGAAGGCTTCTTTGGTGAGCATGTGCACTTCATCAATAATGAAAACTTTATATTTGGATTTAATGGGGGAGAATCTGATTCCTTCTTTAAGATTTCTGATTTCATCAATGCCACGATTAGAGGCAGCGTCGATTTCAATTAAATCCATAGATTTGCCCTCGTTTATTTCCAAACAAGATTCGCAATTATTGCAAGGTTCATGATTTTTTCTATCGGTGCAATTGATGGCTTTAGCTAAAAGACGGGCGATGGTAGTTTTTCCGGTTCCGCGCTGTCCGCAAAATAAATAAGCATGAGAGACCTTATTGGTCTTCAAGGCATTAGTAAGAGCTTGAATGATTGATTTTTGTCCGATAACTTCGGAAAAAGTTTTTGGTCTGTATCGGCGATATAAAGCTAAATGAGCCATAATATTAGAAGTATAACGCGGAAAATGGTAAAAAGCAAAGAAGATTGATCCCGCACCTTTTGTAAATTAGTTCGCCAGAGGCTGACAAAAAAATATATTCACAAAAGGTGCGGGGTTTGCCTTTAATCATTTTTTCTATTAGAATTAGTTTATCTTATGTCTAATTGGATTAAAGCTTTAATAACTATTTTTGTGGTGGCTACTATCGGCGTGGTAGCTGTTTTTGTTTATGGCGGCAATAAACAAGTTGCTTCTGTGGGTATTATTGAAGAGAGTGCCGTACCTACTCCTACCCCTAAGCCTTTGCCGGAAAAATTAAAAAACCCGCCAGAAATTATTAAAGCTGTTTATGCCACTACTTGGACAGCGGCTACAGAATCGCAAATTGATCGTTTGATAAAGTTGGCCAATGAAACAGAAGTAAATGCCATTGTCATTGATATTAAAGATTATACCGGTAAAATTTCTTTTGAAACCAATTCACCAATGATTAAAGAGATTGGTTCCGAAGAGCCAATTATAAAAGATATAGATGGTTTGGTGAATAAGCTTCATAAAAATAATATTTATGTAATCGCTAGAATTACGGTTTTTCAAGATCCAGTTTTAGCCGCCAAACATCCAGAATGGGCGGTGAAGAGTAAAAAAACGGGAAAGACTTGGAAGGATAATAAAGGATTGGCATGGATGGATCCGGCTTCTAAAGATGTTTGGGAATACATCGTGACTGTTGCCAAAGAAATTGATAAACATGGATTTGATGAACTGAACTTTGATTATGTTCGTTTTCCTTCCGATGGCGCTATGAGCGATATGGCATTTCCTTTTTATGATGGAACAAAATATAAGAGTGATGTTATTAAAGAGTTTTTCCAATATCTTTCTACCAACTTAAGAACACAAGGAATTAGAACTTCTGCTGATTTGTTTGGTTTGGCAACGGTTAATAATGATGGTTTGGGTATTGGACAAATTATTGAAGATGCTGCTTTGAATTTTGATGCGGTTTGTCCTATGGTTTATCCTTCGCATTATGCTACCGGTTTTATTGGTTTGAAAAATCCCGGAGCTCATCCTTATGAAGTTATAAAGTATTCTTTGGAAATGGCAAAAAAGAAATTTGATGCTTTGGAAGTTTTGAAAAATTCCACTACTTCTCCTGAAGAAATTAGAAATGCGTCAATAGCCGAAATGCGTCCTTGGTTGCAAGATTTTGATTTAGGCGCTGACTACACTTCAGAGATGATTCGTTTGGAAAAGAAAGCGATAGTGGATGCTGGTTTTAATGACGGATGGTTAATGTGGGATCCAAAAAATATTTATACAGCTGGAGCTTTGGATGCTCAATAATAAAATAATATGAAGTTATATATAGTTGCTACTCCTATTGGAAATTTGCAAGATATTACTTTGCGCGCTTTGGATGTTTTAAAAAGTGTTGATTTTGTGTTATGCGAAGATACACGTCATACTTTAAAATTATTAAATCATTTTGAAATTAAAAAACCGTTAATTTCTTATCATCAGCATAGTCGATTGCAGAAAATGGAAAGCATTATTGATTTATTGAGGCAGGGGAAGGATTTGGCTTTGGTTTCTGATGCTGGTACGCCGGGCGTTTGCGATCCAGGAAATAAATTAATTGAAGAGGTTTTGAAGCAATTGCCGGAAACGGAGATTATTCCAATTCCTGGAGTTTCTACTTTAGCGGCAATGCTTTCTATTTGCGGCATTAATTCCGATAGGTTTTTGTTTTTGGGTTTTTTACCAATAAAAAAGAAAAGAAAAGAATTTTTGGGAAAGATTATCGATGCGGAATATCCGGTAATATTTTTTGAATCACCTTATAAGGTTGTAAAAACTTTAAAAGAAATTGGAAAGTTGGATTTGAATTTGCGAGTAATTGTCGGTAAGGAATTAACTAAAATGTTTGAAAGAATTTATCGTGGGAATATCATGGAAGTGGCGGAAAAAATAGAGAAGGATAAGGCTAGGGGAGAATATGCTGTAATCGTTTATAGGAATTAATTTTTAGTGGTTTATTTTGTTAAAGCCGCCATGACTTAGTCATGGCGGCTTTAAAATGTGTAAAATACGCGTTAAGTTATCAACTTGACACATAAGCAGATTAATTTTAGAATTTTGTCAGAATATGATTTTGAAAAGTAAATATTAAGGAGGCTATTATGAGGTTTCAAGCGGTTATTTTGCTGGTGATTCTTTTCTTTTTCGGGTGTTATAGAACGGATGTAAAAGAAGACAGCGCCTTAAATCGTAGCTCTTGGGATGGTTATGTTTGCGTTCATAATTTTAGTTTGAGCGAACAGGCGGCTCATTTGGAGCCGTTGATCAATGCTGGGGCTTTGAGGGGGGTGCGTATGGATCGTTTGGAAGACAATAGTGAATTGATTTATTGGCTTCGTGCGCGAGGCGTGGATATTTTGGGAATTTTTGATAATGAACATCTGCGTGATCCGAATGTGGTGGAAATTTTTCATCGCTATGTTCAAGAATTTCCCTTTATTGATAATTGGGAAATTGGCAATGAAGTTGATTATTTTATTAAACCATCAATGACGGCTAAAGAATATATGGATATTTTTGACAAGATATACCAAGCTTCTCGTGGATGGGGAATAACCATTCTCTCTCAGGCGCCGTTTGGCACTATGGCCGGAGCGGGGTTCTTGAAAGAAATGGTTGATAATGGATTGGGTAACTATTCCGATATCATTGTCGCTATTCATTATTATGCTTATGGCAGCAAGGCCATTCATGATTTTGCCGCGCAAATTAGCAGGTTGTCACATAGAGTACCGATTTGGGTAACGGAAACCGGAGTGAAGGACCATTCCAAACATATTGGATATGTTAATGATATTTATCCGGATATCCGTAATGTTTTGCGAGCGGATAGAATTTATTGGTATGCTTTTTCCAATTGCGATGAACACTCATTGGTGCAAAATTTGTCTTCTGCATGTGGCGGAGAAGTTGTGCTCAGTCCTTTGTATTCCCAATTGACCGGGATCGGTACCAGCAATATTGAAAATAATATTGTTTGGTTAAGGAGGACACAATGATAAAGAGGGTATTGCGGGTAATTGCTTTTTTGGTTTTGTTTTTTTGTTTGTTAGTATTGCTTTCGGCGCGCGACAAGCCCATCACTTCAAATCATAGTAAGATTTTCGGAGGTTTTAATTATCAGTTGGAATTTAGCGATTATTTTGCTAAGCCCATCAAATTTTCCGGATTTGTGCTCGCGTATGATTTTAAGCCGCGTTCTAAATTGGGATTTAAATTTGTGGCAGGTAAAGAAAATAGTTGGTTTGGAGATGGATGGGATTTGATGTTTATTACGCGTCGTTATATTCCACTCGATAGAAAGATTAACTCTCTGGTTGGTTTTGTTGGTTTGGGAGTGGATTATAAAATTCCTTCTCGTGGTTATTACTCGTACACTGTTGAAACAAAGGAGCATGTCTACTTGAAGAGTCAACAACTATTAGGACAATGGAAATCTCTGGTTGCAGAAGTTGGATTGCGAGGAAAGGGATTTGGCAGAATATTTTTTGAAGCCGGCTTAATCGTTAAGCCGATGAATTTTTTTGTAAAAGATAGAACTAGATTAAGCGCTATTTTCGGCTCTAATCTGGCCCTCCTTTATTGTTTGAAAAAATGAAAATGCCACGAAGAAATTCGTGGCATTTTTTTATTTCGTATTGACGTGGAAGTAACAAACATCGCCGTCTTTCATTATATAGTCTTTGCCTTCGGTGCGCATTTTGCCTTTTTCTTTAACTCCCGGCCATCCTTTGTATTCAATGAAATCTTTCCAGTGGCAAACCTCGGCGCGAATAAATCCTTTAATAAAATCAGTATGGATAACACCGGCTGCTTCTGGGGCTTTGGCGCCGCGATGAACTGTCCAGGCTCGAGTTTCCGGCTCTCCTGATGTGAGAAAAGTTATTAAATCCAATAATTTATAACTCATAACGATTAATTGATTTAAACCGGTTTGAGTGATTCCTAATTCTTTTAAATATGAAGTTATCTCTTCTTCATTTAAATCGGCGAACTCAGATTCTAACTTGGCGCATATTTTTATAAAATTACCAAAGATTTTTTGATATTGTTCATCATTATCCGGAGAAGCCAATTGTTGTTCATTGACGTTGACTACATAAATAATCGGTTTCATAGTGAGCAAGCATAAGCTTTTCATTATTTTTAATTCATCTTCGGAGTAGGTAAGATCGCGCGCTGATTTGCCTGATTCAAGTTGTTTGTAAACTCTTTCTAATAATTCAATCTCTATTTTTGCTTCGGGAGTCATTATTGACCTGGTGGATTTTCTGGCGTTTTCTAGATGTTTGCTGATGGTTTGCCAATCAGCCATAGCCAATTCTAAATTGATAATCTCCATATCTTCTTGGGGGCTAATTTTATTGTGAACGTGAATGATATTGGGATCTTCAAAGGCTCTTACTACTTGGCAAATAGCGTCTACTTCTCTGATGTGTGACAAAAACTTATTTCCCAGCCCTTCTCCTTCGGAAGCGCCTTTTACTAATCCGGCAATGTCTACAAATTCAATGGCCGCTGGAATTATTTTTTTTGATTGCGAAATATCCGCTAATTTTTTTAAGCGTTCATCCGGCACTTCTACAATGCCGACGTTGGGTTCAATAGTGCAAAATGGATAATTTTGCGCATCAGCCAATTTGCTGCGCGTTAAAGCATTGAACAATGTTGATTTTCCTACATTGGGGAGTCCCACAATTCCTACTGAAAGCATAATTTTTAATCTTAAATTTTAATTATAGTGGATTCGCTCTTCGCTAATTGACGAAGGTAGAGAACCGCTTTTAGTGGACCGTAGCGGATTCGAACCGCTGACCTCCTCGTTGCAAACGAGGCGCTCTACCAACTAAGCTAACGGCCCTTAATAAGAACTAGTCTAGCATTTTTACGATTTTTTTTCAATTTTTTAGTATTTTATTATTTGTTTCAATGTGATATAAATAAGAGAGGTAAACAGAGGTAGTCGATAAATATTTAAAATTTATGAAAGGATTTATAAATTTTATTAGAGAACAAGGGGTCGTAGGATTAGCCGTAGGTTTTATCCTTGGTGGAGCTGTATCTAAATTAGTTTCCGCTATAGTAACGGACGTAATTAATCCTATTGTGGGATTGGTTTTGGGTTCTGTGAATGGATTAGCCAATGCCACAATAAAGATTGGAACGACTGAAATTTTATGGGGACATTTAGTGTCTATCTTTGTTGATTTCCTTGTGGTGGCCTTGGTTGTTTATATTTTATTCAAAATTTTAAGATTGGAAAAATTGGATAAAAAGAAATAAGGTGATAAGTATATATGAATTTTGATTTTGAAGGTGTATTGAAAAATGAGCCTAAATTTCGCTTGAAACAAGTTAAACAAGCGGTTTTTTGTGATTTGATTGAAAATTGGAGTGAAGCACAAGCTTTGCCTAAGGAATTAAGGGAAAAATTACAAAAAGAGATTCCGTTGAATATTGAAACGGAAGTTTTTGTTTCTGATGACGAGGAAGTAATTAGAGCCTTGGTAGTATTAGCAGATGAGTTGAAAGTGGAGTCTGTTTTAATGAGACATAAAGATAGAAATACAGTGTGCGTTTCTTCCCAAGTGGGTTGTCCGTTGAATTGCTCATTTTGCGCTACCGGTAAACTTGGTTTTAAAAGAAATTTATCTAGTGATGAAATAGTGGAACAGATTTTGTTTTTTAATAGATATTTAAAAAAAGAGAAGCAAAGAGTTTCTAATGTGGTTTTTATGGGAATGGGGGAGCCATTTTTGAATTATGATAATGTATTGGGAGCTATTAAAATTTTGAATGATAAGGATGGATTGAATATTGGAGTGAGAAGAATTTCAATTTCTACTTCTGGTGTTGTTGAGGGCATTGAGAAATTAGAACAGGAAAATATCGATGTTAATTTAGCAATTTCTTTGCATGCTCCTAATGACGAACTACGTAAGAGGCTGATGCCTATTGCACAAAAATATTCTATCGCTGAAATTTTACGAGCGGTAAACGAATACATTCATCTCACTGGCCGCAAAGTGATGTTTGAATATATTATGATTAAGGATGTTAATGATTCTGAAGCTCATGCTGAAGAACTAGCAAGATTGATGAACCATAAATTGTATATGGTTAATTTAATTTCCTATAATGCCACGGGAATTTTTAAGCCATCATCGCCAGAACATATTAAAGAATTTAAAAAAGTTTTAGAGGATTATGGTATAGAAGTAACTCAGCGTTTTAAATTGGGTAGAGGCGTGAGGGGTGCTTGCGGACAATTAGCAGGGGAATAAAAACCAGTCGCTGAAAACGACTGGTTTTGTTTTTTATACTCTGATTTTTATATAAAATGGTCTATGCCAAATTAGTTTTTTTAGTTTTTCTGATAATTCCGGAAATTCTTGCCAAGCTACGATTTCAAAATTTTTCATGCCGTTACCAAAATCAAATTTTTGGAAAACAGGCATATTATTTCTTCTTTCCCAATCTATAATTCTTCCGTTTTCTGTAATAAATCCAGGTAATGTTTCGAGAGTTGCAGACATGGCGTTTTCGTTTTTTAAAACATATATAATCCTATTACCATTTTTAGTTTCATTTGGTTTTTCTTTGGTATGCCATTCTTTTGAATTCATTATTTATCTCCTTCAAATTATTTATTTGCTGATTTTAGTATAATACTTGATTTTCCTTTGTCAATTATTGGTCGGGCTGCCGGGAATCGAACCCGGGTCGCACCTCTGCCTACCGGTAGACAGGCACCCCAAGCCTCGCACTAAAATTCTTAATCTTAATAGTCGGAGTACCCGGAATCGAACCGGGGCTACACCCACCCCAAGGGTGCGGACTACCACTATCCGATACCCCGATAAATTTAGTGCGGGGGAACGGTGCCTGTTTGGAATTGCTAAGGGCGATTCCAAACAGTTGCTGCTATATACGGTCTGTATCAAAAAATAGTCCGAAATGAATTCGGACTATTTTCTATTTTTTATCTGTTGTTTTTGCTGACTGACGTTTGGCAGATGCTCTTACTCTTTTTGGTTTAGCTAGAGTTCTCATGCAGCTGGTACAAGCTTTAACTCTTGTTCCGTCCGGTAATTTTACCCATTGTAAATTAGCCAGATTTTTCTTTCTGCCAACTGGATTGTATTTACTCCTTACTTTTTTTCGTGTTATACTGTATTTATGAGATTTTTCGCAGATAGCGCAAGCACGCATAGTTTAGATAGAATAGATTAACGACTGAAACGCGATAAATACATATTAGTATAGTTTTTTATATTTAGCAAGTATATTTATGGAAGCAATAATTTTTATTTTTCAATTTGTCATATTATTTTTATCAATTATGGTTCATGAAATCAGTCATGGATCTGTGGCTTTGGCTTTAGGGGATACTACCGCTAAAGATATGGGAAGGCTGACGTTTAACCCGATTAAGCATTTTGATTTGTGGGGAACTTTCTTACTTCCTATGTTAATGCTTTTTGCTACGCAAGGACGCGCTTTTATTGGATGGGCTAAGCCGGTGCCATTTAATCCTTATAATTTAAAAAATCCGAGAAGAGATACTGGGTTGATTGGCTTGGCGGGACCAGTGAGCAATTTAGTAATAGCTTGTTTTTTTGGGGGATTAATAAGATTATTGCCGCATTTCGGTATTATTGATTTCGGTAGCTCCGTCATTTCTATTTTTTATTTGATTGTTTATTTAAATTTAATGTTGGCGATTTTTAATTTGATTCCGGTACCGCCGTTGGATGGTTCTAAAATATTATACGCGATTTTGCCCAAAGCAGCCGACAAATTCATTGCAGTCATGGAACGTTATGGTATTTTCTTTTTATTAATAATCGTTTTTTGGGGCGCTCCATATTTGAGTTATGCAATTGATTTTTTGGCAAAGATAATTATCGGACAATAATATGATTTCAAAATTAATATCCGTTTTATCTTTATTTGTTCTTGGTGTGATCAATAAGATTGGTTACATCGGAGTTTTTTTACTGATGGCTTTAGAAAGCGCGAATATTCCTATTCCATCAGAAGTGACTATGCCTTTTGCTGGATTTTTAGTTAGTACCGGTAAATTTAATCTTTGGATTTTAATTTTAATCGGCGCTTTGGGAAATTTGTTTGGCTCTTGGCTTTCATACTATATTGCTTATTTGATTGGGCAACCTTTGGTAAAATTTTTTAAAAATTCTAAGTTTTTTGGAGATGATTATGAAAAAGCGGAAAAGTTTTTCCAGAAGTATGGTTTCGCTTCAGTTTTTTGGTCAAGATTAGTGCCGATTGTTAGGACTTTTATTTCTTTCCCAGCCGGAGTGTTTAGAATGTCTTTTTGGAAGTTTTCTTATTTAACTTTTATTGGTTCTTTAATTTGGACTAGTATTTTAACTTGGTTGGGTTTTTATTTGGGTAGTAATTGGAATGTTTTGGGTGGATATTTTCATAAGTTTGATTATATTATAGTAATAATAGGAGTTTTATTAGTAGGGTATTATATTTATCATAAAATTAAGGGTCGTAGGAAAATTTAAATTTTTATAAAAATATGAAAGTAGTTGTTACTCGTCAAATCCCGGAAGTGGGAATTGAGTTGTTAAAACAGGCGGGGTTTGAAACAATCGTAAGTTCCAAGGATGGGGTTTTAACCCAGGATGAATTGAAGGAATTCGTAAAGGGGGCTGATGCAATTTTATCTTTGCTCACAGATAAAATTGATGCGAGTGTTTTAGATTCGGCTGGTCCGCAATTAAAAGTTGTGGCGAATTACGCCGTGGGTTACGATAATATTAATATTGATGATTGCAAGGCAAAAAATGTCATCGCGACTAATACCCCGGGAGTTTTAACCGAAACGGTGGCCGAACATACCATCGGTCTTTTGTTTGCGGTGGCTCAAAATATTTCGCAGGCTGATAAATATACACGAGAAGGAAAATTTATGGGTTGGGGTCCGATGTTATTTTTGGGCACTGACGTGAGAAATAAAACCATCGGTATTATTGGTTTGGGTAGAATTGGTTTGGAAATAGTAAAAAGATTAAAAGACGGATTTGGGATTAATTTTATTTATTACGATTTAAAGAGAAATGAGCAGGCAGAAAAAGAATTTGGCGTGCAATTTGTTTCTTTGGAAGATTTAATGAAAAATTCTGATTTTGTAAGTATTCATGTTCCGTTAACTCCGGAAACAAAACATTTGATAGGAGAGAAAGAATTAAGGTTGATGAAAAAAACCGCCTATCTTATAAATACTTCTCGAGGGGCGGTAATTGAGGAGGCTGCTTTAGTAAAAGTTTTGCAAGAAAGAGTAATTGCCGGAGCAGGGTTGGATGTTTATGAAAATGAGCCAAAGTTATCTGAGGGTTTGGCACAATTAGATAATGTAGTTTTGTTGCCGCATATTGCTTCGGCTAGTTTTGATACGAGATCAAAAATGTCAGAAATGGCTGCTCAGAATATAGTGGCTGTTTTGGGAGGTCAAGCGCCTATTAATCCTATTGTTTAAGTCGATTTCATTTATGTTTATCAACTCCGAAGAGATCATCACAAGCTTCTAATTTGGTAAATATCCACATTATTTCTTGCGAGGGGATTGGGGTGTGCTATAATAGAAGTAATAAGAAATAACAATTTAGGTCGAAAAACATTTTTAAGTCGATTTATTATAAAAAATAAAAAAATATGGTAGTTCAATCATGGGCCGGAATATTAGTAAGTTCTTTCCAAACTATTTGGAGTGGATTTATTACTTTCTTGCCTCAATTTTTAGGCGCGTTAATCGTTTTCTTTGTTGGCTTGATTATTGCCAACGGATTGGGAGCTTTAGTAGCTCAAATTATTAGTTCCATTAAATTGGATAGATTATTGGAAAAGCTTGGTGTTAATCGTTTCTTTGAAAGAGCTGGTTGGAAATTGAATTTAGGATCTTTTATGGGGGGATTAATAAAATGGTTTGTAGTCATCATTTTTATTTTGGCTGCAGCCGATATTTTGAAACTTTATGGTTTAACGAGTTTCTTAAGCGAAGTTCTTCTTTACATTCCTAATATTATTATCGCTATCTTGATTATGGTAGCAGCAATCATTTTGGGCAATTTCTTGCGCCATTTGGTTTTAGGAACAGTGAAGAGCGCTAAACTTTATTCTTCCAAGTTGTTGGCAGCTATCACTTGGTGGTCAGTATTAATATTTGGATTTTTTGCCGCCTTACTTCAATTAGGATTGGCAGTTTCTATTATCAATACTTTGATTACCGGCTTTATCGCTATGATTGCGATTGGCGGTGGTATCGCTTTTGGTTTGGGTGGAAAAGAATACGCTACTTATCTAATTGATAAATTTAGAGATAGAATCGAAGAGAAATAAAATTTCTTAAAATTAAAAAACTCCGGCATTAGTCGGAGTTTTTTATTTGTTATTTCAATTTTTCCATTGCGGATTTAATTTCATTAAGTGCTTCTTGTAGGCTTTGTACATTTAAAGCTTTAAAAATTAATTCTATTTTGTGTTTTGAATCTCTTATTGATTCTTCGTTAATGAAATCGCAAAATTTGTCAATTTCTTTGAGATAATCTTCTAAATCATCAGGACTTTCGATTTTATTTTCGTGGGCAATCATAGAAAATTTCCCTTCATCACCAGCACATTCTATGACGGTATTAATACATTGTGGATGTCCACAAGTCAATTCATCGATATCATCTTTTGGTACGCCGCAAATAATACAATAATTACCTATATTTAAATTTTTTGCTTTCTTTTTCTGAAGTGTTTTTTTCTGAAGTGTTTTTTCAATTAATTCATTTAATGCACCCATTTTTCCCTCCATATTGAATTTTTAGATTACTGTTTATTATGTTAGCCGTTTTTCGTATTTTAGCAATAGGCCTTCAGTTTATCTGTCTTGGGTGGAAAAGATTACGCCATTCATTTGATTGATGAATTTAGGGATGAAGTTGAAGAGAGGTAATTTCTTGGAAAAGAATCCCGATGGGGTTCTTTAATGCTTTTAGTTGTTTGACATTTTTATGATTTTATATTAAAGTATCGAAAGATTTTAAATTAAAAAATATTCATTTTAAATGAATTAAAAAAAGGAGTTTTTGATGGACAAAAAAGAGGCTCTAAATATTATTGGTGCTTATGTTTCTTTGGACAGTGATGTTAGTAGAATTATTGATTTTGAAAGTCTTATTTTTCTTTGGAGACATGCTTTAAATAATGATAATAAGACTTTGGTGGAAGAAAGAATAGTAGAGGTTCTTTCTCAAACTATTGATTTGAGTGAATTAATTATTCTTTGGACAAAAAGCGCCGCTTTACAAACAATTTGTGTTTTGACGGAAAAAAGAATGGCAGAGGTTTTTTCGGCTATTCTGCCCGATATTAATTGCTTCGATGAGCTTATTCCATTATGGAGACATTCTCCTGAGAGTATTAAAATTTTGATTGAAAAGAGGATTTTAGAAATCCCTGATTAATAATTTTGAGACCACCCAAATGGGTGGTCTTTTTATTGATTGATTTCTCAATAATCATATATTAAGATGAAATTAGTAATTGTTAAAAAAGAACGTTGGTGAACGTTTAAAGGGAGGGATAATGAATAAAGAACAGGCCTTAAAAGCTATTGGTTGTTCTGAAGATTTGCTTAAAAATATTCGTAAAGCCGATTTGGAAACTCTTATTTATTATTCAAAAAATGTTTTTTGTGGAAATATCGCTAAAGATTTGATTAAGAAAAGAATGGCCCAATTATTGTTGCAGTTGATTCCTCAAATTGATAATTTTGAAAAATTTTATTTTTATTGGCATTGTATTCCCGATGATTGTAAGGCAAGGGATATCATTGAAGCGGGGATGGAGGATTTTCTTTCCAAAGTGGATAATTTTAATGAGCTTATCTCGTATCGATCTAGAGCGAAGGTGAATAGCACATTGAGGGATTTGATCAATAAGAAAATAGGAGTTTTTGTATTGAGAGTTCTTCCTAATATTTTTAATTTTGAAGATCTCCATTATTTTTGGAGAGAAGTCTCACGGGGTAGTGGAATTGAATCTTTGATTGAAGAGAGGATGGTTGGATTTTTGTCTAAAATTCTCGCTGGAAAAATTGATTTAAAACGTTTGATTTTCTTATTGTATAGAGTTCCAAGGATGAGTGATTCGGAGTCTATGATTGAAAGAAAGATGGAAATTTTATTGAAGAACATTTCTGATTTTAAAGAGTTGGTTGAGTATTGGAGAATGATTCCGGGTGGAAGTAGAGCAAGAGTTTTGGTTGAGAAAAGAATTTGTGAGTTAGAATAATAAAGAAAATAAAAGCGGCCGTTTTTGACGGTCGCTTTTTTATAATTGTGATTATGACAGAGAAATCCACTTTAATAAAGCTGCTTTTTTTTCTTTGCTTTTGTTGGGGAGATGATAAAATAGTTTTTCGGCTTCTTTAGCATTGGAACAAAGTTCTATTTGCTTCAGTGAAGACATTTCTTTCAGTTCATTGTCTGAGAACATAAGAATGCAGTTATGAACTTCTTCAATATTGTCGATGGTGGAGCAGAGCTCAATCCATTTTGTTAAGATTTGTCTACCCTCCATTCTATTTCTATAACGAGCACCGTAATATAATTTCCTAGCTTCATCCGTCGAAGAGCAAAGACAGAGGCATTTTTTTATGGCTAATTTTTGTCCTTTTCTATTGCATGAAGTATATTCGTAGATTATTTCTATGAGTTCATCAAAAGTAGATGTTTCTTTAATTTTTTTGAGGGAAGCTTTCTTTAATTTTTTTAAAGCTTTCTTTTTTTCTTTGCTTCCAAATGAGGAATTGATTAATACTTGTTTTATTTCATGAAGTGTAGATGCTTTTTTCAGTTCTTTGGCGAATAATTTTTTGCATTTTTTTAAGGCTTTTCTTTTCTCTTTGCTTTCATCGTGACAAAGATCGAATACTCGATTAATCTCACAAAGTGTAGAAGCGGTTTCTATTCTTTCGATTGCGAGTCTTTTCCATTTGTTGAGGATAATCCCTCTTTCTTCTGGGCTGGAATATTTAAATCGTTGCTCGGCTTCTTCGAGGATGGTCGGTAGTTGAATATTTGGCGATATTATTTTTAATCCTAATTCTTTGCAAATGGTAGAGGTTGTAAGTCCTATTTTTTGAGCAACAACCTCGACTTCTTCCATTGTTTTCGGTGGTTCCATTATTATAATCTCCTTAGATTGAATTTTTAATGTTCTCTGTTTACATTTTTGTTTATTATTGCGGTTTTGTCAACGATTATTTTTTGTGTGTTTAATGGGCTGGGGGATTGACATTTATATGATGAATTGTATATAATGAACGGGTATTAATGATGGTTTGTTCCGCTCTGTTATTCAGGTATTATCCACACTTGACAGCGCCATTAATAAATAATAAGATAACAACACGATGGATAAATTAATCTACATATCACAAATTCAAGGAAGCATTAGCTAACCGATTTTTGCGCTATGGCAGCCGCTTCCTTAGCTTGAAGCGGTTTTTATTTATCTTATTGAGCAAAGTTAAAAAATTGATATTCGGTGAATGATTATAAAAAAATTTTTAATCATCCACTGACGATCAATGACTGCAGTTTAAAAATTAAATAAATAAGTAACACTTTAATTTTGAGCAATTAAAGTGGCTCTGACGAAATGTCAGAGTGAGGTATCAAAGTAGGTATAAAAGTAATTATGTAATATTTCTCATCGAGGCGAGTTAAGGGCGCATGGTGGATGCCTTGACATCAAATAGCGAAGAAGGACGTGGCGTGGCTGCGATAAGCTTTGGGGAGGTGCTTAGCAACCTGTGATCCAGAGATTTCCGAATGGGGAAACCCCGTATTGTAAAACAATATGAGCTCTGTCTTTATGACAGAGTGGTATACCCGCTGAAGTAAAACATTCTAGTAAGCGGAGGAAAAGAAACAAATTTTCGAATGTAGAATGTTGGCGGTGGAAAGTAGTTTTCTATTTTTCACTTACTACATTCTACTCTCGAATTCATTTCCCAAGTAGCGGCGAGCGAAAAGGAAAGAGCCCAAACCGAAATTTATTGAGCAATCAAGAAGGTTTCGGGGTTACAAGATAATGATTCTGTTTAATCAGGAAGAGTCAAAAATAAAAGATTATTAATTGAATCCGTTGGAAAGCGGAGCCAAAGGAGGTGATAGCCCTGTAAGTGAAAGTAATCTTTACTCTTTCATTATTCTTAAGTACTTCAAAAAAAGACAACTTTGAAGGAAGTCAGCTGAACTATCAGCTAAGGCTAAATATATTTGATGATCGATAGTGAACAAGTACCGTGAGGGAAAGGTGAAAAGTAGGCCGGTGAGGCCGATGAAATAGTATCTGAAACCATGTGTTTACAAGGAATCGAAGTTCGCTTTCGAGCGAACGACGGTGTGCCTATTGAAGAATGAACCAACGAGTGTATGGACACTGCTTGATTAATCTGCCTTTGGCAGAGCAGTCACAGGGAAACCGAGTATTAATATGCGTTTACATCTTGCTTTTTTCGATTCTTTCTTTGTTTATTCAGAGATGGAATCGAATAAAAGTAATTTGTAGGTAGTGTTTATACGACCCGAAGCCAGAGCGAGCTTACCTTGGTCAGGTTGAACCCCATCGAAAGGTGGGGGGAGGACCGAACCGGTTGGTTGTGCAACACCTTCGGATGAACTGAGGTAAGAAGTGAAAAGCTAATCGAGCCTGGTAATAGCTGGTTCTCCTCGAAATAGTTTTAGGACTAGCGCTTATTTTATTTTTTTGCAGGTAGAGCTACTGGTTGAGAAGTAAAGGGGGAAACCTCGACTTCTTAGTCAAACTCCGAATGGCAGAAAATCACGAATAAGCAGTCAGACTGTGGGGGCTAAGCTCCATGGTCAAAAGGGCATGAACCCTGATCGCCGTCTAAGGTCCCAAAGTTTGAGTTAAGTGTAGGTAAGGTAGTTGTTAATCGAAGACAGATAGGATGTTAGCTCAGAGGTAGCTATCATTTAAAGAGTGTGTAACAACTCACTATCATATCTGACCGCAAGGTCGGACTGATTAACTGCGCCGAAGATGTAACGGGGCTAAATTCAACACCGAAGACGCGAATGTTTCTATTTTAATTAATGGAGGCGTGGTAGAGGAGCATTTCGTATTCGCTGAAGCTCGACCCGAGAGGGCGAGTGGAGGATACGGAAGAGAGAATGTTGGTATGAGTAACCGCAAATTTGATGAGAAATCAAATCGCCGTAAATCCAAGGTTTCCGTGGCAATGTCAATCACCCACGGGTTAGGCGACCCTAAGGCAATGGTGAAAACCGCAGCTGATGGAGAGCCGGTTAATATTCCGGCCCCTTTGATAAATGCGATGGAGTGACGGAGGAAATAAGGTCAAATGTCTTATTGGTTTGATATTGTTTTTTCAAGAAATGTCGGGCTAGTAAATCTGTCCGATTGTCTTTAATGACGAGTTTCTGGGTCAACTGAAGTCCGCTTCGGCGGGCAACTTGACTGAATAGCCTTCCAAGAAAAGCTTCTAAGCTTAATTTATCATAGTCCGTACCGTAAACCGACACTGGTGGATTGGTAGAGTATACCAAGGCGAACAGGTGATTTTTCCTTAAGGAACTCGGCAAAAAAGCGGCCGTAAGTTCGCAATAAGGCCTGCCTCGCGTAAGCGAGGCCGCAGCTAAAGACCCCCAACCGACTGTTTAATAAAGACACAGGTTCCTGCTAACTCGCAAGAGGATGTATAGGAGCTGACGCCTGACCGATGCGAGAAGGTCAAGCTTGGCAGTGTGTTGCCGCAAGGTGACATGCCGACTGAGTTAAGCCCTCGTCAATGTCGGCGATAACTATAATCGTCCAAAGGTAGCGCAATTCCTTGTCGGGTAAGTTCCGACGTGCATGAATGGCGTAACGAGTTGGGGACTGTCTCAAGGAAAAGCCTGGTGAAAATGCGATTCCAGCGAAGACGCTGGGTACCTACGGCAAGACGAAAAGACCCCGGGAGCTTTACTGTAGCTTGGTATTGGTCTTAGGTTGTTAATGCGTAGTATAGGCGGGAGGCTTTGAAGCCCTGTTTTCGGATGGGGTGGAGCCGACAGTGAAATACCGCTCTTTAATAATTTAAGCTCTAACTTTATCGGCAAAAACGATAAAAGACAGTGCTTGGTGGGCAGTTTTTCTGGGGCGGAATCCTCCAAAAGAGTAACGGAGGAGTTTATCAAGGTCAGCTAAGCGCGGATGGAAATCGCGCTGATTGTGTAAAGGCAAAAGCTGGCTTAACTGCGAGACTTACAAGTCGAGCTTCTGATGTATTTTTTCATTAGGACGATCCGTATTTCTATGCGGATTGAGATGCGAAAGCAGAACTTAGTGACCCGACGACCCTTTATAGAACGGTCGAAGACATCGGACAAAAGCTACCCCGGGGATAACAGGCTAGTCGTACCCGAGCGTCCATAGCGACGGTACGGTTCGGCACCTCGATGTCGGCTCATCTTAGCGCGGGGCTGGAGAAGGTCCCAAGCGTTTGGCTGTTCGCCAATTAAAAAGATACGCGAGCTGGGTTTAAACCGTTTATGTGCTAATTTTGTGTAACAAAATTATGATTGGCGCATGAACGGTTTAAATCCGAGGATAAGACATCATCACGGCGGTCATAAGAAGTAATTCTTATGTTCCATGCTAACTAATATCGGTAAAACCCTACAATGAAATTGAGGGCAATACCGAGGGAATTTTTATTTATAAAAAACCCGTAGAGACTAAATGTTAGCCTCCTTATATAAATAAGGATGAAGATATAGTCCATGCACTTAGTAATAAGTGAGAAACTCATGCGTGAGACAGGTTGGTTTCTACCTGCCGTAGGCGTTTGATACTTGAGGGAATTCGACCCTAGTACGAGAGGACCGGGTTGAACGAATCTCTGGTCTATCGGCTTTCTTACCAAAGGAATGCCGAGTAGCTATTATTCGGTCGGGATAAGCGCTGAAAGCATCTAAGCGCGAAACCCACCCCAAGATTAGGTATCATTACCCCCTAGGAGATGACTAGGTTGATAGGTTTCAGGTGTAAGACTAGTAATAGTTTCAGCCGAGAAATACTAATTGGGTAGTTTCGCCTCGATGAGAAATATTACATATAACTTTGATAATCAATTACTTATTTATTTTTTTGAATCCGTTTGAAATTCTTGATAGAGATTTCTTGGTGATTCAGTTCATTGTGCACCACCCGTTCCCATCCCGAACACGGAAGTGAAAGCAATGAATGCTAATGGTACTTGCCCGAAC
>Ga0209098_1000071_pt1 | contig 109004 bp, 103 predicted proteins | sample AD_JPNHW1_MetaG_FD_184429 | JGI IMG/M metagenome (GOLD analysis project Ga0209098, IMG submission 184429) | Active sludge microbial communities of municipal wastewater-treating anaerobic digesters from Japan - AD_JPNHW1_MetaG (SPAdes) (version 2) | ecosystem: Engineered > Bioreactor >... | reverse complement strand
GTAAAGATTTGTTAAATTAGCCATCGTTAAGCCCTCCTTATGTCGCATAGCCATGCTTTATATTCCGGAATAGTAGTATTGGCATCGCCAATATGCGGTGTGAGCCAATTGGCTGTGTCTCCGGTTGAATAACCCTTATAGCCATATTGCCATATCAAACCTACTTCATGTACTTGCTCGCCGTTTACATTGAATGGTTTAAAGCGTTTGGTTACACAAGCAACTGCTTTTACATCGCCGCGGGTCGTCGAAATAATAACATCATGCCCGTTTTTGATTCCTTTTGCTTTGGCAAGCTCTTCACTTAACTCCACAAACATATTAGGCATAAGTTCAGCCAGCCAGGGCAGGTTACGGGTCAAAGCTCCGGTCTGCCAGTGCTCAGATACGCGATAAGTTGTACCAATAATCGGATATTTGTCAGACGTACCCTGCATATCTGGTTCAAATACCTTAGTGGCAGGATTGAGGTTATGACTGTTCATCTTGTTAGTAGAAGGACTTTCCCAAGGTTCATAGTGTTCAGGGAAAGGACCATCTTTCATAGCACTGGTTGGAGCAAATAAGCGTCCGTAACCATCGGGCTGCATGATAAATGGTTTAGTAAAGGCTGGTTTGTCAGGGCTGGTCGTTGCGATAAAGTCTGGTACATCAACGCCTACCCATTTGCCCAATACTTCTGGTTTGGTAGGATCAGCTACAATTGTAGGATCCCAGTGCACCAGCTGACGTTCAGCATCGCCCGGCCAGGGAGTAATCCCGTCAGGTTGAACCGAGCAACGGTTGTAGATTATTCTGCGATTTACCGGCCAGGCCCATCCCCATTCCGGGAAGATACCCAGACCACTTGGGTCATCTTTTTTGCGCAATTGCGGTTTATAGATCCATTTGCCGTCTTTCAGGGTTGTCCCTCCGCAGTATATCCAGTTTCCGCTAGCAGTAGTGCCATCATCTTTTAGTTTAGCAAAACCTTCGACCGGCTTTCCGTCTACTGTACTGTATCCGCATAGCTCATTGGCAACTTTTAAGACATCGTCTTCACCGTGTTCATTGTCATAGTCCCAGGTCATGTTGACGATCGGTTCATCTTCAGGACGCTGGCTGCCTTCATACAACTTCTTCAGCTTTTTGCCCAGTTCATTGTAGATCCATAAATCAGCTTTGGATTCTCCGACCGGATCTGCGCCTTTCCAGCGGAATTGTACTACACGTCCGGTCTGGGCTGCGGTACCTTCTTTTTCATATACAGCAGCGGCCGGCAGGAAGAATACCTCGGTTGGAATGTCTTCCGGCTGAAAATGTTCCACTTTATCATTATGAGTTGGTCTTTCCCAGGCTGGATAGGTCCAAAAGTCTGCGGTTTCATTTAACCACAAATCAATAGAAACCATCCATTTCAGTTTTGTCAGGGCCTCCTGTTCTTTATTAGCATTGGGACCGCCAACTACCGGATTGGTGCCATTGACAAAGAGACCATCTATTTCACCTTTATACATGGCTTCAAACATTGCTATATGAGAATAATTTTTCTTTTCGTCCCGTTTGGGCAGGTAATGATATGCAAATTCATTACTTTCGATGGCCGCATCACCATACCAGGCTTTGAGCAGACTTACGACCCATTTGGAACTATGAATTTTCCAGCCCGAGTTGGGGAAGCCTTCCTTAACCAAAGCCCGAAATTCTTCCAGATTATTAAACTGCAGCTTGGCTGCGCCAGGAGTTATATTTCTAATATACGAAAGCAGGTTTTTATTGCTGGCCGAATTCATTGGTGAAGAAATATAGCCTGGGATTATATGGTATAACAGTGCCATGTCCGTAGCACCCTGTACATTGTTCTCGCCCCGCAGAGCATTAACACCGCCTCCCGGTCTGCCCATGTTACCCAGCAACAATTGAACTATCGATAAAGCACGGACGTTCTGACTGCCTACTGTATGCTGGGTTATACCCATGGCATACATAACAGTACCGGTCTTATTCGGAGCACCGGTAGCGCAAAACGTTTCTAAGACTTCCAGGTATTTGTTTTTAGGAGTGCCGGTTATTTTACACACGGCATCAATATCATAACGTTCGTAATGTTTTTTCATTAATTGGAAAACACAGCGCGGATTTTGCAGGGTAGGATCAGTTAACGGCAGCCCTGCTTCATCCTTCTGGTAATCCCAACTGGTGACATCATATTTGCGCTCAGCCTCATTATATCCGGAGAAAAGCCCGTCTTCAAACCCGAATTCAGCATTTATCAAACAAGCTGCGTTAGTATAATTTACTACATAATCCTTATGATAAAGTTCGTTATCAATGATATATTTGATCATGCCGCCCAAGAAAGCAATATCAGTTCCGGATCTCATAGGAGCATAAACATCAGCACGCGCTGATGTCCTGGTAAAGCGCGGATCCACGTGAATAAGTTTGGCGCCGCGATTTTCCCGCGCCTTCAATAACCATTTCATGGTTATAGGATGATTCTCTGCACAATTGCTGCCCATAATTAGTGCGCAATCTGTGTTTTTAAGGTCAATAACACTGTTCGTCATTGCACCCCGGCCAAATGAAGGTGACAGTCCTGCCACCGTCGCGGAGTGTCAGATACGGGCCTGGGTTTCTAAATACACTACTCCCAGGGAACGCATCATCTTTGAAAGCAAGTAGCACTCTTCGTTATCCAGCCCCGAACCTCCAATGGAAGCAAGTTTTTCAGTCCGGTTAACTATTACTTCACTGCCGTCAGCAATTTTTTCTTTATGGATAAAGCTGTTGTCTCGTGTTTCTTTAATTCTCTCGGCAATTTTATCCAGCATCCAATCCCATTCTTTTTCTTCCCATTTGGTAGATCCGGGAGCACGGTAAAGCGGTTTTTGCACTCTTTTTGGGTTAATTATCTGTTCACCGGTTTCAGGATCGTAAATTTCCCTGAGATTGAACATGGCAGCACCTTTGCTGCAAGCCCCCCCCATGTTGATAGGATTATCAGGATCTCCATGCACACTCAAGAGTCTGACAAACTTACCTTCGCTGTCACGTTCTGCATAAACAACCAAACCGCAGCCGGATGCACAATAAGGGCAAACTGTCGGCGTTGGCGTAATATTTTTTATTCTTAGTTGTTTGATTGCAGATGCCGTAGCCTCAAAGTTAAAACCGAGTTCTGCAGCCGAAAATACAACAGCAGTAGCTCCGGTCAATTTGAGGAATTGTCTACGGGATACTCTCATAAACCCACACTCTCCTTCCTCACTTACTTTAGTTAAAGTATGATTTTCCCCTTGTCCCAATTATAGCACTTAATAGCACTTAAAAAGAAACAAATTCACCTCCTCGAACCTGCAAATTATGCCATCTAAGTTGATAACTGTTGAAGATGCTTTATTGCCATACGCAAAAACCATTAACAATATATTATCAATTAAATTGTCCAGGATTCATATTTCAAGTGATGTTGACAAATTTCATCATATTAAAATTCGACACAAGAGAAAATAATCCTTGCCTATCAAAAGGATAAACAGTTATATAAAAAAAATTAATTGAACTATTACTAATTATTTGTTTTTAACCATGATTATTTGCCCGGTTAAATCAATGTTATAACCACCGATGGCCATGATCCGTTCTTTGAATTCATCGCTGGCAATAGCTGAAGTCAGTCGTTCCATGTTTATTGCGCTTAATAATTGCGGCAAAAGACAAATATCGTATTGCTCCCGGGTAATCGGAATAAAATCCAGATCCAAAGCCCTGGCGCTGGCATAAATGCCTAAACCGGTATCAGATGCATCATTTTTTACAGAAGCAGCAACTGCCAGGTGAGTGTATTCCTCACGGTTATATCCGTTGATATCCTGGGGTTCAATATTTTCGAGCCGGAGAAGATAATCGAGCAGGATTCTGGTCCCCGCGCCGTTTTGGCGATTGATATACCTGATCTGCGGATTTTTAAGGTCTTTTAATGAAGTTATATTTAAGGGGTTGTTTTTCTTAATAATCAATCCCTGGTCGCGCTTGACCAGGTTCATTAAAATCAATTCATGGTCAGGCAGATATTTTTCCACATAACTTAAGTTGTAGGCGCCGGTTTCATAATCCAACAGATGTATACCTGCAAAGTGGGTTTCTTCACGGCGCAGAGAAAAGATACCTCCCATACTGCCGGCATTTATTGAGATAAGTCTTAAGCCATACCGTTTATGCAACATATCTGCCAATATATCAATGGAAAGGTCATGACTGCCAATTGTAATGATAGATTCATCAATAATACTTAGAGGCCTTCTTAAGGAAACAATACATGTATCTCCGGCTTGTAAACCTTCATTGCCGCGCTTGATGCATAACATTCCGTCAGATTTGACCAGACTGGTGCTTACTCCGGCACCTTTGGCCTGGGGAAAACAAAGATAGCGCTCAGCAATTTTAACAATACTGACATTAATAAAATCATCTACTCCCATAGGTGAAGGCATTTTACGCGCTGTATTACAAGCCAATTGCGAATTCAGTGGAAGATTTAGCCCTTGTTTTTTATATATTAAAGGCTTGGCAAAGAGAGTAAAAATTAAATTAGCAGAAACTGGATAACCGGGTATGCCTATAAATGGCTTTTGCTCGATTATACCTAAAATTGCAGGTTTGCCCGGGCGAATAGCCAGCCCGTGGATTATCAGTTCCCCCATTTCCTCCAGCAGGGCGGAAGTATAATCTTCCCGGCCGGCTGAAGAACCGGAACAAACGATTATTATATCTGCCTGAGGGATTATTTCTTTAATAGCCTGCCGTATATGTTCTTTGTCATCAATAACGATTTCATGACGTAAGGCATGCGCGCCCCATTCTTCGCAAAGTGATATGAGCATACGGCTGTTTGATTCCACAATTTGCCCGGGTGGCATTTCTTCACTGCCTTGATCGACTAATTCAGTGCCGGTAGGAATAATACCGACTATTGGTTTTTTTACTGCTTCCAGTTTATTTATCCCGGCAGTTATAAGTGAAGCCACTTCGTAAGGTCCGATGCGAGTAAAACTAGGTATCAGCATGTCATTGGCAACGATGTCTTCACCTACTGAGCGTATATGCTGCCAGGGGACTGCTGCTTTTATAATCTGCGCGGTTTCACCAATAAAATTAACTTCTTCGATCATGATTACCGCATCAAATTGAGGAGGAATATAATCGCCGGTATCAACTTCAAAAAATTCACCAGCTTCAAGAATAACCGGAGCCACTTCAGTTGCTCCTTCGGTTGCGGTTGCTTTAACCGCTATTCCATCCATAGCGGAAGAAATGTAATGAGGTGAGGAGCGCCGGGCATAGACAGGACAAGCAGTAATGTGGTTTAAACATTTTAACGTTTCGATATTTTCAGTTTTAATATTATAACAGCCTGCTTCCTGCAGACGCTGCCCAAAAAGCGTTAAAGCTTTTTCCAGCGGCATATTTTCTATATATATATTTCGTTCCATTTTATCTCCCTGACAATAAATTTCTTATATTTTAACCTAAAATAATATATCAAAACAGTAGTTTGCATGTCGGCAAAATATTCTCTTGATTTTGCATTGGCATAAGCTTGCAGTATAATTTAGGAAATATAAAGGCAAAGGAAATATGTTAATGAAAGAATTCTTTAAAGTTGTGCATTTTGAAGAGGCATTGGAAAAACTAATGGCCGCCCGCCCACCACAAATTTCTCAGTCAATCGGTTTGTTTGAAGCAGTTAACCGTATTACGGCGGAGGCTATAAGCAGTGAAGAGAATCTGCCGGCTTTTAATCGCTCTACTGTTGATGGATATGCCCTTAGTGCAGAAGATATTTACGGATGCAGTGAATCTTCCCCAGGATTTTTGGATTATGCGGGCGAAATAAAAATGGGGCAGAGTGCTGAGATTGGACTAGCTAAAGGACAGTGCTGCTGGATACCTACCGGCGGGATGCTGCCAGTTGGTGCCAATGCTGTTGTCATGGTGGAATATACTGAAAAGCTGGATGAAAAGATGATCCTTACTTTTAAGCCGGTGGCGCCTTTTGAAAATGTTATGCAGACTGGTGAAGATGTAACTGCCGGTCAGGTAATGTTAGAAAAGGGATGTATGATAAGGCCGGCTGACATAGGATTGTTGGCATCTTTAGGAATAAAATCCCTTGAAGTAATCAAACCATACCAGGTGGGGATAATTTCTACGGGAGATGAAATCGTGCCCCCGGAACAAAAACTATCCCCCGGTGAAATAAGAGATGTTAATTCTTATGCTTTATATGCTGCGGTTTATTCCTGTGGTGCTGTTCCCGCCGTTTATCCACCGGTTAAAGACCAGTTTACAGCCTTGCGGCAGATAGTCTCTGCTGGGCTGGCAGAAAATGATATATTGCTCCTTTCCGGCGGGAGTTCTGTTGGAATGATGGATGTCACCATGGAGGTTTTAATGACATTTCCTAATGCCCGGATGCTTTTTCACGGCATAGCAGTCAAACCTGGCAAACCTACTCTAGCCGTACAAATAGATGAGAAATTAGTAATAGGCTTACCGGGACATCCGGTTTCGGCATTGACTGTGTTTTATATACTGGCAGCACCGCTGCTCAGGCCTGAAAATGTTCTGAATAGTTGTGAAGGATATTTGAGCGTAAATTTATCATCCCAGGCTGGCCGGGATGATTTTATACCGGCAGCAGTGGAAGAGCAGGAAGGCAGGAAGATCATTCAACCCCTGCTGGGCAAATCCGGCCTGATGAGTATTTTGAGCCGGGCGCATGGTTTCATCCACATTCCTTATGAAAAGCAAGGAATGAAAGCCGGGGAAAAACTTGAAGTTATAATCTATTAAAAAGAGGTTTCTTATGTCGGAAAAACCTATTAGCCTTGAAACAGCTTTGGACAGATGCCTGCCATATATAAAACCTGGATATAAGGAAATAATTCCAATCGAGTATGCGTATAAAAGAGTTGCAGCAGAAGATATCTTCACGCCGGTTAACATTCCGCTTTTCGCGCATTCTATGGTAGACGGTTTTGCCTTGCATGCAGCAGATATTAATAAACTGCAGCAGGAAAAAGAAATTAAGCTGGCAATAGCAGGTACGATGGCGGCCGGTGATAAGGAACGACAGTCTCTGGCTGCCGGGCAGACTATAAGAATCATGACTGGTGCTATGTTGCCTGACGGTACTGCTGCAGTAGTCAAAAAGGAAACAGTCAGGGAAGCTTATGAACAAGTGTATTTTAATCAGCAGATAAAGCCGGGACTTAATATACAAAACTGTGGCGATCGGGTTAAAAGGGGAGAACCGATTGCTTTTGCCGGTGAAGTGTTTGGAATTAATGAAACGGAAACAATAGCATCTTCTGGAACAGCAAGGGTTGCAGTTTTTGAAATCCCGCCGGTTTATGTGATAAACACCGGCAGTGAATTGGTTCTGCCCGGCGAACATCGGCTTGACGGGCAAATTTTTGCCAGTAATAAAACTTTTTATTTTAGTCTCTTAACAGCTGCCGGCTGTCATCCTCTGAGCGGGAAAGGTCCGGTAAATGATGAAATTGATGCTATTGCTCAGGAACTGCACAACGGAATTAATATGAGCAGATTAGTTATAATCAGCGGCGGCACCGCAGTAGGACAGTATGACCTGGTTATGGCAGCTTTTAAACAAATCGGCGCCGAAATAATTTTTGCCGGCCTTGAATTAAAGCCGGGACGGCATTCAGCAGCAGCAGCTAAAGATGGGGTGTTGCTGTTCAATTTGCCCGGTAACCCGGGAGCGGGGTATATTATTTTTGAAATACTGGTTAAACCGCTGCTGCGAAAACTTAGCGGGATAAGTGCTTATCAGAATCACTGGTTTGAGTTGGTGGTCAGTGACCATGACAGCTCGGAATCAACCCAGCGTATAATGGTAAAAGGCGGAGCGGAGATTAATAACGGGCAGTTGTGTGCCCGGATACTCAATAAATCTGAAAAATCAGGGAGTCTGATCAAGTTGATCATCGATATAAATCAAGCCGGCTCCGGAAAAAGGGGACTAATTGTCGACTGAGCAATCTATTTTAAGGCTGCCGGTCAGTTCTGCGCATAAAGCGGTTCTGAATTGTGTTATCCCGGCAAAATCCATCTGGGGAGTATAAAAAGCTTCCAGTTCATCATGCAATGTTTTAGCCCGGCTGATAAAATGAACTGCCGCTTCGATTCCTTTTGTACAGCGCTCTTTTGCCTTATGAAAATAATCTGTATGATCAGTCTTGTTTTGCATCAATAAATCAAAATCAAGCCGCCGCTTAAATTTTCCCGGTAACAGCGGGGTATAATCAACTACATTGCCTGAAATATCTATGATAACACTTTTAGCCTGAGGAAATAAAATAAAATCAATGTCATCAGGTATTAAAGGGTTATGGAATATCTCAGCTTCAAAGGAGTTGAGTTCAATTTGCTGCAGCAGGTAGGAAAAAAGCTTTTGCAGGCCGCAGCCGGGACTGCCGGAAACAGCATATATGCTGTAATCTGAATCAAATAAACTGTCATGTTTGGTTATCAAGCCACTGGGAGTGATAGCAGCAGCAAAAAGATGACGAGGTTTTTTAGCATTATATATACCAGTTGCCATGAAATCCTGGCCTAAAGCTAAAATATTTTTATTGACTGATGGCCAGTGCATGGATTTATCAATATAAAACTGCATTTCCTGCCAGGCAATACTGGATTCATGCAAGCGTAAGTAAGCCAGCTTAAAATAATTGCTGATAGTTTCTGTCAGACTGATTATCGACTGACGATTCTCCAGGATTTTTTCCCGGTTCCAGAAACTGCCCAGATTTACTATTTCATCAACTGCGCCAGGATGTTTTGGATCGATTATATGAGGGCTGGTACCGTCCAATAAACAGAATTTCTCGTCGCCGATTACAATTCCATCCAGAGAATCAGGGTCAGATGAACACCAGTGATATTCCAGATCATATCCTGAAGCTGCAAAGTATTCTCCGATCTCATGCATGAAGCTGGATTTTCCTACACCGGGGCCGCCTTTTAGTACCAGTTTTCTTTCAACTTTTTCACTGACCATAGTGTGATAGAAATGATAAAAACCCTGACTGGTGTTGCCGCCGGAATATACATGCCTATTTTTACCCACTGTCTGAAGCCTCCTTAATAGTTTTATTTGTCTCCCATATTTATATGTTTTAATCAGTTAAAACTTGAAAATTTATATTTAAGAAAAAATACTCGGGCAACAAAAATGTGAGAGGATAATCCGGCAGAAAAAATAAAAAGAGCAGAATTATTGCATCTGCTCAAATAATTTTCAGTTGATATTAATTTTGTTTATGAAGGAGGCCGGCTTCTTCCAATTGTTTTTTGACCCGCGATCTTACGAATTCCAGATATTTGATATGCAATTCTTGCTGTTCATCTGCTTCTTCGCTGGTGAGACCTTCAGTCCCTTTTTTCCGGGTCAATTGGATAATACGTTCCAGTTCATCTTTTTTCATGACTAAAACTCCTTTCCCGGACATGATTATTAAAACAATTTAATGGACCAGGATAGTTTATAATGTGCTCTGATTACATTATACTATTTTTTAGCAATACTTAAATGACGATGAAAGCAGGATAAACAATGATAGCCGGGAAAAATTGGATATTTGAAGAAATTGCCGCCGGCAGCCTGAAGCTGCAGGAAGAATTGAATATATCGTCAATAACTGCTGGATTATTATATAAAAGAGGAATTGACAACAAAGCAAAAGCGCAGAAATTTTTATACGGATCCTTGCAGGAGCTGACTGATCCCTGGTTGCTTAAAGGTATGCAGCAGGCAGTCGACCGCATAGTCAAAGCGATTGCCCAGCGGGAAAAGATAATTATTTATGGTGATTACGATGTCGATGGTGTATGCAGTATCGTTATTCTGAAAGAATGTATTGAGGGGCTGGGAGGGATAGTTGATTATTATGTGCCGGACCGCTTTGATGAAGGCTATGGAATTAATATGCCGGCGATTGAAAGTTTGGTCAGACAGCAGTATAAATTGCTGATAAGTGTGGACTGCGGAATAACTTCAGCAGAAGAAGCCAGCTATGCTGCAGCAGCAGGTATGGAAGTGATCATTACCGACCATCATACCCCCGGGGCAATACTTCCCCCGGCAGTTGCAGTAGTAAACCCTAAAATAGGTGGCAATGAGGATAACCAGTATTTGTGTGGGGCCGGGATAGCTTATTATCTGGTTCTGGCACTACAGCAAAAACTGCCGGGAAATTTAAACAATGATAAGTGGCTGGAGCTGGCAGCGCTGGCAACTGTAGCTGACATAGTGCCATTATTAGGGGATAATCATATTTTAGTCAGGTACGGATTACAGCTTTTGTCCAGGACGGAAAGAATCGGACTTAAAGCTTTACTGAAAATATCCGGCCTGGAAAATAAAAATCTTACCGCCGGGCAGGTCGGTTTTGTGATTGCCCCGCGCCTGAATGCGGCAGGACGGCTTGACAGTGCCCGGAAAAGTGTGGAATTGCTTCTGGCCTGCGAGGAAAAAGTTGCTCATGGCCTGGCCGTTTATATGAATATGATAAATGATGAGCGCCGCCAGATAGAAGAAAATATTTTTGAACAGGCCTTGGATCAGATAATAGCCAATAAGCGCGATGAAGATAATGTAATAGTGGCAGCAGGTGACAATTGGCATAAAGGGGTGATTGGCATTGTTGCCTCCCGGTTGTGCGAAAAATTTTACCGCCCGTCTATAGTAATAAGTTGGGAGGGCAATACTGGCAAGGGCTCAGGGCGAAGCATAAAGGGTTTTAATCTTTATACGGCTTTGGATTGCTGTAAAGAATACCTTAAACAGTTCGGCGGGCATCAGATGGCGGCAGGTATTACTATTGAACGGCGGCAATACGATGCTTTTGCTGCTGCACTTAATGATTACAGCCAGATCGAGATGACAGAAAATTTACTGTCTAAAACCTGCCGGACTGATGGTGAAATTGACTTACAAGAGATAAATTATAATTTAATAGAAGAACTTAAAGCCCTGGAACCTTTTGGAGAAGGTAATCCACAGCCGGGATTCATTATGAGAAATATGCCTATTAATTCACTACGGGCGGTCGGCAGTACCAAAGAACATATCAGCTTTGATTTTTCCCGGTCTGATTTGCAGGGTATTGCTTTCAGAAAACCTGAATATATGGATTTTCCTTATCGGGAATGTTGGCATGATGTCATTGGCGAAATAAGTGAAAACGACTACCGGGGGAAAAAGTCTCTGCAAATAAGGGTAAAAGAAATGAAAATGAGCTTCGTTCCGGATAATTTAAATAGTTTTGCCGGAATGGATAACATACCCTACCGGCAGTTAATGCAGATGATAACTGAAATCAGGGCGGGAAGGCCGGTAATTGTTTTATTTCCCACGGTTCGCTGTCTGTTAAAATATAGACCGGGCCTGGAAAATTGTATCAGAAGCAGTTTCTTGCACAATCTGCACGGCCAAATGCGGGCGGATGAACTTGCTGATGAAAGTAGCTTTTTATTAAGGGGCAGGGCAGGAGTATATTTAACCACGACAGCCTATTTTACATATTTGACCGCCGGAAATTGTCTGCCGGAAGCTTTAAAGTATATTTTGCCGGTAGGGGCGGAAGAACCGGTAGCGGGCAGGACCAGCCCGGATTATATATATGAAAGAATTCTATTCAGTTTTAATGCGGAACAGATAGTAAAATCAGTACATAAGAAGCTGGATTTGAATAACCTAAAAAGGAATTTGATATACAGTAACCGCAATACCACTGTAACTGAAATAACAGCACAAATCCCTGCTGTTATCTGTGAAGCAGCCTTGGCGGATCGGAGCAAACGCCGAGCTTTGCGCCGCCAATTTGAACAGTTGGCAGCTGGTTCCTTTATAACTGACGGAAACTATAACATCGGCGATGAATTCAATAATATTGACGATGTGATCCTGGCTGATCTGCCTTTCAGCATGTGTGAAACCATGTTCATACTGGATCAGGTCAAAACCGGCGATGAACTTAAGATCACGCTGGCTGCAGGGGGAAAACAGCTGGAGCAAAATTCGGCCTATTTGCAGCAAAGGTATCCTGAAGAGTCCGAAGTATACAAGATATTGAACTGGCTACAGGGCATAAACGGCGGCGTAATAAGGCAGGAATTAAATAATTTGGTGCATTTGATACAGGAAAAACATGGTGCCGGTATTTCCAGACTGAAACTGCTTTCAATACTGCAGATACTTACAGATTCAGGCTTGTGTCGAATCAGCAAACAAGGTAGTATTATGGAAATACGGTATCATTCCGGAGTTAAGAGTGGATTGGATTTAGATAAATCTGCCGCTTATCGGGAAGGAATAAACGAGAGAAAGGCTTGGAGGGATTTTGCTTCAAACCTGAATATATAATAAACTGGTGATTTTATGGAACTGAATAACGTAGTAGAGCAGATAAAAAAATATGACCCCAATGCTGATTTCGAGCTGATCGAGAAAGCTTACGAATATGCTCAGACGGCTCACGAAGGGCAAAAGAGGATATCCGGGGAAGCATATATTATTCACCCGGTAGAAGTTGCTTATATTCTTACCGAGATAGAAATGGATACGGCTTCGATTTGCGCTGCGTTGCTGCATGATGTTCTTGAAGATACCATTTTGACTTATGAAGAGATCACCAGGGAATTTGGCGAAGAGATAGCCTTGCTGGTCGATGGAGTTACCAAACTCAGCCGAATCGAATTTAAATCCAAGCAGGATGCCCAGGCAGAGAATTTGCGGCGCATGTTTATTGCCATGGCTAATGATATCAGGGTCATTTTGATCAAGCTGGCCGATCGTCTCCATAATATGCGTACCTTAAACTACCAGCCGGAATATAAACAAAAAGAGATTGCCCAGGAGACCATGGAGATATTTGCTCCTCTGGCCCATCGCTTAGGGATATTTAAGTTTAAATGGGAATTGGAAGACCTGGCTTTCTTTTTTTTAGACCCGGATATGTATTACCAAATAGCTAAAAAACTTAAACAGAAGCGCAAAGAAAGGGAGGAATATGTAAATGATCTGATTGCGCAGATCAGAAATGGGATTGAGCAAATAGGCATTGAAGCCGATATCAAAGGACGCCCCAAAAATATCTACAGCATCTATAAAAAAATGATTAAGCAAATGAAAGATATTGACGAGATTTATGATAAAATAGCTATTCGCGTGATAGTGAACGATGTGCATGAGTGCTATGGGGTACTGGGTATTATCCATACTATGTGGAAGCCTTTGCCGGGCAGGTTTAAAGATTATATTGCCACACCCAAACCTAATATGTATCAGTCTCTGCATACTACTTTTATAGGCAAGGGCGGAGAACCTTTTGAAGTTCAGATCCGTACAGGGGAAATGCATCAGACGGCTGAATCAGGTATAGCTGCCCACTGGCGATATAAGGAAGGAACCAGCCCCAAAGACAAGAAATATGACCAGAAGCTGGCCTGGCTGCGGCAAATTTTAGAATGGCAGCAGGACATTAAAGATACTGATGAATTTATGGAATCTCTCAAGATAGATTTATTTGATGATACGGTATTTGTGTTTACCCCGAAAGGGGCAGTAATAGAACTGCCCAAAGGAGCCTGCCCGGTTGATTTTGCTTACCGGGTGCATACGGAAGTAGGTCACCAGTGCACCGGGGCCAAGGTTAACGGCAGAATTGTTCCTCTGGATTACTCCTTGAGCAATGGTGATATAGTTGAAATCATTACATCGAAGAATTCCTTGGGTCCCAGCCGTGACTGGCTGAATTTTGTCAAGACTTCTTCGGCCAAGAGCAGAATCCGGCAATGGTTTAACCGCGGCAAACGAGCTGATAATATTATTAAAGGCCATGATATATTAGAAAAAGAATTAAAGAAAATGCATTTAATCCCTAAAGAATTTTTGAAAAATGAGAAATTAACTGAAGTAGCCAGGCGGCTTGGTTATAACTCAGCGGAAGACCTGTTTGCAGCTGTCGGTGATGGAGCTATCTCTCCCCAGCATGTTATTTTACGGCAGAAGGAAATATATTTTCAGGATGCTGTTGTCGAAGATATTTTAAATGTTCCGCTGATGCCCAAAAACATTTTGCAGCGGGAGAAAGAAACTTCGGCCGTGAGAGTTAAGGGAGTTGATGACGTAGCTATAAAACTTAGTCGTTGTTGTAATCCGTTACCGGGAGATAATGTTTTAGGCTATATAACCAGAGGACGTGGGGTTTCCGTTCATCGCCGGGATTGTCCCAATATGCAGAATTATTTGAGGACAGAGAAAGACAGGATACTGGAAGTGGAATGGGCAGATGACCGCGGCATTTATTTTCTGGAACTGGAAGTAAAAGCCTTTGATCGTGCACGTTTGACTTCTGACATTTTAAATGTGATAGCTGATTTGCGCATTCAGATAAATTCAGTATTTTCACGAGTGACAAAAAATAATTTTGCCGTTATGAATCTGAAGCTGGAAATTAAGGATATCAGCCAGGTACATGCTGTAATGCAGCGTATTCAACAAGTAAAAGATATACTGGAAGTGCGGCGGGTGCTTCCGGGTGAAGACCGGGGTGAGTAGTTTTGCGGGCAGTGGTGCAAAGAAGTTTATACAGCAGTGTTACAATTGATGGAGAAGTAACAGCTGAAATTGGACCGGGTTTAACGGTGTTGCTGGGAATAAAAAAAGGCGACCGGGAAAAAGATGCTGACTACTTAATGGATAAAATATTGAACTTAAGAATTTTTGCTGATGAAGCTGGCCGGATGAACCGTTCTCTGCTGGATGTGCAAGGCGAAATTATGCTTATCAGTCAGTTTACACTTTACGGAGATGTTAAACACGGCAGAAGGCCTGGCTTTACTGATGCCGAAGACCCGCAAGCTGCAGAGCCGCTTTTTCAGTATTGCATCAAAAATATAAAAAATACGGGAATAAACATTAAGACCGGTATATTTGGTGCCCATATGAAAATTACTTTAGCAAATGATGGGCCGTGCACTTTCATGATTGACAGTGAAAAGATTATTTAAAGGGGGAAAAAAGATTGATTCTAAAAGGATTGGAAATCAGCAGCATGGGGGTAAACTGCTATATAGTCGGCTGTGAAGAAACTAAAGAAGTAGCAGTTATTGATCCGGGCGGCAGCCCCAAAGCAATAATTAAAATGCTGGAAGCTGATAACTTAAAAGCGATATATATTATCAATACCCATGGGCACATTGACCATATCGGGGGTAATCGCGGGGTTAAAGAAGCCACTGGAGCTAAAATCCTTATTCATCAGGATGACGCTAAAATGCTTACTAATGCGGCATCAAATTTTTCCTTTTTAATGGGCAGTAAAGTAACCAGCCCGCCTGCTGACCAGTTTATTAAAGAGGGAGATATTATTAAAATCGGCAACACAGTTGAACTGCAGGTTATTCATACTCCTGGTCACAGCCCCGGAGGAGTCTGCTTAAAGACAGACAATATTATTTTTGTCGGTGATACCCTTTTTCAGGGTTCCATTGGCAGAACCGATTTCCCGGGTGGCTCATACCCACAACTGATTAAGAACATAAAAGAAAAATTGCTTTGTTATGATGACGATGTTATAGCTTATCCTGGACATGGCCCTGCAACAACTATTGGTTTTGAAAGAGTCAACAATCCTTTTTTATAAAAAGGTTGAATTTTTGATTTATATCATATAATATAAATAACAGGTTAATAACTTAAAGGCGATGAAGAAGTAAAGTAGATTTGTGGAATTAAGCAGAGAGAAGATGTCACCGGCTGCAAGCATCTTTATAAGGAAGCAAATTGAAGTTCACTTCGGAGCACCTGGCTGAAACGATTGCAAGTAGGCTAAGGCGGACCTCCTACCGTTAAAAGGGAGGGGATATCGGATAAACCTGTATCCTTAAACAAAGCGGTCTTATGACAAAAATGGGTGGTACCGCGGGTAGTGTAAACTTCTCGTCCCAAGGGATGAGGGGTTTTTTTGTTTAAGAGGGGGTATCTTTTGTATCCTTAAAAGAGCCGGGCTTTTGCCAATCAGGGTGGTAACGCGGGATGGTTGTACCTCTCGTCCCTATTCAAGGGATGAGAGGTTTTTATTTTCAGGTTAATTATAAAAAGGAGGAGGAAAAATATGAACGTTTTAGCTGAAAAAATAAGTAAAATGCTGGTATCTAAAGAGAGTCATCCTGATATGACCGAAGTAAATGTCAAAGGTTGTATTATCGGCGGGGAACAACTTATTATAATTGCCGGTCCCTGTGCCATTGAGAGTGAAGAACTTTTAAAGGAAACTGCTTTCAAGGTCCGCGGAGCAGGAGCGGGTATGTTAAGAGGCGGAGCCTTCAAACCCCGTACTTCACCTTACAGTTTCCAGGGCATGGGGACAGCAGGTCTGGAAACTTTGGCTAAAATTGGAGAAGCTATGAACATGCCGGTAATAACTGAAGTAATGGATAGTGACGACATTCCGGCCGTAGCAGAATATTCTGATATTCTCCAGGTGGGAGCACGTAATATGCACAATTTCTCCTTACTAAAAAAACTGGGGCGGATTGATAAACCGGTATTATTAAAAAGGGGTATGGCGGCAACTGTAGAAGAATGGTTGCTGGCAGCAGAGTACGTATTATCTGGCGGCAACGCTCAGGTAGTATTATGCGAAAGAGGTACCCGCAGTGCGGAAAAGTGGACGCGCAATACCCTGGACTTGTCTGCGGTTGCTCTGGCCAAAGAGCTTACTCATCTGCCGGTGATAGTTGATCCCAGTCATGGTACGGGAGTAAGAAGTTTAGTTGTTCCTATGGCTAAAGCAGCTATTGCCGCCGGAGCCGACGGCTTAATAATTGAAGTTCATCCCCATCCGGAAAAAGCCTTATCAGACGGAGAACAATCATTAACTCCCAGGCAGTTCAGTATTATGATGCGGGAAATAGAGCCAGTGGCAAAAGCTATGGGCAGGAGGATCAGATGATGGCTTATGCGGTTTTGGGTCCCAGCGGGACTTTCAGTGAAGAAGCAGCCCGCTTATATGCGGGCTGCAATATTGATATTCGGGTGACAGAAGATATTACTGAATTATTTGCTTTGGTGGAAAGCGGGCAGGTAAGTGATGGCCTGGTTCCCCTGGAAAATTCATCAGCAGGTATGATTGCCACTACCATGGAATGTTTAGCGGTAAGTTCGCTGAAAATAAAAGGGGCCGTGGAAGTACTTATTAAGCAGTATCTTTTGGCCAACGGCAATTTCAAACCTGACGAAGCAGAATTGTTGATCAGTCAGCCGGTAGCCCTCCAACAATGCCGCAATTATATAAAGACTAACCTTAAAGGGGCCAGAAAGGAAATAACCGACAGCACGGCACGGGCTGCCCAGTTAGTGCAGAAGGAGACCCGCCGGGCAGCGGCTATTGGCAGTGAACAATCAGGCCGGCTTTATGGTTTAAATGTTATTGCCGCAAATATCCAGGATGGATTAAACTATACCCGGTTTATTCATATAGGGCAAAATGGCTGCACAGCAGGAAAGCGGCAAAAAAGCAGCCTGATATTGTCCCTGCCGGATAAAGTGGGAGCATTGTATGAACTCCTGGGAGTCTTTGCCCGGGGCAACTTAAACTTAAGTAAAATTGATTCGCGCCCGGGCGCAAATCAGAATGATTATATTTTTTATATTGAAGTTGAACAAGGGAAAAATAATATCAGAATGGAACTCTTTTTGCATGAATTGGAGCCTTACTGCAACTGGTTAAAATATCTGGGCTCATATAGACAAAGGAGAATAAGCGATGTTGATTGCTGCTCGTCTTAAACCGGCCGGGCTTTATGAAACAGTACATGAAATCATCAGGATGGCTTACCCGGGGGGCAAGCTCACCCTAGAGCAAGATATGTGGCAGCCGGCAGAGGTCCACTTTACAATGGAACTTACCGAACAGAATGGTATATGGCATTTATACGGGCAAATTGAAAGCAATAAACCGGCTACAAACAGGACGGCAACATATAGTCCGGCAGATGGTGGTGCCGGCTCTGCCCTAAAACAACTGAAAATCGATATTAAGATTTTCTGCCTGCAGTTATTAAGAGAACACCTGGACAGCAAAATAAGCAGTTATGGAATATTGACCGGGGTCAGGCCGGTAAAAATAGTTCATCGTTGGCTGGATCAGGGTTACTCCCGCCAGCTGATCGTAAAAAACTTAAAGACTGAATTCCTGGTTGATGAAGCTAAAGCAGAACTGCTTGCTGAAGTTGCAGAAAATAACCGCAGTTACTTGCCGGTTATGCAGGAGGGAGGAGGGGATGTAAGTATCTACATCGGTATCCCCTATTGTCCTTCTCGTTGCTATTACTGCTCATTCCCCGGCGCCGTCTTAAACAACTATGTGAGCGACATAAGGCCTTTTATGGATAATTTATCCCGTGAAATGAACGCCATAGGAAACTATGTTAATGATGCGGGATTGAAGGTGCATACTGTTTATATAGGCGGCGGCACTCCCACCGTATTGGATATACGGGACTTAGGGCTGATTTTTGAAATACTTGAGAATAAATTTACCCTTTGTCAGGCTGAAGAAATAACCGTGGAGGCCGGACGACCAGACACTTTAACCCCGGACAAGCTGAATTTATTTAAAGATGCGGGGGTGACCCGTATTTGTATAAACCCTCAAACTATGAAGGAGAGTACCCTGGCTTTAATTGGCCGCAGGCATAGCGTACAGCAGGTAATGCAGGCAGCAGATCTAGTAAGACGGGTGGGGATAAAGCATATGAACATGGATCTGATCATCGGCTTGCCCGAGGAAAAAGTTAAAGATAATTTGGATTCCCTTGAACAGGTATTAAAGCTTAAACCGGATAATATTACTATTCATACTTTGGCTTTAAAGCGAGGGTCACCAATGGCTTTGGACGGAGAGGAAACAGGGCTGCCCCGGCAGGCAGCAGAAAAAGTTGAGGAATCACTGGAAAACATTTATCAGCGCCTGCGGCAGTTAAACTACCTTCCATATTATCTGTACCGGCAAAAAAATACGCAGGCTAATACAGAAAACATTGGTTACTCGCTTAAAGGCAGCTTTTGTATTTATAATATCCGGATGATTGAAGAAAGGCAGACAATTATCGGTATGGGGGGAGGCGCCGGCAGTAAGTTTATTGATTCCCGGTTGGGTACTGTAACCGGCTTCTATAATCCTAAAAACCCGGCAGTATACTGTGCGGAAGTTGACCGGCTGATCAAGAGAAAAGTTGACAACCTGCGTGCCCTAAATTAGAATTATCCAAGAATATATATAATTCGGAGGATTATATGCAGATCAAAGCTCCCCGCGGTACATATGATATTCTGCCGGAACAATCTTTAAAATGGCAGTGGATGGAAAAGATACTAAAACAAACTGCCGGCGGGTTTGGCTATCAAGAAATCCGTACCCCGATTTTTGAACACACCGAACTCTTTGAGCGAGGAGTCGGGGAGACATCAGACATCGTCAGCAAAGAGATGTACACTTTCAAGGATAAGGCTGAACGAAGCCTTACTCTGCGCCCGGAAGGAACTGCCAGTCTCACCAGAGCCTTTATTGAGCACGGCCTTTATAACAACTTGTTACCGGTAAAATGGTATTATTCAGGGCCCATGTTTCGTTATGACCGGCCCCAGACCGGCAGATTCAGACAGTTCCATCAATTTGGCGTCGAAGCCTTTGGCAGTGACAGCCCTTATTTGGATGCTGAAGTGATCATATTAATGATGGAGATATTCAGGCGCCTTAAGGTAAAGGAACCAGAGCTGCATATCAATTCGGTCGGTTGTCCGGTTTGCCGGCCTGAGCACCGCCGACAGCTGATAGACTATCTTACCCCGCGCAAAGAGTCGCTTTGCAGCGACTGCCTGCAAAGATTCGTTGTTAATCCGTTAAGGGTCTTGGATTGCAAAAATCCGGCCTGCCAGGCAGCTATTAAAGGACACCCACTCATTTCAGACAGTCTTTGCCCGGATTGTGCAGATCATTACCGGCAGGTGCAGTCAGCACTTACTGACGGGGGGATACACTTTATACATGATGACAACCTGGTAAGAGGACTCGACTACTATACCAATACAGCCTTCGAAGTTCATGTTCCCGGTTTAGGCGCTCAGAGTGCTATCGGGGGCGGGGGCAGATACAACGGTCTGGTGAAAGAATGCGGCGGCCCTGACATGCCGGGGACAGGCTTTGCCCTGGGAATGGAAAGAATACTGCTGGCGATAGACTTGAATCAGGAGCGGCAAGACATTGCAAAACCTGTGAGTGTTTATGTAATAGTTATGGAAAATAGATTTATTCAGCAGGCAATGCAGCTGACTAATGAAATAAGACGTGCAGGAATCAGTGCCGATATGGATTATAATAACCGCAGCCCGCGGGCACAGATGAAATTTGCTGATAAAATCAAGGCCAAACTGGTAATTATGATTGGGGAAGAGGAAATAGAAAAAGGCTATTATTTGGTGCGCAATATGCAAACCAGTGAACAATATCAGATTAAAAGGGAGGCTCTGATAGTAAACCTTCCCGCTATTCTGACTGGAAATGAGGAGGATAAAGGTTAATGCAAAGGACACATAGTTCAACCGAATTAAGTACTGAAAATATTGGCAAAAGGGTGGAACTGAGCGGATGGATAAATGCCCGCCGCGACCACGGCGGATTGATATTTATCGACTTGCGGGACCGCGCCGGCCTTATTCAAATCGTATTCAGCCCAGAGGTGAATGAAGAAGCATTCCATCTGGCTGAACTGGTCAGAAGTGAATATGTCATCGCTGTATCCGGTGTGGTGGCAGCACGAACTCCGGCCACGATAAACCCTAATCTGCAAACGGGTGACATTGAAGTGTATATCAATCGGATGGAGGTTTTGAGTGCTGCTAAAACTCCGCCCTTTTATATAGAAGATGGCATCGAAGTTGATGAGAACCTGAGATTAAAACACCGCTATCTTGATTTGCGGCGTCCGGAAATGCTGAAAAATATAATGCTGCGGCACAAAGTGGTTAAAGCTATCCGGGATTATTTGGATGACAACGGCTTCCTGGAAATTGAGACTCCGTTATTAACTATAAGTACCCCGGAAGGAGCCAGGGATTATCTGGTTCCCAGCCGGGTACATCCTGGTCAATTTTATGCCCTGCCCCAGTCCCCGCAAATTTTCAAACAAATACTTATGGTGGCAGGGATGGAAAGATATTTCCAGATAGCACGCTGTTTCAGGGATGAAGACTTGCGAGCTGACCGGCAGCCTGAATTCACGCAGTTGGATATGGAAATGTCCTTTATTGATGAAGAAGATATTTTTGCCCTGATAGAAAAGATGATCATCCATCTGTTTAAAATCGGTATTAACAGGGATATCGAGTCTGATTTTCCCCATATCACATATGATGAAGCCATGCGAAAATATGGCTCGGATAAGCCTGACCTGCGATTTGGCCTGGAGATAGAAGATATAACTGAGCTGGTCAGAGATGTGGAGTTTAAAGTATTCTCAAGCGCTATCACTGCCGGAGGCGCAGTGCGGGCTATAAATGTTAAAAACGGAGCATCGTTTACCCGTAAGGAAATTGACGAACTGGGTAAAATCGCAGTTGATAACGGAGCCAAAGGTATGGCCTGGATCATTGTGGCAGAAAATGAATTGCGTTCCCCGATTACAAAATTTTTCACTGAAGAGCAGATGCGGTCTGTTTTACAGGTGCTGAAGGCGGAAGAGGGTGACCTGCTGCTGTTTTGTGCCGATAACCCGGCAATTGTTGCCCGGGTATTGGGCACAGTCAGGCTGGAACTGGCACGGAGAATGAATCTGATAGACGACGGTTTGCTCAAATTTGTCTGGGTAGTTGATTTCCCGCTGTTTGAATATGACTATGAAGAAAAACGTTATGTAGCAGTACACCATATGTTTACCGCACCCCGCCAGGAGGATATCGCTTTAATTGACAGCGACCCTGCAGCGGTGAAAGCGCGTGCCTATGATCTTATCCTCAATGGAACGGAGATCGGCGGCGGCAGCATCAGAATTCACCAACGCGAATTACAGCGGAAAATCTTTTCCCTGCTGGCTATGACGCCTGAGGTGTATAATGAGAAATTTGGTTATATGTTGGAGGCTTTTGAATATGGAACTCCGCCCCATGGCGGTATTGCCTTCGGCATTGATCGTTTACTAATGATAATGGCAGGCAGAAACAGTATTCGTGATGTTATTGCTTTTCCGAAAACCCAGAGCGCAGCCTGCCCAATGACCCAGGCACCCGCAGCGGTGAGCGCCAAGCAGTTAAGAGAACTGGCTCTGAAAATTCGCGAATGATCAGTTAATTAAGGAAAATAGAAAATTATAACAAATAGAGCTTCCTTGAAAACAGCAGGTTTTTATGATATGCTTTTAGCAAGTAAAAGTTAGTAGGAATGACGATATCCCTGCTGTGTTCGTGTTTAACCGTTATGTTTTTGCCAACACAAAAACGACGGGAGCCTGACTCTGTATGTAGCTTGTATGCCTAATTATTAGGACACATCAAACATATGGGAGGGCACCCCCCTGCTGAGCAGGACAAAACTGCGGTAGTTCACGACTCGGTGGGGTTTCTTTATTGGAGGGTTAAGTGGATTACAGTACACAATATCTACAGCGATTGCAGTTACTGACTGGTATTGAAGGGATTAAAAAACTTAAAGCAGCCTCAGTAGCGGTAATAGGATTGGGGGGAGTGGGGTCGCACGCGGCAGAAGCTTTAGCTCGTTGTGGTATCGGCAATATGACTCTGGTAGATATGGATCGTATTGAGGAGAGCAATTTGAATCGACAATTGCCCGCGCTTACTTCAACAATAGGGAGATATAAAACTGATATAGCAGCCGAGCGTATTAAGGATATAAATCCCCAAATAAACATCTGCAAATTTACCTGCCGTTATGAACCAGTTACCAGTGAGAAAATCTTAACTGCAGACCTGGACTATGTAATTGATGCCATTGATTCCATTTCGGATAAAACCCATTTAATTAAAACCTGCCTTTGTAAGGGCCTTCCCATTGTCAGTTCCATGGGGATGGCAAACCGTCTTAACCCCTTGATGTTAAAAATCGGCGATATAAATGAAACCAGTGTATGCCCGGTGGCAAGAAGATTAAGGAAGGAACTGCGCAATCAAGGAATAAATACTGGAGTGCCGGTAGTATATTCTATTGAAGCACCCTTAAAAACCTTTAATGATAATGAAGGAAGTCTGGGCAGCATAATTTATTTGCCGGGTATTGCCGGATATCTTCTGGCCAGTTTAATTGTTCAAAGAATATTGGAATGATTATAATAAATAATTGAAAGATTCTAATAATTTTACTCATATGCAGGAAAAATTATGTAGGAGGTAGAATAAATGACCTATTGGGATAAAGAAAAAGAATGTATGCAGCGCAAACAACTGGAAGCTCTGCAATTCAGAAGGCTTAAAGAAACAGTCTACCGGGTTTATGCATTTGTTCCCGCCTACAAAGAAAAATTTGACCAGGCGGGGATAAAACCTGACGACATAAACAATCTGGAAGATTTAAAAAAACTTCCTTTTACGACTAAATCAGATTTGCGCGATAATTATCCCTTTAATTTATTTGCGGTCCCGATGAGTGATGTGATAAGGATACATTCTTCATCAGGAACTACCGGCAAACCTACAGTTGTTGGCTATACGAGAAAAGATCTTGACACATGGTCAGAACTGATGGCCAGGGCACTAACCAGTGCAGGAGCAGACAGATATTCAGTGATACAGAATGCATATGGCTATGGATTATTTACCGGTGGCCTTGGTGTTCATTATGGAGCCGAAAAACTTGGGGCTTCAGTTATTCCAAGTTCAGGCGGCAACACGAAACGCCAGGTAATGCTGATGCAGGATTTTGGTACTTCAGTTTTGACTTGTACGCCCAGTTATGCACTATTCATGGCAGAAGTGATGGAGGAAATGGGCGTAAAGCCAGAAGAATTAAAGCTTAGTGCCGGTATATTTGGGGCTGAGCCCTGGTCAGAAGATATGAGAAACAAGATTGAAGAGGCACTGCAAATAAAAGCCTACGATATTTATGGCTTGAGTGAGATAATCGGACCGGGTGTAGCTATAGAATGTGAATATAAAAATGGGTTGCATATAGCCGAAGATCATTTTTTGGTTGAAATAATCGATCCGGTCACCGAAGAGGTATTGCCCTATGGAACACAAGGTGAATTAGTTATTACCACCTTGACCAAAGAAGCTTTGCCGATGATCAGATATCGCACCCGTGACCTTACTACATTGAATATTGAACCATGTAACTGTGGCAGGACTCATGTCAGAATGCAGAAAGTGTTGGGGCGCTCAGATGATATGGTTATTATCCGGGGTGTAAACGTATTCCCTTCCATGGTAGAAAGTGTATTGTTGAAAATAAGAGGAGTCAGCCCTTATTACTTACTGGTAGTTGATCGTAAGGGGAACCTGGACTTTTTGGAAGTGCATGTGGAAGTATCGGAAGAAATATTCAGTGATGAAGTGAGAAAGCTGGAAGAACTGGGGGCATTAATAACCAAAGAACTGGAAAGCGCCCTGGGAATATCCGTAAAGGTAAGGTTGGTTGAACCTAAATCAATTGCAAGAAGCGAAGGCAAAGCCAAGAGAGTTATAGATAAGAGAACGATATAAAAAGGAGGCAGCTATATGGCCAAGCAAATATCAGTATTCCTGGAAAATAAAGCGGGACGCCTCTCCAACGTTACCCGGGTTTTAGGCAATGCCAGAATTAATATCAGAGCCTTGTCGATTGCGGATACCTCTGATTTTGGTATATTAAGGATCATTGTCAGTGATCCGGTAAAAGCTTATGAAATCCTCAAAGAAGCAGGTTTTACAGTTAGTGAAACCCAGGTGATAGCGGTTCGGGTTCCAGATTCACCTGGAGGGTTGGCAGATATTCTGGAACAAATGGCTGCAGAGAACCTTAATATAGAATATCTTTATGCTTTTTTAGGTAACGCCGGAAAAGATGCCCTGGTTATATTTAAAGTAGAAGATATCGAAAAAGCTGAAATGGTGTTTAAAAAGAAGGAAATTAAGTTCATTGATGAGAATCAATTATATAGTATGTAAAAAAGCAGCGAAATTTTTGCTGCTTTATGCGCATATAATTTGTTTATAATAAAATTTTATATAATTTGTTATTCTTCCTGACATAGACTGACCGATACTTATTCTTTGATCATAACTATCATTACTTTTCAGGAAAAATTTTTGGAATAATTTCAGCACTGTATTTTACTGCTCGCTGCAATGGACGAAAGACTATCCAAAGGAGGTGAATACATGAAAAAAGCTATAGGCCTTGGTTTATTAGTTGGCATCTTCTTCGCAGTCTTCGTTCTGTTACAGGAGCTTATTGGGGCTAAAGCATTTTATATGGCGGCTTTGGCAATTGCTATGTTTGCGGTAATAGGTCCTTTCGGGAATTACCTGACAACCGCAATAGCCATGATTATTGGAATAATAGTTGGACTTGTTGGTATAGCTGTTATGGCATTAGCCGTGCCGTTGCCCCCTGATAATGTTATATACGTGGCAATAGTATGCGGAGTATCATTGTTTTTAATGGTGCTTCTTTCGGTTACCGGCATGCGTATTGATGCTATGTTCTTAGGTTGGGCAACAATTTTTGCGGCATTATATGAAACGTATGTTACTAATACTACAGCCATCGCAACAGAGGCTGTACCAGCATTGGTTGGTACATGTGTAACATTAGTGGTGGGAATGGTGTTATCCCTGATTATTATTAAAATAGCTATGGCAGTAAATAAATAATGAAGGGAGGGGAATGGCTTGTTGAAAATGAGTAAATTCAAAGCTTATTTGACTTTGTTAGTAGTACTAATGCTGGTGTTTGCACCGGTTGCGACAGCACAGGGACCGGCACCGGATAAAATTCTGGATAATGAACTGGTACTATCACAGTTGGACGATAACAGCCAGATAAGCAGTATTCAGGTCTTAAACCATGTAAGAGTTTTTGGCGAAGGGCAGTATTCCATCCAGGACAGCAGCAAATACAAACTGGCTTCAGTCAGAAATTTATATGGCAGTGAAAAAATAACCCAGGATGAAAACAATAACCTGACGATTCCATTTAATATTGCCAGTGGAGAAACATTCGGTGATGTTTATTATCTTGCCGGTATTGCTGATGAAGAGATAGCCAAGATTAAAAACGAAATGCCGGTCAGTATAAAAATTGAATATTACCTGGATGATGTCAAAATGTTGCCTTCTGAATTAGCCGGAAAAAGCGGTCACTTAAAAATAGTAACCACGGCGGAAAATTTGACCGGAAAGCCAACAGAACTGAAATTTAATGATATAAATGGTCAGGAAGTAACTCAGGAATCGACCATTTATACTCCTTATGCAGTTGCTTTGAAAGACTGGGCGTTTGATAATGATAAATTTGCTAATATATCAGCCCCGGGTGTAGCAGAAGAATCACCGGAAGGAACAATTGCCAACATACAAGGAGTTACTACAGTCAGCTGGACAGTTGCCTTGATTCCTCCCTCATATCCGCCCAAACAATATGCTACTTTTGAAGCTGATGCCACCGATATTGAACTGCCTTCATTTGACATTGCAGTAATGTCAGTGGTTCCGGTACAATCATCAATTGATAACCTGGGTAAGGTCCAAAACAGTTTAGAACAGCTTTACGGCGGATTTGATCAAATCGCGAATGGCGTAGGGGAAACAAATAAAGATGCTACTTTGCTCTATGGGCTGAATGCTGTTGATGAAGGAATGGTTCAAATCAGCGGCGGCTTGGGTTCCTTATATGAAACCCTGATGAAAATCAGAGTTGGAATGAGCACTCCCGGCTTTGATGCTGCATCCTACGATTCCAGTACCGGTGCCGATGCTGCCGGCAAAACACCAGGGGTGCAGGATGCCGTAAAAATAATGAAAAAGACCATTGATTCCCAGCTGATTCCGGGCCTGATGATCCAGAAAGCTACTTTGACCAGCATGGAAACTGCTGTAGGTAAATCTGCTGACAGCGGACAGGAACCTTCCACAGCTACCAGCATCTATAACGATATTAATCAGCTGAAGGCTGCTACGGCTGGAACTCCTGCCCAGAAGATCATTGCTGATTCCATTGAGCCCAAACTCCAGAAACTGGGCAAAGATATAGCTGATTTCCGTGAAGGCAGCAGTTATCCTGCCAATGTTGCCAAGGTAGAAGCGGGAGCTCAACAGCTGTCTGCAGCCCTGGGTAAATCTGACCAAGGTTTAGCGATGATGGTGTTTGGGTTAGGAACTTTGGAAGCTGATGGCACACCAATGCCTATTATGCTGAACGGAAAACCGGGCAGCATCTTATATGCCTTAAATTATTTGCAGGATGCCATTGATGGGAAGCTGCTGCCTGGAGTTGGTCAGTTGTCAGATGGTGCCGGCAAAATCGGTACAGGAGCGGGTACTGCCAAAGAAGGTATATCAACAGGGTTATATTCCTTCCAGCAAATACCGACATTAACAGCTACATTAAAAGACAGATCCAATGAAGCCAGTAATTGGCTGGGCAAGATTGAAGGTTCCGAAACAACTTTGACCTATGTATTCCAGACTCAGCCAGTTAATCAGGACAGTAATGCAATGAAAGTTGGGGCTGGCGCAATTGGAATCGCCTTGATCGCTCTTATAGCAGCGGGACGGCCGCCAAAACTAGATGTTTCAACACCAGTTGATGCATAGATTTAAAAAAGGGGGAATTTATTGATGAAAAAAAGAATGATCGTTGTTATCTCGTTGCTCATGGTATTTGCTTTTACTGCAGGTGTAGTGGCAAATCCCGCCGTGCAGACTATTTCTGCTAATTTAGCTGCTGACTTGAAATTTGTTGTTAACGGAGAAAGCTGGCAGCCTACAGAAACTGATGGCAGCAATATGTATCCCATTATTTATAATGACCGTACTTATCTGCCGGCCAGAGCTATTGCTGAAGCATTAGGCGTAGCTGTAAGTTGGGATGAATCAACCAGAACCGTTGTTTTAGGTGATGCGCCTGCTCCAGTTGTAGAACCGGTAGTCGAACCAGTAGTTGAACCGGTAGTTGAACCGGTTGTAGAACCGGTAGTTGAACCGGTTGCTGAACTGGCTATCAGTCCTGCATCGTTTGATCTTAATAAAAACGCCGTAAATGATATTCCCATCGATGTTACCTGGGGAGCTGCCACAAAAGTTGACGGGATTACAGGTGTAGCTTTGGGTGGTGCTTTAAGCATTACTCTGGTTGAGGGAACTCATTACACTGTTGATGGCAATGTATTGACCATTAAAAAGGAATTGACCGAATTAATTCCATTACCGATTACTGCTGTTCCTGATGGAACCGTTCTGACTCTTACTATTACATTTGACCAGGGTGTAAAAACTTTTGATATCAAGGTAGTAAGCTAATAACTGACTCCTAAAATGACCGGGGGAACTCCCCGGTCATTTACCATTTTCTGACCAGATGAGATATGATATGAATAAAATATAGAAAAAATAATTTGGAGAAATCATGTACAACTATATTGGTAATATGCATATTCATTCCACATATTCGGATGGCTTCGATTCTGCGCGGCAGATAGCCCGCATCGCAGAAAAAGCAGGTCTTGACTTCATCATTATTACCGATCATTTTAATTTAAAAGCCCATGCCGATGAGGGATATTATGGCCGCCTGTTGCTCCTGGCCGGAATGGAAATAAACGAAGAGGAAAATCATTACCTGGCCATGGATATAACAGAAGCAGTCAGCAACGGAGATGCGCAGACTGTTATTAATGAAGTTAATCTGCAGCAGGGTATAGGAATAATTGCCCACCCGGATGAAAAAGGATCGCCCCTTTATGAAAATTATAAGACTTATAAATGGAACGATTGGTCGGTTAAAGGTTTCCAGGGGATAGAAGTATGGAACTATTTATCCCAATTCAAAGATGAAGTTACCGGTGTGCTAAAAGGCATATATCTGCTTTGCTTTCCCCAGGCAGCATTGAAAGGACCATACAAAGAAACAATAGCAAAACTGGATGGATATCAGAAACAGAATTTAAAAGTTTTTGCTTTTGGGGGCTCTGATGCCCATGGTATCAGAATAAAACTGGGGCCTATACGGATATTGACTATTTCTGCTTATGATTTATGTTTTGAATGTATTAATACTCATATCATTAGTGACAAAAAGTTTTCCGGAATAATAAGAACCGACAAAGAAATAGTCTATCAGGCGCTGCGGCAGGGGAGATTCTGGATCAGTTTTGATTATTATAAAAACAGTCAGGGATTCCAGTTTGAAGTCCACAGTCAGGAGGGGAAATGGCTGATGGGAGATGAGGTGCCATGGCAAAAAGATCTTTATGCTCAGATTAAAACGCCTCATAAAGCATGGGTGAAGTTCATTAAAGATGGTCAGGTCTATGCTGAAAACCACGGGCGGGTTCATCGCTTTCCTGTTAATAAAGCAGGAGTTTATAGGGTCGAAGCATATCATAAACATCATTTCGGTTACCGCTGGTGGGTTTTTTCCAATCCTATCTGGGTCAAATAAGTACACATTATACATTTGTCATAGTCTCTTTCAATGAGTTTTTTCCAATCCTATCTGGGTCAAATAATTATAAATAAATAAATGCATTAAGCAAAAAGGTCCCTTTTTATATAGGACCTTTTTCTCATTTTAAAATCCGCATATTTCTTGAATATTCTCTAAACTTGCCTTAAATTCTCGCTTTTATATGAATTATTGTGAATATTAACGAAGTATTGTACAAAAATATTTATTAACAAAAGCAGGAGAAATACTTTACTGAATAGAATTAGGTGGTGTAAAGTGGAGTAAAGTGGAACAATATCCCACAATATTACTTAAAGGGGTAATAAAAATGTTCCTGGGTGAATATCAACATTCCCTGGATACCAAAGGCCGAATAACTATACCAGCCAAGATACGCGAACAACTGGGGGATAAATTTGTAGTTACCAAAGGTTTGGAAAACTGCATTTTTCTTTACCCTTTAAAAGAATGGCAAACTATTGAAAATAAATTACGCACTCTGCCATTTACGAGGGCTGATGTCCGCTCCTTTGCCCGCTTTTTTTTCTCCGGAGCCTCAGAGCTGGAAATTGATAAACAGGGGAGAACAGTAATACCTGCCAGTCTGCGCGAGTACGCGCTGATTGATAAAGATCTGATAATAATAGGAGTAGGTTCAAGAGCTGAGATTTGGGCCGTGGAGAATTGGGAAAAATATATTGAAGGCGCTGAAGCATCATACGAAGATATTGCGGCCAGCCTGGTAGATTTAGGCATATAGGAGAGAAATAATGCATAATCCCGTCTTACTGGCAGAGACAATCTCGTTTTTGGTAACTGATCCGGGCGGGATTTACGTAGACTGTACCCTCGGCGGTGGAGGACACCTCAATTGCCTGGTGCAGAAATTAAATAATGAAGCAAAAATCATAGCTATAGATAAAGATGAAAAAATCTTAAACAGAACCCGAAAGCAGTTTGCTGATAAAGAAAACATCGCATTTGTTTATGATGATTTTAAAAACTTAAACCAAATCTTAAGTCAATATAATATAGCTGCAGTTGACGGTATCATCATTGATTTGGGAGTATCTTCATTCCAACTGGACGAAAGCTCCCGGGGGTTTTCTTATCACAATGAAGCCATTCTTGATATGAGGATGGATCTTGGTCAGGAACTGACTGCCAAATATATGGTAAATAATTATTCTGAGCAAGAGTTAAGCGATTTGATTTTTACTTATGGTGAGGAAAGATTTGCCCGCTTGATAGCTAAAAATATTGTAAAGCACCGGGCAGAGCATGAAATTGAGACAACTCTGGAATTAGCGGAAATAATTAAAACCGCTGTTCCAGCCAGATATAGAAGAGATAAACACCCGGCTCGCAAAACATTTCAGGCCTTAAGGATTGCCGTAAACGGTGAACTGGATTCCTTAAACCAGGTTTTGCCACAGACAACTACAGGTCTGAAAAGCGGTGGCCGGATTTGCATAATTACTTTTCATTCCCTGGAAGACAGAATAGTGAAGCAGTTTTTTCAGCAAAAGTCATTGGAGTGCATATGTCCGCCGGGAATGCCAGTATGTACATGCAAACATCAGCCTGAATTAAAAATATTAACCCGCAAACCGATAATTCCGGGAGATGAAGAAATTTATAACAATGCCAGAGCCAGAAGTGCAAAATTGCGAGTTGCTGAAAAAAGGTAGTTCTAAAACTAAGGGAGGTAGAATACTATGGTACAGGCGGGGTATGATTATGCAAAATGGGAAAATCAATATGTACCGGAACCAACTCGTCAAGACAGAAGGTCAGACAAAAGGATTGCCATAAAAAACAACACTAAGAAAAATGTAATGATGAAGCTTGGTATTATAGTATTTGCCTATGCCTTGCTGCTGGTCTATCTTTGTATAAAAAGTGCTACGCTTGGCTATGAAATTGTCAGCCTGGAAAATGAAATCAGCAGAGTAAATACAGAGAATAACCGTATGGAATATGTTATAGCACAAAATACTTCCCTGGATATTATTGAGCAGAAGGCCATTACAGAGTTGGGAATGATTTCTCCCAGTATGGAGATGAGTTATGCAGTCGCAGCCGCCAATGAAGAAATTAATCCCGTTTTAACGGTTAAGACAGATGACAACAATATAGCCGATGATAAGCCTTTGGCAAAACTATATGCCAGTATTATATTACTTACTGGAAAGAATAATTTATAAAGAGGTGGAATATAGTGCAGACCACCCGTTTGCTAATAAGAAAGCGTATAGCAACGCTTTTTTTCTTATTTGTCATAGGGTTTTTTGTTCTCAGCGGCAGACTAATATGGGTACAATTTGTTAAAGGCGCAGAATTAGCGGAAAAAGCAATGCAAAACCGTATGCGGGATATTCCTGTGGAATCTAAAAGAGGAGTAATTTATGACAGGAATGGCAACGAATTAGCTATTTCGATCAGTGCAGATTCAGTTTATGTTATACCGGCTGAACTTAAAAGTGCGGGCAAGGAGAAGGAAGTAGCAGCACAACTGGCTGGTATTTTGGAAATGGATGAAAATGATATTTACAAGAAAATTACTAAAAACAGTTCTTTTGAATGGATAAAGAGACAAATTGAACCGGAAAAATCGCAGAAAATAAGAGAGTTGGATTTACCGGGAATAGGAATGACTGAAGAAAGCCGGCGTTATTATCCCAAAGGAACACTTGCCAGTCATATTCTGGGTATTTCAGGAATTGACAATACCGGACTGGAAGGGATTGATCAGTATTATAATGATCTGGTGGGGGGAACCAAAGGCAGGATAATAATCGAACATGATGCTGCCAACCGGCCTATACCGGAAGCTACCCATAAATATATTGCTCCTGTCGATGGGGCAAATCTTATCTTGACTATAGACGAGACTATACAATATATAACTGAACGTGAATTGGATAAGACGTTTAAAGAACGCAATGCCAAATCAGCAGCAGCTATTGTCATGGATCCAGCTACCGGAGAAATATTGGCTATGGCTTCCCGGCCCACCTTTGACCCTAATAATTATGATGAATACCCGGCCAGCAATCGGCGGAATTTTGCAATAAATGATGTTTATGAACCGGGTTCTACCATGAAAATAACTACTGCTTCGATGGCTCTGGAGGAAAAAATAGTTACCCCTGAAACCCGTATTTATTGCCCGGGCTATGTAAAAATTGGCAAAGAGAGTATTGGCTGTTCTGGTGACAAAGCTCATGGTGACGAGACTTTTATCAAAGTAGTTGAGAATTCCTGTAATGTTGGCTTTGTAAAGGTTGGGCTGGAAGTAGGCCTTCAGACATATTATAAATATATTGATGCCTTTGGTTTTGGTAAGGTTACAGGCATTGACCTCCCGGGAGAAGCGGCCGGAATACTGGTTAATCGAAAAAATGCCAAACAAATTGATTTAGCTACTATGTCCATGGGGCAAGCTAATGCTGTAACTCCGATTCAATTAGTCACAGCAGTATCTGTAATTGCTAATGGGGGAAATTTGGTAAAACCGCATTTGGTTAAACAGGTTATTGATAACGAAGGTAAAGTAATAAAGAAAAACGAAACCCAAATTATTCGGAGGGTGATTTCCGAGGAGACAGCCAAAACCCTGGCCGGGATACTTGAAGGTGTAGTATCCAATGGTACTGGCAGCAATGCCTATATTGAAGGTTACAAAGTGGCAGGGAAAACCGGGACAGCACAAAAGGTGGCTCCCACCGGCGGATATATGTCTAATGAATATGTGGCTTCCTTTTTGGGGTTTGCACCTGCTGATAACCCCAGACTGGCCTGCATTGTTGTAGTTGATGCTCCGCAAGGATATCCTTATTATGGTGGGTGGGTGGCAGCGCCTCCTTTCCGGGAGATATTAAAAGACTCGCTTAGATATCTGGAAGTGCCGGCCCAGGATCTGACAGAAAAAGATCAAGCCACCAGTGAACAGGTGGTAGTGCCCGATGTAGTTAACTTGCCATTGGCTGAAGCAATTTCCGCCATGAATGACCGCGGTTTAAATGTTAAGGTCAGTGGCACCGGCAACATAGTGTGGCAGCAGACCCCTAAACCTCAGACAAAAATTAACCGGGGTTCACAGGTTATTATTTCATTATCACCTTTTACTGAAGGGGAACAAAACAGCGAAGTCACTGTCCCGGATTTACAAGGGAAATCCATGAAAGAAGTAGCGAAAATACTTGCTGACCTGGGATTGCATCTGTTGCCCGAAGGCTATGGTCTGGCTTATGAACAAATGCCGGAAGCCGGTAAAGTGATAACCAGCGGTTCGAGTGTTAAAGTAAAATTCCAGCCTGTTGGTGAATAAACGGGATAAAAATAGAAAAATAACTCAGCATTCAACCGGTTAAAAGGAGGAGTAACTATGATTTTAAGCGAGTTGCTGCAGGGTATTGATCCAGTTAAGATTAAAGGTGATCCAAACCATGAAATCAAGGGTATTCATTATGATTCAAGAAAAATAAAACCTGGTTTCATATTTGTTTGTATCAGCGGAATGAAGACAGATGGACATTTGTATATAAAAGAGGCGGTGAATAATGGCGCATCAGCGGTAATAGCTGAAAGAGAAAGCTTTTATATTGAGGGTGTTACATTTGTCTATGTAAATGACAGCCGGAAAGTTATGCCTTTAATAGCAGCAAATTTCTATCACCAACCTTCAAAGGAATTACGGGTTATCGGAGTTACCGGTACTAATGGCAAGACTACTGTCACCCATCTGATTAAGGCTATTCTGGAAGAAAAGGGAGAAAAAACTGCCATAATTGGTACCCTGTATGCCAAAGTTGGAGACCGGCAAAAAGATTTTGGCCATACTACTCCCGAATCGCCGGAAATCGAAGAATTTATACGCCTGAGCCTGAATGAGGGAAGTAGCTATGTCGTCATGGAAGTATCGTCGCATGCCCTTAAACTCCATCGGGTGGATAGTATTGATTTTGATGCAGCCATTTTTACTAATTTAACCCAGGATCACCTTGATTATCACCTGGATATGGAGAGTTATAAAAAGGCCAAGTTAAAATTATTTACTATGATTAAGGACAATGAAAATAAATTCAGCATAATAAATGCTGATGATAAATGGGCAGAATTTTTTATTAAAGAAGCCGGAAATAATTGTATTACTTATGGAATCAAACAACCGGCTGATGTGCAGGCTGCCAATATAAAAACCGGTTTAAAGGGCAGCAGTTTTACGGTGAAATATTTGGGTAAATCCTGGGAGGTCAAACTAAATTTGATTGGCATGTTCAGTATTTATAATGCCTTGGCTGCTTTCACTTTTGCCTTGGGTGAGAAAATCCGTCCGGAAATAATTATCAGCGCTTTAGAAAAAGTTACCGGCGTGCCGGGTAGATTTGAAACGATCGATTGTGGACAAAATTTTTCTGTAGTAGTAGATTATGCACATACACCTGACGGACTGGAGAATATTTTAACCACCGGTCAGGAAATTACAGAGAATCGTTTGATAACAGTATTTGGCTGCGGCGGGGATCGGGATCGGACTAAAAGGCCTTTAATGGGAGAAATAGCTGCCCGGTTAAGTGATTTTTGTGTTGTGACTTCTGATAATCCCCGCAGTGAAGAACCAGAAGCTATTATTGCTGATATAGTACCCGGGCTGGAAAAAGTTGATAAATGCCGTTATGCGATTATACCTGACCGCCGTGAAGCTATCAAGCATGCTATATTTTTGGCCAGAAAAGGCGATTTAGTAATAATTGCCGGCAAAGGCCATGAAACTTATCAATTGGTCAAAGGTGAAGTTCTGGATTTTGATGACCGTAAAATTGCGGCACAATTTTTAAAGGAGAAATCAGCAATTGATGAAGCTTAACATAAATTATTTATGTAAAGCAGTGCAGGGCAGTTTGCTTAACGGAGATGTGGAAGCTGATTTTATCGGTGTTTCAACCGATTCACGCTCGATCAGTACCGGGCAGGTATACTTTGCTTTGCATGGTGAAAAGCATGACGGTCATCAGTTTGTAAGTCAGGCTTTTAGTCGGGGCGCTGCTGCTGCAGTTGTTGCCAAAGTGAGCGATGACTATAAAGGGGAGCCGCTGATTCTGGTAAAGGATACCTTGAGCGCCCTGCAGCAATTTGCCCAGGCTTATCGCAGCCGGTTTAATATACCTCTGGTAGCGGTAACCGGCAGTGTAGGTAAAACTACTACCAAAGAAATTTTAGCCCGGTGCATGGAAGGTTTCTATGTGACTTTAAAAACTCCGGGTAATTTTAACAATGATATCGGTCTTCCGTTAACTTTGTTAGCTTTGGAAGAAAATCATCAAATTGGCGTGGTAGAATTAGGGATGCGCGGTCCGGGTGAAATTATGCGACTGGCTAAGATTGCTCAGCCAACTGTTGCCATCATTACTAATGTGGAACCGGTTCATTTGGAAACTATGAAGAGTCTTGAAAATATAGCCAGGGCCAAATGTGAAGTGTTATCGGTTTTAACCGGCAGCAATTTTGCTGTCATTAACGGGGATAATGAAGTGCTGCTTACAGAAGCTGAGAATTATGATTGCGTAAAATATACCTTCGGTTATAATGAAACCTGTGATTTTAAAGTGAAAAGAGTTACAGTCAATCCTGAACATATGGAGATTGAAGCTGATTTCAGGGGACAGGAAGAGTTATTATATTTCCCTTTGCCGGCAGCGCCATTAGCGCTCAATATAGTTGCTGCCGCTGCAGTTTGCTTTTTATCCGGACTGGATATGACAAAAGTAAAAGAGTCTTTGAAAAAATATAAGCCCAGCGGTAACCGGTTGAATATCATTGCTTCGGATACAGGCTGCGTATTGATTAACGACACCTACAATGCCAATCCGTTATCCATGTTTACAGCACTGGAAGTTGGCATGAATTTGAGGAAAAATGGCAGATTCATAGCTGTATTGGGAGATATGTTTGAACTAGGCAGCTTTGAAAAAGCAGGACACCTTGCAGTAGGTAAAAAAGCGGCGGAAACTGGAGTTGACCTGCTGATTACTATTGGTGAAAGAGCGCTGCTGATTGCCGAAGGGGCGAAATCGGCCGGGATGGCAACAGAAAAAATAAACAGTTTTACCGATAAAGCTGCTGCCATTGATTATATTAAACAAGCGGTAAAGCCGGAGGACACTATTTTGTTTAAAGCTTCACGGAGTATGGAACTGGAAACAGTTATTGATAAACTTGATTTATAACATTTTTTTTAGGAGGCATCTTTGATGCAGGAATATACAATAGTGATTATCATTGCAGTATTGTTAGCTGTTATTATATGCATAATCCCCGCCCCATTTATGATACCATATTTAACCCATCTTAAAATAGGACAGAATATAAGAGAAGACGGACCGCAAAGACATCTGGTCAAGGCTGGTACACCTACAATGGGCGGTATTCTAATTATAACGGCAGTGATGTTGACTACTTTTATTATGGCCGGCAGCAGCGAAGAAGCATTGGCAGCGGTACTTGTAATGTTAGCTTTTGGCGGAATCGGATTTTGGGATGATTATGTCAAGGTGGTGCTGAAACGTTCTTTGGGTTTAAGAGCCCGCGAAAAAATAGGCTTGCAACTTTTGGCAGGTCTGCTGTTTGGTTTGCTGCTGGTTTTTTATTTCGGCCGGGGTACTGCTATCGTAATCCCTTTTACCGGTCAGGAACTTGATTTGGGAGTATTGTATATTCCCTTTATTATATTTGTACTGATAGCAACAGCCAATAGTGTAAATTTAACTGATGGTCTGGACGGATTAGCGTCAGGTGTTACTATATTTTCTGCTGTTGCTTTTGGGTTTATAGCGGTAATGACTGAACATTATCTATTGGCTGTTTTCTGTGCTGCCCTGGCAGGTGCTTGTGCCGGGTTTTTAGTTTTTAACCGTTATCCGGCCCGTGTTTTTATGGGGGATACAGGCTCTATGGCACTTGGGGGTGCGCTTGCAGCAGTTGCAGCACTTACTGGAACTGAGATATTTTTAATAATTATCGGGGGAATATTTGTTATTGAAGCTTTGAGTGACATACTTCAGGTCATATCTTTTCAGGCAACGCGGAAGAGAATATTTCTCATGGCTCCAATACATCACCATTTTGAATTAAAAGGCTGGGCAGAAACTAAAGTAGTAAAATGTTTCTGGTTTATAGCTTTTTTATTTATGATTACAGGCATCCTGACGTTTTATTTCACGGGAATGGAAGTGCATTGATTTTGGATTTCAAGACTAAAAAAGTACTGGTAGTAGGCGCAGGAATAAGCGGTATAGCAGCGATAAAGGTTTTATTGTCAAGGGGAGCTGAAATAACCGTTTGTGATAAAAAGGAGCAGAATAAAATATTAGAGAGTTTGCCGCCAGGTTCTGTGGATAATGTTGCCATTTATTCAAACAGTTCGGATATAGATCTGCATGGTTATGACCTGCTTATTGTGAGCCCTGGCATTAAACCAGAGACTGAACCGATTGCCCAGGCCCTGGCCCGAAATATTCCGGTTATCAGTGAAGTGGAACTGGCTTATCTGATAAAGTCTCCGGCAGTCGAAATATATGCAGTAACCGGTACCAATGGCAAAACAACAACTACTACACTTATGCAGGAAATATTGACTGCCGCCGGCAAAACATCAGCGGCCGGAGGTAATATTGGGGTAGCATTGACTACTGTGGTTGACGAGATGAAAACTGGTATAGCCGTTGCGGAAATTTCCAGTTTTCAATTGGAAGCCATAAAAACTTTTCGGCCCCATATCTGTGGGTTGCTGAATATAACTCCAGACCATATCGACCGGCACAAGAGCATGCAAAATTATATAAAGATCAAGAGCAGGATTTTTGAAAATCAGCAGGCGGAAGATTATGCAGTTTTTAATTATGAAGATCCGGCTTTGAGAAAAATCAGTGAGGAATGCCCAGCCCAAAAAGTATTTTTCTCCACTGAAAGGGAATTGGAATCCGGAGCTTTCATTAAGAATAATACAGTTACTGTCAGGATGCACACTCAGGAAATAACGATTTGCCGCCTTGACGAAATATTGCTGCGCGGCAAACACAACCAGGAAAATGTTCTGTGTGCCACAGCTATGGCAGCTGTTGCCGGGGTCGAGCCGGAATATATTGCAGCAGCTTTAAAAACCTTCAAGGGAGTGCGGCATCGTATGGAAGAGGTTGATGTTGTTGGAGGAGTATTATACATAAATGATTCCAAAGGGACTAATCCGGAGTCATCAATTAAAGCTATCGAAAGCTTTGATGTTCCGATAATTTTGATTGCCGGCGGGCGCAATAAAGGTTCCCGTTTTGATTTACTTGCCCAGGCTGTCAGGAGGAGTGTCAAAGAATTAATTTTATTAGGTGAAGCGAAAGAGGAAATAAAGAGTGAAGTCATGACGGCTGGGTTTGCGAATATACATGAGGTAGAGGATCTGACGGCAGCGGTTAAAAAAGCTCATCAGCTGGCCAGGGAAGGGGAAGTTGTGCTGCTTTCACCAGCTTGTGCCAGTTGGGATATGTTTGACAATTACGAGCAAAGAGGCGACTTGTTTTGTGACACAGTGCACTTGATGAAGGTGGAAAAGAATGACGGGATTTAATTTATAAGAGGAGGATTCATAAGCATGCGGCTGAAAAAAGGGCCTCCGGATTTTATTCTGTTTATTACAACTCTTGCTTTGTTGGGTATTGGATTGGTAATGGTTTTTAGTTCCAGTGCAGTAACCTCCAGCGTGAATTATGATGATGCTTACTATTATCTGAAAAAACAATTAATCTGGGCGATACTTGGCATTTTTGTAATGTCTGTTGTCATGAAAATAAATTATGCCCGCTTAAAAGACCTGGCTAAGCCCTTACTGGTTATATCGCTTGTCTGCCTGGTCTTAGTTATTACTCCGCTGGGAAATGAGGTTAAAGGTTCCAGCAGGTATCTGGGGGTGGCTCCGTTTGTTTTTACCCCCTCAGAATTAATGAAACTGGCTATGGTCATGTTCATGGCTAAAAGCTTATCTCTTAATCATGATAAAATCAGAGATTTCAAAACAGGATTGGCCCCCTATTTGGGTTTGCTGGCTTTAGTCAGCTTGCTGATTATGATGCAGCCTGATTTGGGAACTACGGTGGCTATTGCCGGTACCTTTATATTGATGATAACAATGGCAGGTGCCAATATGGCCCATTTAGGTGCCATAGCTTTAGCAGGCCTGGCGGCGGTTGGAGCAGCTATTGCTGTCGCTCCATACAGGATGGAAAGATGGTATGCTTTTTGGGATCCATGGAAATATGCCAGTGATGAAGGCTTTCAGACTATTCAATCCTTATATGCTCTGGGTTCGGGAGGCCTGTTCGGAATGGGACTGGGAAGAAGCCGGCAGAAGTTTTTCTATTTACCCGAACAATATACTGATTTTGTTTATGCAATCCTGGGAGAAGAGTTAGGGTTTATTGGAGCATTTCTGGTTTTAGTTCTATTTTTGCTCTTTGCCTGGAGGGGATTTAAAATAGCCCTTAATGCTCCGGATATATTCGGAAGTCTTCTGGCAGCAGGGATAACGGTTATGATTGTGCTGCAGGCGGCTATAAATATTGGGGTAGTATCAGGTTTGCTTCCGGTTACCGGTATTACGCTTCCTTTTATAAGTTATGGCGGCACATCACTATTGTTTACTCTGGCGGGAGTCGGGTTGCTCTTAAATGTGTCCCGCTACAGCAATATAAAATAGGAGGCTGAAATGAAAGTAATTATTACCGGCGGAGGAACCGGGGGGCATATTTATCCTGCCCTGGCCATAGCTTCTGAACTTAAAGCCAGAAAACCTGAGGCCGAAATCTTGTATGTCGGCACTGATAAAGGTATGGAAAGTACCATTGTACCTAAAGCCGGCTTTAACTTTAAAACAGTGGATATAAGCGGTCTGGATAGAAGATCAATGTTAAAAGCTACCAAAACTATAGCTAAATTCCCTAAAAGCTTCTATCAGGCCTGGGATATATTGCGTGAATTCAGTCCGGACATTGTTGTCGGGACCGGCGGGTATGTTTCCTTCCCGGTGGTTTATATCGCTACTGTTTTAGGCTGCAAAACCATCATTCACGAACAAAATGCTGTGCCGGGTCTGGCAAACCGGCATCTGGCCAAAAGAGTCGATCATACTTTGCTGACTTTTGCTGAAGCGGAAAAACATTTATCGGCTAAATCGCTGAAAGTTACCGGACTGCCGGTTCGAAAAGAGATCGGCAAGATGGATAAGGATACTGCCCGAAGAAATCTGCAGATAAAAAGTAACCAGTTTACTTTAATAGCTTTTGGCGGCAGCCAGGGTGCGGCCAGCATAAATAAGGCGGTGTTAAGTATGCTGAACAGGCCTGACCAAGCGCAGATGCAGATTATCTGGATTACGGGAGAAGCTAATTACCAGGAGATAATAGCACAAATAAAAGATGAGTCAGGAGTTCCCCCTGAAAATATTCATATTTATCCGTATATGTATAATATCGAGATCGCGCTGGCAGCAGCAGACTTGGCAGTATGCAGGGCCGGCGCCGGCACGATCAGCGAACTGGCTATATTGGGATTGCCGGCTATTTTTATTCCTTATCCATATGCAGCTGATAATCATCAGGAAAAGAATGCCAGGGCTTTAGTGGCCAAAAATGCTGCTGAATTAGTTATTGATGAGTTTTTGGATGGAGATACTTTGTTTAAACGGATTGAAAGAATTCGCCGGGATAAAACTATATTACAGGTGATGAAAGAAAATATGCTTAAAGAAGCTAAACCGGATGCATTGGAAAAGATCATGCAAGTAATACTGAATTAGATTTTTATAAACTTAAAAATGGACGAGCTTTTTAGAAGGTGTAACCACTTTTATTAATTATTCATACTATAGACTGTAACAGACCTGAAAAGGGAGATGAAAAAATGACCGCCAATTCGATAAAATGGATTCATATGGTTGGAATAGCTGGCGCAGGAATGAGCGGTATTGCAAAAGTTTTGCTGGAACAAGGGATTAAGGTGAGTGGATCGGATTTACAGTTTTCCAGTACGGTACAGAATCTGCAGCAGGCAGGCGTAATTGCCTACAGAGGGCATTCTGCCGCTAATATGGACGTTGGGATAGACCTGGCAGTTTATTCGTCAGCAGTACCGTGGGATAATGAAGAAATTCAGTGGGCAGTAAAAAATAATATTCCTGTACTCAAACGGGGAGAAATGCTGGCCAGGTTAGTTAATGACAAAAATACTGTCGCAGTAGCGGGTGCACATGGGAAGACTACCACTTCGGCTATGGTATATACTGTGCTGGAAGAATGCGGTGTTGAGCCTTCCTTTATTGTAGGGGGCGAGTTACAGGGAACTAATATTAATGCTCGTTTGGGCAATGGAGATTATTTTGTGGTAGAAGCTGATGAAAGCGATGCTTCATTTCTGGAATTAAAACCAAATATTGCAGTTATAACCAACATTGAAGATGATCATCTCGATTATTACAAATCAGTGGATAAAATAAAGGCCGCTTTCCTTCAATTCGTAAATCAGGTTAATAGAGATGGATTTGCTTTGCTTTTCAGCGGAGATGAAAACAACTGTTATATCAAAGAAAACACTGATGGCAGAGTAATTCTATACGGAGAAGATGCAGGATGTGATTACTGCTTGAAAAATTGGCTCAGCACCGGTACCGGTTCACGGTTTGATGTTTATAAGCAGGATAAAATTATTGGCCAGGCAGAGATATCAGTACCGGGTAAGCATAATGCTTATAATGCTCTGGCAGCCATTGCAGTTGCATGGGAAAAGCAACTGCCATGGGAAAGGATACAGGCAGGTATCAGGAAATACCGTGGGGCAAAAAGAAGATTTCAGGTTATTGGGAGCAGTGAAAAAGTTTTAATAGTAGATGACTATGCTCATCATCCTACTGAAATAATGGCGACTATTGAAGCAGCCCGGCATTATCACCCGGCTGGCCGTATAGTAGTAGTTTTTCAGCCTCATCGGTATTCCCGGACAAAATTATTGGGCCGGCAACTGGGTGAAGCATTTAAGCAGGCTGATGAAGTAATAATTACCGGGATTTATTCGGCAGGGGAAAAACCTCTGGAAGGAATCACCGGAGAAATTGTCTTCAATGCTGCCAGGGATAAAGGGTATCAGGCTCTTTATATTCCTGCTTTAGATGAAATAGAATCCTATCTTCTTAAAAACATGCAGGCTGATGATTTGATCATTACTATGGGAGCTGGCGACATATGGAAATTAGGCCCTGAATTGCTCAGCAAAATCAACCACTAAGCAGCCATTTTCTATTACTGTGGGGGTGTTTATTTGCATAACCTGCTGATAAGAGGCGGTAATTCTCTCAAAGGACAGGTAAAAATAAGCGGTTCAAAAAACGCTATATTACCAATAATGGCAGCCAGCATTCTTTCGGATGGTGAAATCATATTAAACGGTGTGCCGGATTTGGAAGATATAAAGGTAATGTCGGAGGTACTGGAGATATTAGGAGCCAGGGTATACCGGCAAAATGATGTTTTGATTATAAATTGTGCCAATATTGATTCCTGTGAAGTACCGGAATACATTTCCCGAAAAATGAGGGCTTCGAATCTGGTTATGGGAGCCTTGTTGTCAAGATTTGGGCGGGCTCGGGTAGCCTATCCGGGCGGATGTGCTATTGGTTCGCGGCCGATGGATCTGCACCTGAAAGGTTTCAGCAGTCTCGGTTATGAAATAACCGATGAATACGGTTATATGAGCGGCAAAAATAATTGTGCTGCCGGTAAGGAAATAATGTTGGATTTCCCCAGCGTAGGAGCTACTGAAAATATTATTATGGCTGCTGCCCTGATACCGGGCACTACTATTATCCGTAATGCAGCCCGGGAACCGGAAATAATCGACCTGCAAAACTTTCTCAATCGCATGGGGGCCAAAATCAGAGGGGCAGGCCTGGATTGTATTCGCATCGAAGGCGTGGCCCGATTGGATGGAGTCGAACATACGGTAATACCTGATCGTATTGAGGCGGGCACTTTTATGACCGCCGCAGCAATAACCCGGGGAGATATATATATAGAAAATGTGATCCATGAACATATACAGCCGGCTATTGCCAAGTTAAGAGAAACCGGAGCGGAAATAATTCTTAACAGCGCCGGCATAAGGATTATTGGCAGTAAAAAAATACGCTCCACCGACATAAAGACTATGCCCTATCCTGGATTTCCCACCGATATGCAGCCACAATTTATGGCACTGCTGTCAGTTGCCAAAGGAACCAGCATAATAGTGGAAACTATATTTGAGAATCGTTTTATGCATGTCCCGGAACTGAGACGTATGGGAGCAGATATAAAAATTGAAGGCCGGGTTGCCATTATTAAAGGCAAAAACCATTTGGAAGGCGCCGCAGCCCAAGCAACTGATTTAAGGGCCGGAGCAGCTTTGATCCTGGCCGGATTGTTTGCTGATGGCGAAACGCGGTTAAGCCATTTGGAACATGTTGAACGTGGTTACGATAACATTCATTTAAAGCTTAAAAACCTGGGAGCCGACATAGAAGATAAGCTGGACTAACAGCGGGATTTCCTTTCTTTTTCCTTATTTAAATATAATGATTTTAAATAATATATTTGCTATAATTGTCACAGTATTTTGCGACAGGAGAAGTTTTATGAAAAAAAACTTTTTCGGTAAGTTATTCCGCAATGCTCTCGTATTGCTTATAGTGTTGCTATGCATATATTCATTTATAAACAGTACATTTTTCAATATAGATAAAATATACTATACTGGCTTGAACCAAATAACGGTTGCAGAAATGAAAGACTTATCAAATATCAAGCTGGGAAGCAATATCTTTAAAATCAACTCCCGGTTTTACGGCAAGGATTTTGCTATCCATCCAATGGTAAAGCAAGCTGAAATTATAAAACATTTTCCACGCCAGATTGAGGTAAAGATAACGGAAAGAGTAGCCTGGGCAGTAATTCCTTACCAGGATAAATTCTTCTTCATAGATGATGAGGGAGTTTGCATTGACCAGGCTGTCAAACTTCAGCAGCTTGATTATCCGCTGGTTACTTTAGATGCATTACCGGAACGTATTTATTTGGGACAAACAGTGCAGGCTCAGGGGATTGACGTTGTCAGGCAGGTATGGGATCAGCTTTCGGTTACTGCCCGCCAGAATATATCAGATTTTCATTATTTAAGTAAGCAGCAGGAAATTATTATCTACACTAACAGAGGAACAGAAGTAAAGTTCGGCAATCTGGAAAGAATTGAAGAAAAAGCTGCTTTCCTGACGCAGCTTGTGAAAATGGAAGACGATTTGCATAATGAAGGCCAGGAAGTTTTGCAGTATGTTGACCTGAGGTTTGACGGTCAGCCAGTTATAAAAATGATAGATTAAAATTTTGGAAAGGTGACTATAAATGAGAAGCAAGGGAGCCCAGTTCTCAATTGCAATCGTCTGTGTTGTATTGGGTATTATGCTGGCTGTACAGTTTAAGACTACAGAACGTTACGAACAGAATAATCTCAGTACATCCAGAGTAGAAGATTTGACTCAGGAGTTGAATACTGTAACCGATGAAAGAGATACTTTGGCACAAGAAGTAGTATCTTTAAGGGCAAAACTGGAAAATGCCCGGGAAACTGACCAGGCTATGGCTGACATGCAGGAAGAGATTCAAAACGCAAATCTTAATGCCGGTCTGGTTCCGGTTAAAGGACAAGGGATAATACTGACCATAAATGACAGCAGCAGGACTTTACAAAACGATGAAAACATAAGCTCGGGTTTGATACATGATCAGGATTTATTAATTATTGTAAATGAGCTGAAAGCTTCAGGAGCTGAAGCTATTTCAGTGAACGGCGAAAGAATTGCTGCCATGTCTGAAATCAGGTGTGCAGGCACCACTATTTTAATCAATTGGAATAAGATAGCACCGCCTTTTAGCATTAAAGCAATTGGTGATCCAGATATGCTGGAAAGTGGCCTGATGATCAAAAACGGTTATCTCGAGTCATTAAAACTTTTAGGCTTCCCGGTTAATATTCAAAAAGCGGATAAGGTAGAAATACCTGCCTATAAGGGACGGGTCAAGTTTACCTATGGCTCCCCCATTATACAAAAAGAAAAGGCGGAATAAGATTATGTGGATGTTAGTATTATTCTGTTTATTGCTGGGACTTCTGATAGGTTTTCAGATGCCGGTTGTATTTCCATTAGTTTTCGCCAAATATATGTCAATAGCAGTTTTAGCAGCTTTAGACTCGGTTTTTGGCGGCATCCGATCTTACATGGAGGACGGTTTCGACAATACAATATTCTTAAGCGGCTTTATTACAAATACTCTGTTGGCTGCTGGTCTGGCCTATCTGGGCGATCGCCTGGGAGTAGAACTTTATCTGGCTGCAGTAGTTGTTTTCGGGGTCAGACTGTTCCAGAATTTGGCAATAATACGTCGATATCTCTTGAAAAAGTACTAAACAAAATTATGCTTGATTGGAGGAAATAGACAGCCTGATGTGGTATTAAAAAATATAAAGCTTATTATCTAAGGAGTGTGCGATTATTAACAACAGAAATATAGTCGTGAGTCTGGATATAGGAACTAATACTATAAAAGCTGCCTTGGCTGAAATATTTTCCGGTCAGGATATTAATATTTTAGGTATCACTCAGGTGCCGTCAATTGGTTTGCGTAAGGGCAATATTATAGATATTGAAAGTACCGCCAAAACAATTGATGAATGTTTAAATACTTTGGAAAAACTTACCGGTATTGAGATACTAAGTGCTATAGTCGGCTTTTCCGGCGTAAGCATTTCCATAATTAATAATCATGCTGTTGTAGCAGTAGGGAATCCCAGTTATGAGATAACCCAGGATGACAAAGAAAGAGTTTTGCAATCTGCACGCAATATCGGACTGCCACCGGATAAAGTTATAGTGCATACTATCGAGAGACAATATATTGTGGATGGTTATGATGGCGTTAAGGATCCCGTTGGCATGGCAGGCAGCAGGCTGGAATGCGAAGTAGCCATTATTCTGTCTGCTATGGCAGCTATACAGAATATCAGGCGCAGTACAGCCAGAATTAACCTTGAACTGGAGAGGATCATTTATAATCCGCTTTTAGCGTCTGAAGCAGTTCTGCTTTCCAACGAAAGGGAAATGGGAGTTGCTCTGGTTGATATAGGGGCAGGGGTTACAACAGTATCCTTTTTCGAAAAAGGCAGTATTTTATATACCGCAGTAATTCCAGTGGGCGGCGAATACATAACTAAAGACCTGGCGATAGTTTTACATACTTCGCTGGATGAAGCTGACCGGATAAAAATTAATAGTGGCGCAGCCAGCCCTGATATTGCTGAACATGATAAAATGATAGAGATTCATAATTATCAGGGACGCGAGTCAAAACAGGTGTCACAGGAAGTAATTGCTGATATTATTTCTGCCAGGGTTGTTGAGATTATGGAAATGGTATATGCTGAATTAAACAATTTCGGTTGTATGGACAGAATGTTTGCAGGTATCGTTTTAACTGGCGGGGGAGCTAATCTTACAGGCATAGTTCAGATGGCTGAAGATTATTTAAATATACCGGTACGATTAGGAGTCCCGGAAAACTTAAGAGGTATAGCTACAGATTTTAATAAACCTGAGAACGCAACGGTTTTGGGGGGGGTAATATATGCTGCACAATCGATTGAGACGGTGTACGCAGAAAATTCCTATCTGCCAGGATTTGTTAACAAATTGACAGGTTGGTTTAAAGATTTATTCAGATAAGGATGGAGGAGATTTATCTATGCCGTTGGATTTTGATGTCGATATGCAGCAGTTTGCCGATATCAAGGTAATAGGTATTGGCGGGGGAGGCAGTAATGCAATCAATCGCATGATCGAAGCCGGGGTTAAAGGAATCGAGTTTATTGCCGTAAATACGGATGCGCAAGCCTTGTATCTTTCCAAGGCGGAGAAAAAAATCCAGGCCGGAGAAAAGCTGACCAAAGGTTTGGGTGCCGGAGCAGATCCTGAAATCGGGAGAAAAGCTGCCGAGGAAAATACTGAGGAGATCAAAAAAGCTTTGCAGGGAGCCGATATGGTATTTGTAACTGCTGGTATGGGAGGCGGGACCGGAACCGGGGGAGCAGCAATCATAGCCAGGATTGCCAAAGAATTAGGGGCGCTTACGGTTGGTGTGGTCACTAAACCTTTTTCCTTTGAGGGACGTAAAAGAAATTCTCAGGCAGAAACAGGTATTCAGACATTACGGGAAGAAGTAGACAGTTTGATTACGATTCCCAATGACCGTTTACTGCAGGTAGTCGATAAACATACTGCCTTTAATGATGCCTTTAAGATTGCTGATGATATTTTGCGGCAGGGTGTACAGGGCATATCTGACCTGATTGCTGTGCCTGGCTTAATAAATTGTGACTTTGCTGATGTTCAGACTATAATGCAAAATACTGGTTCCGCGTTAATGGGAATTGGCAGAGCCAGTGGTGAAAGCCGGGCAGCAGAAGCGGCCCGCATGGCAATTTCCAGTCCTTTGCTGGAGACTTCCATTGAAGGAGCCCGGGGAGTTTTGTTTAATATCACCGGCGGTTCTGACCTGACTTTATTCGAAATCAACGAGGCGGCAGAAATTATACATTCGGCAGCAGATGAGGAAGCTAATATTATTTTCGGTGCCAATATCGACGAAAATCTGGGTGATGAAGTCAGAGTAACAGTTATTGCTACTGGTTTTAATAAAATGGTTCCGAAACCGCCAATAGAAAAACCTCGTTTTAAAGGAGGAGAACCACCGACTTTTCTGGATAAAAATGATATAGAAATACCTCCTTTCTTAAGGCGTAAATAGATTCACACCGTCAAAAAAATTGAATCTCATTGTTACATCACAAGCCCCGCCGGATCACCGTTATACTCAGGGACATTCCTCATCGAGGAGGGGTGTCCCTGTTCCTTATTTACGCCTTCCCAGTGGGGCTTGCTCGTGCCTCGATCTTCACTTTTCTTGCTCGGACTGACAAGCTAACCGGCCATCGGCAGATGGTCGGTTTTTTGTTTTTCAGCACCGAAAATAACGAAATCCTACGGCATTAAATAACAAATTGTGTTAACAACTGATGGTATAATCTGGAATACATGGCTGCTTTTTTATTGGCATATTTATTTAAAGATATCGACAGATATAAAGAGAACCGGGTGATAAGAATGACCGGGTATAAAGTGTATGCTGATCTGAGCCTGATAATTAATTTTATTATGGATGCTGTTATTCTATGGACTGCTGGCAGGCTGACCGGGTTGGAGTTTAAATTGACCAGAATATTAGCCGCTGCTTTGCTGGGTGCAATTTACGCAGTTGGTTTTCTCTTTTATCCTTTTAATCTGTTGTATTGTTTGCCGCTGAAGATTATGTTTTCCTTTTTATTAATTCTGCTGGCTTTTTATCCCCAAAAATGGAGCGATTTAAAAAAGGCGATACTTTATTTTTATATTATTAGTTTTGTAGCCGCCGGAGCAATTACAGGTTTGCCTTACCTGACAACAGGGATTCAGGAGGAGAGCGGCCTTAAAGTATTCTGGCTTTCCACAGGCATAGCTATTGCATTATGGCTGGGATGGCAGGGAAAAAAATATCTGTTTGCCAAGGTTATTCCGGAATTACTCAATTTCATGGTCCAAATCAGATTCGATGGGCAGGAGTTTTCAGGAACAGGTTTTTTAGATACTGGAAATATGTTGCGTGACCCTTTGACCGAACGTCCAGTGTTGATTGCCGAATATGCCTGGCTGAAAAAATACTTGCCGCTTGATTTAATTAAAGTATTTGACAACTCTTCAAATGAAGCGGAACTCTTGTCGTCGGTTGCTGATAGCAGTTGGTCGGAAAGATTAAGGATAATTCCTTTTAGTTCAGTCGGAAAACAGAATGGGATTTTATTAGGAATCTGGGCTGATGAAGTCCAATTGAATCTGGGAAATAAAAAAATATGTCATAAAAATTTGATTGTGGCAATTTATCAGGAAAAACTCAGCAGGGAAGATAATTATCATTTGTTAATACCGGCAGAAATTGTGCAGAACGGATAGGAGGTTCACATGAAAAAATTCTGGGACTTTTTAAAAAACTGGCGCTTATATTTAATGAGATTTTATTTGAAGAAGAAAAAACTGGAATATATTCATTATATAGGCTCAACGGAAGTTTTGCCCCCTCCTTTGCGTGAGTGGGAAGAATATGATTTGATCAGTAGGCTTGCTCAGGGAGATATGGCCGTAAAGGCAACTTTAATTGAACATAATCTGAGATTGGTAGTATATATAGCCAAAAAGTTTGAGAATACCGGCATAAATATTGAAGACCTGGTTTCCATCGGTACTATTGGTTTAATTAAGGCGGTAAATACTTTTGAACCCAAAAAGAATATTAAACTGGCCACATATGCTTCCCGTTGTATAGAAAATGAGATTTTGATGTATTTAAGGCGTAATATTAAGAACCGGGTGGAAGTTTCCCTGGATGAGCCGCTAAATGTTGACTGGGATGGTAATGAACTGCTCCTGTCAGATGTTTTAGGTACCGAGGGGGATATGATATATAAAACAATTGAATCGGAAGTTGAGAAAAATCTATTATGGCAGGCTATGCACAAGCTGAACAACCGGGAAAAAATTATAGTTAAATTACGTTTTGGCCTGGGAGACGGTCAGGAAAAAACCCAGAAGGAAGTTGCAGATATATTAGGTATATCTCAATCCTATATATCCCGTCTGGAAAAGAGGATATTAAAAAGACTGCAGAGGGAGATAAGGAAAATAGAATAAGTTTCAGACCGTCAAAAAAAAGAAATCTCATTGTTACATCACAAGCCCCGCCGGGTCAACGTTATACTCAGGGACATTCCTCATCGAGGAGGTGTGTCCCTGTTCCTTATTTACGCCTTCCCAGCGGGGCTTGCTCGTGCCTCGATCTTTAATTTTTTTGCTCGGTCTGTCAGCTTTTTTGACGCTGAAACCTTCCTTAAGAGGTTTTTTTTATAACCCGATTAAGCATCGCATAATTTTTTGCAGTTGAGTAAATAATTCTAATAAATGATAAAGACGGATCTCAGGCTCCTTATTTATATTTTAGCGGGGAAGGAGTAACAGTATTGATAAACAAAGTAGAAATATGCGGTGTGAATACCTCCAAACTTCCAGTGTTAAAAAATGAAGAAATGCGTACACTTTTTACCCGGTTGCAGGCTGGGCATACAGAAGCTCGGGAAACCCTTGTTAAAGGTAATCTGCGCTTAGTCTTGAGTGTAATTCAAAGGTTCTCTAACCGGGGCGAATATGTGGATGATTTATTTCAGGTGGGGTGTATTGGATTGATCAAGGCTATAGATAATTTTGATCTGAGTCAGAATGTCAGGTTTTCAACTTATGCAGTACCGATGGTTATAGGTGAAATCAGGCGTTACTTAAGAGATAATAATGCGGTAAGGGTTTCGCGTTCTTTGCGGGACATAGCTTATAAAGCTCTACAAGTCAGGGAAAAATTGGTTTCTGATAATTCTGCCGAACCTACAGTTGCGCAAATTGCTCAACAATTGGACGTACCGCAGGAAGAAGTGGTTTTTGCTCTGGATGCCATACAGGAACCGGTTTCACTTTTTGAACCGATTTATAATGACGGCGGCGACCCCATTTTAGTAATGGATCAGATTAGTGATGATAAAAACAGTGACGATTTGTGGCTGGAAGAAATAACTATCAAAGAAGCTATGAAAAAGCTGAATGATCGGGAAAAGCATATTGTTTCACTGCGATTTTTTCATGGCAAAACTCAAATGGAAGTTGCCGATGAAATTGGTATTTCACAGGCCCAGGTGTCAAGACTGGAAAAAGCAGCATTAAAAACCCTGAAAAAATATATTTGATTAAGATTGAGGGGATTTGAAATGAAACGCAGCATAACCACTGTATTTTTAATGGCGATAATTACAGCGCTTTTAATTCCTGTGGTTTTTGATTTTTTTGCCAGCGACCCGGCATTCACTTCCGATAATTTAGTTGTGCTGCAAAGACTGAATAATTGATAATAATAAATATTTTCCCTGCCGCTATAGCAGGGATTTTTTTATGTTAAAATTATTTAAGTGTTTAAGTAGAGGAGAAAACTAATGGGAGTTGGAGATAATATATTTTTGAACTGGCCTGAGAAAGAGACACTTTTAACTGATAACAAAATCGCTGCTGAAACGATAAAAGACCTGGTGTATCCTTTGCCGCAGACGGAAAAAACCCTGTTTATTCCTGAGATTACCGAGCGCCGATTCAGACCGGAGCCGGTCAACAGAAGCTTTCTGGGCGACAATTTGGAATTTATGCAGCAGTTAATGGCCCAGGGTTATGAAAATTCATTGGATTTGATTTATATTGATCCTCCCTATATGAGTTCCAGTAATTATCATGCCAAAACCATTATAGAAAGCTCAAAAGGTAAAAGGACTGTTTCCCGTCTGGCTTTTACTGATGTCTGGAACTACGATATAAAAGAATATCTTACTCACATTTATCCCCGGCTTAAAATTATGTATAGTCTTTTAAAAGAAAATGGCAGTATTTTTGTCCATCTTGACTGGCATATAAGTCATTATGTGAAAATACTGCTGGATGAAATATTTGCTCCGGAAGCTTTCATTAATGAAATAGTATGGTGCTACAGCGGCGGGAGCGGAGCAGGGAGACATTTTCAAAGAAAACATGATGTTATTTTATGGTACGCCAAAGGAAATGAGTATATTTTCAATCCACAATATCGCCCTTATACAGAAGGTACGATTCAAAGAGGGCTTACCAGGGTTAAAGGCAATAAATATCATTTAAATGAAAATGGTGCTAATTTACAGGATTGGTGGGCAGACATTAATAAAATACTCAGCCCTACTGCACGGGAAAATTTAAAATTTCCTACGCAAAAGCCTTTGGGTCTGATAAAAAGGATCATTGCTGCTGCCAGCAATCCCGGCAGTCTGGTAGCGGATTTTTATGCCGGCTCAGGAACTACCGCAGTAATTTGTGAAGAACTGAAACGACAATGGATCTGTTGTGATTCAAGCCCCTTAGCTGCAGACACTATGTTAAGCCGTTTAATCCAAAATAAAAGCCGGCCTTTTTCTTTGGAAATTAATAATAATCAAATAACACAAAGCAATTCATTCATGATAATTGAAGCTGTTAAGACTCAGACATATGATAATGAAGTCGATATCAGTATTAATATAAAAGGATTTACTCCGGAGCAAGAAGGCATTGTGAGTAATACACCAGCTGCTTTTATTAATTTTTGGGAAGTGGATTTAAATTATAATGGCACAAATTTTTGTTCTGATGTACAGGTATTAAGAAAAACAAAAAAATATGATGATTCACTTTGTCTGGATATTGTTGTAAGGATACCTGCCCGGAATGAGTTTGTTATTGCCGTCAGAATCCACGATTTATGGGGATGTATTACTACTGAAACAACGACAGTTTGCCTCTAGCCTTTTTTGATACGGCCTTGTTCCAGCAGATGAATCAAATCGGTTTCCATATCATCACCCAGAGGCAGCCAGACTTCCTCATATACATCAGCATCCATTATATCTTCGTGTTTCAGAGGTATTTTAACTTTACCATTAAAGGTTAACGGTTCAAATATCATGTATTACTTCCTCCCCGGATTAATATTTGATTCGGGATGACATTTTATAGCCCAGCATGAATATTCCTGTTATCACTACTGAATGCAATGTCCACCAGCCAGACTCCAAAAAACTGAAACTGCCCGGATCGACCTTGTCTTTTCCCATTGCTTTTTTCATCATTGAATGCTTTCTGTCCAGCATGCCTGAAAACATATTATTATCAACTCCTTCCGGTTTATTTTTTGATTTGAATTAATATTATTTTCTCCACTGATATTAAAAAATAGCTAAGTAATTTATACCAAATCAATAAGTAATAATATAACAAATATGGAACGGCGAAGAAATTAATGTTGCATATAAAGATAATTTATGCTATCAATTACCATAAGATTTTTTATATTTCGAGGTTAGTCATTATGGATAATTATGAAAAAGCAGCTCTGGTTGCGATTCACTCCATCAAAGGTATGGGGAATCGCTCTTTGTGGAGAATTAAGGAAACGTTTGGGAGTTTTCAGTCAATATTAAGTACTGACAGTGAGCAGCTTAAAGCTATCAAATTACCGGATGAAGTTATCAAAGCTGTAGCAGACTTGCGGGAATCAGGAAAACTGGAGCTGGAACTGGAAAAAATAAGTAAACAGGCAGTTAAGGTAATGACTTTTGAAGACGAAGACTATCCTCAGTTATTGCGTAATATAAGCAACCCGCCTTATGTGCTTTATGCCCAGGGCAATATCAGCCTGGCAGGTGATTTATGTCTGGCTATGGTTGGATCACGAAATGCCACGCCATATGGTAAAATGGCCGCGCGAAAATTCAGCCTGGAACTTGTGCAGAACAATATTACAGTTGTAAGCGGGATGGCACGGGGCATTGATACTGAGGCCCATTTAGGAGCATTGGAAGGCAAGGGACCTACTATTGCTGTATTAGGCAGCGGGCTTGATGTTATATATCCTCCCGAAAACCAGCGGTTGTTTAAACAGATATGTGAGAATGGCCTGGTCTTAAGTGAATTTCCTTTAAGCACAGCTCCAGAAGCTGGAAATTTCCCCGCTCGTAACCGGATTATATCAGGATTGAGCCGTGGAGTGATTGTAGTAGAAGCAATGGAAAAGAGCGGGGCTCTTATTACAGCTGACTTTGCGCTGGAACAGGGAAGGGATGTATTTGCAGTACCAGGGCCTATAAACAGCAAAACCAGTGAAGGAACCAACAATCTTATTAAACAGGGTGCCAAACTGATTACTTCTGTGGAGGACGTATTAGAAGAGTACTTTTTTCATAATAATGAAAAAGAATTATACAGTATAAAACAACCGAAACTTTTAATGCTTGATAAAAATGAAGAAATAATTGTAGAATGTATTGAATCGCAGCCAGTACATTTTGATGATATTTTAACTGTGACCGGACTTGAAATTGGTGTGCTCAGTACCATCTTGCTTAAACTTGAATTTGAAGGCATAATAAAATCTCTGCCGGGAAACAGCTATGTGAAAGTATTTTAAAGAGAATGATTAATTTTAAGAGGTGATTTATTTGGCAGAACCAACGCTTGTTATTGTCGAATCGGCAGCCAAGGCCAAAACACTGGAGAAATTTTTGGGGAAAGGCTATAAAGTAAAAGCTTCGGTTGGTCATATTAAAGATTTGCCCAAAAGCAAACTGGGAATAGATGTGGAGAATGATTTTACACCGCAATATATAACTATCAGAGGCAAAGGAGACTTGCTAAAGGAAATTAAAGAAGAATCTCAAAAAGTCTCCAAAGTATTGCTGGCAACTGACCCGGACCGGGAAGGGGAAGCCATTGCCTGGCATTTACAAAACGCTGTCAAATTACCGCCAGATGCGAGATGCCGTATCGAATTCAATGAGATAACCAAAGACGCAGTCAAAACAGCAATAAAAAACTCCCGCCAGGTTGATATTGACCGGGTCAATGCGCAGCAGGCCAGAAGGATTTTAGATCGCTTGGTAGGGTATAACCTGAGCCCTTTACTGTGGAGCAAAATCCGTAAAGGGCTCAGTGCTGGCCGGGTTCAATCGGTCGTTGTACGGGTTATTTGCGAACGGGAAATGGAAATAAATAATTTTGTTCCTGTAGAGTATTGGACGATAGAAGCAGCCTTAAGCAGTGATAATAAACAGCAATTTACTGCTAAACTGACAACTGTTAATGATAATAAACTTGAGATCAATAACAGTGAAGAAAAAGACTTAATAGAAAAATATTTGAAAAAAAGCAAACTGATAGTTGAAAAAATTGAAAGCAAAGAAAAGAGGCGCAAGTCCAGTCCGCCATTTATTACCAGTACCTTGCAGCAGGAAGCCTCCAAACAACTTAACTTTTATTCCAAAAGAACCATGAAAGTAGCGCAGGAACTTTACGAAGGTTTAGCTATCGGTCCGGAAGGAACCGTCGGTTTGATTACTTATCTGCGTACCGACTCCACACGCATTGCCCAGGAAGCCCAACGGGAAGCCCTGGATTTTATCAGACATACCTTTGGGGATAAATATGCTCCCGATATACCAAATATATTTTCCAATAATAAAGGGGCTCAGGATGCTCATGAAGCGATCCGCCCTTCCTCGGTTTTCCGTTTGCCGGAAAAAGTAAAACCTTATTTAAGCAGGGATCAGTACCGGCTTTATAAATTGATCTGGGAAAGATTTGTGGCCAGTCAAATGGCACCGGCTGTATATGATACAAAAACAGTTGATATAAAAGCAGGCATTTATGGTTTTAAAGCAAATTCTTCCACGGTTAAGTTTTTAGGTTATAAGAAAGTTTATAATGATGATAAAGAAGACGAAATAAAAAATCCGATTCCGGTGCTGAAAAAAGGACAGCAAGTAAAGCTGATAAAGACTGACAGTCAACAGCATTTTACCCAGCCGCCGCCGCGTTTTACTGAAGCCAGCCTGGTAAAATTCCTGGAAGAGAAAAATATCGGCCGGCCCAGCACTTACGCTCCTATTATTGAGACTATCATCCGGCGATATTATGTGGAAAGGCAAAACAAGCAATTTGTTCCGACTGAACTAGGATTTATAGTGACAGATTTACTTAAACAATATTTTGCCAGCATAATGGAAGTGGAATTTACTGCTCAGTTGGAAGAAGAACTTGATCAGATAGAAGAAGGGGAAATGAACTGGAAAAATGTAATAAGGGATTTTTACGTGCCTTTCGAGCAGGATTTAAATAAAGCCAAACAGGTAGTGGAAAAGATTCAGATCAAAGATGAAGAAGCCGGCAAAGATTGTCCCCATTGCGGAAAACCCCTGCTGATAAAGCACGGCCGCTTTGGTAAGTTCATGGCCTGTTCCGGTTTTCCTGATTGCCGCTATACTGAATCCATAAATGAAGATATCGGAGTAGCATGCCCGGTTTGCGGCCAACCGGTAGTAGCCCTGAAATCCAAGAAAGGGCGTCAGTTTTTTGGCTGTAAAGGATACCCGGAATGTTCTTTCCGCTCCTGGCATAAACCAACCGGGGAGAAATGTCCTGAATGTGGTGATGCTTTAGTAGTGATCCCGGTTAAATCCGGGCAAAATAAAATCGCCTGCCAGAATAAAGAATGTAAATATATACCAGAGAAGGAGACTGATTTTGTCTAAAGTAAATGTTATCGGCGGAGGTCTGGCAGGTTGCGAGGCGGCCTTCCGCATAGCCTCTGCGGGTATTCAGGTTGACTTATGGGAAATGCGCCCACAGAAGCCTACACCCGCTCATCAGACAGGCAATTTGGCCGAATTGGTTTGCAGCAATTCCCTGAAATCTGAGATGGGAAATACTGCCCAAGGATTACTTAAACAAGAAATGAGAACCTTAGGTTCTCTTTTGCTTTTTTGTGCAGAAAAAGCCAGAGTTTCAGCTGGATCAGCCCTGGCGGTTGACCGGAAGTTATTTGCTGAACTGGTTACAGAGCAGATAAATACCCATCCAAATATAAATATAATCCGCCGGGAAGCGGTTCATATTTTAAATGATGAAGTTACCCTGATAGCTACCGGCCCGCTTACTTCAGAAACTTTGAGCCGGCAAATAGCTTGGCTGGGCGGCCAGGAAAACCTGTATTTTTTTGATGCCGTAGCACCAAGTATAACAGCGGCAAGTATCGATAAGAAAAATGCTTACAAGGCCTCCCGTTACGGGAAAGGGGACGATGATTACTATAACTGCCCTTTGAATAAAGCACAATACGAAGAATTCTGTCAAAACCTTGTCGAGGCAGATACGATTGAAGGACATAGTATTGATAAAAAATCGTTTTTTAATTCCTGTGTGCCTATTGAACTAATGGCCCGCAGAGGCAAGGATACATTAAGATTTGGACCTATGCGTCCGGTAGGACTTATTAATCCGGCCACAGACGAACCCGCTTATGCAGTCCTGCAATTACGTCAGGAGGATAAAGCTGGACAGGTATATGGGCTGGTAGGTTTTCAGAGCAGACTGCGCTGGGGAGAGCAGGACCGTATTTTCCGATTGATCCCGGCCCTTAAGGAAGCTGAATTTGTAAGGTATGGAGTGATGCATCGCAACACCTATATTAATAGCCCCCAACTGCTTAATTCTGCTTTGCAGTATAAACATAATAAAGGCATTTTTTTTGCCGGACAGATTACCGGAGTGGAAGGGTACATGGAATCTGCTGCCACCGGAATAATTGCCGGTATTAATATAGTAAATCTGCTGACCGGTAAAGAACCGCTGGTATTGTCAATCAATACTATGCTGGGTGCCCTGATTAATTTCATTACTGGGGCCAGCAAAGAAAATTTTCAGCCCATGAATGCCAATTTTGGTTTATTACCTCCCCTGGACAGGCCAATCAAAAATAAAGTACAACGTTATGAAGCTTATTGTGAAAGAGCATTATCTGATATTAGGAAATATTCAGAATTGTTTATTGAGTTATTGTAAAATACTGCATATTATGCTAGGATTCTTATCAGGAGTGAAGAAAAATATGCTGTTTCGACATATTGACGGCTTTCTGAACTACTTAAGAGTGGAAAAGAATGCTTCCCGTTTAACCATAATTAGTTATAAGACTGATTTAGTTCAGTTTTTTGAATTTTTGGCCGGTAAAGAAAAACAACCGCTTGAACAGTTGGCAAAAGAAAGTTTAAATCATAAATCAGTCAGGGAATATTTGGCTCATATCCAGAACAATGGTCAAAGCAAGGCAACTGCGGCCAGGAAATTGGCGTCCCTCAGGTCTTTTGTAAAATATTTATGCCGGGAGAATATTCTTGCGGAAAATCCTATAGCAGCAGTATCCACACCCAAACAGGAGCAGAGGCTGCCCAAGTTCTTATATAGCCAGGAGATCGAGCTCTTGATGAAAGCCCCGGACTTATCTTCGCCTGCAGGAATCAGGGACAAAGCTATTCTGGAAACACTTTATGCTTCGGGCATAAGAGTAAGCGAATTAACCGGGCTCAATTTGAGAAATCTGGATTTTGCTGAAGAATATATAAAAGTAACCGGTAAGGGGGATAAAGACCGGCTGGTACCTTTAGGCAGAAAAGCTAAAGTTGCATTGTTGCTTTATATAAATAAAAGCCGGCCCACTTATCTTAAGCAGGGGAAAAAAATAAATGAAGCAGTGTTTTTAAACCGCTTCGGAGAGCGTTTATCTGCCAGATCCATCAGAAATATACTTAATAAATATGTGGAAAGCATAGCTTTAAATCAGAGAATCAGCCCACATACCTTAAGACATACATTTGCTACTCATTTGCTGAATAATGGAGCAGACTTGAGGTCAGTACAGGAGTTGTTAGGGCATGTGGAATTATCAACTACGCAAATCTATACTCATTTGACCAGAGACAATATAAAAACCATTTATAATAATACACATCCACGGAGGTAAAATTATGTTTAGAGGAACAACAATCGCAGCAGTCAGAAGAAATGATCAAACCGCTATCGCCGGAGATGGTCAGGTAACTTTTGGGCAAAATACAATTATGAAAAATAGTGCTGTAAAAATCAGAAGACTATATGATGGTAAAGTGATTGCCGGCTTTGCCGGTGCGGTTGCCGATGCTTTTACGCTGTTTTCCAAATTTGAAGATAAGCTGAAACAATCAGGCGGTAATTTGACCAAGGCAGCAGTCGACATTGCCAAAGAATGGCGCACAGACAGGACTTTACAGAAGCTGGAGGCGTTGCTCATCGTGGCCGATGGGGAAAGGATGCTGGTTATATCCGGTACGGGTGAAGTTATCGAGCCGGATGATGATATTATTGCTATTGGTTCCGGAGGGTCTTATGCCTTGGCGGCAGCTAAAGCACTCTGCAGATTCACTGATCTTTCGGCTAAGGAAATAGCCTTTGAAGCACTTAAAATAGCTTCGGAAATCTGTGTATATACCAATGATCATATTTCTTTGGAAACTATTGATGCAAATCAGGAGGATAAGCATGTATAACATAACCCCCCGTGAAGTAGTTGAGGAACTGGGCAAGCATATTGTCGGTCAGCAGGATGCTAAAAAAGCAGTGGCTATAGCACTAAGAAACCGCTATCGACGCAAACTGTTAAGTGAAGAGATAAGGGATGAAATATATCCTAAAAATATCATTATGATCGGGCCTACTGGAGTAGGAAAAACTGAAATTGCGCGTCGCCTGGCCAAGCTGGTTAAGGCGCCTTTTGTCAAAATTGAGGCTACTAAATTTACTGAAGTAGGGTACGTTGGGAGAGATGTGGATTCGATGGTTCGTGATTTGGTTGAGACATCGATCCGCATGGTGAAGATGGAAAAATATGAGGAGGTGGAAAACAAAGGCAAAGATTTAGCGGAAGAAAGGATTGTCAACTACATATTGCCTTTGCCCAGGAAAAAGAAAACTATGAAAAACCCTTTCGAAATGCTGCTGGGTTTCAGCGGAGAAGCTAATGAGAGTAATGAAGAGGAAAACGATCATCAACGTTTTCAGGAAATCCAGCAAAAAAGAGAAATCCTGAAACAAAGAGTGAAACGTCTGGAATTGGAAGATGAAATAATTGAAATTGAAATCGAAGAAAAGAACACTTCGTTTATGGAAATTTTCTCCGGCTCAGGCGTTGAAGAAATGGGCATTAATATGCAGGATATGTTTGGCAACCTGGTGCCTAAAAAGAAAAAACAGCGGAAAGTGACAGTAGCGGAAGCAAGAAAGATTTTAACTAATGAAGAAGCCCAACTATTAATTGATATGGATGAAGTATACCGAATAGCAATAAAGCGAGCGGAAGAAGACGGAATTATATTTCTGGATGAAATCGACAAAATTACCAGCCGGGACGGAGGCTATGGGCCTGATGTTTCCCGGGGCGGAGTGCAAAGGGATATTTTACCGATTGTTGAAGGTTCTACTATAGTTACAAAATATGGCCCGGTAAAAACAGATCATGTATTATTCATCGCTGCCGGGGCTTTTCATACCAGTAAACCTTCTGATCTGATCCCTGAGCTGCAGGGCAGATTCCCCATCAGAGTAGAACTGGAAAGTCTGAAAAAAGATGATTTGAAAAGGATTTTACAGGAGCCGAACAATTCACTGATTAAACAATACACTTCATTACTGGCTGCGGAAAATGTCAAAATAACTTTCAGTGATGAGGCCATTGATTATTTGGCGCAAGTTGCTTATGACGTTAATTCCAAAACTGAAAATATTGGGGCACGCCGTTTGCAGACAATTATGGAAAAAGTGTTGGAAGATCTGCTTTTTGAAGCACCGGAAATGCAGGGACAGGAAATATCAATTGATTTTGCTTATGTTAATGATAAATTACAGCAAATCATTGAAGATGATGACCTTAGCAGGTACATATTGTAGGAGGTTATTGAATGGGAAGAACTTTATTGGAAAAATCCAGATCCATTAACAAAATGCTCAAAAAGATCGGGCATTCTCCGGTCGATTATTTTGAAATGGCAGAAGTGCTGTCAGTTAATCTGGAATGCAGTGTCTTTATTGTGGGCCGCCGAGGGCAAATAGGGGGATATGCATTTAATGAAGAAGCTAAATGTAGTGCCATTGAGGACTTGATGAACCATGCAGAAAGATTCCCCGAAAGTTTTAACCAGGAGCTTACCAATATGCTGGAAACCAAAGCCAACTTCCATCTGGAAGAAGGTCGCAAGTGTTTCTTTAACCCTGACAACGTAAACTGTAACTGCTCGCGGAGGATATGGTCTGTTACTCCGGTATTTGGCGGTGCCAGAAGAGTAGGAACGCTGATTTTGATGCGGGAAAACAAAGAGTTTACTGAGGAAGAGATAGTACTGGCAGAATACGGAGCTATAGTAGTGGCTAATGAAATTATGAGGATGCGCTCTGAAAGAGTCGAAGAAGAAGCGCGGAAAAAAGCTGCAGTACAAATCGCATTAGCTACCCTGTCTTACTCGGAAAGAGAAGCAATTGAGCATATAATCGCCGAACTGGATGGCAAAGAAGGACTGCTGATCGCCAGCCGCATTGCGGATAAGGTTGGGATAACCCGTTCGGTTATTGTAAGTGCTTTAAGAAAATTTGAAAGTGCCAATGTCATTGAATCAAGGTCTTTAGGTATGAAAGGCACCTATATAAAAGTATTAAATGAGTATCTTTTTGCTGAACTGAATAAAGACAACTAGCAGCGCAGTAAAGCCAGGCTATTTATTTAGCCGGCTTTTTTCCGTCAGGATTTTCTTTGGTCCGGCCTGTATTTAAAATTCAGGGAACCGCTTAAGTGAAATAAGTTACGCAATATAATTAATTGAATAAGGGATTGATATTGCATCAGATTGATATATTATGGTATATTATGTGATGGTGATTACGCACGCAGACGGACTTCTTAAACAGTGCTAGCAATAGTTTTTAAGAAGGATGATGTTGCGGAGGAAATAAAACTGAAAGGAGGTGTTGCTGGTGTCAGTGATTACTATGAAACAGCTTCTGGAAGCAGGAGTGCATTTCGGACACCAGACACGGAGATGGAATCCCAAGATGGCCACCTATATTTATATGGAGAGGAATGGCATCTACATCATTGACCTGCAGCAGACTGTAAAGAAATTCACCGAAGCCTATGAATTTATCAAGAATGTTGCGGCCGACGGCAAAGGAGTTCTTTTTGTCGGAACCAAGAAACAAGCGCAGGAGACTATTAAGGAAGAATCCCAAAAATGTGGAATGTATTTTGTTAATCAGCGCTGGTTAGGCGGTATGTTAACCAATTACAAGACTATCCGCAAAAGGGTGAACCGTCTCAAAGAACTGGAAAAGATGGAGCAGGATGGTTATTTTGAAGTATTGACCAAGAAAGAAGCAGCCAAGCTGGCTAACGAGCGGGAAAGACTGGAAAGATTTTTAGGCGGTATCAAGGACATGGATAAACTGCCGGGCGCAGTTTTTATAGTTGATCCCCGCAAAGAGAGAATTGCAGTGGCAGAAGCGCGAAAGCTAGGTATACCAGTGGTAGCTATTGTCGATACTAATTGTGATCCTGATGAAATTGATTATGTCATCCCTGGCAATGATGATGCAATAAGAGCAGTAAAACTGATAGCATCCAAAATATCAGATGCGGTCCTGGAAGCCCGACAGGGTGTTCAGACTACGGCATAATAAAAAGCAAAGGGGTGAGATAGGAGTTCCTAAAACGCCCCTTTTTTTTCGAACATAATTGTTTGATTTAATAATTTAACAGGAGGTTATTGCCTTGGTAACAGCAGCGATGGTAAAGGAACTTCGGGAAAGAACCGGAGCAGGAATGATGGATTGTAAGAAAGCCCTGGTTGAAACTAACGGTGATATTGAAAAAGCTATAGATGAACTAAGGACCAAAGGATTGGCAAAAGCCGCAAAAAAAGCCGGCCGTACAGCCAGCGAAGGGATTGCGATTGCTTATATTCACGGCGAAGGCCGGATTGGAGTTTTGGTCGAAGTTAACTGTGAAACTGACTTTGTGGCTAAAAACGAAGAATTCAGGCAACTGGCCTATGACATAGCTATGCAGATAGCTGCTACCAACCCTGTCTATGTGAGACGTGAAGAAGTTGATGAAGATATTATCAAACGTGAAAAACAAGTCTTGAGAGCGCAGGCGTTAGAGGAAGGCAAACCGGAAAAAGTAGTTGACAAGATGGTGGAAGGCCGGATAGAAAAATATTTCAAGGAAAATTGCCTGTTGGAGCAGCCTTTTATAAAAGATCCCGATAAAACAGTACAGGAATTAATTCATGGGTTTGTCGCTATAATTGGTGAAAACATTAATGTTCGAAGATTTGCCCGTTTTGAAGTAGGGGAAGGGATTGAAAAAGAACAAACAGATTTTGCCGCCGAAGTAATGTCACAGCTAAAATAAAGGCTTATCAGCCGCTGGAGGTAATTTTTTTGGAAAACGCCAAGTACAGAAGGATTGTTTTAAAACTTAGTGGTGAAGCTTTGTCAGGTGCATCCGGTTACGGTATAGATAACACAATAATGTCCTCTATTGCCCGGCAAGTTGTAGAAGTTGTGAAAATTGGCGTTGAAGTTTCTATTGTAGTGGGCGGCGGAAATATTTGGCGGGGTGTAGCTGGCAGTGCCCAGGGTATGGATCGGGCAACGGCTGATTATATGGGAATGCTGGCTACAGTTATAAATTCTTTGGCTTTGCAGGATGCTTTGGAAAAAGAAGGCATTGAATCCCGTGTTATGTCTGCTATCGAAATGAAAGAAATAGCTGAGCCATACATAAGAAGAAGGGCTATTCGTCATTTGGAAAAAGGAAGGGTAGTAGTTTTTGCCGCTGGTACAGGAAATCCATATTTTTCGACTGATACAGCAGCGGCATTACGTTCTGCTGAAATAGAAGCAGAAGTTATTTTAATGGCTAAAAAAGTAGATGGGGTTTATGATTCTGATCCTGTATACAACCCCGATGCAATTAAATATGATGATTTGCAGTTTATTGACGTACTGAACAAGGGTTTGGGAGTCATGGATTCAACTGCGGCATCACTTTGTATGGATAACGGAATACCTATTATTGTCTTTGACCTGACAAAGAACGGCAATATTTTAAAAGCAGTTCAAGGTCAGAGTATAGGGACTTATGTAGGGAGGTAAGGCGATGATCAAAGAGATTGTTCAGGATTCTGAAGACAGAATGAAAAAAACCATTGAGCATTTAACAAGAGATTTGGCTTCACTGCGGGCCGGCAGGGCCAATCCTGGTATGCTGGATCGCATAGTAGTTGATTATTACGGCGAACCTACACCATTAAACCAACTGGCCAATATAAATGTTCCGGAGGCCAGATTATTGGTTATTCAACCCTGGGATAAACATAGTATTGCTGATATTGAAAAAGCCATATTGAAATCAGATTTAGGCATAACTCCTTCCAATGACGGTAATGTCATTCGTCTGTCAATACCGCAGTTAACCGAGGATAGACGTAAAGAAATAGTGAAGATGGTTAAGAAACGGGGAGAAGAGGCTAAAGTTGCCATAAGAAATATCCGCCGTGAAGCTAACGATATGATAAAACAAGCTGAAAAAGAAAAGCTTGTATCTGAAGATGAAAGCAAAAAAGGTATTGAAGAAGTTCAAAAAATAACTGATAAAGGTGTTAAAGATATTGACGGTATTTTACAAGCCAAGGAAAAAGATGTAATGGAGGTTTAAGATGGCTGTCAAGTGTCGGCGGTTCTTTTTATATTGGTTAAGTTAAATGCCCCCTTTTTTGGGGGTTTTGTACTTTAATAAAATAAGGAGTACAAAGATTTGAGTAGTAAAGATTACGAAAAAAAGGTGGATTTTAATAAACTGCCCGAACATATAGCTATTATTATGGATGGCAACGGACGCTGGGCTAATAAAAGGCTTATGCCCAGAACCATGGGACATAAAGCCGGCATGGAAGCTTTGCACAGGACAGTGGAAACTTGTGCTCAGATAAAAGTCCCGGTTTTATCAGTTTACGCATTTTCTACGGAAAACTGGAAAAGGCCTTTTGAAGAAGTAAATTATCTTATGCAATTGCTGGTGGAATATATTGACAAGGAAATTGCAGAATTGCATAGAAATAATATAAAAATTATGATTACCGGAGACTATGACTCCTTGCCGCTTCAGTGTGTAAGTAGTGTAGAAAAAGCACTTGAAAATACTAAAGACAATACGGGTATGATTTTTAATATCGCCTTGAATTACGGCTCCCGCAGAGAGATTCTGCGGGCGGTCAAGTTAATAGCCGAAAATGCTTTAAACGGTGCAATTGAAACGGACAATATAAATGAAGATTTAATCAGCAGTTTACTATATACTCGTAATATACCTGATCCGGATTTGCTGATCAGAACTGCAGGAGAAATGCGTATCAGTAATTTTATGTTATGGCAGATCGCTTATACGGAATTATTTGTAACTCCCTGCATGTGGCCGGATTTTGACCGGGATATACTGATGCAGGCTATATGGAGTTATCAACAAAGAGAAAGAAGATTCGGGGGCCTCAAGTAAATTACTGTTTATAGGATGATTTTTTATGCTTAAAACCAGAGTTATTAGTGCCATAGCAGGAGTAAGCTTGATTTTAGCTGTTATTTATGCCGGAGGCCTCTTCTGGCAAGGCTTGGTTGTGCTGTTGGCACTGGCTGCTTATTATGAATATGTTCAAATGATGCACTGCAATAATTCTGTATCCCTTGCTGAAACTGCAGCTGGGTATTTATTACTCATTGTGGGGCTCTTTTCCCAGCAGTTAGGGGAATGGTTTTATCCGGCCTTATTTGCTGCAATAATAATTATGGTGATGGTTGCAGTATTTAAATACCCGCAGATAAGTACTGCTGATACGGCCTTATATTTTTTGGGGGCTTGCTACATTGGCTTTCTGTTTAGTTTTGCCATGCGGATGGGAGATTTAAAGCAAGGTTCTCTGGCAATCCTGCTGGCTTTTTTATTGACCTGGGCCAGTGATACCGGTGGTTATTTCGGCGGGCGTTTCTGGGGGAAAAATAAAATGACGCCGCTGCTCAGTCCTAATAAAACCTGGGAAGGGGCTGCAGGCTGTATAGTATTAACCATTATCACGGCCATTTTATTTTTTTCAATTGCTGATATGGAAATTATCTTTGGGGCATATGTTGTATTATTAGGGATACTGGCAAGTGTTATGGCACAATTAGGCGATCTTTTTATATCCGGGATCAAACGTTTTTTCGGTGTAAAAGACACTGGGAAAATAATTCCCGGTCATGGCGGCATATTAGACCGTTTCGACAGTTTTTTACTGGTGGTCCCCCTGATATATTATTATTGGTCAATTTTTATATAAGATGAAAGCAGGTGCTGGTATGGAGCCTGAACTGCAAAAATATCTTAAGATATTAATTAAAATGTCCATCGGTGTCCTGGCTTTGTTGGCGCTTTATCTGCTGGTTATCTATGTCTTCCCTATAGTTGGAGGCCTGTTGGTTAAGCTGCCGATTTTATTGATGCCTTTTATTATAGCATTAGTGATTGCTGTCCTTATTGAGCCGCTGGTAAACTTTTTTGAAGTCAGGGTAAAATTAAGCCGGGGCTGGGCAGTAATATTCAGTCTGATTATTGCAGCCGGGGTAATATTTTATATTATTTCCCTTTTAATTGTAAAAATAATTAACGAATTGGCAGGACTGTATCCACTATTGAGTTCATTAAGTGACCAGACTGTGCAGCAAATTATTGATGCTGTAAGTGAATTCAGGTTATTTTATTTGCAAATGAACCTGCCGGCAGAAGTACAAAATGCTTTACAGGATAATCTGCAAAATGTAATAACTTTTCTGAAGTCATTTACAGAAGCGGCTGTAAACGGCATGATGCAGATATTAGCGGCGCTGCCGGACATGTTTATTTTTATACTGATTGCAATTGTAGCTACTTTCTTTATTATCAAAGACCGGGCACTGATCAGAAGTTTCATATTTAAATTTATTCCATCCACTGCTCATTCCCAGACCAGGGATGTAATTGCGCAGCTATTTACTGCCCTGGCCGGTTTTTTTAAAGCATACAGTATATTAATATCTATCACTGCAGTGCTTTCGATCATCGGCCTGAGAATATTAGGCAATGATTATTTTCTCACCATTGGCCTTTTGGCTGGCCTTTTTGATATATTGCCCATCCTGGGGCCAGGGACCATATTCGTTCCCTGGATAATCTGGGAACTGGTGGCGGGGCATATGCCAATGGGGATAGGTTTATTGATTTTATATGTAATAATTTCGGCGGTACGCCAATTTGCTGAACCTAAAATATTAGGTGACAACATCGGGTTGCATCCGCTGGTCACCTTGATGTCCCTGTATGTTGGATTAAAATTGGGAGGAATAGCAGGGATGATTGCCGGACCGGTGCTGATGGTTATTATAATTGCCTGTTACCGGGCAGGAGTTTTTAACAGCATTTTAAAAAGGAGAGTCTGATGAAATCAGAGGATAAAATAAAAGTAGTTATCTTAGGGTCAACCGGTTCAATTGGTTCTCAGGCTTTGGAAGTAATTGATCTGCACCCGGATAAATATAAGGTGACAGGCCTGGCAGCCAAAGATGAGTGGGAAAAACTTGCTGAGCAGATAAACAAGTACCAGCCTTCAGCAGTTGCAGTTGGTGATAATGAAGCATATAAGCATCTTAAAGACGTTACCGAAGGCAGTATCAATCTGTTTTCCGGTGCCTCTGGCTTAAGTGAACTGGCAGCCACAGATGAAGCAGATATAGTTTTAATAGCTTTAAGCGGGGCAATTGGAATTTTACCGACTCTGGCGGCGATCAAAGCAAGGAAGAAAATCGCGCTGGCTAATAAAGAGACTTTAGTGGCGGCCGGAGAAATAGTTATGGAAATGGCCGCTTTAAACAAAATAGAAATTATTCCGGTTGACAGTGAGCATTCAGCAGTTTTTCAATGCCTTAACGGACAGGATAAAGCGGTGGAAAATATTTGGCTTACTGCTTCAGGCGGACCCTTTAAGAACTTCAGCTGTGAGGAACTGCAAAAGGTAAGCGTGGAACAGGCGTTAAGACATCCAAACTGGGCTATGGGGCCTAAGATTACTATAGATTCTGCTACCATGATGAATAAAGGCCTGGAAGTTATTGAAGCCCACCATTTATTTAAGACCGGTTATGAACAGATTAAAGTGGTTATCCAGCCGGAAAGTATAATTCACTCAATGGTAGAGTTTTCTGACGGTTCTTTTCTGGCTCACCTGGGGGTTGCTGATATGAGGATACCAATTCAGTATGCTTTAAGCTATCCTTTAAGATATAATTCGCCAGCTGAGCATCTTAATCCCCTGGAGTTAAGCCAGATAACATTTGCGAAACCGGATTATGATAAATTTCCTTCCTTAAAGCTGGCTTATCATGCAGGTAAAACCGGAGGCACCCTGCCGGCAGTAATGAACGCTGCCAATGAAGTGGCGGTCAGCAGTTTTTTGAATAGGCGCCTTAACTTTACCCTAATACCGTTCATTGTCGAAAAAGTGATGAATAAACATGAGATTACGGGAGCCCATGATCTGGACAATATTTTACAGGCAGACAAGTGGGCACGGGATTTCAGTGAATTTCTCATTACAAAGGAGGTTAATTAAAAAATGAGTATAGTAATTACTTTGGCAATAATAGCTGTGCTGGTATTAGCCCACGAATGGGGACACTTTATTACTGCCCGCAAAATCGGCATACCCGTTCATGAATTCAGCCTGGGTTTTGGTTATAAATTGTTTTCTGTCACCCGTGACGGAGTGGAATATTCGGTGCGGATTTTCCCTTTGGGAGGTTTTGTGCGCATGGCCGGCGAGGAGATGGGCGACAATGAGGATCCAAAAGGTTTCAGCAATCGAAAACCATGGGAAAAAATATTAGTTTCTTTTTCCGGCCCTTTTATGAATTTTGTGCTGGCTTTGATAATTTTTATTTTAGTATATGCCGCTTTAGGCATTCCCAGTGCCATTGAAGATCCCATCATCGGTAAAGTAATTGCTGATAATCCTGCAGCCCAGGCAGGCATGCTGGAGGGTGACCGGGTATTAACAGTAAATGATATCGGGATTTCCACCTGGAGCGAATTTACCGACCGGATAGCTTCCAACCCGGAGGGGCAGACACTTCAGATTCAGGTTGAAAGGAACGGTCAAATTGCAGAACTGGAAGTGGTTCCGGTTAAGACCCAAGGCAATGAAAATCCAACTATTGGCGTAATCAACGCGGTCAAATATGAAAGGCAGGGTATCTTAACTTCCATAAAACTGGGGCTCATCCAGACTTATACCATGACAGTTGTACTTCTGCAGTCATTATGGATGCTGATTACCGGGGGGGCATCGGTAAATGACCTGGCCGGGCCGGTCGGCATTACCAAATTAGTTGGTGATGTTGCCAGGATAGGTTCGGTTTTTGTTTTGAACTTTGCTGCTTTTTTAAGCATCAACTTAGGTTTAATTAATTTGCTGCCCTTCCCGGCCCTGGATGGCAGTAAAATTGTTTTCTCCCTGGTAGAAGCAGTAAGAAGAAAACGGATCGATCCTGAAAAAGAAGGATTCATACACTGGATAGGTTTTATGTTTTTGATGCTGTTAATTGTTTTAGTAACCTATAATGATATCGTCCGTTTAGTAAAAGGATAAAGATATGACGAAAAGAAAATCCCGGACAATTAAAATCGGCAGTCAGCCGGTGGGAGGCGATAACCCCATTGTGGTGCAGTCGATGACCACCACTGACACCAGGAATGTGGCGGCAACCATTGCACAGATTTCAGGGCTGGAAGCAGCTGGCTGCGAAATAATCCGGGTTGCAGTTGTTGATGTTGAAGCGGCCCGGGCTATTGCTAAAATAAAAGCGGGGATCAATATTCCCCTGGTGGCAGACATTCATTTTGATTACAAACTGGCGCTGGAAAGCGTGGCTGCCGGTACTGATGCTCTCAGAATAAACCCTGGCAATATTGGCGATAAAGGCAAAGTTAGACAGGTAGTAAAAGCCTGCCAGGATCACAACATTCCTATTCGCATTGGTGTCAACAGCGGGTCGCTGGAGAAGAAACTGCTGGATAAATACGGTCATGTATGTGCCGAAGCTATGGTAGAAAGTGCTTTGGAGCATATTAAATTACTGGAAGATCTTGATTTTAAGCAGATAAAAATTTCGCTTAAATCATCTTCGGTAATACTCAGCGTGGAAGCATACCGGATGATGGCTGTAAGAGTTGATTATCCATTGCATATAGGCATAACTGAAGCCGGAACCAAAGACAGGGCGTTGATTAAATCTGCGCTGGGCATGGGAATACTGCTTAATGATGGTATCGGTGATACGGTCAGGGTTTCCCTGACTGCAGACCCACTGGAGGAAGTATGGGCAGCTTATGAAATATTAAGGAGCCTCGGACTGCGTAACCGGGGAGCGGAATTAATATCCTGCCCCACCTGTGGCCGCTGTGAAATAAATTTAATCGATCTCGCCCAGGAAGTTGATGAAAAGGTTCGTAAGCTGGACAAGCCGATAAAAGTTGCGGTAATGGGGTGTGTAGTAAACGGTCCCGGTGAAGCCCGGGAAGCTGATTTAGGTATAGCCGGCGGGTCTGGCAGCGGGTTATTATTTAAAAATGGTAAAATTATTAAAAAAGTGGCGGAAAAAGATTTAGTTAAAGAACTGATGAAAGAAATAGATAACTATTATCCAGACTAAGGGAGGTTGAGCTTTGAAAGCTTCGCTATTATTTTATCCGACTTTGCGAGCGGTGCCCAGTGAGGCGGAAATTGTCAGTCATCAACTGCTTTTAAGAGCAGGCTTTATCAGAAAGAATACCGCCGGAGTATATACCTATCTGCCTCTTGCCCGGCGGGTGCTGAGAAAAATCGAAAATATTGTCCGGGAAGAGATGGACAAGGCAGACGGGCAGGAAATTATAATGCCGGTTATCCAGCCGCGGGAGTTGTGGGAAAAATCCGGGCGCTGGTCGCTTTACGGGGATGAAATGTTCAAGCTGGCTGACCGGCATAAACGAGAATTTGCCCTGGGCCCGACTCATGAAGAACTGATTACCACCATGGTAAATGCCGATGTTCATTCCTATAAGGGACTGCCCCTTTTGCTTTATCAGATCCAGAATAAATACCGTGATGAGATCAGGCCGCGTTTCGGCTTGATGCGGGGGCGGGAATTCATTATGAAAGACCTTTATTCCTTTGATGTTGATGAGGCCGGTTTGGATGTATCCTACCAAAAGATGCACAAAGCTTATCAGCAGATTTATGATCGGCTTAATCTGGAATATAGAGTTGTACAGGCAGACAGTGGTGCAATTGGCGGTAATGAAAGCCATGAATTCATGGTTCTGGCTTCAAGCGGCGAGTCAGAAATAGTCTATTGTTCTTTATGTGATTATGCAGCCAATGTTGAAAAGGCAGTCTGTTCTGCAGGAGAAAACCTGCCTGGCGACGAAGAAGATAAGCCTTTGACTAAAGTTCATACTCCCGGGCAGAGAACTATCAATGATATTGTTGATTTTTTAGGTATTCCCAAAGCAGAGCAGATAAAAACCCTGATGTATTCTGCTGATGGTGAGCTGATCGCTGCAGTAATAAGAGGCGACCGGGAGCTTAATGAAATAAAACTCAAAAATACCCTGGGAGTAAACGAATTGTTTATGGCAGATGAAGCTATGGTTAAAGACATATGCGGGGCTGGTTTTGGTTCCCTGGGTCCGGTTGGCATGCCGGTTAAAATTTATATCGATCTGGAAGTAACCCGGATGAAAAATATTGCCTGCGGCGCCAATGAAGATGATTATCATTATACCAACGTGAATGTTGGCCGTGATTTTACAGCTTATGCAGCAGTTGACCTGCGCAATGCGGTTGCCGGGGATAAATGCCCTTGTTGTGGGGGGAGTTTAAAGGTTATACGGGGAATTGAAGTAGGGCATATTTTTAAATTGGGTACCCGTTATTCACAAGCCATGCAGGCTACCTTTTTAGATGATAAGGGACAGGAGCATTTTTTTGTGATGGGTTGCTACGGAATAGGTATCTCAAGAACAATGGCGGCAGCCGTGGAACAGAACTATGACGAGAACGGTATAATATGGCCGTTGCCGATTGCTCCTTTTCAGGTAATTATTGTGCCGGTAAATATTAATCAACCGGAACAAAAGGCATTGGCGGAGAATATTTACCAGGAACTGAAGGCAGCCGGGATTGAAGTATTGCTGGATGATCGTGATGAAAGGGCAGGAGTTAAATTTAAAGATGCAGATTTAATCGGCATTCCGCTGCGAATTACAATTGGACCCAAAGCTTTGCAGGAAAATAAGGTGGAAATGAAGAAAAGATGGGAAAAGGAATCTGTTTTAATTGATACAGGAGAAGTAATTGAAACGGTGCAAAACATCATCCTCAAATAAATAAAGCGGATGTGAAAGCTTAGATGGCAGAATACGAAATAATTATTAAACTGGCCCTGGCAGCTATACTGGGCGGATTTATCGGGCTGGAGAGGGAAAGCCTTAGCCGGCCGGCCGGCCTCAGAACCTACACACTGGTTTGTGTGGGGTCAGCTTTAGCCATGATAGTATCACTTGATATGTACTACCAGTACTATCAGACGGTCAATGCTGACCCGGGACGAATTGCTGCTCAGGTTGTCAGCGGCATTGGATTTCTGGGGGCCGGAACTATTATGCGGGAAGGAGCAACCGTAAGGGGCCTTACAACTGCTGCCGGACTTTGGGTGGTAGCCTGTATTGGGCTGGCGGTAGGAGCAGGATTATACATACCGGCTATAGTAACAACAGCTATAATATTATTTGTTCTTATTTATTTTGTGAAATTCGAGCACTATTTTACCGGTATGAGAGAATTTAAAGGTCTGGTTATGGTAGTCAAAGACCGGCCCGGGCAAGTAGGAGCGCTTGGTTCGATTCTTGGTGAGATGGGCGTATTGATTAAGAACATTCAATTGACCCAGATAGAAAATGATGACCTGGAAATCGAATTATTGATTCAGATTCCCCCTCAAATCACAATTGAAGAGGTGGTCAGTGAATTATCAGAAATTGATGGATTCAGAAGCATTGTTCGGCTTAACTAAGAGCTCCTGGAGGTATTTTAAGTGACAAAAGCGTTTGATGCCTTTTTAAGGAATAACATAAATGAAGAGCTGGCCAGCCGTTGGGAAAACTCAATAATTAAAAAAATAGAAGCATGGAATAAGGAGAAGATCTGGCGGTTATATATCGAAGTCGCAGACCTTTTGAATGGGGAAGAGATAGATAATACCGCCAGACAGATCAAGGAATGCTTCTCTTTTCTTGCCCGGGTGGAAATCTGTCAGATTCCACCGGCGCATAGTGAATGTATAGGCAAGATTATTGACAGGTGTGTGAATAACACTGAGAATTCGCTTTTTCCCCAATCAGCTAACTGGCTGGCTTTAGAATGTAAGACAGAAGATGGACGTATTGATTTGATCGCCAGTGATTCCTTAGTATATAAAGACGCTCTCAATGAAGATATCTGCACCCAACTGGCTGAATGGTTCTGGCAGCATTACCGCCTGCACCTCGTGGTCAGAATCCTTTTGGCGCAGGAAAACAATACCCCGGCTTTAAATAATAATTACATACCTGATCGACCGGTAAATGTACTGGAATACTCTCAGCCTGCTGACCGGGGCGTTAAGAGAAACAGAAAAAACAACATAAGCAAAGCGGCCATGATCAGGATTGATGAAGTACAGGAGGGTATGTCCAACGTAGTTGTTGAAGGAGAAGTTTGGGATAAAAATGTCCGCAGAATCAACGACGGGCTTTGTATAGTCACGTATTCAGTATATGATTATACCTCGACCTTGCTGATAAAATCTTTTTACAAAAAAATAAGTGAAGACACTGTTAAAATTGGGGAATGGTTTAGATTCAGCGGCGATATACGCTATGATAAATTTTCAGCTGAAGTAATGATGAACATGAATTCCTGCCAGAAGATAAAAAAGGAAAAAAGACAAGATAAAAGTGATGTAAAAAGAGTGGAATTACATGCCCATACCAAGATGAGTTCCATGGATGGACTTACTGAGGTAAATGAACTGATTGAATGTGCTGCCCGCTGGGGGCATCCGGCTATTGCCATAACTGACCATGGATGTATCCAGGCTTTCCCTGATGCTTATAAAGCCGGCAAAAAGCATGGCATTAAAATTATCTATGGCGTTGAAGCTTATCTGGCAGAAACCGACCGTAAAGAGAAACCATGGCATATAATTTTGCTGGCCATTAACCAAACCGGACTTTTCAATATTTATAAATTGATTACGGCTTCATATATTGATTCATATTATCGCCGTCCTAAAATACTGAGGAATGCATTAGCTGAGAAACGGGAAGGGATAATGATAGGTTCGGCCTGTGAAGCCGGAGAACTTTACAGTGCCGTAGCAGCAGGAGCAGCGCCGGAAGAACTGGAGCGCATAGCATCTTTTTATGATTATCTGGAAGTTATGCCGCTGAGCAATAATCAATTTTTGATAAATGATGGCCGGGTAGCTGACCTGGAGGGATTAAAGAATAACAACCGTTTGATTGTCGAGTTGGGAGAAAAACTTGGCAAACCAGTAGTAGCAACCGGAGATGTACATTTTTTAGAACCCCATCATGAAATATTCCGCAGAATTATTCAGGCCGGTCAGGGCTACGAAGATGCAGAGTCCCAGGCACCCTTATATTTCAAGACTACTGACGAGATGCTGGAGGATTTTTCCTACCTGGGAGAATTAACCGCCCGCCGGATAGTAATAGAGAATCCCAACCTGATAAACGATAGCATTGAATCATTAAAGCCGGTTATCGACGGTTTTTATCCACCCCGGGTCGAAGGTGCGGAAGAGGAAATAAAAGCTATCAGTTATGAAAATGCTTATCGGATATATGGAGATGAATTGCCGGGAATAGTAACTGCCCGGCTTGAACATGAATTGAATGCTATTATTAAACACGGTTTCAGTGTTTTATACTATATAGCTCACAAATTAGTTAAAAAATCCAATGAAGACGGATACATAGTTGGTTCACGCGGGTCGGTCGGCTCTTCACTGGTAGCTTATTTTACCGGAATTACTGAAGTTAATCCCCTGATACCCCATTATGTATGCCCCCAATGCCGCTATAGCAATTTTGATCCGGATCAGGACGCCGCCTGTGGGGTTGATTTACAGGACAGGGAGTGCCCTGAGTGCGGCAGTGCATTATTGAAAGAAGGGTTCGATATACCTTTCGAAACTTTCCTGGGTTTCGACGGCAATAAAACTCCGGATATTGACCTGAATTTCTCAGGAGAATATCAAAGCCGGGCCCATCAATATGTGGAAGAATTATTTGGCGCCGATAATGTTTTCCGTGCCGGTACTGTATCAACTATTGCCGATAAGACAGCTTATGGATTTGTCAAAAACTATTTTAAAGAAAGACAAACAGATGTAAAGGACTCTGAGGCAAACCGATTGGTAAAAGGCATATCCGGGGTAAAGAAGACTACCGGCCAGCACCCGGGCGGTCTGATAGTAGTTCCCAAAGGGCAGGACATTAATCAGTTTACCCCTTTGCAGCATCCGGCCGAGAAAAAGGATTCCGGCATAATTACCACCCATTTTGAATATCATGCCCTGGAAGATCAACTGGTAAAACTGGATATACTGGGTCATGACGATCCTACAGTTATTAAGGCGCTGGAAGATATGACCGGTATTAAAGCTTCCGCCATCAGCCTTTGTGAACCGGAAACCATGAGGTTGTTTTCAGACGTAAGCCCGTTGGGAGTTGCTGCTCAGCAAATCGGCACCAGTGTCGGGACTTATGGTATACCCGAATTTGGCACCAAATTTGTTCGTCAAATGCTGGAGACCACCAGACCTTCGACTTTTGAGGAATTGATAAGAATAAGCGGTCTTTCTCACGGGACTGATGTGTGGTCTAATAATGCGGAAAATTTGATTAAAAATAAAATAGCTGGTTTAAAAGAAGCAATCTGTATCCGGGATGATATTATGACCTACCTGATCCGTCAGGGAATGGAAAAACTACAGGCTTTTAATATTATGGAAAAAGTCCGCAAAGGCAAAGATAATCTGAATGAACAGGAAGTAGATGTAATGCTTAAGCATCAGGTCCCTGCCTGGTATATCGAATCCTGTGACAAAATAAAATATATGTTTCCCAAGGCTCATGCAGTGGCATATGTAACTATGGCTTTCAGGATTGCTTATTTCAAAGTTCATTACCCCCGGGAGTTTTATGCCAGTTTTTTCAGTATCAGAGCTGATGATTTTGAGGCAGAAGCTGCTTTACAGGGTTATGACAGAGTCCGGCTGAGGATAAAAGAAATCGAAAAAATGGGCTTTGAAGCATCCCCCAAAGACAAAAATCTATTGCCGATCTTAGAATTGGTATTGGAAATGCTGGCCCGTGGTTATGTTTTTTATCCTATTGATATTTATAAATCGGATGCCCGTAAATTTATAGTTCTGGAAAAAGGTCTGTTAATGCCTTTTTCTGCTTTGCCCAATGTTGGAGCGGCAGCGGCCCAGGGAATTGTACAAGCCAGGGAACAAGGAGAATTTTTGTCCATTAAGGATTTTCAGCAACGGACCAGGTTAAATAAAACTGGTATGGACATTTTGAGGAAATTAAATTGCTTTGGGGATTTACCGGAAGAAAGCCAAATAAGTCTATTTGGCTAAAGCAAAACTTGGCAATGCATGGGTTGTATATAATTCATTTGTTGTGTTATAATCTTAAATAAGCTTGCTAATATTGATTTCTTGTACAAGTGGGATCAGCGCCCACTTTTTCTATTGCAGGGTATATGTAAACCAAGAGCATATCGAGGTGATAGTATATAAATGGATAAAGCCAGGTTTATAGAACTGGAGAATAAAATTGAAAAAATCCTGCAGGCTGTTAATATTGAACTGGTTGCAATAGAATTTGCCCGGGATAATAAAGCTGTGATCCTCAGGATTTATATTGACAGCGAAAACGGAGTAGATATGAATCTTTGCACTCAGGCAACCCGGGCAGTTAAAGAATCGCTTGATAAAGAGGATGTTTTTTATGATTATTTGGAGGTATCTTCACCCGGGTTGGATCGGGTATTGAAAAAGGACAAGGATTTTATCCGGTACCTGGGTAATAAGGTAAAAATAAAAACCAGCAAAGAATTCAACGGACCAAGAACTATTGTGGGAGTATTGGCAGCAGTGGATGAATGTTGCCTGAAAGTTAACACCGGGGAACAAACTTTTGAAATACCGCGGCAGTATATAACCATAGCCCGGCTGAAGCCGGAAATATAAGAGGGGGAAATACTATGTCCAGTGAAATGATGCAGGCCTTAAATGAAATAGAGAAAGAACGGGGAATTCCGAAAGCGGCACTGGTGGATGCTATTAAATCAGCCTTGAATACTGCCTACAAGAAAAACTACAGCAGCAATCAAAATGTAAGTGTGGAACTTAATGATATCACTGGTGATATTAAAGTTTATGCCCAGAAGATGGTAGTAGATAAAGTTGAAGATGGGCGTATTGAAATCGAATTGTCTGAAGCTCAGGAACTTTACCCGGAATGCAGGCTGGAGGAATTGGTTTATGTAGAAGAAACCCCCTCCAATTTCGGACGCATTGCTGCACAGACCGCCAAGCAGGTTGTGATTCAGAAACTGAGAGAAGCCGAAAGAAGTTTAATTTACGAAGAATTTTTACAAAGGGAAAGTGAGATCGTCACCGGTACCATTCAGAGAATTGAAGCTAAAACTGTATATATCAGCCTGGGCAGAACTGAAGGGATCATGTTGCCCACCGACCAGGTTGGCATTGAAAGATATGAACCGGGCCAAAGGATCAAAGCTTATATTTATGAGGTGAAGAATACTACCAAGGGACCAAATATATTTGTTTCCAGAGCTCATCCTAATTTTTTGCGGCGCTTATTTGAATTGGAGGTACCGGAAATATATGATGGAATAGTTGAGATTAAATCCATAGCCCGGGAAGCCGGTTTTCGTTCCAAGATTTCCGTCCATTCACTGGATGAGAAGATCGATTCTGTAGGTGCCTGTGTTGGCCCCCGCGGCATTCGGGTACAAAATATTGTATCTGAATTGGGTGGGGAGAAAATCGACATTATAAAATATGATAAAGATCCTGAAAAATTTATTGCCAATGCGCTTAGTCCTGCTAAAGTCTTAGCGGTAAATACAGATGAGGAAGAAAAAGCAGCGCGGGTTATTGTGCCCGATTATCAACTTTCACTGGCTATTGGCAAAGAAGGGCAAAATGCCAGACTGGCAGCTAAATTGACCGGCTGGAAAGTTGATATCAAAAGTGAATCCCAATGTATGGAGGAGAATGATCTGAATGGCGAAGATTCGTAAAATTCCTCAGAGAATGTGCGTAGGCTGCAGAGAAATGAAAAATAAACGGGAACTTATTCGGATCGTAAGAACTCCGGCAGGAGTCATTGAAATGGATTTAACCGGCAAAAAGGCTGGCCGGGGCACTTATATCTGCCCGACGGTCGAATGTTTTAATGAAGCGGTCAAAGGGAAAAGACTGCAAAAGGCCCTGGAACATAATATACCTTCAGACGTACTGGAAACAGTTAAACAACAAGTAGAAGCACTTAATAAATAGCCTGGTTTAAGAGGTGACAAAGATTGAATAAAATTATGAACCTGATCGGTCTGGCGCAAAAGGCCGGCAAAGTTTCAAATGGCACCGAGTCAGCCCGAAACAGTCTGATCAAAGGTAAAGCATTTCTTTTGGTGATCAGCAATGATATTGCTGTTAATACCCGGAAGGACTTGTTGATAAGTGCTGAAAAATCAAAAATTCCATGGATAGAATCTGGTAACAAATATGAACTTGGCAACTGCGTTGGCAAGGAATATAGAGTTGCTGTTACGATAAATGATCACGGGATAGCACAAAGAATTTTAAAGGAATTTGAATTAACGGGAGCAGAGGCAAATAGTATGGGGGTGGTTTAATGGCAAAAATCAGAGTATATGATTTAGCAAAAGAACTGGAGAAGTCCAGCAAAGAAGTAGTGGATTTGCTGCAATCAATGGGTATTGAAGTCAAGAATCATATGAGTACCATGGAAGATTCGCAGGCAGCATGGGTTAAGAAACAATTAACCAAAAAACCAGGGGATGAAATTAAAGCGCAGCCGACAGCAGCGCAGAAAAATGCTGCCAAAACCCAGGAGAAGCCAGATAATAAGGCGACTATGCCCAAAAGCGAACCACGCAGGCAGGAAGAGCCACGGCGCACGATTTCCTCTGCTCAGGGAAAACCCCCGACTGCACCCGGGCCCCAAAGACCTCCGGCCAATCCTCCCCGCCAGACTACTGGGCGGGAGAAAGAAACAGAAAGAAGATATGACCGGCCACAAATGACCGACCGGCCGCAGACAACTAATCGGCCGCAGACAACTAATCGGCCGCAGACAACTGACCGGCCACAGACAACTAATCGGCCACAGACAACTAATCGGCCAACTGACCGGCCAACTGACCGGCCGCAGACAACTAATCGGCCGCAGACAACTAATCGGCCACAGACAACTGATCGGCCTTACAGACGTCCGGAAAGTACGGCGCCAAATACCAGTCAGAACCAACATCAGCCAAGAAGAACAGAACCTGCCGGCAAGCCGGGAACCGCAGATAGATTTACACCCGCAGTGACTAGCGGGAAACCAGCTGTAAAAAAACCGGAACCTCAGAAAAGCAGTGAGAAAAATGGTACCCACTTACCTGATAAAGCTAAAAGCAAGAAACCTTTTAATCAGCAGTTGAACAAGAAAAATGTTGAATCGCTGGTGCCAAGAAAAGATTATAGCCGGCCCAAAAAGTCCAAACATAAACGCAGAAAGGAAGAAGTAGTTCAGCAAACTCCGGAACTGATAAAAATAGGTGACTCTATCATGGTCAGGGAATTAGCTGAAAAATTAGCCAAAGGCCCTGGTGAAATAGTAAAGAAACTTATGGATTTAGGGACTATGGCTTCGATTAATCAGGTAATTGATTTTGAGACAGCTGAAATATTAGCCAGCCTTTACGAAGTCAAGGTGGCAAAAGAAGTTACCCGGGAAGAAAAGATTCTGGAAGAAATTGTTGACAATGAAGATAATTTAGTGACCAGACCACCGGTAGTAACAGTTATGGGCCATGTCGACCATGGAAAGACATCACTGCTCGATAGAATCCGCAAAGCTGATGTCGTATCCGGTGAAGCCGGGGGGATAACTCAGCATATTGGCGCTTATCAGGTCAAAGTTAAAGGCAACCGGATTACATTTATTGATACACCGGGTCATGAGGCATTCACAGCCATGCGGGCCCGTGGCGCCAACTTAACTGACATTGTTGTTTTAGTGGTAGCTGCAGACGACGGAGTAATGCCCCAGACTGTGGAAGCAATAAATCATATAAAAGCGGCAGATGTTCCCTTTATTGTTGCCATAAACAAAATGGATAAACCCGAAGCTAATCCGGATCGGATAATGCAGCAATTGACCGAATACAATATTGTGCCGGAAGAATGGGGCGGTGAAACAATATTTGTACCAGTATCAGCAAAATCAGGCGAGGGTATTGAAAACTTGCTGGAAGTAATCCTGCTGGTGGCTGAAGTAAATGAAATAAAAGCTAATGCCAACCGTGCGGCTGAAGGGGTCGTAATTGAAGGTGAACTTGATAAAGGAAAAGGTGCTGTCGCAACTGTCCTGGTGCAGAAAGGGACTTTAAATGTAGGTGACTTTTTGATCTGCGGCTATAATTTGTGTAAAATCAGAGCCATGACCGATGACCGCGGACGTAAAGCAGACAAAGCCTACCCTTCCATGCCGGTGGAAGTAACTGGTTGGGACGAAGTACCGGAGGCAGGAATGAAAATCCAGGCAGTTGATGAAAAAGTGGCCAAGGAAATCGTCAGTCTGCGTTTAGCGGATAAAAAATTAGCCGAACAAAAACAAAGCAGCCGGGTTTCACTGGATGACTTTTTTAAACAGATACAGGATGCTGAAGTTAAGGAACTGGGTCTGATTATCAAGGGAGATGTACAAGGGTCGGTAGAAGCATTAGCCCAATCTTTATTGCGTTTGTCTACCAATGAAGTAAAAATCAATGTAATCCATTCGGCAGTTGGGGCTATTACTGAAACCGATGTTATGTTGGCTTCTGCCTCCAATGCCATAATAATTGGATTTAATGTCCGTCCCGACAGCAAGGCCAGGAAATATGCAGAAGATGAACGAATAGATGTAAGATTATACCGGGTTATTTATGAAGCCATTGAAGATGTAAAGCGGGCTATGGTGGGATTGCTTGATCCGGAATACAAAGAGAAGTATTTGGGACGGGCTGAAGTAAAATTAACTTTCAAAGTACCTAATGTTGGTACGATCGGCGGCTCCTATGTAATTGACGGTAAAATACAGAGGAATGCTGAAGTCAGAGTTTTAAGAGATGGTGTAATCGTATATGAAGGAAAGCTGGCATCATTGAAACGGTTTAAGGATGATGTTAAGGAAGTACTGGAAAACTATGAATGCGGAATCGGCATAAAAGACTTTAATGATATTAAGGAAGGCGACATTATTGAAGCCTATGTTATGGAGGAAGTGCCTCGGGAACTATAAAGTTGCGTATAATGCTTTGCCTTGGAGACGATAATAAATGCAACCAGAGACTGGGGGGTTGATTATGAGCAAGCGACGCCAGGAAAGAATGGCCGTGGAGATGAAGAAGGTTCTTTCCCAGATTATCAAGGACAATATTAAGGATCCGCGCTTGGATTTTTCTGCGATTTCCATAACCAGAGTTGATGTAACCAGCGATTTAAGTCATGCCAAAGTAAATTTCAGTGTATTAGGTGATGAAGGTCAGCAAGATGAAACTATGAAAGTTCTGCAGAAAGCCAGGGGTTACTTAAGGAGTGAACTGGCGAAGGAAATACAACTTCGCCACGCACCGGAACTTGAATTTCGCCTGGATAGATCTATCGAACACGGAATAAGAATTTCTTCATTATTAGAGGAGTTGCGGGAAGGTGAAAGTCATAAAGGTGAGCAATAAAAGCAGAGAAGTTATTGCCGGGCAGCTTCTTGCCCGGGATAATTTTTTATTGCTGGGACATATTATCCCCGATGGTGATTGCATTGGCTCTATCGCAGCAATGCAGTTGGGCCTGGAAGTTTTGGGAAAAAAAGTCGAAGTCGTATTATTGGACCAGGTCCCGGAAATTTATAATTTTTTGCCGGTAACCGCCAGATTCAGGCATGAATGGCCAAGGGATTTTAAAGCGGAAAATATTATTTATCTGGATTGCTCGGATATCATGCGGGTGGGCGAGAAGATAGCAGCGGAGATAAATGGAGAAGTCACCACTTTTAATATTGATCATCATGCAACCAATGATTATTTTGCAGATTATAACTGGATCGAACCCGGTGCAGCAGCAACCGCGGAATTAGTTCTGGCTTTATTAAATACCATGCGAGTAAGTATCAGCCCTGATATGGCAACGGCACTATACAGCGGTCTGGTAATGGATACCGGCAGATTTATGTACAGTAATACTTCAGAGAGTACTTTGTCTGCGGCAGCCTTGCTATTGAAAGCAGGAGCAGATATTGACCAGATGAGGATCAATTTGTTTGAGAGCAAAACCCGGGCAGAAGTTGACCTTATTCGCCTGGCTTTGAACAATATAAGCTTGTCTGATGATGGACGTATCGCCTGGATAGCACTGCCTTACAAAAGAGTTCAGGCTATTGGTGCATTAGGAATCCATCCGGAAAGCATCATAAATTATACTCGGGAAATAAAAGGGGTAGAAGTAGGAATGCTTTTCCGCGAAATTGAGCCTGGCATGATTAAAGTCGGCTTTCGCGCCAAGGGCAAAATTGATGTAGCTATGATAGCAGGTAAAATTGGCGGGGGAGGGCATCGGCAGGCCGCCGGGGCAACTTACCATGGGAGCCTGGCCCAGGCCAAAAAAGTTGTCATTAAAATGGTCAGGGATGTGCTTGATTAAATTGCAGGGCTTTTTTAACATCTATAAACCGCCTGGATTAACGTCCTTTGATGTTATAAGGCAATTAAAAAAAAGATTTTCCCGTAAGAGTAAAATTGGCCACCTGGGCACACTGGATCCGATGGCGACCGGTGTTTTACCTGTTGCAGTAGGGAATGCCACCCGGGTTATTGAATATGTTGCTGACAGCAATAAAGCATATATTGCCGCTTTTATTTTGGGGGCAGTTTCTGACACCCAGGATGCCTGGGGCAATATAACTGTTTTGAATGATAATATCATTTGCAATGAAGCAGAATTGCGGCAGGTTATGGAACAATTCAAGGGAAGTATTGAGCAGATACCGCCAATGTATTCGGCAGTACACCATAATGGCCAGCGCCTTTATGAACTGGCCCGGCAGGGCGTGGAAGTGGAAAGAACCCCGCGGATGATAACAATTGAAGTCATAGAACTGCTGGATATCGATCAGTCAGGGAAATTTCCCCGGGTAACTATCAAAGTAACCTGTTCCAAGGGTACTTATATAAGAACCCTGGTTCATGATATAGGTGCCCGAATGGGAACCGGGGCCTATTTAACAAGCCTGGTCAGGGTCAGAACCGGAGATTTTTGTCTGGATGAAGCGGTTCCTTTGCAGGAGCTGCTTGCAGCTGAAGATATGGCCAAATATTTATTGCCGATTGATTATCCCTTAAGATACATGACAGCTTATGAGCTTGAAGAGGAACAGAGTCTGAATGTTAAACAGGGAAAGGGAATTAAAGCTGAAGGGTTTATGCACCAGCAAAAGGTCAGATTATATTTTAAGCAGCAATTAACTGCAATAGCGTACTATGACCTGGAAATGGGAGTATTGCGGCCGGAAAAAGTCTTTATATAAGGAGAGACCGATGGATCTTATTTTTGGAGTAGACAGTTATATAAAAAGTGACCAAGCGCTGTATCTGGCTTTAGGAAATTTTGATGGTATCCATATGGGGCACAAGGAATTAATCAACCAGCTGGTTAAGAAAGCGGCAAACAATAAAGGCCTTTCAGCAGCTTTTATTTTTGAACCTCATCCGATTAAAGTAATTCGTCCGGAAAAAGCTCCAAAAATGTTAGTAACTCCGGAGCGAAAAGCAAAGCTGTTGGACGAACTGGGTCTGGATATTCTTATTTATCAGGACTTTACCCGGGAAATATCCTGTTGGTCTCCGGAGCATTTTGCCAGGGAGATACTGGTGGATAAATTAGCAGTTAAAGAGGTGCTGGTTGGTTTTAATTATTCCTTTGGGCACAAAGGCCAGGGTACTCCGGAACTGCTTATAACTTTGGGGAAACAACTGGGATTTGGGGTAAATGTGATCGCTCCGGTGGAAGTTAAGGGCCACTTGGTTTCCAGCAGTTTAATCCGGCAGTTGTTAACCAGCGGTGACATACCTAATGCAGCTGCCATGCTGGGGAATGAACCAATGCTGCAGGCACAGATAATTCGAGGTGAAAACCGTGGTGCCAGTTTAGGTTTCCCTACAGCTAACCTTAAAGTAAACGAAGATTTGATAATTCCTGGTCCCGGAGTATATGCAGGAAAGATTATAATTAACAAAAAAACTTTTAAATGTGTTGTAAATATAGGCACCAAACCAACTTTCCATGATGAATATCCAATTACCGTTGAAGTTCATATAATAGATTTCAGCGGCGATATTTACGGGGAAGAAGTTGAATTGTTTTTTGCCAGCAAACTCAGAGACGAAAAAAAATTTGCCGGAATCGAACAACTGGTGGAACAAATCGGTAAGGACCGGGAACAGGCGATAAAAATAACTTCTTAATAACAGTGAATTGGTGTAAGTTTACTTTTTTATCAGCCTGTGCTACAATTTACCTTGTCTGTTTGAATGAATAAAAATTATTTATTATAAAGAGAGCGGCAGAGCCTATGGCCTGTTAAATAATACTTCAGACCCAAAGCCCTTAAAGGGCTAAGGAACCATTAGCTAGGTTTTGTGATATCACCGACTAAAAGCTTGGTTAGTGGCGATTTTAAAAATGAGGAGGTGAAACCATTGGCTTTGACACCTGAAAAAAAGCAGGAGATCATTAAGTCTTATCAAATTCATGAAAATGATACCGGATCTCCCGAAGTGCAAATTGCTATTTTAACTGATCGTATCAATTATTTGAATGAGCATTTGAAAGCAAACAAGAAAGATCATCATTCAAGAAGAGGTTTGTTGAAAATGGTTGGACAGCGACGTTCACTGCTGGACTACCTGAAGAAAAATGATTTTGAACGTTATCGTACCATTGTCACACGACTTGGTCTGCGCAGATAAGGAGCGGGAATGCCGCTCTTTAAATTTATTTATTTCTGCACATAATAGTATGAAAGGAGGAATATTTTAAGTGCGAGAATATACAATCGATATCGGCGGAAGAAAGTTGACCATTGAAATCGGCAAAGCTGCCAAGCAGGCAAACGGCGCTGCCGTAATGCGTTATGGTGATACAGTAGTATTGGTAACTGCCACTGCTTCCAAAGATCCCCGGGAAGGGATAGACTTTTTCCCTTTGACAGTTGATTTTGAAGAAAGACAATATGCAGTCGGTAAAATACCGGGGGGCTTTATTAAAAGGGAAGGAAGACCAACCGAACTGGCAACTTTGACGGCCAGAATTATAGATCGCCCGATCCGCCCGTTATTTCCCAAAGGCTTTAAAAATGATATACACATCGTTGCTACCGTTATGTCAGTGGAAAAAGACAACGCTCCGGATGTAACAGCTGTCATTGGTGCATCCGTGGCACTGGGTGTTTCCAATATTCCTTTTAACGGACCAATTGCCGGAGTAGTGGTTGGCATGATCGATGATCAGTTTATTATTAATCCAACTGTGGAACAGATGGCAAAAAGTCAAATGCATTTAACGGTAGCCGGCAGCAAAGATGCCATTATGATGGTTGAGGGCGGTGCCAATGAAATACCTGAAAAAACCATGTCAGATGCGATATTCTTTGCTCATGACGAGATTAAAAGAATAGTTGAATTTCAGGAAAAAATTTATGCTGAAGCAGCGCCGGTTAAAATGGAAGTTAAAGCCGAAGAACCTAATGAAGAATTAGAGAATCTGGTGCAGGAGTTTGCCTGGAGCAAGCTTGAAAATGCAGTAAAAAATCCTGATAAGCTGGAGAGAGAAAATCATATTGATGATGTTAAGGAGCTTACCTTCCAGCAGTTTGCTGAAAGCTACCCCGATGACAAAAAGACTATCGGGAAAAAGCTGGAAAAAATGCTGAAAGAAATAGTCCGTAAAATGATGCTGGAAGAAGGCGACAGAGTTGACGGACGTAAGTTAAATGAAATCAGAAAGGTGACCTGCGAGGTCGGATATTTACCCCGCCCGCATGGATCCGGACTCTTTACCCGGGGGCAGACTCAGGTGCTGTCTGTTACCACTCTGGGTGCGATGAGCGAAGAACAGCGCCTTGACGGACTTGGTATTGAAGAATCCAAAAGATACATTCACCATTATAATTTTCCGCCTTACAGCACTGGTGAAACGAAGCCTATGCGCGGCCCGGGCCGCAGAGAAATAGGCCACGGTGCTCTGGCAGAAAGGGCTTTGGTACCGGTAATTCCCAGTGCCGAAGAGTTCCCTTATACGATCAGAGTAGTGTCCGATGTACTGGAATCAAATGGTTCGTCCTCTATGGGCAGTGTCTGCGGCAGTACCCTTTCGCTGATGCACGCCGGCGTACCTATCAAAGCACCGGTTTCCGGCATAGCTATGGGTCTGGTGAAAGATGAAGACAGATTTGCTATTTTAAGCGATATTCAGGGGATCGAAGATGCTTTAGGGGATATGGACTTTAAAGTGGCCGGAACAGAAAACGGTGTAACTGCATTGCAGATGGACATTAAAATATCCGGGGTAAGCCGGGAAATAGTTGATAAAGCTTTAAGCCAGGCCAATGAAGGGCGTAAATTTATCCTGGGCAAGATGCTGGAAGCTATCGACAAGCCAAATACTACCCTTTCACCGTATGCTCCCCGCCTGATCAGAATGCAGATCAATCCTGACAAAATCAGAGAAGTAATAGGCCCGGGGGGCAAGACAATTCACAAGATAGTTGATGAAACCGGTTGTAAAATAGATATTGAAGATGACGGCAGCCTTTTTATCATTGCTACTGACCAGGGAGCGGCGGATCGGGCCCGGCTTCTGATTGAATCGATAATTGCAGAAGTTGAAGTGGGCAAAATATATTTGGGAACTGTAAAACGGATCATGGATTTTGGCGCCTTTGTGGAAATTGTTCCTGGTGTTCTTGGGAATCAGGGTAAAGAGGGCCTGGTACACATTTCGCAATTAGCGGAAGAACGAGTTAATAAAGTAAATGATGTAGTAAACATCGGTGATGAAATCTTGGTCAAAGTAACTGAAATAGATAAACAAGGCCGGGTAAATCTTTCCCGCAAAGCAGTTTTAAAAGATAAACCTAAAAACGATTAATTAAATTAAACTGATAAAACGCTGAATATTTTTAAGGTAAACCGAGATTTCTCGGTTTATTTTCATTTTATCTTTTTCTTTTTGACCGGCCAAAAAAACTGAATAGTAATACTCCCCGCAGAATACAAATAAATAAGCATAAACAGCAGGGGGGATATTATGAGAATATATTTTTTCGAAAAAAACAGCTTGAGCTGGGGAATGGCCGGTTTAATAATTCTTGGGCTGCTGGCTTTTGCTTTTTTAAAAATCGTCAGTCCGCAAATGGCTGCCGTACCTGCCCAGGCTGTTTATCAGGGCAACAGCGGGCAGAAGGCAGTGGCTATTTGCATTAATGTAGACTGGGGAGAAGAATACCTGCCGGATATGCTTAAAGTTTTGAAAGAGCATGAGGCTAAAGTTACGTTTTTTGTCACCGGGCAGTGGGCGGGAAAAAATCCTGAATTAATAAAACAAATGCAGCAGGAAGGACACAGCATACAAAACCACGGTTATAAACATCTGCATTTCAATAATTTGTCCGGTGAACAGGCCCGGGAGCAAATTATTAAAACCGGGCAGATTATTAAGAAATTGACCAGGCAGGAAAGCGTTTATTTTGCTCCTCCATACGGTGAATTCAATAATAATCTGGTTGCTGTTGCCGAAAACCTGAATTATAAATTGATTATGTGGAGCATTGATACTATCGATTGGGAGCTTCCTGCGGCTGATACTATAGTAAAAAGGGTTACAAACCAATTGCACAATGACGCTATCATACTTATGCATCCTACTCAGCCGACTTTAGAAGCCCTGCCGGAATTAATAGCCCAAATAAAATCATCCGGCTACCAGATATTGACTCTGGATAAAATAATCCTCATCCAGAATGAAAAGAACGATAAACATGAAAAAACCAACCTCTAAATACCTGCAGGTTGTTTTATTTGTACTATTCTGCGGTTGGTTCTTAACCCCCAACGCTGCAGCAGCACCACAGGTCAATTCCCGGTATTATTGTCTGATGGAAGGTAAAACCGGTCAGGTATTAATGGGGAAGAATCAGGATGAAAAACGTCCGGTTGCCAGTACTACTAAAATAATGACTGCGCTGGTAGCCCTTGAATATGCCGGCTTGGACGAAATTGCTACAGTCAGCCGCAATGCCCAGCTTACCCCCGAATATGCCTTCGATTTGCGTGAGGGGCAGACTTTGACGATAGAAGAACTCATCAAAGTTGCCTTAATGCGTTCAGCCAATGATGCAGCCGTGGTATTGGCAGAACATATTACCGGCGATGAAAGATTCTTTGCTCATTTGATGAGTAAAAAAGCCTGGGTTTTAGGGGCGGTTAACACTCATTTCGAAAATTCCTCCGGACTTCCGTCAGCCAATAGTTACAGTACAGCATATGATATGGCATTGATCAGCCGTTTTGCGATAAGTCATGATTATATTGCCCAGACGGTAAGCACGATCCAAAGCAGTTTCAAACATCCTTCCTATAATCAGCCTTTAACCATAACCAATAGCAATCGTTTGCTCAGTAGCTTGCAGGGAGCGGATGGGATCAAAACAGGTACCACCAATGCGGCAGGGCGCTGCCTGGCGGCCTCAGCAACCAGAGATCAGCGGCAGCTGATCGCAGTATGCCTCAAATCCGGCAATCGCTTCGGGGATGGTGCCAGGCTTTTGGAGTATGGATTCTCTGGTTATATGCCAGTAAAAGTGATTGACAGGCAGGTTCTTTTCAAAACTGTTAAAATTTTTGGCGGCGAGAACTTAAATATTGATTTGTATCCAGCCCGGACACTATATTTATGGTATGATGGAGAGCAGCCTGATATTGAAAAAAAAGTTATTTTAGATTATGCAATTAAGCTGCCGGTACAAAAAGATGAAAGTTTAGGCATGGTTTCAGTTTATGCAAATGGCAGGTATATAGACAGCATTGCTTTAGTCAGCGGGCAGACAGTAAAAAGAGGATTTTGGCCACAGTGGCTTAACAGGTTAATTAAAGGGAAAACTGACTTACTGGCAGAATAACATAATGAATAATAGTTGGAGGTATTACAGTTGACAGATTATTGGAATCTTAATAATAAAACTAAACTGGTAGTTGAAGAGATACCTTATGTTAAATCAGTGGCGATAGGGATTTATATTAAAGTTGGATCGCGGCACGAACCGTTAAATTTGACCGGTGCCAGTCATTTTATTGAACATATGTTATTTAAGGGTACTGATAAACGTTCGGCCCGGGAAATTGCGGCAAGCTTTGAACGTATCGGCGGACAGCTCAATGCCTATACCGGCAAGGAATATACCTGCCTGTATGCACGTATTTTAGACGAAAATTTGGAAATGGCTCTGGAGATCCTGCTGGACATGCTGTTTAATTCCCAGTTTACAAATAAAGAGTTTACCACTGAAAAAGGAGTTGTTCTGGAAGAAATAAATATGAGCGAAGATACTCCGGACGATTTAGTGCATGAAATCTTTGCCCGTCAATTGTGGAGCGGACATACAATGGGGCTCCCTATCCTGGGTACGGCAGAAACTGTAGCTAATTTTGACCGGCAAGCAATAATAGATTTTTACCATAAACATTATGTTCCGGCTAATATGGTAGTTTCAGTAGCGGGTAACATCAATCGGGAAAAAATCCATGACATCATAGAAACTGAGATGAATAAACATATCGTTGATTTTGAGGATTTGCCCGCAGCTGAGACTGGATATGCGGAAAACTTCGTGCAGCTGCAAGCCAAGGATACTGAACAGATGCAAATCTGCGTAGGTGTCCCTGGCATTTCTTACAATAATGATTTGAGATTTACGCAAAATGTAATGAACAGTATTTTAGGCGGGGGGATGAGTTCCAGGCTTTTTCAACATTTACGGGAAGAGATGGGACTGGCCTATTCGGTATACAGTTATGCCAGCAATTATTCTGACACAGGAAGTTTTGCTGTTTATATCGGCACCAGTCCAGGCAGGATTACTGAAACCTTTCAGGGCTTAAAGCAGCAGTTGGATGATATTTGCGAAAACGGGGTAAGCGAAGAGGAAGTATTGAGAACCAGGCAACTGATCAAGTCCAGCATGTATCTGGGGATGGAAAGTGTTGTAAACCAGATGGCCAGGATAGGAAAATCAATTGTTATGTTTGACCAGGTCATCCCTTTGGAAGAGGTGCTGGATAAAATATTAAGTGTTGACCAGAAGATGATAAAAAATCTGGCCAGCCAGTTATGGCAGCAGCAAAAAGTTTCTTTGGCTTGCGTAGGCCCGGCGGGGGTCTTGCCGCAGGCCGAAGCGGAGTTCAAAAAATGGTGGTGCTGAAATGAAAGTGGCGATAAAAAGAGTTCATTCCCATGACTTGCCCTTGCCCGGGTACATGACAGAAGGTGCCTCGGGTGTTGACTTGTATGCAGCTGTTGATAGTGAGCTTACTATTGCTGCCGGTAAACATGCTCTGATCCCTACCGGCATCGCAATAGCCATTCCCGCCGGATATGAAGCACAGATCAGGCCTCGCAGCGGCTTGGCCCTTAAATATGGCATAACTTTGTTAAATGCCCCCGGAACTATAGATGCAGATTATCGGGGAGAAATTAAGGTAATTGTTATAAATCTTGGCAGTGAAGAGTATATTTTGAAAAGAGGAGAAAGAATTGCCCAGATGGTTTTTACAAAAGTTGCCAAGGCTGAATTAATTGAGACGGCAGATTTGGATGAAACTGAGCGGGGACAAGGCGGCTTCGGTCATACGGGCAAATAAGGGGGAGCAAAATGCGTCTTAATGAACTGATCGGCAAAGAAATGGTTAATATTTTTGACGGTATGCGAATGGGGATAGTAGGGGATTCCGATATGCTGGTAGACACGGAAACTGGTCAAATTGTATCTATCATTCTTCCTAACCGGGGCAATGCTTTAAACTTTTGGGCTGACCGGCAAAAGCTGGTTATCCCCTGGGATGCCGTTAAAAAGGTTGGCAGAGAGGTTATTGTAGTTGATCTGGACCAAACCCACATGCGGCTCAAAAACCATTCTATTTAAATTATTTATTAAACTGCGTTAACAGCGCAGTTTTTTTTTGTTACGGGGTATTCTATATAGAAAAAGGAAGTGCAGCAATGCCCCATGATTATAACGAACGGAATAAAGGTTCTTTCCCTCCCTGGAGCCGGATCCCTTCACTTAAGGAAATGACCAGCGAAACGGGGATTGACCACGACCAATTTATCAGTTTGATCGCCAGTGGGCTGACAGCAGAAGAAATAGCCCGGCAAATGGAAATAAGCCAGGAAACATCCAGGGCTCTTTATGAACATTTTATGCATTATGGTATCAGCTCAGTAATAGGTGGGGATTAGATAAACAGCCTTGAAAATTTAGTTATAATAAGCTAATATAATCTAAATTTAAAAGGAGGGCCAACAAAATGAATAACAGACTTGGCAAAGAAGGTCTCACCTTTGATGATGTTCTTCTGGTCCCGGGACGATCAGAAGTTTTACCTGGTGATGTAGACATTTCTACCCGCTTAACCCGTAATATCAGGCTGGAAGTGCCGATTATGAGTGCCGGCATGGATACTGTTACAGAGACCAGTATGGCTATTGCCATTGCAAGGGAAGGCGGAGTAGGAGTTATTCATAAAAATATGACTATTGATGAGCAGGCTAAAATGGTTGACCGGGTAAAAAGGTCCGAGCATGGCATTATTACCGATCCGTTTTTTTTATCTCCGGATAATAAAATTCAGGATGCCCTTGATATCATGGAGCATTACAGGATATCAGGGGTACCAATAACCGTAGGCAGGAAACTGGTCGGGATCATAACCAACCGGGATATTCGCTTTGAAACTGATTTTGAACAGCCGATCAAAAACGTTATGACCAGTGACAAACTGGTAACTGCTCCGGTTAATACAACTATGGATCAGGCCATGCAGATCCTGCGTAAATATAAAATTGAAAAACTGCCTTTAGTGGATGATAATTATAACCTGATGGGCCTCATTACCATTAAAGATATTGAAAAAAATATTAAGTATCCTCATGCAGCCAAGGATTTGCGCGGCAGGCTTTTGGTCGGGGCAACAGTCGGCACTGCCAGGGATACTATGCAAAGAGTGGAAGCTTTGTTTAAAGCGGGAACTGATGTAGTGATAGTTGATACTGCCCATGGTCATTCAGCGGGAGTATTGGATATGGTAAGCAAAATAAAAGGCGCTTATCCCCGGTTGGATCTGATTGCCGGCAATGTTGCCACCGGGCAGGCTACCAAAGATTTGATCAAAGCTGGTGCTGATGCAGTCAAAGTAGGTATCGGGCCTGGTTCGATCTGTACTACCCGGGTGATTGCCGGGATAGGAGTGCCGCAAATAACTGCGGTTATGGATTGTGCTGAAGTTGCTGCTGAGTATGATGTTCCTGTAATTGCTGACGGTGGTATAAAATATTCCGGGGATATTTCCAAAGCCATAGCGGCTGGCGCTGATGTAGTCATGCTGGGCAATTTACTGGCCGGAACCGAAGAAAGTCCGGGAGAAACAGTGATTTTACAAGGACGCAGTTATAAAATCTATCGCGGCATGGGTTCATTGGGGGCTATGTCAGAAGGCAGCAGTGACCGTTACTTCCAGGAAGACGCTCGAAAATTAGTTCCCGAAGGAATTGAAGGACGGGTGCCCTATAAAGGCAATGTTTCTGATACAATTTTTCAATTGGTCGGCGGGTTGCGTGCCGGAATGGGATACTGCGGAGTAAAAAATATTACTGAAATGAAAACCCAAAGTAAATTTATTAAAATAACTAATGCCGGATTAATTGAGAGCCACCCCCATGATATTTCCATAACCAAAGAAGCTCCTAATTACAGGGTTTTATAAATGTGGGGCGAAGCGCTGGTTCGTATCGCTGTGGCAACTTTGGTTGGTTTGGTTTTCGGGTATTTAAGCTGGGCCAGGAATATCAGGGTATTTATTATTATTACTGTGGGGGCAACCCTGGTTACCATTACTTCAGTTGAATTTTTTAAACTGTCAGGTTTGCCCTGGGTTGCTGATCCGGGGCGTATTGCTGCCCAGATCATTGTCGCTCTCGGGTTTTTAGGGACCGGCCTGATTTGGATTTCTGAAGACAGTAAAGTTAAAGGCTTGCCGGTCGCAGGCAGTCTGCTGGTAACTGCTATAATCGGAATGTTGATCGGGCTGGGTGATGTAAGGACTTTACTGGTGGTTATTTTTTTGTTGTTGCTGTTTTATTTTCTATCCTATTTTGAATTTAATGTCAGAAGAAAGCACAGGCGGGAACAATAAAATACGGGGAGTAAAACTCCCCGCTTACTGATACAGGTTTTAAAGATTTGAATGGGTAAGACTGCGTTCGGCTCGTTCAATTGCCTTGGTAACTATATTACCGCAATCTCTTGAACTGACTGCCCCCCAGCCCTGGGATGCAACAATTTGATCAACACCCAACTCTTTTGCAATTTCGTATTTAAGTTGTTCGGACATTTTGCTGTTTCGCCTGGCCATATCAAAAAACCTCCTCGTAACCTGCATCAACTATTATTGTGCTCAGACAAACATAAAATTATGGCTGGATTATTATCGGTGTAATAACAGTCATTGACCTTTATACCTGTTGTTAGATAGACTATTAATTATTAGGAGGTTGATTTTTATGCGCTATGAAGGTAATGTTTTCCGCCCTCCCAGTGAAGCGAGGAGCTATATTTTGCAGTGTACCGTAGGCTGCACCCATAATCGCTGTACATTTTGTGCCATGTACAAGGATAAAAAATACCATGTCAGGCCTATGGCCGAGATAAAAGAAGATATAAAAATGGCCAAGCGATATTACCATGATGTGGAAAAAGTATTTTTAGCTGATGGTGATGCTTTAGCTATGGAAACTACAGATTTAATTGAAATTTTAGATGAGCTTTACAAAACCTTCCCCAGTTTAAATCATGTAGGTATCTATGCCAGCCCAGACAGTATTATTGAAAAGCAAATTGCTGAGCTGACGGCGCTGAAAGCAGCAGGGTTAACGATTGCCTATTTAGGGGTTGAAACCGGTGACCCCGACCTTTTAATAGATATCCGCAAAGGGGTAACTTATGAGGAAATGGTGGAAGCAGGAAAGAGGATACGCCGGGCGGGAATCCTGCTGTCAGTCACTGTATTACTGGGCCTGGCAGGGCGGACTCCGCAGGCAGCACAGCATGCGGTAAATACGGCTAAGATATGTAATGAAATTAACCCGGATTATATAGGGGCATTAACCCTGATGCTGGTACCACGGACCGAACTCTACAGGCGGATGGAGAGAGGAGAGTTCGAATTACCCGGGCCCTTTGAGATTTTAGATGAAATGCGCATTTTGATCGGGCATTTGGAAGTTAAAGGAACCGAATTCAGAAGTAATCATGCCTCCAATTATTTGCCCATCAAAGGACGTTTGCCGGAGGATAAAGAAAAAATGCTGGCTTTAATCAATGAAATCATCAGAAAAAATGACCGCAGTTATCTGCGTCCGGATTATCTGCGCGCTTTATAAAAACGGCAGGTACTTCAGACCGTTAAAAAAAGCGAATCTCATTGTTACTTCACAAGCCCCGCTCAATCAGCGTTATAATCAGGGACATTCCTCATTAATGAGGTGTGTCCCTGTTCCTTAGTTACGCCTCAATCGTGGGGCTTGCTCGTGCCTCGAACTGCACTTTTTTTCTTCGGTCTGCCAACTTATTTGACAAACTGGTTAGAGTCTTATTAAAGGCTCGATTTTTATTTTTAGATAATGAAATTTTGGCAATAATTTAAACAGAAGCTTTAGGTATATGAAAAGGGGAATTGAAGCATGCGCAGATTCAATATAATATTGATCTGCTGTCTTATTATAATGATTTTGGGCAGCGGTTTTGTAATTGATCTGCCTCCGGTTGAAGTGCCCAAACCGTCAACTGTTTATGATATAAATGGAAACGTCATCCGGGGACTAAGTGAGAATAATGCTATTTATATTGAACGGGAAGAAATTCCCGACAACTTTATCAATGCCATAATTGCAGTGGAGGATAAAAATTTTTATTACCATCATGGGGTGGATCCGGCCGGGATAATAAGAGCGGCAATAATTAACCTGAAAGCCGGTAAAATTATGGCTGGGGGCAGTACTATAACCCAGCAGACGGCTAAAAATCTGTTCCTCACCAATGAAAGGACCTGGCTGCGCAAATTTAAGGAATTGCTTTATGCGATCCAACTGGAAAGAGAGTACAGCAAAGATGAAATAATAACTTTTTATTGCAACAGCATCTATTTTGGTCATGGGGCTTATGGCCTTGAAGCAGCAGCGCGGACTTTTTTCACCTGCCCGGCAGGTGAATTGACATTGGCCCAGTCTGCCTTGTTAGCCGGCATTACCAATTGGCCGGCTGAATATGATCCTTATATTAACCCGGAAAAGGCGAAAGAAAGGCAAAAGATAGTACTCAGCCGGATGGTCGAAGAGAACATGATAGATGAGTCAGAACGTGACAGTGCACTGAAGGAGGAATTGTCTTATGAGAGCGCACAGTTTATCGGCGGTGATGCACCTTATTTTGTAGCTTTGGTTACTGATTATTTAAAAAAAAATTATGATGAACGCAGTATTTATCAGGAAGGTCTTAAGATATACACGACCCTGGATTTGCAGATGCAGAAGGCAGCCAATCAGGCTTATCTTAAGGGAGTAAATGATTTCCCGGCTGATTTACAGGCGGCGTTGGTAGCTGTGGATTCAGCCAATGGTTATATTAAAGCTATGATAGGCGGAAGGGATTTTAACACGGCTCCTTACAACCGTGTGTTTGCCGAGCGTCAGCCGGGCTCAACTTTTAAACCTTTTATGTACTCGCTGGGGATTGAGTCCGGGTTAACTCAGGCTGATTTGTTTTGGTGTAAAGAATATAAGTATAAGCTTGAAAACGGTGATACTTACCGGCCCACTGATTACGGGGATAAGCCTTTTCATTACCAGCGTTTTACGGTCAGGGAAGCTTTGGCTAAATCTGATAATGTGATAGCGGTAAAAATTAATGAAATGCTGGGACCGCAAGCTGTAGCTGCATATGCCGGATTGTTCGGCTTTAAGGAAGTAAAACCGGTTTTATCTTTGCCGTTAGGTTCCAATGAAGTGAAACCTTTGGATATGGCCGCTGCTTATGCAGTTTTTGCCAGTGGGGGGATATACAGCCAGCCAGTATATATCTTGAGCATTAAAGATCGTCATGGCAGGGTTCTTGAGCAAAATCAGGTCAGGCAGCAAAGAGTTATCAGCGAAGACACCTCCTATATTATTACTGATATGCTCAAAGCTGTTTTACAGCCAGGGGGCACCGGCTCCTGGCTCAGCAGTATATTTGACCGGCCTGCTGCAGGTAAAACCGGTACGACTGACAATTCTAACGATGCCTGGTTCGTCGGCTTTACTCCCGATCTTTGCTGTGCCGTCTGGGTAGGCTATGATGCCGACAAAACAGCCGATTTGACCGGCAGTTCTGCCGCGGGACCTATCTGGGCTGAATTTATGCGTCAGGCCACTGCCGGCCTGCCGGAGAAGGATTTTGTCAAACCGCTTAATGTTGAAATAATAAACGTCTGCCTGGACAGCGGCATGATAGCCGCAGAAGGCTGCACGAGAACCAGCCCGATGGCTTTCGTGAAAGGTTCAGAACCGGACGACATTTGTTATTTGCACAGCAATGAACGGCAATTGATGTTAAACGATGAAACGAATCTGCCTGATGAAGTTGAATAATTAATTCCCGCCTGCCAGATAAAAGCGCTATAATAATCATTGTATTAATTGGCGATCTTATTAAGGGGCAGGGCATGAATAAAAAAGAACTTATACAGGGAATGCGTGATTCAATACCGATTGTATTAGGATATTTCCCGCTTGGATTTGCTTTCGGGGTCCTGGCAGTTCAGGTTGGTTTAAGCATTTTTCAGTCCGTACTGATGTCGGTACTTTGTTTTACCGGAGCCGGGCAATATATAAGCATTGGAGTGATGCAGGCGGGAGGCGCGGTGATAACCGCTATTTTAGCAAATATATTAGTCAATCTGCGTTATTTTCTGTTTGCAACCTCAATGGTACCTCATTATAAGGATTTACCAACGGTTCCGGCGTCCATTTTATCATATGGATTAACTGATGAAACTTATGCGGTTGCCATCAGCCGGTACCAGACCCGTCCCGCTACTATTGCCTATATGGCAGGCTTAAATCTCACTTCGCATATTGCCTGGATCACCAGTACTTTTATCGGGGCAGCTTTAGGTATGTTGATTACCAATACGGATCAATATGGTTTTGGTTTTGCTTTGCCAGCCATGTACACTTGTCTGTTGGTACTTATGATCAATAAAAGAAGTGATGTTATAGCAGCACTTAGTGCAGCTTTGGCCTGCCTGGTTATAGGCTGGTTAATACCGGCATCGATGGCTAATATGTCAAATATTATTATTGCTACCATTTTAGGAGCAACGATAGGAGTAATAATCCATGAGCGCGACTAGTATATTTATTATGATTTTCGGCGTATCTCTGGCCAGCCTTTTACCAAGGATCCTGCCAGTCGCTTTATTATCCCGCATCTCTTTTCCGCCGGTTTTTATTCGCTGGCTTTCCTATGTGGCACCGGCAGTACTGGGGGCACTTACTGCCCTAAGTGTGCTCGCCCCTCAGGGCACCATCCATATCAGCATAAATAATATATATATCTGGGCTTTTATACCGACCTTGTTTTCGGCCATAAAAACCCGCAGCCTGTTTATAACGCTGATAGTTGGCATCGTATCAATGGCATTATTATATAATCTGTTTTAATCTTAAAGCAGGAAAATCAAATACAAAAGGCTAATTATTCTACTCAATATCATTAATGGCATCTGGTTTTTTAAAGACATAAAATAAAGTATGAGCATTTTGTTTGTATTAAAGCAAATATTGCGGCAGGTTCAAATTGGCTAAAGGTGTCAACAATATTCAAACTTAAGGAGGGTTATCCTTGAATTTAAACAAACACCGGGTAAAATTAAAAGATCTATGTAAAAAAACCAATCCGGCGGTTTTCAAATTCAATACTACGGCTGAAATTGAACCATTAAAAGGCATAATAGGACAGGAGCGGGCAGTACGTTCATTGCAGTTCGCGCTTGACATAGATATCCAGGGGTATAATGTTTATCTGGCCGGAGCATTTGGTACCGGCAAAACTACTTTAGCCTCAGAAATGGTGACGGAAAAGGCCAGGAGAGAAGCTATTCCTCCTGACTGGTGCTATGTATATAATTTTAAAAATCCTGATGCGCCTAAAGCTATTTCTCTGCCCGCCGGCAAAGGGGCAAATTTTAAAAAAGCGGTAGCTGCCAGTATTGAAAGTATAGTTAATCAAATCACCAAAGCTTTGGAAAGTCAGGAATATGAGCAGCAAAAAAATCAGATCTTAAATCAGTTTATGGAAGAGACTAATAACCGCTATCTGCAGATGGAAGAAGAAGCGCGTTCGTATGGATTCACTATTTCCCGCAATCAAACTGGTATAACCAGTGTTCCTGCAAAAAATGGGGAACCAATCAGCCAGGAAGAATATCTAAATATGTCCGATGAAGAAAGACAGCAGCTAATGGCTAACAGCACGGTAGTACAGGAAAAGCTGGCGGAAGCTCTCAGAAATTATCGGGAAGGGGAAAAAAACGTCAAAGAAAAGATCGCCAATCTGGAAAAACAAACCGCCCGTGTGGTAACCAAACCCTATTTTGATGATTTGGCAGCCCAGTTTAATGGTATTGGCGAGGTGGGGGAATACCTGGCCGAGATGCAGCAGGATCTGCTGGAAAATGTAGAGGCGTTTTTGGCCAAACCGGAAGAAAAAGGAATGAATTCCCTTTTCCGTCTCGACAGAAGGGACCCTTTGAAAAAATATCAGATCAATCTTTTCATTGATAATTCTCATCTGGAGCATGCCCCGGTCATATATGAACCTAACCCTAATTTTGCTAATTTATTCGGCCAGATATTATATGAAAATGAATTTGGCATATTGGCAACTGATTATTCGAAAGTCAAGGCCGGAACTCTGCATAGGGCTAATGGTGGTTATCTGATTTTACATGTCTGGGATCTGATCAAGAACTTTTATGTCTGGGATGGTTTAAAACGGGTATTGAAAAATGAAGAAATTACCATTGAAAGTGTAGGGCGGATGATGGGGATCACTAATACTGAGAGTCTGCAGCCCCAGCCAATTCCGGCCAAAATCAAAGTGATCCTGATCGGGGAAGCAATATATTATTATATGATTTATGCTCAGGACGAGGAATTCCAGAAGTTGTTTAAAATAAGGGCGGATTTTGATGTTGAAATGCCCCGCAGCCGCAAACATGTTTATGAATTTGCCCAATTTATAGGTTCAGTTTGTAACGATAAAAGTTTAAGGCATTTTGATGCTGAAGCAGTAGCAGCAGTAGTCGATTACAGCAGCAGAATGGCTGATGATCAGAATAAATTGTCAACCTCCTTTAATAAACTGGTCGAAATAATATATGAAGCAGATGCCTGGGCCAAAGCTGCCAACAGTTCGATTATTCGTGTTAAACATGTAAAAAAAGCTATTAATGAAAAAAGGTACCGCTCTTCCATGAGTGAAGACCGGGTGCATGAGTATATTGTCAACAACCGCCTGCTCATCGACGTAGATTCTTATAAGGCCGGGCAAATAAATGGTCTGGCAGTTTTCGAAATGGGCGATTATCATTTTGGCCGCCCGGTCAGGATCACTGCCAAAACTTATGTAGGTGAAAAAGGTCTGGTAAATATTGAACGGGAAATCAGACTCAGCGGAACTATTCACAGTAAGGGCATACTTACTTTAAGTGGTTACATGGGAGACCAATACGCTCAGAATAAACCCTTGAGCATTTCCGCCAGCCTTACTTTTGAGCAGAGTTATTCCGGTATCGACGGTGACAGCGCTTCCAGTACCGAGTTATATGCGCTGTTATCCAGTTTGGCCGAAGTCCCAATTTATCAGGGAATAGCCGTGACCGGCTCGGTTAATCAAAATGGAGAGATTCAGCCGGTTGGGGGCGTTAATCAAAAAATCGAAGGCTTTTTTAAAACTTGCCAGGCTTTAGGTTTAAATGGCAGGCAGGGGGTAATTATTCCTATACAGAATGTGTCTCAATTAATGCTGGATGATGAAGTAATTGAAGCCATAGGGCAAAAACAATTTAATCTATGGGCTATCAGCCATATTGACCAGGGCCTGGAGATTCTGACCGGGAAGGAAGCGGGCAGCAGGGATGATTACGGAAGGTTTCCGGCTGACAGCATTCATTACCTGGTAGATCAGAAGCTGCGCCAATGGAATGAACGCAGACAGAACGGAAACAACGGAACGAGGCGCCAATTTTCCGGTGAAAAAGCTCACCGGCAAAAAAGGAGGAGTAAAGTTTAGTGAAGAAAAAAGGGTTGTTGCTGCCATTGATTTTACTTATAGCGCTTGGCATCGGGGGATGCAATTTTGACATCAAAGACTACTGGGACAAAAACGGAGATTCTAAAAATCAATTAATCAAAGTGGAGATAGTTTTTACTGATGATGAAAGGCTGACTGGTTATGTGAAAAACTTAGGCATCGAAAAAGACGGTACCGTTTATGCAGGCGGTTCTTCGCTGAACTATTTATACGATAAAAACGGTAATATTACCGGCTCATTTAATTATCAGCGGGTGCTTTATATGACAATAATCAATGAAGCTAAAACGGACTGATAGTACTTCAAGGGAGGGTATTTTGTATGGGGAACATTGTTGCCAAATGTCTGCTTTGTGCAAAAGTTTATAACGTTGATGAAGAGCATAAGGATTATAAAAAGCTGGTGGAAAAAAACGAGGAAATACCAGGTTTTATTTGTGATTATTGCAGTAATAAAGTGCGTCATGAATCAGATGAAGCCAATAAGCCAAAAAAGCCTATGTGATTGGATCCCTGAAGCTTATGAAAAAAATTACCATTAATAAAGAGCAAGGCACGGTTTTAGCCGCATGGTTGAGCCTGCCTCCTGATCCGCAGTATTTAATGATTGTTTGTCACGGTTTTTTTGGTGCCAAAGAAAACCGCGGCAAAATATTTACATTTGCTGATAAATTAAATGAAAAAGGATTGGGAGTGCTGGCTTTTGATTTTACCGGATGCGGGGAAAGCAGCGGAGAATTCTCTGAAATTACCTTAAGCAGGCAAGCTGATGATTTAAATACAGTGATAAGTTTTGCCATGCAGGAATATAAATTGCCATTGCTGCTGCTGGGGCGCAGCTTTGGCGGCAGCACTATTATTGCTTTGCCGCAGCATCCTGCGGCAGTCAAAGGTTATATATTCTGGTCGGTGCCTATAGACCTTAAAAAAACCTTCAGTAAAGTATTGGACAGTCAGTATTATGAATTGGAATCCGGGGCAGCAATTACTGTTAAGGAAAATGACCAGCAATATATACTGCAGCCTGATTTTGCAGCTGATATTAAAAATATTGATCTGAAACAAGCTCTTACCAAATTGGAAAGTAAACCGGTACTGATTTGCCACGGAAAGGCTGACGAAGTGGTGGAATTCGGCAATGCGGTCAAAATGCACGAAAAATTGCCCCAATCAACCCTGGCGCTGGTTGATGATGCTGATCACACTTTTACAGATTTTACTGAATTAAGAGAAAAAATAACTTTAAAATGGCTGGACGATACTTTTTTTAAATGAGGTGAGCGGTTGGATATACTGCGATATTTCTGTCGTTATGACTGCGAGTATTATCCATGTCATGATTTATTGGAAATCAATTGCTTGTTTTGTTACTGCCCGCTTTATGAATTAACTGACTGCGGCGGTGATTACGTAATCTTAAAGAATGGCCTCAAAGACTGCAGCAAGTGCCTGCTGCCTCATAAAATAGAGAACTTCGAACATATCCTGCTTCGCTATTTAAATGATGTCTGCCCTAAGAAAGCATCCCGCCAATAAAGCATATTCTGCTTTTTGTTTTTTCATCTTTTAACCACTTCTTTTTTTTCAGACTTTCCAGACGCATAATAAGAATTGCCGCATTGAATAAGCCTGTTCAGGAAATAACTAAAAGTAGCAAGTCTTGTTAGATGAGGAGAGTCTGATGAACCTTATAATTATTCGCACATTGCTTTTATTTACGGCTACGGTTGTTTTTCTCCGCCTGATGGGGAAACGTGAAATTGGTCAGCTGCAGCCTTATGAGCTGGTGATTATTATTATGATTTCTGAATTAGCCGCTATTCCGATGCAAAACACCAGCATTCCAATTATTAATGGCCTTATTCCAATATTCATCCTTTTTGCCGCGCATGTAACATTGTCATTTTTAGCTTTAAAAAGCGAAATCGCCCGGGATGTTATATGCGGCAAACCCAGTATAATAATAGATAATTCCAGGATCATGGAAGATGAAATGCGCAAACTGCGTTATAACATCAACGATTTGCTGGAACAATTGCGGGAAAAGAATGTGCTTAATATTGCCGATGTAGAGTTTGCTGTTTTAGAAACCAACGGGGATTTAAGCGTGTTCCTGAAATCAGATAAAAGACCGCTGCAACCCTCGGATTTAGGAATTTCTCCTGTTTATGAAGGTTTACCGGTCACGCTGGTGACTGACGGGAAAGTAAATCATCAGAATCTGCAGAAAATAAACCAGGATATTAAGTGGTTGGAAGATCAGTTTAAAAATGCTGGTACCACGTATAAAAGAGTACTTTACGCCAACTATGATTCCCAGGGAAAACTTTATTTTCAGAACAAGCAATAGCATGAAAAGGAGCGGCAATGAGAATATTCATGACCATAATGATAACTATAGCAGTTTTGATCGGCATAGGCATATGGACCAATGATTCTCTGCAGGCTGCCAGTGATATATTGAGTGATCAAATTGATCTGGCATGTCAGGATATAAGGAGCGGGGAATGGGATGATGCAAAACAAAAAACCCGTCAGCTGGAATTAAAATGGCAGGACAATGCCAGGTGGTGGCCGGTTATTCTGGATCATCAGGAAATGGACAATATTGAATTTTCCCTGGCTAAAGCCAAAGAATTTGTAGCCGATGAAAATAGTGCCCTGGCGTTAGGCCAATTGGCAGAAATGAGACTAATGATCAAGCATTTGCCGGCCAAAGAAAAAGTCAATCTGAAAAATATTTTGTAAAGTTGAAAATAGCGCTTCTATTCGCTTAAAAAATATTTGTTCACACAAACAACAATTTTTTAACACATATTGTTCACCATATTGTGGCAGATTTAAAATCAGGAAACCGGTCGGATTTCAGCGTGAACCTTATTGACATGTAGGGTATTAATATTTTAAACTTATTAAGATAAATAATTAAAATTAAATAGTTTGGTGATAAGGAGAAACCAAATATGGCGGCTCTAAATAACCAATATATTTATAAATAGCTTGACCAGCTTGTCTGGATTGATTGGCGGGGGTAGTTATATTTATAAATGTATTGGTTTTTTTATTTTCTTGGGGGGGAGATAAAATATGTCATCAATTTATACAATTTATCCGAGTGAATATTGTGTTGAACCTATGCATGAGAATAAGTTGGATGAGAGGCAGCGCAAACAAAAGCAACATGAACTGAAAATCTATCTGGAAAAATATTTTAAAGAAAAACTGGGTAAGGGCCCGGATCATACTAAAATTATAATTTCGAATGATATGCTTATTATTCGAGGTGAACGGTTTTTAACTGAACCAGAAAAATTTATTGTTACTACTGCTGAAGGAAGCAAGGTAATAAATCAATCCCGGATGCATGTAGCCAGACAACATTCAATTGATAATATGCCATTTATTGAAGAATTATTGGGAGCAAAGGTTGTCCACGAGACCTACACGGTTGATGCCGAAAATGATTTTTGGATGCATGCTATTATCTTTGATAAAGTACTGGCTAATTAACATAAAATAACAATTTAATCCCGCGGTAGATTTTGGAGATACCGTTTGGTCGCTCCAAAATGGACCAATATTTTTGTGATGAAGCTTGGCAACGAGTGTAAACATAAAGATATCGGTCTTTTTTTATGGGAAGGAGGTATTAAGCAAGCAAAAAGATTTCCGGTATAGAAAATATTTTTTGTATCAATAAGAAAGTTTTAGAGAGGTGGAATCTATAATGGGTAAATTAGATGGAAAAGTAGTAGTGGTGACAGGTTCAGTTTCAGCAATTCCTGGTTTTGACTCTATCGGGTCAGCAACAGTTCGTGAAGCATTGGCTGAAGGAGCAAGAGGGGTAGTTGTGTCTGACATTAATGACAAATTAGGTGCAGATTTTGTTAAAGAATTAAATGATCAATATGGTGCAGGACACGCAACTTATGTTCATACTAATGTAGCTGACCCCAAGGATGTTGAAAAATTATTCGAAACCACAGAAAAAGTCTATGGAGTTGTAGATGCCATAATGTGTAACGCTGGTGTGGTAACTGCCGAAGATGTCGATGGAGACCCGGAAGCAGTTCTAAAATCACGTAAATTTATTCAAAGTATTAATGAAGATGGAGTATTCTATACGGCATTATATGGCTCCCGTTTAATGATAAAACATAAAACCCAAGGTTCAATCGTGATGGTTTCCAGTATTCATGGTGTTGCCGGCCGTCCTAAAGTTATAAATTGTGAAACAGGTGAAGTTTTAATTGAACGCTTCAATCTACTTCAATATACAATGGGCAAACATGGTGTAGTTGGTTTATCAAAAGCCTTAGGTCTGCAATTAGCAGATTATGGTATACGTGTAAATACTGTAAATCCAGGTTATATTATGACCCCATTATTCCAGGCAGCTGTAGCAGCCGATAAAAATGATCTGGCAGCCCAGGATTCATTGGCAACAGAAGCATTTGATTTTGCGCAATTAGCAGCATTGCATCCACTAAGTAATGACCCGATAAAAGATAAAGAAATCGTTCCTCGCGGTAAATTTGGCGGCCGCATGGGAGTTCCCGCTGAAATTGCCAAACCGGCGGTATTCTTAATGTCAGATGAAGCATCCTTTATAACCGGTCAAAAAATAGTAATTGACGGAGGTTATACTGCAGGTTAAAAATAACCTGATAATAAGGATAGGGACGGCTTTTAGCCGGCTGACCGGAGTGTATCCAAAACCGTGCGTGATTATGATGGCTTCGGGAAAAAGAAAGAAAACTGCCCTGAATGGCTGATTACTCCCAGGGAGGATAAATTTCGTCATAGTGTTACTCTTATATAACCCGGAAGGTCTTTCAAAAAAGAGAGCCTTCCGGGATTTCCTTTTTTATATTGGCCAAGGTTCTGCCAAATTAATACCAGAGTGATTACATAAGGAAGACCTGAAAGGGTCTTAAAGCGAAGCAGGAATTGACTCCGGTACAAAAAACAGCAGTCTCATATATCTTAAAAAGAGCTTGAAATAATACAACAACAGGCCGAATAACAGAATACCCCAAATAACATTCTTACCTATTCAATAAGGAGGATAAAAACTATTAATGGTGAAAATTTCTATTAAAGATAAAATGTTAAAAAAGTAGCCAGAAAAGCTGGTACTTACTTAAAAGGTGGCATCAAATAATGACTAACTCAATCTTAATGGATATTGCAGAACAATATTTTAAAGAGGTTAACAAAGGGTTTTTAGAATGGAACTTTTTGGGCTTCCAGTATAAAGGATATATTAAGCAAAGAAAAATTAGAAATGCTCGACGAATATTTGCTCCATATGATGATAATGAGGAAACCCCCCTGTTAGTTGTTGACGTTACAATATTTAAAAGCGGCAAAAGAGGCGTATTTATTACCAACAGTGCAGTTTACTATTAATTATGTAATTTAAAGGGAAATGGCATGACACAAGGCAGGTTAACATGGGAAGAAATTGAAGAGATTTATTTCCAGCCAAAGATGACAGGATCATTTTTTATTATTAATGGTAATAGGATTGGGCAAATTGGTAGATTTACTAAAGGTGTAAAAGCAGATGTAAAAGAATGTGATGTTTTAAACGAATTGTTCAGGTTATGGACGAAGGAATTAAAAGAGAAAGAATAAATCCAGCGGCAAATATGGGACTCTTTAAACCATCCGCATGTTTTAACTGGTAGTACGAAAGATGTGTATCATTGAGACAGTTATGTCGTTAACTTTACCTGTCAGGCAACCGGATCAAAAAATACATAAGCGGAACCACCCCGGTTGAAATCAATTATCTCTATGATAAAAATGACCGTTTAATCTGGGAAGAGACCGAAACAGAAGACAACACAATAGCCGCCACCGAATACTACTATGATGCCAACGGCAATCAGATCAGCAAAATATATAATGACTTAACAGAACAGAGCGGAGCAGCGGCAGGAATCAGCCTGGAACCCCGGACCAATACCCTTGATTACGAATACTATGAATACGACGGATTTAACCGATTGACCACCTACCTCACACCCACAACCACAGCCGAATACACCTACAATACAAAAGGACTAAGGATAAGCAAAACAGTAAACGGCCAGGAAACCAGACATATATGGGACGGCAGCAATATAGTCATGGAGTTAAATGGCAGTGACCAGGTAATAGATAAATACATCAGGGGAAATCAGTTGATAAAAAGCGACCTAAACGGTTATTATCTATATAACAATCATGGAGATGTTATCCAGCTAACAGACAAGCAGGGGACCGTAACCACCAGTTATTTATATGATGCCTTTGGAATCGAGCAGGAACCCCAGCCAAACGACCCCAACCCCTTCAGATACTGCGGGGAATACCTGGACAAGGAAAGCGGCAATGTTTACCTAAGAGCCAGATACTATGACCCGGAGACCGGCCGGTTTATCAGCGAGGACCCGATAAGAGACGGATTGAACTGGTATGTCTATTGTAATAATGACCCGGTGAATTATTTTGATCCGCGGGGATTAGCGATCGGTGATGTAACTATGCCAAACGGAGATGTAATACATGGCACTATAACAGATGGAATTACTCATTTGCCTGACGGCAGCCGACCGCCTGAAGGAGCAGTAGTTGAAACAGCGGCAGGTTTTTATATGATGTCTAATGGCAGCGGCGTAGAAGTGACACCAACATCAGTAACAACAAGCAATGGAAGTAATGTTACAGGATATAATGCCGGCGGAACAACATATATGCTTGGAGGGAGTCGTCCGACCGTTGGATCAACGGTGCATACAAGTGGCGGGGATTACTTAATGACAGCTTCAGGTGGCGTATTGGATAGTGGTGGTAGTTCATCAGCTAAAAGCAGTAGTTATACATCGTCGAAAGGTATTTATGATACTGCGCCAGTGGAATGGTATATGAACCAAGACACTGGAGTCCAATTTGTTACTGGTTTGGTAGCAGGAGCTGTAAGTGGTATTGTTGTAGCTGGTGCTATTGTTATTGGTGTGGAATATTTGGCGGGAGCAGCGGCATACAAAACCGCAGCGGCAATTGATACAGCTGTTGCATATACCGCAACCAAAATTAAACCATATTCTGGAAAAGCTGCAGAAAAAGTTATTGAGGTATATGAAGGAGCTAAGAAATATATTAACACGCCACGGAAGCCTGTTAGTAGGGGTACCATAGTGAAAAATGTAATTAAAAACATACGTAGTTTATTTGATAAAGATAAATAAAGGAGCGTTTTTATAATGGCTGCGATCAATAATATTATTCTATCAGCAATCAACGAATACGAGAGAAATTATTCATATCTGAAACAAATTATTTTTTA
>Ga0209098_1000070_pt1 | contig 109512 bp, 75 predicted proteins | sample AD_JPNHW1_MetaG_FD_184429 | JGI IMG/M metagenome (GOLD analysis project Ga0209098, IMG submission 184429) | Active sludge microbial communities of municipal wastewater-treating anaerobic digesters from Japan - AD_JPNHW1_MetaG (SPAdes) (version 2) | ecosystem: Engineered > Bioreactor > Anaerobic... | reverse complement strand
CCCCTCTGCCTGATAGCGCCCTTGATCGGCACCAGCCTTGCCGCGTTCGCCGAACCGGTCACCAACACCGTGAACGTGTTCGACCTCATCCGCGCCGGGCAAGTGGAGGCCCACCTCAGCGCCAAGGCCGATCTGGCCGACCCGCCCGAGAGCGTCTTTCAGCTCCGCGACGGGCTGCTGCACGTCAGCGGCCGCGGTTACGGCTATCTGGCCACAAAGCCCGTCTTCAGCGACTACCACCTGGTAGTCGAGTTCAAATGGGGCGAATACACCTGGGGCCAGCGCAAAGACCGGGCGCGCGACAACGGCGTCCTCGTTCACGCCTTCGGCCCGCACGGCGCGTGCGGCGGCACCTGGATCACCAGCATCGAGGCCAACATCATCGAGGGCGGCATGGCCGACATCATCGCCATCAGTTCCAAGCTGCCCGACGGCACGGTCCTGAAGCCCAGCGTAACCTGCGAAATCGAAACGGACCGCGACGGGGAGAAGCGCTGGAAACGCGGCGCGCCGCGCCAGACGGTCACGAGCGGGCGCGTCAACTGGGCGAAACGCGACGAGGACTGGGAGGACCGTCTCGGGTTCCGCGGCAAAGACGACGTGGACGCGCCGGTCGGCGAATGGAACCGGCTGGAGGTCATCGCCCAGGGCGACACCCTGCGCTACCTCTTCAACGGCCAGGTGGTCAACGAGGCGTTCGAGGTCTCCCCCCGCGAAGGCCGGGTCTGCATCCAGACCGAAGCTGCCGAGACGATCTTCCGTCGCTGGGAGCTCTGGCCCGTGGGAAGTTTCAAGGAAACCTGGCCGGGCGCGCGCTGAGGCGCATCAGTTCGACGTGCTGCCCTTGGGCTTCGCGCCGGGGCCGTGCTTGGCGGCCCAGTCGGCCTGGCGCGCCACGCCCATCATGATCGCCACGTCGTCTTCGGAATAAACGCCGCGCGAGAAGATGCGCTGGACCCCCTGCATCATGTGGTCGGCCTTGTCCTCTTTCATGAACCCGATGAGCAGCAGCATGTGGCGCCACATGTCGGCCAGTTTCTGCTTGTGGGCCGCGACCGCGGGAAGCGACTTCTCGACCGGCGGCTCGTAAGAACCCCGCGCTCCGTACAGCTCGTAACAGCAGAGCAGCACCGCCTGTGACAGGTTGAGAGACGTGTAGTCCGGATGCACGGGAATGCGGACGAGGTGGGTGCACTGCCCGATCTCGTCGTTGGACAGCCCCTTGTCCTCGCGCCCGAACACCAGCGCCACCTTGCCGCCCTCCGCCAGCCGCAGCAGTTCCGGCGCCAACTCGCGCGGCGTCTTCACGTGCTGCCGATAGAGCCCGCCCCGGGCGGTCGTGCCGACCACGAACGCGCAATCCGCAACCGCTTCGGCGAGTTCGGCCGTCTCGCGCCGCGCCTCGAGGATATCGGTCGCGTGGACCGCCATCCTGGACGCCTCCTCCCAGCTGTCGCAGATCTGCGGCCCCGCCAGCACCAGGTCGCGGATGCCCATGTTCGCCATCGCGCGGCAGACCGACCCCACATTGCCGCTGTACAGTGTGCCCACCAGCACAATCCGGATATTGCCCAACACGTCATTCATGAGGGGGTTCATCATAACCGCTCCACGGCCTCCGGGAAACACCGGAATCGCAAAACCCGCTCCTTTTTCATGTTTTCCCGCTGCGCCCCCGCCAAAAAATATGCGCGCCCGCCCCCTTTTAGCAGGTTGCCCGGCATGCGGATTGTGCTAAAATGGGGAACATGAAAACGTGGAATGTGGCCAGAATCAAGGCCTCGAAAGGCGTGTGCAAGCTTCCCTGCCTCACCGCCTATGATTACGCCTGCGCGCGGCTGGCCGATGCCGCCGGCATCCCGCTGCTGCTGGTCGGCGATTCGGTCGGGATGACGCTTCTCGGATACAGCTCGACCCTGCCGGTCACGATGGACCAGATGGTGCACCACACCGCCGCCGTAGCGCGGGGCGCCACCGAGGCGCTGGTGGTCGCCGACATGCCCTTCCTTTCCTATCAGATCTCCGTCGCCGAGGGCCTGCGCAACGCGGGGCGCTTCCTGCAGGAGGCCGGTGCCGACGCGGTCAAGATCGAAGGCGGCGCGCTCCGCGTCGAGCTGGTCAAAGCCCTCACGCAGAACGGCATTCCGGTCCTCGGCCACATCGGCCTGACCCCCCAGTCGGTCAACGTCCTGGGCGGCTATAAGGTGCAGGGCAAGACGCGGGAAGCGGGCGAACAGCTCGTCTCCGAAGCCCGGGCGCTGGACGCGGCCGGGGCGTTCGCGATCGTGCTCGAATGCGTGCCGCCCGATATCGGCGCCGCCGTCACCGCCGCGGTCGCCGTGCCGGTCATCAGCGTCGGCGCGGGGCCGGACTGCGACGGCCAGATGCTCGTGATGCACGACCTGCTCGGCCTGACGGAGCACACGCCCAAGTTCGCGAAGCCCTACGCCGCGCTCGCGGAGACGATGCGCGCCGCCTTCCGCGCCTATGCGGCGGATGTCCAGAACGGCACCTTCCCCGGGCCCGAACACTGTTACGCCCCCTCCGAAGCCGCCAAGCTATAACCCGCCGCCGAGCCCGAGCGCATGTCACTATCCAGCACATCCCGAGAAGACATCGTGATCACCGGCATGGCCTGCCGGTTCGCGGAGTCGCCGAACTTGGCGGCCTTCTGGCGCAACGTGATGCAGCACAAGTCGCACTTCACGCCCCTGAACGGCAACGCGGCGTCGCCGAACGGGGCGGCGGTGCGCAAAGACCTTTTCGACCGCCCCTTCCCGATCTCCGCCGGCCAGCTGGGCGACCTTTACGCCTGCACCCCCGCCGACCAGTATTTCCCGCGCAAAATGAACGCCGGCGAGAACCAGGACGTTTTTTTCACCGTCCAGCTCGCGATCGACGCGCTGCGCGACAGCGGCAGCACGATCAACAATCTGCCCACCGACCGCGTCTCGTTCCGGCTCGGCTACGCTCCGCCGTTTAACACCGCCTCCGTCAACTGGCTGCAGCACACCTTCTTCATCGACCAGACCCTGGACATCGTGCAGAAGTTCTTCCCCGGCGCAGGGCCGGACCAGATCGACGAGATCCGCACGCAGCTCGCGGCCTCTCTGCCGGAGCCCAACCCCTATGCGTTCCTGTCAGCTCTGGGCTGCGTGATCGCCTCGTGGACCGCCCACCTGCTCGGCTTCGCCGGGCCGGCCTTCGTGATCGACGCGGGCGCGGCCTCCGGCCATCAGGCGCTCCAGGGCGCGATGGACGACCTGTTGTCGCGCAGGGCGGACATCGCGCTGGCGGGCGCCATCCAGCCGCCCCTCAACCGGCCCGTGCTGCAGGGGCTCGCCGGCACCCTCCTCTTCTCGCGCGGCAAGACGCTGCAGCCCTTCAGCCGCGAAACAGACGGCACGCTGCCCGGCGAGGGCGGCGCGGTCTTCGTGCTGAAGCGCCTCAAAGACGCGCTCCGGCAGGGCGACCGCATCTACGCCATCATCCGCAGCACCGGCATCGCGGCGGCCGCGCTGGACCAGAACCAGCGCGTCCCCACGCCGGAGCGCCTGACGCGCGCCGTCAGCCGTGCCATGCACGCCGCCGATGTCACGCCCGACTCGATCCAGCTCATCGAGGCGCACGGCTCCGGCGTCCCGTACTCCGACCTGACCGAGATGCAGGTCATGCAGGAAATCTACGGCGAGCGCAAGCCCGGCCAGCCGCTGGTGGGGCTCGGCTCCGTCAAGGGCAACATCGGCCACACGCTCTGGGCGGCGGGGGCCGCCGGCATCCTCAAGACCGCGCTCGCCCTCTCCCACCGCGTGCTCGCGCCGCACGTGGCGGTCGACAAGCCGCACCAGCGGGTGCTGTCGGCGAAGTCTCCCATCTACCTGCTGTCCGACGCGCGCCCGTGGATCCGCGGCAGCAAGAAGACTCCGCGCCGCGCCTGCGTCTCCGCCATCGACTTCACCGGCACCTGCGCGGCCGCCATCCTCGAAGAATATCCGGAGGAAACATGAGCAGATCCCTCCACCTGTACGACCCGTTCGACAGCGAGCTCTGCCTGATCGGCGCGCCGAACGACAGCCTGCTCGCCGAAGAGGTCAAGCGCGTCACCCACTTCCTCGAGCACGCGCCCGACGCCCTGCTGCAGGACGTCGCCTACACCTGCGCCTGCTCCGCCCGCTGCATGCCCTCGGTCATCGCCGTGGTGGCCTCCTCCGTGCCCGACCTGCGCGACCGCCTCCGGCTCGCCCACAAGAAGCTCGTGGAAAACGCCGGGCGCATCCGCGACAAGAGCGGCACCTATTTTTTCCGCGACCGCCTGCGACCGCGCGGACGCATCGCCTTCCTTTTCCCCGGCGCGGTGTCCTTCTATCCCGACATGCTGCGCGACCTCTGCCTCGTCTTCGAGGACTGTCGCGGCGCCTTCGACGAACTCGAGGAGGCGCTCCAGACCCGCGACACGGAAAACTTCTCGCCCTCCGACTACGTCTTTCCGCCCGCGGCCTGTTACCGCAACGACGTGGGCGGCTTTTCCGCCCATGCGTTTTCCGAGTCTTTCATTGCCATCCACGCCGCGAACACGGCGCTCTACCGGCTCTTCGAGCGCATGGGGATCACGCCCGACGGGCTGGCGGGCTTCAGCGGCGGCGATTTCGCGGCGCTGGAGGTCGCGGGCGTCTACGGCAACCTGTCGCACAACAAACGGGTCGTCTTCTTGCGCGAGGGCTACCAGATGCTCAACCGGCTGGCGGACCGCGACGACCTGCCCGCCTGCACCATGCTCTCGGTGATCGACGCCCCGCGGGAATTGCTCGACGCCCTGCTCGACGCCCATCCCGGCCGGATGTCGATCGCCTGCTTCCACAGTCCGCGCCAGCAGACGATCGCGCTCTCGCCCGAGATCCAGAAAGAAGTGACCGCCGCGCTGCATAAGGCCGGCGTGAAGACCATGACCGTGCCGGTCGACCGCCCTTTCAACACGCCGTGGTGCTCCAAGGTGCTGCCCCCGATCAAGCAGTTCCTCTCGCACTGGGTGCGCCACGTGCCCAAGATCCCGGTCTATTCGTGCGCCACCGCGGAGCGCCTGCCCTCCCAGCCGCGGGGCATCCTGCACGTGACCGCAGACCAGTGGACCTCGCCCATCCGCTTCGACGACACCATCCGGCAGATGTACGAAGACGGCTTCCGCGTTTTCATCGAACTCGGCGCGCGCGGCAACATGACCAACGCGATCGACGAAACCCTCAAGAACCAGCCGCATCAGGCCGTGGCCGTCAACCGCATCCACCGCTCCGGCCTGGTCCAGCTCCACCACGCCCTCGGCATGCTGGCAGCCCAGGGCGTGCAGCTCGACCTCACCATGCTCCACCGGCACCGCCGCCAGCACGCGCTGGACTTCGACAAGCCCCTCTCGGTCAGCCTCAGCACCGAAAACGAACTGCGTCTCTCCGCCCAGCTCCCCTCGCTGAAAGTCTTCTCGCCTTCCGGCGAATTCCTCACGGCCTCGCGCGCCACCGCCGAACAGGCCCGAAAGGCGATGCCGGTGATCAGCGACAAACGCAGCTTCGACTTTGGCGCGGACTTCCCCATGCTGGCCAACGCGGAGATCATCGACGAACAGCCCGGCGTCCTGATGGAGATCGCCAAAGTCCTGACGCTCGAGGACTACCCTTTCCTCAGCGACTACGCCCTCGGCACCACGCAGCTCTCGTACGCCAACCCGGACCTCAAAGGGCTCACACTGCTCTCGCTGATCTCCGGCATGGAGATGATGTGCGAGGCCGCCCGCAAACTCGTGCCGCACCGCCGCGTGGGCCAGGTCGACAATCTCCGCTCCCAACGCTGGGTCGGATTCGAGCGCGGCGCCCTGCGCGTCATCCTCCGCGCCGAGCGCATCTCCTGGCCGGATCCGCAGTACGCCGCCGTTCGGGTCCAGCTCCGCGACGACTCGCCCAACAGCGCCTTCACGTGGCCCATCATCGAGGCGACGGTCCTGCTGACGACCGCCGGCACGGTCAGCCACCCCATCCAGCCGCCGCCGCTCACCAACCCGCGTCCGGTCAACTGGTCCGGCCACGACATCTACCCCGACAAACTCTTCCACGGCGAGCGCCTGCGCATCGTGCGGCACGTGGATCTCTGGAGCGAGGAGGGCATCGACTTCGAGGTCGAAGTGCCCGGCCGCGAAGACGCCGTGCGGACCACGCGCATCCCGCTTTTTTCTGTCTGGCCCATGCTTCTGGACGGCATCGTCTCCGGCTTCTCGCTCTGGCGCTCTCACGAGAAGTTCGCCGGCGCGATCTCGATGCCCTTCCGCGCGCGCCGCATCATCTTCTACGCCTCGAGCTTCACCGAAGGGACCCGCCTGCGCGGCTACCTGCGACTCATCTCGGTCACGCCCCGCTCGCACGTGGCCGACATCCAGGTCTCCGACGGCAACGGCAACCTGCTGATCCATTTCCGCGGCTGGGAGGAGCTCTGCGAGCGCGTGCCGCCCGAATATCACCAGTTCATCCTGCGCCCCTCAGAAAAGTTCCTGACCCGCGAATTGCCGCTCGAGCTGCTCGGCAATCCCGCTACGCCGGTCGCCGCGTCGGTCGTGACGGACGTGCCCTGCAAAATCTTCGAGAACAACCAGGAGCTCTGGCTCCGGACGCTCGCGAACGTGCTGCTCGCGCCGGTCGAGCGCGAGGAGTGGCTGGAGATGCAGAGCGCCGTCAGCCGCCGGGTCGAGTGGCTCTTCGGCCGCGCCGCCGCCAAGGAGGCGATCCGGCGCTTTCTGCAGAAATACCATCAGGCCCGCTGGACCGACGCGGACATCCCGATCTGGGCCGACGACTCCGGCAAGCCGCACCCGCTCGGCCCGTGGCACGAACACACCGCCGAGAACATCGACCTCTCGATCGCCCACACCTCGAAGCTCGTCGTCGCCGCCGTCGCCGCCAACGCGCGCATCGGCATCGACATCGAAGCCCTCGGCCGCGACCTCAGCGAAGACTTCACCAAAGGGGTCTTCACCCACGAAGAGATGGAACTGGCCGCCCACACCGGCGAGGCCCCGACCGCGATCCTGCGCTTCTGGTGCGCCAAGGAAGCGCTCTCCAAAGCCCTCGGCACCGGCATCCGCTACAGTCCGCAAGACCTGCGGATCTTGTCCATCGATCCGGTCACCGGCGAAATCCGGATGGAGCTCCTCGGACAATGGCTGGAGTCTTTCAAACATCTGAAAGGGCACAAAGCCGTGATCCACTCGTCCGTTTATTCGGGGCACGTCTTCGCCTCCTGCCTGCTGCCCGCCTCGCTGTTTGAAGGCGACTGAACGCCCCCGCACCACCCATGAGAATCCTCCTCCATAACATTCAGTACGGAACCGGCCGCCTGCGGCGTTTCGCCTGGCTGGAAACGCTCCTGCGGACGACGTCGCATTTTCCCAACATCACCCGCTTCGTCCGCCACATGGATCCCGACATCATCGGCCTCGTCGAGGTCGACGCCGGCTCCTACCGAACCCAGCGCAAGAACCAGGCCGAGGAGCTGGCCAACGAACTGGACTTCTACCACTGCCACAGGATCAAATATCCCGACGACGGTCTGGGACGCCGCGTGCCCGTCCTGAACAAACAGGCCAATGCGGTCTTGGCGCGCGAACCGATCCTGCGGACCGCCTTCCATGATTTCGAGTCGGGCTTCAAAAGCCTGGCCATCGAGGTGGAGTTCGCGAGCGTGACCCTCTTTCTCGTCCACCTCGCGCTCGGCATCCGCGCCCGCCACCGTCAGCTGCTGGAGCTGGACGACCTGATCCGCGCCCGCAGCAAGCCGTGCCTCGTGGCGGGCGACTTCAATACGCTTTCCGGCGTCTGGGAAATGCACATGTTCCTGCGCGCGACAGGGCTCAAGAGCGCGAACGCACACCACGCGCCGACTTTCCCGAGCTGGGCGCCATGCCGCGAGCTGGACTTCATCTGCTATGACCCCTCAATCACGCCGGTCCGGTTCAAAATTCCGAAGGTCCGGCTCTCCGACCATTTGCCCCTGATGTTCGATTTCGAAACCGCTTCAGCGCCCTGCCGCCCGATCGCGGATGACGGCCACTGACGCCCCCGGCACTTCGGAGCGCAAAACCAACCGACGGGAAGTCTCACGAGAGGAGTTCAAAATGAAAACTCGCTGCGGTATCATGGCGCTGCTGCTCTTGGCTGCGGGATGCGGAACCCCCACCGGACATGCGCCGTCGCTCGTCGGCGTCTGGGAGATGAAGGAAGTGCGCCTGTCCCGAATGTCCGGAGCCCCGCAAGCCGCGTTCAACAACAGGAAAGAGATCTACACGGCCAACGGCCTCTATCACGAAACGGCCGCTGAAAGCACGCAGATGACCGACGCCAAACCGCGGCGCTATATTTTCAAGGATGGCATCGTGACCCTCTTCGGCCCGAGAGACCGGGACATGCTTCAATCGAAAGTGCGTTTCGCGTCGGACAAGGAGATGGAACTCGACACTCCGGACGGCGATACGCTCGTCTACCGCAAACTGTCGGACGATCCCGCCCGCATCCCGAAAGTGCCGGAGTTCAGGGTTCCGGTGCGCGCAAAATGAACGATGCCGCCATTTCCGGGAGATCCCGTCCGCAGGCCAGCCATGCCGGACATTGAGTACAAGATGATGAATCAGCGACCGCACGCCCAGACGTTATCGCACCTGTTGGAAATCGAGGGGTGCATCCTGACGGAAGGGGCCGTCGTCGAACGCATCAGGCGCTCCGGCACAACCTGTCTCGACCCGGTCCTCGTCCACGCGCCCTTTGTTTATACGGCGGAGGGACGACGAACCTTGACTGCGTTGCACAACCAATACTTCGCGATCGGCCGACGCTACGACATCCCGATGCTGACGCTCACCGACACGTGGCGCGCCAACGCTGAGCGGCTCGCCGCCTCGCCCCTGCGGGGAAAAGACGTGAACGGCGACTGCGTCCGCTTCCTGCGCGAAATCGCCCAGGGGCACGGCCCGTACGCCGGTAAAATTCTCCTTGGCGGGCTCATCGGCTGTAAAGGCGACGCCTACCGGCCGGAACAGGCGTTGTCCGAGCAGGAAGCCCGTTCGTTCCACGCTTTCCAGGTCGACGCGCTCGCCGCGGCGGGCGTGGACTTTCTGTTTGCCTCCACCATGCCCGCCCTGCCTGAGGCCGCAGGCGTAGCGGCGGCCATGGCCTCCAGCGGCATGCCGTATGTGATCAGCTTTGTGCTGAACCGTGCAGGGGCGATCTTGGACAACACCCCCCTCGGCAACGCGATCGCCTTCATTGACGGACAGGTTTCGACACCTCCCCTCTTCTACATGGCCAACTGCTGCCACCCCACTTACTACCGGGCGGGCATGAAAAGAATCGCGGACCGCGACCCCGGCATGCTCCAGCGCATAATCGGCCTGCAGGCCAACACCTCCGCAAAGGATGCGCAAGAGCGGGACGCCCTGGCCTTTCTCGATTCCGAAGCTCCGGACGTGTTCGCCGATGCGATGATGTCCATCCACGACGATTTTGGCGCCCGCGTTCTGGGCGACTGCTGCGGGTCAGACGACCGGCACATCGCCGCCATCGCGAAACGGATCTGCACCCGAGCCAAGAATTAGGCGGAACACTTCGCGCACGCCGGAACACGCGTATTCCCTTCTTTCCATTCTCCGGCACGTTGTGCTTTAATGTTGTTTTACATCATTTGAACGGAGTCTCGCTCATGCCTCTTCATTGCTGGTGTTATCTGCTTGGCCTTATCTGCGTCCTGCTGGGGGCCTCCATCGCCCTCGCCCCCGCGCCGCTCGCGCGCCTCTACAACGCGCTGCCGCGCCACGCGGGCGCAGGCCGTGTCCTGAGCGCCATCGCCTGGGCGTGGGCGGGTTACGCGCTCTGGACCATGGGCCTCGACTTCCTGGAGCCCTTCAAGAAATACATCCCCTTCGCCGCGCTGGTCTGCATTCCGCTCACATGGTACTGGCTCGACAACCTGCTGCCCTGCCGCGCGATCGGCGGCATTCTCGTGCTCTTTCCCTACGAATTGCTCCACGTCGCGCGCGTCCATCCGTCGCCTTGGCGACTGGTGGTCGTTTCACTCGCCTACCTCTGCATCGTCAAGGGCATGATTCTGCTGCTCTATCCTTGGAAAATGCGACAGGCGATCGTGTGGTTCACCCAACGCCCCGCGCTTTTCCGTCTCGGCGGCGCGATCAACGCGCTTCTCGGGATTTTCCTCATCGCCCTCGGCGCCACCGTCCTGCGTTAACCCGAGCGCCCGAAATCCGTCTCGGGAGGAAGTCCTTCTCTCCGCCGTGCGCCCGGTCCTCCGGCCAAGGCCTGAAACTTGACGCCCCCACCTGTCGCGCTGGTTTTCTTGTCCGCGAACGCGGCTATACAAACCATCCGCCGATGTGTACTATATTTGGAATAGGTCTTGTTTCAACCCGCCAACCGCAAACTCACGGCCGATTATGCCTTACACAAAACTCTGTCTCAGCCTCGTTTTGCTCAGCGCTGCGCTCGCCGCGGGCGAACGCCCTTACGAGATGGTCTGGGCCAACCGCACGCAAGACGATCATCCCGCGCTGATTCCCTTCACGGACGTCACGGGCTGGCGCGTCGAAACCGCCGATGCGGAAGCCCGCCTCGAGCGCTCGCAAGAGATCCTGCTCTTCGGCGACGCCGTGGCGAAGCTCACCTATCACGCCACCGGGCCCAATCCGCGGATCACGCTCATTCCGCCCGCGCCGGTCGCCATCACCGGCACCTTCGACGCGGCCACCTGCTGGATTTACGGCAACAACCACAGCTACGCGCCCGACCCCAGGACGCCGCCGGTGAACATCGCGCTCAACTTCACGGATTCCGCGGGCAAACCCTTCTCGGTCAACCTTGCCCGCGTCAGCCACAAAGAGTGGTTCCTCTGCCACCGCCGCCTCGCCGCCGAACAGGTCGCGCGTGTCGCCAACGGCGCGGCGCTGGCCTCCATCGCCGTGACCAACGGGCGCAACACGGAGGACCGCGTCATCTATCTGAACAGCCTGGCCACTTTCACCGAGGTTTTCGCGCCCCTCACCTTCGCTCCCCGTCGCCAGCGCGGCGTGCGCCTGTTCCCGGCCTGCGCCCCAGGCGCAAACACCGGCTCCGGCCTGCTGCCTTTTCCCGACACGCCGCTGACCATCATCCCGCGCGACTCCGCGCCCTCCATCACACGCGTCGCCAAAAGCAGCAGCGGCCGCTATCTCCTGATCCGAGACGGCGAAGACGGCCGTCTCGAAGTCCGGCTGCCCTCCAAGGCCGGCGCATGGGACGATCTCGCCATGCGCTGGGCCGACACGGGCGAATGGGTGTCGGTCGGCCTCGGCGGCGGGCTCTATTTCGCCTCCGAGGACGTCAAGGCCGCGCCCGTCCGCGCCGCGGCTGAAGCGGTCGAGATCACCACTGACGGAAAAAGCGTCACTTACGCGGGCAGCCTGACCTCCAGCAACCGCGTCTCCAACGTGAACATCCGCTTCCACCTCGTCGGCAAGTCGCTGGTCCTGGATATTCAGGCCGACGGCGGCCGCATTCACGAAGCCCGCTTCGGCGCCACGCGCGGCTTTACCACCCCGCGCCTCGTCACCCTGCCTTACTATACTTACGGCTATGCGGACGGGCTCGCCCGTCCCGCCGTCATCGTCTCCGGCACCACCGCAGCGCCGCTCTTCTTCCTCGCGCACATCGACTGGACGCAGTCCAACGCCTCCACGCCTTTTTCCGAGAACCTGCGTTTCGACGGCTCGCTCGCCAGCAACGGAGGCACGCGGTACGCCCCCAAGACCGACGGCACGCGCAATCCCTGCTTCGAACGGTTCGTCCTGACGCTCTCGCCGAAGTTCGAAGACGTGCTGCCCAACATTCCCAATCCGGTCTCGCCCTGGAAACACGTCACCGGCACGCGCGTCTGGCGTGCGCACGGCGCGAGCGACCGCGACCGCGACGCCGACATCTGGCGCACCGTCCGCCGCTGGGGCATGACGCAGGTCGTGGTCACTGACCACGAGACGGGCTGGCGCGACGGCAACGAGAGCTTCACATTCCGGACCAGCCCCGCCCCCAAGAAAGGCGGCGACGAGGGGCAGTTCCGCTATGCCCGCATCATGCGGGACGAACTCGGATTCGTCTACGGCCCCTATAACAACTTCACCGACTTCGCGCCGGTCAACAGCTTCTGGCATCCCGACATGATTTCGCGGACGCAAGACAACCAGCTCCAGCACGCCTGGGAGCGCTGTTATGCGCCCAAGCCCGCCCGTGCCGTGGAGTTCTGCGAGCGGCTCACGCCGATCATCGAAAAAAAATTCGATTTCAGCACCGCCTACTGCGATGTCCACACGGCCGTCACCCCTTGGAGCCGCGTCGACTACGATGCCCGCGTACCGGGCGCAGGCACCTTTGCCGCGGTCTTCTACGCCTACGGCGAAATCATGCTGCTCCAGAAAGCCGGGTGGGACGGCCCCGTCTACTCCGAGGGCAACAACCACTTCCCCTACTGCGGCCTGACCGACGGCAACTACGCCCAAGACCAGAACTACCGGCCCTCCGAGAACCCCTGGCTCGTCGATTTCGACCTGCGCCGGATGCACGACCTCTGCTGTAACTTCGGCATGGGCAACCCCGACATGTTCTACCCTGGCAAAAGCGCGCCGCAAGATCCCGACATCGCCAAAGACCGTTTTCTCGCGGCCACCGTGGCCTTCGGCCATCCAGGTTTCCTGATCCACGGGCTCGACGGCGAACTGCGCAGCTACTACATGCTGCAGGCCCTCGCCAGCCTCTACACGCAAGTCCCGGCCGACACCGTCCGCTACGTGGACGGGAACGGCGACGCCTTCGACACGTCAGCCGCCCTCATCAACAGCGCCTATGCGCGTTCGCAGCTCATCACTCGCTACGCCGACGGCACCCTCACCGCCGTCAACGGCAACGCCGACGAGCGTCTCAAAACCGTCGTGGACGGCACCGCGCTCGACCTGCCGCCCAACGGCTACTGGGGCCGTAGCGCGGACAAGGCCGTGCGGGTTTTCAGCGGCGAGGTCAACGGGCGTCGGGCCGATCTCTCGGTCTCGCCCGCCTACACCTATATCGACGGGCGCGGAGCCTTCGCGCGATTTCCCGAAGGCGCGAGCGCCGGCGTCGCGATCTGCCGCGCGCTCACGAACGGCCTCTCCGAGATTCTTCTGCACAAGACGGAGGAGGCCGGATTCCCCTTCGTGCTCAGCGAGGCGGTCGCGCTCGACAAGACCAACGCCGTCCTTGGCAAAGCCGAGGTTCGCACCGCCCGCGGCCTAAGCTACGTGCAGCCCGTGAAAGGCGCGTTCTCCTATCGCGTCCGGCCGGCCGCGACGCCGCCCAAAACCCTGCTCGCGTGCGACCGCGACACCGTCAAGCCCGGCGATCAGGTCACCGTGCGCGGCCGTGCGGAACATGCCCTCACAATCCCCGCCGACGTCAAGCCCGGCGCGCGCCTGTGGTTCGCCTTCGAGGACGCGTGGATCGACTTCACCGTGGCGCAGCCGCCCGCGCCGCCCGCGCCGGCGGCGGCCAAGAAGGCCGTCGCCTTGCCCGCTTGGTACGCGCGCGGCATGGCGTTGCGTGGCCAAGCCGAGCAGGCACTCGACTCGGCCACCGGCGCGCAGCTCTACGCTTCGTCGTCGTGTTGCGGAGGCAGCACCAAGGCACGCGGACTTTTCATGCATCCGCCCTACATCGGCGGCACGGGATACACCTTTGCCCGCTATGCCCTCACGCTGCCCCCCGACCCGCTGTTCTTCCGTTGCGCGGTCGGCAAGCAGGACGGCAGCGATCCGGGCGACGGCCTCCTTTTCAGGGTCGTCGTGGAAGAGGCGGACGGCAAGCGCACCGAAATCGCCAACCGCCAGGTGTCCGCCCACGCCTGGTACGCGCTGGAGGGCAGTCTGGCGCCGTGGTCCGGCCGTCCGGTCACGTTGCTACTCATCACCGACGCGGGGAAAAAAGACAACAGCAGCGGCGACTGGGGCGCGTGGGCCGAACTCCGTCTCGAGCGGCCCTAAAAGCGCCAGCTCATTTCTCGTCCACCGTCTCGTCGCGCTGATAAATGGGAAGCTGGCGATACGGCACCGTGAACGCCAGCACCACCATCGCCGTCTGGTAGTAGCGGTCCTGCTCGCCCCGTTCCCAGTAGCCGTCCCCGTGCTGTTGCGGGATCCACGTGGCGTACATCCAGCGCGAAAAGGTCTGCCACTCGCGGCCGCCCAGCTGGAACAGGCCCTGCGCCGTATAGTACATGCCGTAGAAACAGTACTGCTGCTTGGGCAGTTCCCGGTATTTGTCCATCAGATAGCGCGCCGCACGCCCCACGGCCGGATTTCCGTGTTCGCCGCACAACGAGAGGCACAGGAGTCCGGCGCCCGTCAGCGTAACGCCATGCGTGTTCCGGTCCGTGTAGCCGAAACACCCCTGGTTTTCGTCATGCCGCTTCAGCACGTATTCGACCGCGTTCTTGATCGCCTCGGGCGGCACCGGCGCGCCGTTCAGCCGCGCCGACCGCAGCGCCATCAGCGCCCAGCCGCTGCACGAGAAATCGCTGTCGCGCGAATCGGGCTGATACCGCCAGCCGCCCTGGTGGCTCTTGTCCTTCTCGACCTTCTGCGCGTCCAAGATAATTTTCAGCGCCCGCGGCAACGCCTGGTCGATCTTGGTCTGGAGTTCAGGGCGTACCATGCCCGACACCTCGGAGAGAAAGAGCGTCGCGATGCAGTGCGAATACATCTTGCCGTCGTTGCCGCCGAGATAGCCGTCCGCGCGCTGCACCTCCGACAATTTGGCGACGATTCGCTCCACCACCGGCCCGTAAGGCTCGGTTCCCGGCACATGGCCGCGCGCGAGAAACGCCATGCCGCACAACGCCCAAATCCCCGACGTGTGCTGTGCCTGCCCGTTGCCGAAGGTGCCGTCCGCCAGCTGCCCGCGCGCGATCCAGGCCAGTCCGCGCTCGACCGCCTGATCGACCTCCGTTTCCGACATCAGCGCCGGCTCCTCGGCTCCCCATGACGCCCAAGCGACCAACAGAACCCCCCACGCCATGCGTTTCACGCTCATCCCGCCATCCCTTCCCCAACCGTTCACTCCGGTTTAGCGACATCATACACTTCTTCGCGCCACCGCTTCAATCCCCGCCGCCGGATAATTGCGTGCGCCGCGCTTCTTTGATAAACTGTCTCCACTTGGGGGTGGGGCAACGTGAAGGAAGGACAGCGGGAATGACGCGGAAGACCGAGACAACCGATGACGCATGGTACGCCCTGGCCGATGAAGAGGCCTGCACCGTACGTGCTGCGCTTCCCGACGACTTACGCGAACGGACCGCCGACCTGATCGTCACGCTCGACCCCAAGCCTGCGAGGGACGAGGAAATGCAGGAAGGCGACGGCGACGCGCTGTTAGGGCTTTTTGTCGGCGCTTCTTTCGGCGAAGGGATGGAGACCCTGGACCCGATGCCCCCCGCCATCCGCCTCTTCATCGAGAACCTGCGCGACGAAGCCGAAGACGACCCCGTCCGCTTCCGGCAGGAGGTGCGCACCACGCTCCTCCACGAGATCGGACACTATCTGGGATTGGAGGAAGACCAGCTCGAGGAACGCGGACTGGCCTGACTCTTTCACACCGACGCACACACACACCCGCCCAAACATGGAGGTCTCAATGAGCACACGGATCCGCACTCTGATGGCGCGTGAAATTCTCGACTCGCGAGGCAACCCCACCGTGGAGGCGGAGGTCCACCTGAGCGGAGGCGTCTCGGCGCGCGCCTCGGTTCCCTCCGGCGCCTCGACCGGCGAGAACGAAGCCCTTGAGCTCCGCGACGGCGACCCGGCGCGCTTTGGCGGAAAAGGCGTGGCCCGCGCCGTCGGCAACATCGAGCAGGAGATCGCCCAAGCCGTCATCGGCATGAGCGTCAACGACCAAGAGGCGCTCGACCGCCGCATGATCGAATTGGACGGCACACCGACGAAATCCCGGCTGGGCGCGAATGCCCTGCTGGCCGTTTCGCTTGCCTGCGCGCGCGCCGCGGCCCATGCCGCCGGGCTGCCGCTCTACCGCCACCTCGGGGGCGAAACGGCTGCGGCTCTGCCCGTCCCCATGATGAACATCGTGAACGGCGGGGCGCATTCCGACGCACCCGTCGCCTTCCAAGAGTTCATGATCCGGCCGCACGGCTTCTCCTCTTTCCGGGACGCCCTCCGCGCGGGCGCGGAAATCTTCCATGCCCTGCGGAGTCTGCTCAAGAAGCGCCATCTCTCCACGGCGGTGGGCGACGAAGGCGGCTTCGCGCCGGCTTTCGCCAGCGCCGAAGACGCCCTTGAAACCATCCTTCAGGCCGTCGTGGCCGCCGGCTACAGACCCGGACGCGCCGATCAGGACGGCCAGGTCTCGCTCGCGCTGGACTGCGCCGCCTCTGAGTTCTTCAAGGAGGGCACTTACGACTACGGCTGTTTTGAGACCCCGGCCCGCGGCGCGACCCATACGCCTGCGACGCGCGACAGCGCCGCCCAGATCAACTATCTCGCAGGACTTGCCGACGCCTATCCGATCGACTCCATCGAGGACGGCATGTCGGAACGCGACTGGCCCGGCTGGGTTCAGCTCACGCAGCGGCTCGGCAAAGCGTGCCAGCTGGTGGGCGACGACCTCTTCGTCACCAACGTCCAGTTCATCCGGCGCGGCATCGACGAGCACGCCGCCAACGCCGTGCTCATCAAGCTGAACCAAATCGGCACGCTCACCGAAACCTTAGACGCCATCCGCCTCGCGCACGGCGCAGATTTTGCGGCCATCGTCTCGCACCGTTCCGGCGAAACCGAAGACACGTTCATCGCCGACCTCGCGGTCGCCACCGGCTGCGGCCAGATCAAAACCGGCTCGCTCTCCCGCTCCGACCGCACGGCGAAATACAACCGCCTGCTGCGCATCGAAGAGGCGCTCGGCCTGGCGGCCCGCTACGGGCGCGGATGAGAACCGCGTCGATCACCGATCCCGGCCATCCCCTGCCTCATCATCTCGTATCCCGACGCACTGGCGTCGGGACCGACGCCATCCGCGAGATCCTCGCCTCCGTCATCGATCAGGGCCGCTGGCCCGCGCGCGGGCCAGCGGCGGCGGCACTCAGGCGCGGGCGGCATTACGGGCGATGAGGCTGGCCTTGAGGGCCGCGAGGTCGGTGTCCGCGGGCGCCGCGCCGGACTCGACGGCGGCCTTCGCCACGGCGTACGAGATCTCCACGAACAGCCGGCGGTCGAAGGGCTTCGGGATGATGTACCCGTTGCCGAACGCCAGCGTCTCCTGCGGGTAGAGCGCCCGCACGTCCGCCGGCGCCGCCTCGCGCGCCAGCAGCGCCAGCGCCTGCGACGCCGCCACCTTCATCGCCGTGTTGATCGTCCGCGCGTGCGCGTCCAGCGCGCCGCGGAACAGGTACGGGAACCCGAGCACGTTGTTGATCTGGTTCGGGTAGTCCGAGCGGCCCGTCGCCATCACGTACGGCTTGTCGCCCATCACCTGCGCCACGACCTCCGGCCGGATCTCAGGGTCCGGGTTCGCCATCGCGAAGATCGCCGGGTACTCCGCCATCCCGCGCACGTCGTCCGCCGTCACGCTGTCCGCCGCCGACACCCCGATGAACACGTGCGCGCCCTTCAGCGCCTCCTGCAGCGTCCGCGCCTTCGTCTCCGACGCGTGCCGCCGCTTGTGGTCGTTCAGGTCCGTCCGGCCCGCGTGGATCACGCCCTTCGTGTCGCACATCACCAGGTCCTTCACGCCCGCCGCCTTGCACATGTCCGCGATGCGGATGCCCGCCGCGCCCGCGCCGTTCATCACCACCCGGATGTCGGCCATCTTGCGCCCGCACAGGGCCGAGTAGTTCAGCAGGCCCGCCACCGAGATCACCGCCGTGCCCCACTGGTCGTCGTGGAACACCGGGATGTCCAGCTCCGCGTCCAGCGTGTCCTCGATCTCGAAGCACGCCGGAGCCGCGATGTCCTCCAGGTTGATCCCGCCGTACATCGGCGCGATCGCCCGGCACACCTCGATCACCCGCTTCGGGTCCGTCTTGCCCGTGTCCGCCCCGCCCTGCCGGCAGTGGTTCACCGGCACCGGCCAGGCGTCCACGTCGCCGAACGCCTTGAAGAGAACCGCCTTGCCCTCCATCACCGGGATGCTCGCCGCCGCGCCCAGGTCCCCGAGCCCGAGGATCGCCGTGCCGTCCGACACCACCGCCACCAGGCTCCGCTTCGCCGTGTAGTCGAACACCGTCCCGGGCTTCGCCGCGATCTCCTTCACTGCGTGCGCCACCCCCGGCGTGTACGCCAGGCAAAGGTCGTTCTGCGTCTTCAGCGGCTTCGCCAGCCGCATCCCCACCTTGCCGCCCCTGTGGAACTCCAACACCGTCTCGCGATTCACCGGAACATTCGCCATACCATCCGCTCCTCATTGTCGATAATTGACAGACCGCCTGAAAAAAGGTGATTAAGTTTAGCCGCCCGCAGCCGTTTAAACCAGAACAAACCGCGCAAAGCCAGGCGGCCGTTCCAAATGCGCTTGATATTCGGGCCCCGGGTCAGTATTCTGCATTTCCTGTTTACGTGATTTTCCCGCTGAAGAAGGTTCAGCGGATGTTTCCGGTCAAGGACTTCGCCAATGTTGACTCCAGCGTGGATCAGTTTGATTGTGTTCGTTCTCTGTTACGCCCTCTTCGTGCTCTTGCCGAACCGGCGGTCGTGGGTCGCCTGTGGCGGCGGGTTCGTCCTTGTCGCCATGGGCGTGCTGGGCTGGCAGGACGCCCTGCTCACAAAGATCAGCTGGAACGTCATGGGGCTCTTTTTCGGCACGCTGATCCTGGCCGAGATGTTCCTGATGTCGCGAGTCCCCGCCGTGCTCGCCGAATGGCTGGTCGACCGCTCGAAATCGACCCGCGTCGCCATGTTGTCCCTGTGCGCGCTGTCGGGCGTGATCTCCATGTTCGTCGAGAATGTGGCCGTGGTCCTGCTGGTCGCGCCGGTTGCGCTGAGCCTCGCTGACAAGCTCAAGATCAGCCCCGTCCCCCTGCTGATCGGTATCGCCGTCAGCAGTAACCTGCAGGGCACCGCCACCATGATCGGTGATCCGCCGAGCATGATCCTCGCGGGACATATGCGCATGGGTTTTTGGGATTTCTTCGCTTACCAAGGGAAACCCGGCATTTTCTTTGCCGTCGAGATCGGCATGATCGCCTCGCTGGTCGTCTTGGCGTTCCTGTATCGGAGGCATAAGGAGAAATCCGAGCTCATCCCGAAGGAAAAGGCGCGTTCTTGGGTGCCGGCCGGGCTGCTCGGCTTTCTGGTGCTCGGCCTCTCGTTCGCCACGGCGGTCGACCCCGAGTTCGCCTGGTTCGCGGGCGTGTACACGCTGTGTCTGAGCATCATCGCCCTGGTCTGGTACCGTCTCATCGCCCGCTGGGGCAGCACGCGCCAACTCATCACGACGCTCGACTGGGACACCACGTTCTTTCTGATCGGCGTATTTGTTCTGGTGGGCGGACTCAGCGATTCGGGCTGGATGGACAAGCTCTCCGGCTTCATGGCGCACTCGGTGGGAGGCAATGCGGCGCTGGCGTTCGCGATGATCGTCGTGTTCTCCGTGATCGTGTCGGGGTTCGTGGACAACGTCCCCTTCCTGCTGGTGATGATTCCCGTCGCGCAAAAGGTTGCGGAGCAGATCCACACCCCCGTTCCGCTGCTCATGTTCGGCCTGCTGATCGGTGCCTGCCTCGGCGGCAACCTGACGCCCATCGGCGCTTCGGCGAATGTGGTCACGCTGGGCATCCTGCGGAAGCGTGGCTACACCGTCACCTTCCGCGATTTCATGGGGATCGGCATTCCGTTCACTGCTGCGGCCGTCCTTGCCGCCTGCGCCTTCGTCTGGTGGCTTTGGGGCGTTTAACGCGCATAACCCTGTAAGTTTTGAGGCCTAACTCGTGAAAACATCGGAAAAAGGTCCTTCGTCGAGAATCGGCAAACATCTGCGCAACCGCCTGATGTCGGGCCTTCTGGTGCTGATTCCCCTCGCCATCACGCTGTTCATCCTGAACCTGCTCTTTTCGACGCTCACCGCGTTCGCGCGCCCGGTTTTACGGCCATGGACAGGCGAGCTTCCGGAATACATCCTGACGCTGATTGCCCTGCTGGTGACGGCCGTGTTGATCTATCTCGTCGGGGGCATCACGACCCACATCATCGGACGCCGATTGATCCACTGGGGAGAAGCGGTCCTGCTGCGGTTGCCGATCGTCAAGTCCATTTACGCGTCTTCAAAACAGGTGGTCGAGACGTTCTCGTCCTCGACGACCGCCGCCTTCCAAGCCGTCGTGCTGGTCGAATTCCCGCGGCGTGACGCACTGGCGCTCGGATTCGTCACAGGGACCATCCTCAATCCGCAAGGCCGGACGTTCTATCGGATCTTTGTTGCCACGACGCCCAATCCGACATCCGGCTTTCTGCTCCTCCTGCCGCGCGACGCGGTCCAATTCACCGATATTTCGGTCGAGGACGGGATCAAGATGATCGTCTCCGGCGGCATGTTGGCCCCCCCGAGTTATCAGGTCCGGCCGCAAGAAAACACGCCGGAACAAGCCGCAGCCCAGGCCTAACGCGAGCCGGCTTTCCGGCTGTCCCGACGCATGGGGCTTCAGTCCTGATGCCGATAGGTCCGCATGGTCGTGCCGAAGTGCCGCTTGAACATGCGGCGCAGATGGTCTTCCGTCTGATAACCGCTTCGGTCGGTAATCTCACGGATGGAGAAATCCGTCTCCGCCACCAGCCGCCGGACGCGTTCGAGACGTACCGACTGGATTTCATCCAGAAGGGAGCGGCCGCACACTTTCCGGAACCGCAGTTCGGCCAGACGCCGGGAGACCTTCAGATACGCGACAACATCCGCCACACCGATCCCTTCGCAGGCATTGAGGCGGATGAAATCGAGCGCTCGGGCCACGAGCTGGTCCTGCACGGGCTGAGTGGCGCGCGTCGATTGGCGTTCCACGATTTTCTTCACCCCATAGGTCTGGACCGTCCTGAGCTTCCGTTTACCGCGCATCAGCTCATCCAGCAACTGCGCGGCCATGAATCCGCACTGCGCCATGTCGCACCCGATGCTGGAAAGCGTCGGGAAGCTTCCCAAACACAGTTGCTCATCGTTGTCCACGCCCAAGATCGCCACGTCTTCAGGAACTTTGATGCCGCTGATGAGGCACGTGTCGAGCACTTGACGGGCCCGGATATCCATCGCCGCGAAGAGCGCCACCGGCTTGGGCAGCGCCGCCAGCCAAAGGGCGAGACGCGCCTGCTCCACCGCCCAGTCGCTCAGCTCGGCGGCTGCCGGCGGCACATAGGTCTGGCAGGAGAAACCGGCCCTGCGCAGCCGGTCGGCGAAACCTCGCCCCCGCCCCTGAGACCACAGCCGGTCCAACACCTCGCCGACATAGGCGAACCGTTTAAAACCCTTCGTCAAAAAATAGTCCGCCGCCGCAATTCCCACACTCGCGGAATCATTTTGGACATGCGAGCACCGTGAAAAGGGTGATGAGCGCGTCAGATGGCGTGGCAGCGGGTCAATCAGCACCAGCGGCAGTTCCGTCCGGGCAAGCGTATCCTCCATATCAAGCATGGACTGCCCCACGATGATGCCGTTCGCCTGCCACGTTTCAAAATGGGCAAGCCGCTGCTCACCGACGCGGTTCTGAATGATATGCAAATGCCACGGACCATAGAAACGCACATACTTGAAGATCCCGTCCAGTTTTTCGCGGTCAGGCTGGACGCAGGTCTCCAAAATCACCACGACACGCGGCGTTTGTGTGAAGATCTTCGGCATATTTCGAATCTGGTTTTTCAGTATGCACTTCTCCTTTTGCGGCAACAAGCCTTTATTGCGCAAAATGCCGGATCATTTTGTGCGCAATCGAGGGTGTTCATTCCCTGCCCGACCCTATATACTTTTTCAAGCGTAAGGACTTTATTTTGTCGGCGTCCGAGCTTTTGCGCGAAAGATGGGGATTTCTGCAATGGACCATTCTTTTTTCAAGCTGGTTCGCGGCCTCGCGGGAGGTGTCCTCCTGGCTGTCGGTGCGCGGCCTTGCCGGGCGGAAACAGACACGCCGATAATCGCCCGTTCCGGAATAGCGTCCGCTCAAATCGTCGTGCCCGCCGCCGCCGCCCCCGTCGAGCTGAGCGCCGCACATGAGCTTCAGGAGCATCTCGGAAAAGTGACGGGGGCGGTGTTCGGAGTCGTCACCGAAACCACGCCCAAATCCGGCCCCCGCCTGCTGGTGGGAAACACAGCCGCCGCACGCGCGCTGCTCCCCGGATTCGACCCGAAGTCACTCGCCCATGACGGCATCGTGCTCAAAACCGTCGGCGACGACCTGATCCTGGCGGGCCACCCGCAACGCGGTGCCCTTTATGCGGTCTACACATTCTTGGAGGACAGCGTGGGCGTGCGCTGGTGGACCAGCGACGAAACCTTCATTCCCAGCAGGCCAACCTTACCGCTTCCCGTTCTAGACATCCGCTACGCGCCGAAGCTGCGCTTTCGCGAATCGTATTACCTGGACTCCTTCAATGCCCGTTTCAAGGCGCGCCTGAAGGGGAATTTCAGCTCGCGCACGCGCTACATGCTTGCCCCGATGGAGATGATTCCCGAGTCCTGCGGCGGCAACCACCGGCTGATCTATTTCAAGGGACGCAACTCCGCCTACCATTCGTTTTACGAGCTGCTGCCGCCCGGCCGCTATTTCAAGGACCACCCCGAATGGTACAGCGAAATCAAGGGCCAACGGCGCTTTAAAGACGCGCAGCTCTGCCTGACCAACGACGAGATGCGCAAGGAGTTAACCAAAAACGCACTCGCCCTGCTGCGCGAAGACCCCGGCGCGGACATGATCCAGATCAGTCAGAACGACGGTTTCGGCCGCTGCGAATGTGCCGCCTGTCTCACCGTCGAAAATGAGGAAGGCGGCATCGGCACCGGCTCCGGACCGATGCTGCGCTTCGTCAACCGGGTCGCGGAGGATATCGAGAAAGAATTCCCGTACGTTTACATCGACACCTTCGCTTACCAGTACACGCGCAAAGCGCCCGCGCTGACCAAGCCGCGCCGAAACGTGCTGATCCGGCTTTGCGACATCGAGTGCTCCTTCCTCCAGCCGTTGGAGGGAAGCAGGGAAAACGCGGATTTTGCCCGCGACCTCGCCGACTGGAGCCGCGTGGCGGGCGGCAATCTTTTCCTCTGGGACTACGTCACCAGCTTCAGCTCCTACATGCTCCCCCACCCCAACCTGCACGTGCTCGCGCCGAACATCCGCACGTTCGTGAAATACGGCGCCGCCGGCCTTTTCGAACAGGGCGACGCACTGTGTTCCGCCGGCGATTTCGTGCGGCTCCGCCACTGGGTCCTCTCGCACCTGCTCTGGAATCCCGATTTGGATGCGGGCCAATTGATCGACACGTTTCTTACGGGCTATTACGGCGAAAAGACCGGCGCGGCACTCAAGCGCTATCTGGATTTCATCCATGACCGTGCGGAAAAGTCCGGCGTTTATCTCGGTTGCTACCAGAACAACGTGACGCACTGGCTGGACGCCGACAGCATATTGGAGGCAACCCGCCTGATGGACGCCGCACTGGCCACGGCCCAAACCGAAGAGACCGCCGATCCGGCCGGCCGAAAGGGTTTGGCCGATAAAGTCCGGCGTGAAAAGCTCTCGCTCGATCACGTCTGGCTGCTCAACGCCCCGCTGCTGAAGCGCCACGCGAATGCGGCGGATACAACGTTGCCCCGCGACTTCGATCCGTCGGCAGCCGCGCGCGAGTGGATCGCGTCCTGCGACCGCTTCCAGGTCAAGGCCTATTGCGAGACCACGTCGGAAAAAACCTTCACAGATTACAAAAAGACGCTCCTAGAAAGATTCCGTCTCGCCTCTGAGCCGGCTGCGACGCCAGAGGTATGCAAAGGGTTGCCGGCCCGCGACTGGGATGACTGGCAGGAGTTTGAGTTCAACCCCCGCCCCTCCGGGCAGATCAGCCTTGTGAAAGACGAGGCCGCCTCCAACAAACACGCCGCACGCATGTCCGGCGGCCACAAGATCTGGGCAGTTCAATTCCCTCTCCTGCGCTTCTCCGTCCCCGAGCGTACGGCGGACGCGCCTCAGGTCTGCCGCGTTGTCGCGTACGTTCGCGCCGACGCCTCGGCGCGGACCGGCGACGGCCTCACGCTCGGCGTCTACGATTTCACCGAAAAGAAAATGGTCGTTTCGCGGGCGGTCCCGGTTCAGGAGATCGCCGGTCCCGCCTATCGCGCCATCGACCTCGGGCGCGTCGCGATCAAACCGAGCCGAGCTTTCTGGGCCGCGCCGCCGGCGCGCAAAGGTGAGGTGAAATCGGTCTTTGTGGACCGCGTGGTTTTAGTCAACGAAAAACAATAAAGGGAGAATCTGATGACACGCTCAGCCGTATTCCTTTCCGCATGCTGCACAACGTTGATCTTGGCGGGATCGTCCGCTTGGGCGCAACAGGCCGCGAAGACGCCGCGCGAGCAGGCGCTGGATTTCATCCGCAACGAAACGCAGTTCCATCTCGGCTACCTGCCGACCGAGCAGTCGCACCCCAAGACGCGCGGGCTGTCGCAGGCGCTTCAGGCGGATACGGCCCAAGGCTTGCGCATGCTGCTCAGCGTGGACGACGATATCCCGCCCGTCGCCCAGCGCGTGGTCGCCTCTCCCGAGTTTGCGCGGTTGCGCCAGGCGGTCAAAGCCGCGCTGGACAGCGGCCGCAAGGTGTACTTCAGCGGCTGCGGAGCGACCGGCAGACTCTCGATCCTGCTGGACGCCGCGAACCGCCGCTTCTGGCGCGAGACGTTCGAGAAGCATCCCGAACTCAAGGCCGTCTGCGGCGACATGGCCGAACGCACGCAGGCGGTCATGACCGGCGGCGACTTCGCGCTCATCCGCTCGGTTGAAAGCTTTGAGGACTACATCACGTTCGGCTACCGCCAGATGGAGCAGGCAGGCGTGCGCGAGGGCGACGTGGTGGTGGCGATCTCCGAGGGCGGCGAGACCTCGTCGGTGATCGGCACCGTGCTGCGCGGCGTGGACGTGAAGGCGAAGGTCTTTTTTCTTTTCAACAATCCGGCGGGATTGTTGGCCAAGAACCTGGAGCGCTGCCGCCGTGTGATCGAGAATCCAGCGGTGACGACGCTCGTGCTCTGCACGGGCCCCATGGCGGTGGCAGGTTCCACGCGCATGCAGGCCACGACCACCGAGCTGCTGGTCGCGGGCGCAGCCTTCGAAGCGGGCCTCGCTGACCATTTGTCGGACAAGCTGACGCCGCAGCAGCGGGCGTCGCTGGGGCTCGGCATCTGGACGCCCGAGCACACGGTGGCGCAGTTCGAGACGCTGCTCCGCCAGCTCCGCTCCGAAGCGAACGTCGCCGCGCTGGCGCGGATGGTCGACGGCGAGATGGACCTTTACGGCAAGAAGGGCCGCGTCACCTACTTCGCGAACGAATACCTCCTCGACATCTTCACCGATACGACCGAGCGCTCGCCGACCTTCAAGATCCCGCCGTTCCGCAGCGCGGCGGACACCGCCGCGCCCGCCCCGTGGGCCTTCGTGAAGGATCCGCAGCGGCCAACGCCCGCGGCTTGGCTGCACTTGGTCGGACACGAGCCGCGCTGCTTGGAGTGGACGGCCGACACGTACGTGCAATTGAAGGCCGCCGAGAAGATCGTCAAGAACCCGCCGCAGATCGGGCTCAAGGACCTGCACACTTACCTCGTCGGCAACGAGCCCGACGCGTCGCGCACCGAGGTCCGTCCCAACGCAGCGATGGCGGTGCTGGTCGGCGACGAGACCGCGCTTTTGGACGAAGGCTCGTCCGCAGCGTGGAGCAAAGCCTTCGCGGCCGCGGCCGTGCCGTTCGAACAGCGGACCTCGCTGGTGGTGGGACGGCGTGCGCCTCAGGGCGGAACGACGGAGCTGGTACACGTGGGCGTCGATGTGCCGTCGACGCCGCTGCGGCTCTTCGACCATCTGGCGCTCAAGCTCGCGCTCAACAACGTGTCGTCCGCGACGATGGGCAAGATGGGCCGGCTGAGCAGCAACTGGATGGCGCACGTCGACGCGTCGAACAAAAAGCTGATCGACCGCAGCGTGAGGCTTGTCGTGGAGCTTGCGGGCGTCGACTACGAGACGGCTTGCATCGCCCTGTTCGAGTCGCTCGAGGAGATGAAGGGGTGGGACGAGGCCCGCCGCAAAACCACCTCGCCCGCCGCTTACACGGTGCAGAAACTCAAGCCGAAATAATGGTAAAAATGACTTCGGACGGATACATCCGTCTTTCGGCCAAAGGCACCCTGATCAGGATTCAGTAAACAAACAGCGAAGGAACAATCACCGATGAAGGAATATTTCCGACTCTCTCACTTGTCCCGATTTCTTTTTTGCGCCGCGTTTCTCTGTACCCTTGCTCGTGCCGTCGCGGCTGATGACCAGCCCACGCTTGACTGGAAGCTGGGGTTGGGCGACATGAAAGGCAACCTCGCGTTCTTTGGCCCGGAAGCGATGCGTGAGAAGAAAGTCGAACGCACGGATGACGCGGTGACCGCAACATGGAAAGGGCACGCCGAGTGCGGCGGCGCCTTCACCGTCACCGTCACGTGGCGGCGCGCGCCAGACGGCCTGTGGAGCGGCGACCTAGCTTATGAGGGATACAGCGGAAAGCGGTTCGTGGAGGAGATCCATTTTCCGCTGCTGTCCGGCGCGTTTGCGACCGGGTCGTCTTTCGTCTTCGGCGGCCACGACAGCGGCGTCGTGAACCAGGGCGCAACGTTCTTCAAGCCCGGAGCCAAGCAGCGGCGCACCTACTGCGGTGGCATGCAGTTCTCCGCGCTGCTCAACACGAACGGGCCGTCGCTCTACTTCGACCACCGGGACCCGTCGGTGGGCACCAAAGGCTGCGAAATCGAGATCGCGAAAGAAGGCGGCCGGCTCACTTACGCGGGCATCCACGTGCCGGGCCTGCCCGACCGGCCGCCCGCCGCGTACCGAATCCCCTACCCGAGCTGCTTCATGACCTTCAAGGGGAATTGGTTCGAAGCCGGACAGATCTACAAAAAGTGGGGAACCGCCCAGCCGTGGTATGCCAGCCGAAAAGCCGCGAACCCGATGCGCAAGATCGGCATGTGGGTGTGGAACCGCGGGCTCATCAAAAACGCGCTGCCGCCGGTCGAGCGGCTGCAGAAAGAGCTGGGCGACATCTCCGTGGCCATCGACTGGTACTGGTGGCATAGCAACCCGTACGACACCGATTACCCCGACTTCTGGCCGCCGCGCGAAGGCGTGGAACCCTTCCGCGCGGCCGTCGCCCGCCTGAAAGGCCAGGGCATCTACTCGCAGGTCTACATCAACGGCGTCTGCTGGGACATGGACGGCAAGACGTGGAAGGACGGCGGCGAGGAGGGCGTGTTCGTGCAGCGCGACGGCGAGCCGCGCAACACGGCCTTTAACAAGTATAACCATCACCGGCTCGCCTACATGTGCGGCGAGGCGCCGAAGTTCCAGGACCGGATCTCATCGGTGGTCGGGCATCTGCGCGAGAGCGGGCTGAACGGCCAGTACCTCGACATGATCGGCAACTCGACCATGGCTGGCCGCTGCTACAATCCGCGCCACGCCCACCCCAAGGGCGGGGGCTCGTTCGGACCCGACGGCTACCGCGTTTTGTTGCAGCGCCTGAAGCGCGAGAACCCCGACTACCCGCTGACCACGGAAGGAACCAACGAGGCGTATATGGACCTCATGGCCGGCTCGATCTACTGCAACTCGACCACGCTCGAGCGCCTCGACGCCATCCCGATGTTCCAGTCCGTGTACCACGGCAACTACGCCTACTTCGGCAACTACGCCTACCCCGACGGCACGCGGCCGTGGGACCCGCTGTGGCCGCCCGAAGACCGCTGGAAAGAGGAGAAGCCCTGGCACACCCTCTATCCCGACCAGTTCTATCTGGAACTCGGCCGCACCGTCGCTTGGGGCGTACAACCCATGGTCTGCAACATCAAGGAGAACCTGTTCACCGACCCGGAGCTCGCGCCGGCGCTGCGCTTCACGCTGGACACCGCCCGCTTCTACTACGCCAACCGCGAGTTCCTGTTCGACGGCCAGATGCTCTCGCCGTCCGGGTTCACGTGTCCGGCCGCCCCGGTGGATTTCCTGATCCGCAGCATCTTCACCAAGGAGCGCGAATGCAAGCCGCGCCACGCCGAGCTGCCCGCGGTGCTTCACTCCTGCTGGCAGGCCCCGGACGGCAAGAAGGCGCTGATCCTGGTCAACTGGACCCGCGCGCCGCAGCCGTGGTCCTTCAACGGTTTGTCGGGGACGCTGCCCGCGCGCTCGTACGGTAAGGCGGTCATGCCCTGACCGTCGCATGCGGATTCACGCGAGGGACCAGCGGACACTCGTCCTCGCAACCGGGTGTACAGACGAACGCGAGGAATGGCGGAAACGGGCGGCACAGGCTGGTGTACCGACTTCAGTCGGCTTGGTCCGTACCAGCCGGTACACCAACAGGGTCCAAAATCCCACACCTTCTGCTTCTTCTCACGCCCACCAGCCCAACCCATGTCGCTAACTGATTACACCCGCCAAGCAGACCATCGTTGCAGCTTGGGTGCAAAAAGTGGATACTGCTTACCATTAGTGCCTGACGAACCGACAACGGCCATAAAAAACAAGTTGTTCTCACGCGAAGACGCGAAGGCGAAAAGAGTCAGCACCTAAGCGTTTTGGTGTCCTTTGCGCGAGACAGATTCATTGGAGTCTCATGCTAGTTAAAATGAAAAGAGAGGGCATGTTGGTTTCTGCTCTTCTGCTGATCAGCTCGGCGGCATTTGCTCAGCCGGTCGAGGTGCGCGTGAAGGACACGCCGGGCGGGCCGCAAATTCACGTGGACGGCGAGCCCGTTCCGCCGAGGGTTTTCTATGGTTCGGGAGGAACGTCGGCGGCGGTCGGGGTCGGCCCCGACTGGACCGGCCACGCGTTCGAATTCGCGCCGACGTATCTGGCCGACGGACAGGCCACGCTCCACTTCCGCTTCACGCTGAAAACGCCGGGCGAGTACTGGATCAAAGACCTGCGGCTGTCCGATGCCGGCAGCGGTGCCGACCAGCCGGTTACGGGAAGCTTCGCCTCGCAGGACGCCTTCCGAAAAAGCTGGAATGTCTTTCCGCCGGGTGCGGCGAACACGATCGGACGGACGGGTATCGAAGGTGGCGCGATCCACGTCACCGTCTCCAAGCCCGCCGACGGGAAGTGGGTCGATTTCCATCTGTACAGCAACATGCAACGCTTGGAAAAAGGCCGCACCTACCGGTGTTCGTTTTCCGCCAGAGGCAACGGCCGGCTGCGGCTGATGCCGGCCGTCTACACGGCGGCCAATGGCGTTTTCACGCTCATTGGCGGCCCGCACAACTCCGTGTTCCTCGACCAGGTGGCGCTCGCGCGCGACGCGGGCGTCCGGCTCATCACCTTTCCGGCCAGCTCCTGCTGGGCATCGCCAGAGCAGCCGCAGGACTGGACGCCGCTGGACGCGATGTGCCGGCGAATCATCGACGTCCACACCAACGCCCTGCTCCTGCCGCGCCTCGACGCGAATGCGCCGGGCTGGTGGCTGAAGCGCCATCCCGAAGCCCGGATGGTTTACGAAGGAACGAACGTAGGCACCGTGGTCAGCATTTCGGACCGCGCCTACCGCCGGGATGTCGCCGCGCACCTCGAAAAGCTCACGCGCCACTTGTGCGAGGCGTTTCCCGACAACTTCGCAGGGGTCCATCCGTGCGGGCAGAACACGGGCGAGTGGTTCTACCAGGATTCTTGGACCTGGACGCTGTCCGGCTATGATCCAGCCACGCGCGCGGCCTTCCGCAACTGGCTCAAGCAACGCGGCGATCCCGACTGGGAACGTGCGGATGTGCCCTCTGTTGCGGCGCGGCGCGCCCATCCCGACGGATTCTTGAACACGCCGGACCGCGACCGTCGGCTGATCGACTTCCGACTTTTCCAGCAGGAGGAGATGGCGGACCACATTCTCGCTCTGGCGCAGTCCTGCCGCCGCGGCTCCGGCGGCAAGAAGCTGACGGTCTTCTTCTACGGCTACGGCTTCGAGTTTCCGCCGATGGCGAACGGAGCATCCGCGAGCGGCCACTACGGGCTCGGCAAGGTGCTGCGAGAAGGGCGCGGCGACATCGACATCCTGTGCGGACCGTGCTCCTATGGCGACCGCGCGTGGGGCGGCACAGGACCGATCATGAGCGCGGCCGAAAGCGTCAAGCGTACGGGCATCCTCTGGCTCAACGAAGACGACACCCGCACTCATCTCTTTCACCTGAACCCGCAGCCGCAGTACGGCCACGGCGCCACCGACACGCTCCTGCAAAGCCAGCAGGTGCTGCTGCGCAACACCGCGCAGGCCGCGCTGCGCGGCAACGGCTGCTGGTGGATGGATCTCTTCGGAGACGGCTGGTACAATGATCGGGCACTATGGGAACCGATGGTGCAGCTGAAGGCGGTCGACGCCGCGATGGCGCACAGGTCCAAGCCCTTTTCCCCGGAGATCGGCGCGATCATCGACGAGTCGAGCATGTGCTGTCTGTCGGCGGGCTCGGCGGTCGCCGCGCGCCCTCTTCTGTATACGGTCCGCACCGCCTTTGGCCGCTGCGGCGCACCGTACGGACAGTACCTGATGCCGGACGTTCTGGAAGGTCGGGTGTCGCCCCGCGTTCAGTTCTTTCTCTCGGCGTGGATGCTGACGCCGGACCAGCGCAAGGCTTTGGCGGCGCAACGCGAGATCGGATTCTGGCGCACGGTCGGCGAAAGTTTCGGTGTACTCACCCCCTTCCGCACCACCCGCGTCTGGTGCTGGGCGCCGGGCTACCTGTATCCCGACCGCGCCGATGTGACCGGCATCCGCGAGATCACCGGCTTCGCGGCCACACGGATCGCGTTGCCGACAGCGAAAGTCATTCCGACCCGCGCCGGAAGGCGTCTCGGCCTGAAAGAGGCGTGGGGTCCTCAAGACGAGATTCACCCGCTCTTCACCGTTGAGGCCGACCCCGAAGAGGTCCTGGCTGTTTGGGAAGACGACGGTTCACCCGCCGTTGCTGCCCGGTCCTCCGAAGCCGGAACGGACGTTTTCGTCGGCGTGCCGCAGCTTACACCCGAGCTCATCCACGCGATTGCGAAGCTGAGCGGTGTCCACTGTTTCTCGGAGCCCGGGCCCGCACTCTGGGCTACCGACCATTACCTGTCGCTGCAGGCAGGGCACAACTCCAGCGGCCCCTCGACCGTGGCCATCGATACAGGTCGCGACGGGAACATCTACGACGCCCTCGACGGGGGAAAAGTCGGCTGCGGTCCGCGCCTCAACTTGCCGCTTGAACCCGGTGCCGTCCGCGTGTTGCGCTATTAGGTAGACCTTGTTCACGCGGGCAGGCGGATGGTGAAAGCCGAACCCTTGCCGAGTTCGCTCTCGACACCGACCGTGCCATTGTGGATGAGCGCGATGTGCTTGACGATCGCCAAGCCCAATCCCGTGCCGCCCAGCTCGCGGCTGCGCCCCTTGTCCACCCGGTAGAACCGCTCGAACAGCCGGTCCAGGTGTTGGCGTTCAATGCCAAGGCCGTAGTCGCGCACGGTGATCCGGATGGAAGGGCCCTCTTTCACCGCCTCGATATCCACCCGTGCGGCCTGATCCCCGGCCGTACCGTACGTGATCGCGTTGTCGATCAGGTTCACAAGCGCCTGCTCCATCAGGCCGGCATGAACCACGGCGCGCAAGCCTTCCTCACAGGAAAGCGACAGCGAGACGCCCCGCTCAGCGGCGCGCCGCTGACACAGTTCCGCCGCATTCTTCAAAATCGCGGCGACCGGCGTTTCCTGACGTTCGAGCGCCTGCGCCGAAGGCTCGTCCAGCCGCGACAATTCAAGCAGGTCACGGATGATCGACTCCAGCTGGTTCGATTGCCGCACGATAATTTTCAGAAAACGTTCCGCCGTTTGCGGATCTTGCACGGCGCCGTCCAGAAGGGTTTCCGCGAAGCCCTTGATCGACGTGACCGGCGTGCGCAACTCGTGAGACACGTTCGCCACGAAATCCTGACGCACGGTCTCCAGCCGGCGCAGCCGCGTCACATCGCTCAGGACCAGCAGCGTGCCGATCCGATTTCCCGCCACGTCATTCAGCGCGGAGGCGCGCATGTCCAGCACCACATCGCCGCTGTCGCCGGCCCGCATTTCCTTTTCGACTAGATCCCCGCGGCGCTCGCTGTCCTCGATCAGTGACAACAGCTCTGGATACCGGATGATCTCGCCGAGGAGCGCTCCTTCCGGCGCAGGAAGCGAGAGCCCCAGCAGCCGTCTCGCCGATTCGTTCATGTCCAGAATCGCATGCCGGCTATCGATCGCGATCACCCCGCGCGTCATGTTGGCCAGAATCAGCGTACGCAGGTTGCGCTCTTCGTTCAACGCCAGCATCTGCTTCTGAAGCCGCTCCGCCGTCTGATTGATCGACCGCGCGAGATCTGCCAGATGCGGAACGGGGGGAATCGCCAATCGGCAGGCAAGCTCACCGCCGCCGATCCGGTTCAGCCCTTTCTGGAGGTCAGACACGGGGCCGATAATTCGGAGAGCGACACCGTAGCTCATGAACAACGTGGAGCCCAGAACCACGGCCAAGACCACCATCAGAAGCCGATCCGCGACATCCATCTCCCGCGTCAGCGTCCGGACGGGCACCGCGACGCGCACGATGGCCCGCATCGGCCCCACGTTCGGCACCCGCTGCGCGAGATACAGCATCTGCTGGCCCAGGCTGGAGCTGTAGCGCCGGCTCATGCCCTGCCCGTCCTTCATGGCCGCGATCACTTCCGGACGGTCGCTGTGCGACATCAGCTGACGCGAATCGGCACCGGAATCGCCCACCACTCTCCCGTCCGGCAGAATCAGCGTGAAGCGATTGCCGTCCACATGCCCCAGCCGCGCGAAAAAGCGCTCGACCGCACGCTCATCGACCATGCCCTCGCCGTCGGGCAAAAGGGCGGCCACCAGCCGCGACTGCATCTCCAGCTCGTGGACCCATTGCCGCTGAAACGTCACCCGGCTGGCATGCCACGTGTAAAGCGCGACAAAACCGATCGCCGCGATCAAGATCAGGATATGAGCTCCAAAGAACTGCCAGAACAGTGTCCGTTTTTTCACGTCTCACTCCGCTTTCATACGATACCCCACCCCTCGCACCGTCTCGATCAGCTCGCCCTGCCGGCCGAGCTTCCGCCTCAGCCCGACGATCTGCACGTCCACCGATCGATCCGTCACCGGATAGTCCTCGCCGTGCACCGCATCGACGATCTGATACCGCGAAAAGACCACCCCCGGCCGTTTCATAAAAAGATCCAGCGTCTTGAACTCGGTCAACGTCAGCGCCACCGGCTCGCCGTCCACCTTGACCGAGTGATGCGTGCGGTCGATCTCGATCGGGCCGCGGAGCAGAATGTCTTTTTCGTCTTCAGGCTCTGCGGTGGCGCGCCGGAGCACGGCGCGCACGCGCGCCGAAAGAATGCGCGCACTGAACGGTTTGGTCACGTAGTCGTCAGCCCCCACCTCCAGTCCGGCCACGACATCCGCATCCTCGTCGCGCGCCGTCACCATGATGACCGGGACCTTGGCGGTCCGCTCTTCCGCGCGGACCGCCCTGCAAAACGCATACCCGTCCGTTCCCGGCAACATCAGATCGAGCAGGACCAGATCAGGAACCGTCCGCGCCAGCGTTTCTTTCGCCTCCTCAGCCGAAGCGCATGCCAGAACCTTGTAGCCCTCCCGCTCCAGATTGTACCGGAGCAGCTCGCGGATGTCCGCCTCGTCTTCCACGATCAACAACGTTTCATGTGCCATGTTCGCTCCTATTTCAGAGGTCCCGACTTGTGGCGGATGATCGTCCCGTCCACCAGATACGCGACATCCTCGGCGATGTTGGTCGCATGGTCGCCGATGCGTTCCAGATCTCTCGCGATGCTGTGCGTCAGGATCAGAGACTCCGTCATGGCCCCGGTGTTCGCCGGCGTCGCACGCGCGATGACGCTCTCGATGACGTCCACGTTCAGCCGGTCTACCTCGTCGTCGCGGGCGATCACCGCGATGGCTTTGTGGACGTCGAGGCTGATCAGCGCATCCAGACTTTCCTTCAGCATTTCCCGCGCCACCCGCCCCATCTGCATGAGCCGCTCCTGAAGATCCGTCACGGGGAACGCGGTCAGGCGCGAACCGCGTTCCGCAATGTTCACGACGATGTCGCCGATCCGCTCCAGGTCGTTATTGATCTTAAGCACCGCCACGACGAAGCGCAGATCCCGCGCCACGGGCTGATGCAGCGCCAGGATCTTCAGGCATTCCTCTTCAATCTGGACCTCGCGCTCATCGATTTCCGCATCGCGCTCCATCCACGTCAGCAGCGCCTCCTTGTCGCGCCGCTCCGTGGCCTTAAGCACTTCCGACAGCCGCATCTCGACCTCGCCCGCGAGCCGCAGAATGGACTCTTTCAGCACCTCGCTCTCACGCGAAAATATCATGTTCATCCGTCGCCCTCCCCCGGCTCATCATCCGAACCGGCCCGTGATGTAATCTTCCGTCTGCTTTTCACGCGGCCGGGTAAAGAGATCTTCCGTTGCCGCGAATTCTACAAGATTGCCCTCATAAAAAAAAGCCGTTCTGTCTGAAACGCGCGAGGCCTGCTGCATGTTGTGCGTCACGATGGCGATCGTGTAACGCCCGCGCAGCTGGACAATCAGCTCCTCGATGCGGGCGGTGGCTTTCGGGTCCAAAGCCGAGGTCGGCTCGTCCATCAGCAGGATTTCCGGCCTTACGGCCAACGCGCGGGCCAGACACAGCCGCTGCGCCTGGCCGCCGGACAACCCGAGCGCATTCTTGTCCAGCCGGTCCTTGACCTCGTCCCACAGCGCCGCGCCGACCAGGCTCTCCTCCACGCACGCCTCCAGTTCCGCCCTCGACAGATTGCCGTGCAGCCGCGGTCCGTACGCGACGTTGTCGTAGATCGATTTCGGGAAGGGGTTGGGTTTCTGAAAAACCATGCCGATCCGGCGCCGCAGCACCGCCGTATCCACGTTGTCGCCGTACACATCTTGTCCATCGAACACCAGACGGCCCTCGGCCCGGCAGCCGGGAATCAGGTCGTTCATCCGGTTGATCGCCCGCAAGAAGGTGCTCTTGCCGCACCCGCTCGGGCCGATGATGGCCGTGACCAATCCGGCGGGCAGCGCCAGATTCACCCGCTTGACGGCTTCGCACGCGCCGTAGAAAACCGAGAACTCTTTTGCCTCCGCATGCGCCTGTTTCGTCTGTTTCGTTTCGTCCATTGTTTCGCGTCCCGCTTCTCCGCCGGCTTCTGAACGGCGGTTTTCCCCCGTCTCATCCCTTCAGGCGTTTGGCCACCCGCGCGCGGATCAGGATCGCCGCCAGGTTCAGCGCCAGCACGATCAGCACCAAGGTGGCCGCCATGCCGTATTGCACGTGCCGGATCTCGTCGACCGCCTCGTGCTCCGTGCAGAGGTTGTACAGGTTCCAGGAGAGCGCCGGAGTCGGCTGCGTCAGCACGTCCGCCGGCCCAACCAGCCGGCCCACGCTCACGGCCGCCGTGAAGATGATCGGCGCGGTCTCGCCGGCCGCGCGCCCCATGCTGATGACGATGCCGGTCAGAATTCCTGGCAGGGCCGCCGGCAGAATCACCGTCAGGATGGTCCGCCACTGGCCTGCGCCCAGCGCCAGCGCGCCCTCTTTGTAGGCGCGCGGGACGGCCGCGATGGCCTCCTCCGACGAACGGATCACGGTCGGCAGCACCAGCAGCGCCAACGTCAGCGCGCCCGCCAAGACGCTTTTGCCCTGCGACACATGCATCGTGTTGATGAAGAACGCGAGCCCGAAAAGACCGAACACCACGCTCGGCACGCCGGCCAACGTGTTGACGCACGAGCGCAGAAAGGTCAGCACCGGCCCGGCCTCGGCATACTCCTGAAAATACACGGCCGCAACGATCCCGAGGGGCACGGCGATCAGCATCGCGCCCAACGCCAGATAGAGCGTCCCAAGCACCTCCGGCCCTATCCCGCCAAAGAAATGAGCGTCCACCGAGCCGTCCGTCAGGAACCGCGGATAAAAGGTCAGGCGGGGACGCAGAAGGGCGTCCAACCCGTTCTGAAGCAGCGGAAAAACCGGCGCCAAGGCGGTTCCCTCAAACGCCGGCTGCCGCGGCACAAGCACCTTCCGTCCTTCTCCCCCGGAATAGTCCCACGTCTCCTCGAACAGAATGTCCGACAGTTTCTCGCGCGCCCCGCCCCACCGCGTCTGCCCGTAAATCTTGCGCGTCAGCGCGGGGAGAGGCGCGCCCGGCTCCGGGCCCAGCAGCGACTCGACCCCTTCACGGACCGCTTTGAACGACGGCTTCAGTTCTTTGCGCCTCGCGGCGGGCAGATCCGGCAGTTCGCGTTCAAACGCGGCCATCGCCTCGTATATCGGGCGCCGCGCACGTTGTACCTCGGACCACTCTTGCGCCACGCGCAGCTCGTTGCCGCGCTCGAACTCGCCCAGCATCATGCGGCGATATTCGATGGTCCCCCTGAACACGTACGCGCCCGCGCCCTGAACGAAAATCGGCGCGAGCACCAAAAGCAGAAACAGCGCCATCAGCGCCACGGCCAAACAGCTCCCGGCCGTGAACGCGCGATCCAGCATTTTCCGGGTCGACATCCGCATACGGTCAGCCCCCCCTCAGCCGTCTGCGCTGCCGAGCCACAATCCATTCGCCCGCGAGATTGCACGCGAAACTGAAGAGCAACAGGCAGAACCCCATGGCGAAGAGCACGTGGTAATGCGCCGAACCGGTCATCTGGTCCGCCTCGCCCATATCGCCCGCGATCGTGGCCGTCAACGTGCGAACCGGCTGCAGCAGGTTGTACCACGGTTTCGGGATCTGCGCCGCGTTGCCTGACGCCATCCACACCACCATGGTCTCGCCCAACGCTCGCATGATGCCCAGCAGGACCGCCGAGAAGATCCCGCTCACGGCGGCCGGGAGCACCACCTTCACCAGCGTCTCGGCCCGCGTGGCTCCCAGCGCGTAACTGCCTTCGCGCAACTCGCGGCCCGCCGCCTGCAGCGCGTCCTCCGACACGCTCACGATCGTCGGCAAGGCCATCACGCCCAAAATGACCGACGCGGTCAGCGCGTTCACCCCGCTGGCAATCTCGAAGTTGCCGGGCAACCAGCGGCCCATGCCCTGCAGGAAAGGCGCGACCACGGCCAACGCGAAGAAACCGTAGACCACGGAGGGGATGGCCGCCAGCATCTCGATCACCGGCTTGAGCACCTGCCGCACGTGGAACGGCAGGATGTCGCTCATGCAGATCGCCGCGAAGATCCCCGGCGGCACCGCCAACACCACGGCCGTGCCCGTCACAAGAAAGCTGCCGACAAAGATCGCGGCCGCCCCGAACTGGGGCGGCTCATGGGCCGGATACCACGCCGCGGAGAACAGGAACGTCCCCGCGTCATTCCCGCTGAAGAAAGGCAGGGCGTCACGCGCGATGAACAGAATGATCGCCAGCACCGCCAGCGCCGCCACGGACGTGACCGCGAAGAGGACGCAACGTCCCGCCCAGTTGTAGACCTTCCGGCGAGTCTGCTCGCCAGAAGAGAGGATCATGGTGTCAGAACCGCTCACAGATACTCTTTGCCATAGGGCCTCCGGCAAGGATGCGCCCCGAACCTTCTGCGATGCGTTCGGGGAACACGCCCTGCCGAAAACCGCAGCTTCTGTCCCTTTGCTACTTTTTCGAGGGGACCGGCACGAAGCCGATCTCTTCGATGATCTCCCGGCCCTTTTCCGTCTGGCTCAGGCCCAGGAACTTACCCGGCAGGCTTTCCGGCGCAGGCTCGCCGTTCGTGAACATGAACAGCTCGCGAGAGATCGGATAGCTCTTTGCGATCACCGTCTCGGCCGAAGGGGCCACGCCGTTGATCTCCAGCGCCTTGACCGCGCGGTCCAGGAATCCGAGGCCGGCATAGCCGATCGCGCCTTTGGTCATCTGCACGCGCTGGCGGACGCCGCCGTTGCTGCCCGTGTACTCCGCATTCCCGACGATCTTCGCGTCTTTCCCGAGCACCAGTTCCTTGAACGTCTCAAACGTGCCGCTGTTGGTGTCGCGGCTGATCACCACGATCGTCTGATCGCTGCCGCCGACCTCTTTCCAGTTGGTCACCTTGCCGGTGTAGATGTCGCGGATCTGATCGATCGTCAGCCCCCTGACTTTGTTGGAGGGATGTACGATCACGGGCAACGCGTCGAAGGCCACCACATGGGCGACCGGTTTCACGCCCTTCTCCTCCATCGCCGTCTTCTCGGAGTCTTTCAGGTGGCGCGACAGGTTGGCGATATCGCAGGTCCCGTTCAGCAAGGCCTTGGCCCCGTTGCCGCTGCCCGACTCGCTCACCATGATGTTCACGCCCGGATTCTGCCGCATGTACGACTCGGCGAACGCCTTGGCGATCGGCCCGACCGTCGTCGAGCCGTCCAGCACCAGTTTCTCCTGCGCCTGCGTCATCGCACCCGCGACGGCCAATCCTGCCACCAATAATACTTTTTTCATGCTTCCACCTTTCTGCGCAGGCACCTTGTGCCTGTCCGCGTGTTATGAAACCCTTTTCGTGTTAAATCCGCATGTCGATGCCGTTAGAAATGGATTAGAACTTTCCGTTCACCTCGAACCGCAGCCAAGTGGCCATGTCCGCGTCCGCGACCTCATGCGCGTAATAATCGCCATAGACCATCGCCTCGCCCACCACCGCGCCGGTCACCTCGCCGCGTTTCCCGAAAATCTTGCTGAGCAGCGGGAAATCGTAGCGGACCTGGGTATAGAGGCCGCGGTAGTTGTCCGTCGCGCCGTTGTCTTTTTCTGCCGCGAACATCGGGCCGCTCTGGAGTTTGACTTTGTGTTTGGCGTATGGTTCAAGTCCCGCTTCGAGATGCGGGTAGATCAGGTTTGACCAGCGGTACTGATCGTACATGCCCGAACAGATTTCGCTGAACCATGTGGCGCGGTTGAAGACCGGGTTCCACCCCGTATCGGTGCTCCCGTCTGCGGTCTTGTAGTAGCTGTCCTCGTCGCCCGAGAGGTAGAGCAGCGCGCCCGTGAGTTTGGGTTTGCCGAAGACCTCCTTTTCGGAGTAGGTCACCCCGGCGTAGGTCATCCAGGCCGCGAGGTCACGCGCTTCCATTCCAGACTGCCCATCCGTTTGGCCGAGCTGGACAGCCGCTTCGACTTCCGCCGTTAATTTGTCGCCAAGTTTCGGCGTCAGGCGCGTGCCGAGCGTATGAAAATCGCGCCCCGGATAGCGCTTCCCGGCGCTGTCGTAGAAGCGTTCTTCCTGTTTCCAGATCCAATAGAACTCCATCGGAAAATCAGGGACCTCGTTGTAATGGAAATAGGCCATCAGCCCTTTCTCATCCATCTTGGAGTAAGGGTCGCCGCTCTTGATCTTGGTGAGGTCGTAGTCCTCGTACGGATTGCCGAGCGTCCAATTGTCGCGATACGGGTTCCACGTGCCCATCAGGTCGACGTCGCTCTTCTCTAGAAGCCGGACTTTCGCGAAGATCGCGTTGAAGTAGGCGGAGCGGGAGCCGTCTCCCGGCGTGCCGTCGCTGATCAGCCGACCCGCACCCTCTTTGATGTCCTGCCGGCCGACCCGCAAGTCCACGCGATCGCCGAGGTTGTTGACGTCGAAGTAGAGGTTGTCGATATAGACCTCGTCAGGAAACTCGTTCTTGTGCGCGTTCGCCTCGCTGTTGCGGTAGTCGCGGAACTCGTTGCCTAAACGCAGATACGCGCCCAGATCATCGCCGTAGGTCGCCTTGCCCCAAATGCGGGTGCGTAACCGGTAGTAGTCTTCGTAGTCCGGATTGACCGAGGTCTTGCCCTTGTCCATCCAGTTGTCTTTGTATTCGTAACGGAACCGGACGTCGGCACCGGCGTCGAAATCGCACGCCGTCGCTTGCTTCTCAGCCCCCGCTTCTTGAGCGAGCAGCGGCGCGAGCATGGCCGCACAGACAACACCCGCCAGCGTTATATTCTTCATAAGGCTCACTTCCTCCTTCTGATGTCACCCGTTGGTCTGACGGCAACCGCCGCCTGTTTACCCAAACGATTGGCGCACATCATGCATGAGGCGTGTCAGGGACACGTGAGCCGATTATGAGCTTTCGGTTATTTCATTTTCCGGATTCGCGACCCGTCGAGAGGAAATCCGTCATCCGGTCGACGGCAAGGTCGTAGGTTTCGTCGCGCAACTGGCCAAAGCCGTACCGGCAGAAACAGCGCTTGAGCCCTGCCCGGCGCCCCGACGCCAGGTCGGTGAAGTTGTCCCCCACCATCCAGTCCTCCCGATCGAGCGTCACCCCCATCTGCGCGGCCGCCACGAGGAGGGGGGCTGGATCGGGCTTGAGCACGGGACAGTCGCCGCCGCCCACGACCGCGCCGAAAGCCGGCGAGATGCCGAGTCCCTCAAGTATCGTGCGGGTCACGGGCCCCGGCTTATTGGTCACCACCGCAAGACGCCACCCTGCAGCGCACAAGGACTCCAGCGTCTCCCACACCCCCGGATAAAGCGCCGTGTTGTCCAGGCAGTGTGCGAGATAATGGGTGCGCTGATGCGCCAGCATGGCGTCCCACAGTTCCGGCCGCTCCGGGATCGCGCGCTCGATCAGGAGGCGGACGCCCTCGCCGACGCACGCCACCACATCGTCCTGCGATTTCGGAGACAGGCCGAAATCCTGCCGCGTCAGATTGATCGCCAGCGCCAGATCCGCGCGCGAATCGATCAGGGTCCCATCCAGGTCAAACAAAGCCGTCTTCACGAAACATCATCCCCTTCCGCCGAAATCCGCCCGTCCGATCACGTCAACAACCCCCGGGCCCGCACGATTTGTTCGTCATCGCCCAACACCACCACCAAGTCATCCGGCTCGAGCGTCTCTTCCGCCCTGGGGTTCACAATGGTCGAGCCACGGCGCTCGATGCCGATCACGCTCGCACCGACCCGCGCCCGCAGGTTGATCTCCCGGAGCGACCGCCCGCGCACCACCGATTCGCGCCCCACCTTGATCTTATCCGTGTGGATGTCCAGCAGATCAGCCGCTGACTCTGTCGGGTCCGTCTCGACCTCTTTCGTCAACACGCCCCTCAGCGTTTCGAGCGACTCCACGCCGACGCGCCGGAACCGTTTCCAGCCGGCGACCCCGACGACCAGCAAGGTCACGCCCACCAAAGCCCGCGCCCACCCCTGTTCTGGCATGATGGTGCCGCTCAGCAACACGCTCTCGAGAAACAGCGCGGCCATTCCGGACACGGCAAACAGCAAGCCGGTCACGCGCCGGAAGGACTGGGCCCACAAGGTCTCGGCCACCTTCACAGGAACCAGCGTATCGGAAACCACCCCGCCCAAAGCGCGGGCGCGGAAAAAAAGAAAGATCGCGTTCGGCACCGTCAGCAGGCTGGCCGCGCCCCACAGCAGCGTCTTCTTGTTGGCCTCGATCAGCGGCGAGAGCCGGGCGAAATCCAGGCGGGCCAGCATGCCCGCCGCGATGAAAACCACGGCCACCAGCGCCAGTTGCAACAGCACCAGCGTCAGGTTGAACCGGATAGCCTTCGCGGTGACGCCGGGCGCGGGACTGTGCAGAAAACGCTCAGCCCAGTTCGCATACGTCGCCAGGCACTCTTTCCAGCGCGCCGGCATCCGGCGCTCGACCCAGTCCGCAAACGGGTCGGACGCCCGCAGCAGGAAAGGGTTCAGCAACGTGGTCAACACCGAAACGCCCACCGCGATCTGATAGACCGAGCGGTCCACCGCCTTCATGGTCAGGCCGATCAGCGCCACCAGATAGGCGAACTCACCGATCTGTGCCAGACCGATGCCCGTCTGCAGCGCGTTCTTGATGTCCTGCCCCGTCAACAAAGAACCCACCGTACAGTTGACGCTCTTGCCGACGATCACCACGGCGGTCAGCGTCAGAATCGCCTGCCAGTGCGCCAGCATCTGCATCGGATCGATCAGCAAGCCGATCGTCACAAAGAAGATCGCGCTGAACATCGTCCGCAGCGGCACGCACTGCTGATAGATGCGTTTCAGCGGCTCCGACTCCGCGCCCATCACCCCCACGAGAAATGCGCCGAGCGCTAGGCTGAAATCCAGCTTCGCCGCAATGAACGCGACAAGGAAACAGACCCCGAGCATCGTCAGCAACAGTGACTCGTCGTCTTTGAGGCGCGCCACGCGGTTCAACAGGCGCGGCACCAGCAAAAGCCCGAAGACGGTCACCCCCGTCAGGAACAGCAGCAAGCCGCCCAGGCTGTACGCCATCGCGCCCGCATGCATGGTCCCCGACTTCACGAGCCCCGTCAGCAGCGCGATCACGCCGACACACAGGATGTCTTCGGTGATGGTGATTCCGAAAATGTATTTGGCGAACCGCCGCGAGCCCCATCCCATTTCGCTGATGGTCTTCGCCAAGAGCGTCGTTGCCGAGTCACTGATCGCCGCGCCAAGGAACAGGCTCTGAACCGATCCCCAGCCGAAAATCTTCGTGCCCACGAAATGTCCGGCCCAGATCATAACCGCCATGTCCAACAGCGCGGTGGGAAAAATGACGTGTCCGACCTTTTTCAGCTTCCGGACGCTGAACTCCAGCCCCAGCGTGAACATCAGGAACACCACGCCGATCTGCCCGAGCACATCGATGCTGCCCTGGTTGATCACGAGCGAGCCGCCGAAGGTGTATTTGCCGATCGCCGTCCCGGCGAGAATATACCCGATGACCTTGGGCCAGCCCAACCGCATGAACACCGCGGACACAAGCCCGACGGCGACGAGTATAACGGCCAGATCCTGAAAAAACGACGTCGTATCCATGAGCTCCTCAACGGGACAGGGCGGCTGACCGAGTGCTTTCCCAGCGCCGGCAGCGGGACGTTCAGCCGACCTCGATCTCGACGCTTCCCTGTTTCACGTCGATGCGCCTGACCGGCGCATCGAGGCGGATCCCTTTCGCGGCCAGCAACACAGCCGGATCGAGCAGGATCGTGTCGTTTTCCACTGACAAGCCGGCCACGCCCTGCAGTTTCTGCGAAAGGGCGTTCATCACCTGTGACGTCACCATCGCCGCACTCAGTCCGATCATCCCCACCGACACATGCGACAGACGCACGCCCAGCCTGCGCCCCTGATCCAAGACGTCCGCCGTCCAGTGGGTTTCAAACGGGATGGCGAAGCCGACTTGAAATTTTCCGCCCACCTTGACCGTCCCGGGCATCAGGCTGAACGTCACGTCTTTCAACTGGTTGGCCGCAGCCAAACCGCCCTTCAGCTTGGCCGCAATCTGAGCCTCTTCCAGCACGACTCTCAATGACTGAATAATCATCTCTTTTCTACACCGCTTTCGCCTCTAAATCGTACCCTTTGCCGCCCGTGATTTCCACGCGCATAAAATCGCCGACCTTCGCCTGCTTCGGAACGTTTGCCACGCGCGTCTCGCCGTCCACCTCGGGTGCCTGGCGCGGCAGCCGGCCGAACCACACATCGCCCTCCTGCCTCAGCAGCAAGACCGTGTCCGCCGTGCCCTTCAGCGCCCGCGCGTGTTCCCGCACGATGGCGCTCTGCAGCGTCATCAGCCGCTGGCACCGGTCTTCCGTGACTTCCGGATCCGGCGTGCCGTCCATCGTGAACGCGGGCGTTTCCTCCTCCGGCGAGAAGGCAAACACGCCGAGGTGGTCGAATTTCGCCTGCGCCACGTACTCCAACAGATGCTCGAAATGCTCTTCCGTCTCACCGGGGAATCCGACCAGGCAGGTGGTCCGCAGCACGACGCCGGGGGCCGCCTGACGCAGGCGCGACGCAAGGTCCCTTGTCGCGGCCACCGCCTGCCCGCGATTCATGGCCCGCAGGATTTCCGGGTGGCTGTGCTGCACCGGCAAATCCAGATATTTGCAGACATGCCGCCCGGCGTTCAGCACCTCCAGGACCTCCTCCGTCACGCCGGCAGGATACCCGTAGAGCATGCGGAAACGGAAATCGCCCTCCAGCGCGTCGATGCGCCGCATCAGCTCGGCGATGGACGGCGCACCTTTCTGGTCCAGCCCATAGTGCAGCGAATCCTGCGAGATCAAATTGATTTCCTTGACGCCGGCGGACACCATGTCCTCGGCCTCCTTCACCAGACCGTCGGCGGACCGCGAGCGGAAATGGCCGCGGATATCCGGGATCGCACAATACGCGCACCGGTGGTTGCAGCCATCGGCGATCTTCAGATACGCGAAAGGCCCGCCCGTGAAAAGCAGCGTCGGATAGGTCGGCGTGTAGACCTTGACCGGTTCGCCCGGGGCGGCAATCACGCCGAGGCGCGTGCCTTCTGCCACCTGGCGCACCACGTCGCCGATGCGCTCCAATTCGTCGACGCCCAAAAAAGCGTCCACCTCGGGAAAGGCCTTCTTGAGGCGGTTCCGGTAGCGCTGCACCATGCAGCCGGTCACGACCACCGCGCGGCAACCGCCGTTCTTCTTATGCTCGCACGCGCCCAGAATCGCCTCCGCGGCTTCCTCGCGCGCGGCGTCGATGAAAGCGCAGGTGTTCACCAGAATCACATCCGCCTTTTCGGGCGCAGGCGCGAGCGCGATCTTGCCGCTTTTCAGATACCCCGCCATCACCTGCGAATCGACCAGGTTTTTCGAACACCCGAGGCTGATGAAACCCACTGAAACAGGCATGTGCCCCTCCCTTATGCCAATCACAATCTATTCGGACAGATCGCCCAGCAGCATGAGCTGGCTCATCCACACGCGCGTGCCCTGGAACTTGGGGGCCTTGAGCTCCTTGGCCGGATCCTTCAGCCGGAAGGCCACGCTCTGGCGGTCGGGTTGTTCCGGATGGATCTCGACCGTCACCTCATGCACGCTGTTCATGTCGCTGCCGGCGACCGCCCCCAGCGTCGCGATGCGGTGGTAGGTGCAATAGCTGTCGAACCGCGGCACCGGCCTGGCGCCCGGCTTGCCGTCCACCGTGATCGTCACCTGACCGCCGTCCGGGCCGAGCAGGTCGTAGATCTTCCCCACCGAACCCTTGAACTTGAAATGCAGCTTGCTGCCGGGCTGGTCGGCCGTCCATATCTGGCCCATGCGGTCGCCGAACGCCTTCTGCTTGCCGTCGTCCTTTGGCAGCGCCTGCCAGTTGCCCGAGAGCATCTTCGCACTTAAAGGGATCATCTTGGCCGCCTCCCAATTGTCGGCGACAAACGCCTTCGCAAGCTTGGCCTGATGATCGGTGGCGGGCAGGTCCTTCATCCGCGTCAGCCCCGCGACGATGGCCGCCTTGTACAGCTCGTGGCCCTCCTCGCGCGGGTGCACCCCGTCGTTGGCGAACAGCAGGCGCTTGTCCGCCGCAATCATCTCGCGGATCTGCTTGTCGCGGTCCGGCGACTCTTTCGGAACCGCCGTCTCGATGACCTTCGCGTCCATGATCAGTTTGTTCTCTTTGAGCAGCTGCGCCACGCGGATCCCGAAGTTGATGGACGGGATACCGTAGTGGTCCGCCAGCAGCTCCATCGCCGAAGCCGAGCGGTTGCACATGCCGTTGAGGTAGTCGTTCGTAAAAGCCGTCGTGATCGTGTAAGTGAACACGATGTCCGTGAGCGGGTCCTGCTTCCAGGTCTGGCGGACGATGCCCTCCATGCTGCGCCAAATCTGCTCCGGGGCTTGGCCGCCGTCATTCGTCGCAAATTCCACGAACAGCAGGTCCGGCTTGTAGGCCAGCACATCGCGCCCGAGGCGGAAGACGCCCAGATCGCTGCCCGTGCCGCCGATGGCCGCATGCACCTCTTTGAAGGAAGCCCTCGGATACGTCGCCTTCAGCCATTCCGTGGTCTTGTTGCGCCAGCCGTTCATCGCCGTGATGGACCCGCCGAGGTAGGCGACCGTGATCTCTTCGCCGGCCCGGATTTTCGCCATGACGTGCCCGACACCTTCCCGCGCCCGGATCTCATCGGCCTTGACCGCGCGGTAAACCGGCGTCTCGGCCGCCCATCCGGTTGCCCAACCCGCCAGCACCGCCGCCGCAACACATAGAATCGCTTTCCGCTTCATGATTGTCCCCTGTTTAAAAGCCCTTAAAGAGATGAATCATACCGCATCAAACCGAATGCCGACAAGCACGGGTTCTGGTTCTTTCGGCGCTCCCGCCGGAAGCCCTTTGCGGCGCAGGCCTTCAGCCCACCGCCCCGGCCAACAGCTCCAGCGCCCGGTCCGCGGCCTGCCGCCGCACCGCCGCGCGATCGCCCGCGAACAGACCGCGGACAGACCGCGTCCCCGCCGCCGTCGCCACCCCGAAATAAATCAGCCCGACCGGCTTCTGCGGCGTGCCGCCGTCCGGCCCCGCAATCCCCGTCACGGAGACCGCCGCATCCGCCCCCAGCCGGGCCCGCACCCCGGACGCCATGGCCTCGGCACATTCAGCGCTGACCGCGCCCGACCGGTCCAAGATCTCCTGCGGCACGCCCAGAAGGTCGCGTTTCACCGCGTTGGCATAGCTGACGACCCCGCCCAAGAAAATCGCCGAAGCCCCCGGCACCGACGTGATCCGCCCCGCAATCAGCCCGCCCGTGCACGATTCCGCCGTCGCGAGCGTAACGCCGCGTTCCTTACAGATCGCCACCAGCCGAGATTCCGCCGTCACGCCGCCACCTCCTCCGCTTTAAAACAAAAGATAGACGAGTACTATAATGAACCCGGTGGCCTTCAGCGACGTTAAAATGGTTAACTTTCATTTGAGGAGTGTGCATGTCTTTTCTGAAAATTTGCCGCACGGGACACGCCTACCTGTCCCTGTTTTTTCTGCCCATGGCCTTTCTATACGCCGTCACCGGCGTCTGCTATATTTCCGGCCACACGGGGAAACTCGTCTCCGCCCGCTACACCGCCGCACTCGACACGCCCCCGCCACTCACCGGCGAAGCAAAATTCTCCCTCGTCAGGAAAGTCCTCGCGGCCAACGGCGTATCATGCCCGGCAGGGGGCGGAAAAGAAATGCGCGATCGTTTCACCATCGGCGCCCCCACGGGCCGACACGCCGTCCTTGAGCCCTTGCGGGAAAATGCGAAAGAGGCGACCGTTTCCGTCAACACGCCAAGCCTCTTTTCGATAATGGTGCTCCTTCACAAAGCCAAAGGCGGCGCGGCGTTCAACTTCTTCGGCAGCGCCTTCGGCGCCGCCTTGCTGCTCATGTACCTGTCGGGATTTCTCCTTTTTTGGGCCTCGCCCGACATGCGGAAGAAGTTGCTCCTCTGCTTCGCGGCCGGTCTGGTCGCGACGGCGATGGCCATCCTGCTGAGCATCTAATCTCGCCGAACTTCTGGCTTCCTCAAACGCATGCCCTTCGTGTATCTTGTCCCCATGCGTGTTTTCTTAGCCATCGCCGTGCCGGATGGGGTCAAAGCCCAACTCTTGAAAGCCATCGAGCGGCTTGCGCCCATTGCCACCGACGTAAAATGGAGCACCAAAGACCAGTTCCACCTGACGCTCGCGTTTCTGGGCGAGGTCTCGCCCGCGATCCTGCCGCACGTGAGCGAGGCTGTCGCGCGCGTCTGCTCGGGAAAGCCGGCCTTCACGTGCCACGCCTACGGCCTAGGCTATTTCGGAAGCAAACGCAATCCCCAAACGGTCTGGGCGGGCGTTGACCCCGTACCCGAGCTCGAAACCCTTCAGGAGAATCTCTGGGTCCAGCTCAAAAAGTTCGGGTTCGAGAACAAAGAGACGGATTTCCGTCCCCACATCACGCTCGGACGGTGCCGCGAAAGCGCCCGCAACCATGACCTGCTCAGAGCGATGGATGCGGACGAGGACATCGAGTTCGGCGAGTGGGAAGCCACGCGCATCACCCTTTACGAAAGCCGGCTCACGCCGCGCGGCCCCGTCTACCGCAACCTGGGGCAAACGCACCTCGACTGACGAGGACTGCGGGCAACAATAAAAAGAGGCCGCCCAAAAGACGGCCTCACAAGCGAGCGGACAATCGCCGCAAACAAAGGCGGGGCATTATGGCGCTGCGGGAGCGGGCGCCGGCACCGCCGCTGACGATGGGGACGGAGGCGGCGCCACCGGCGCGGGAACGGGAGCCGGAGGCAACAGGGCGAACGCCTTGCTCAGCAGCTCGCGGGCCTTGGCGTCGCGCATCTTGCGCTCGTCGCTGCCCAGCACCACTACGATCACGCGACGCCCGTTGCGTTTGGCGGTGACCACGATCGACCAGCCGGCCGTCGCCGTGAAGCCGGTCTTGAATCCGTCGCACCCCTCCACGCCCTCTTTCAGGAACGGGTTGTGCGTGCGCATGTCAAACGGCTTCGGCGTGTTGGCGCGGAACTGGCGGTACGAGGCCGACGTGTAGGCGAAAACGGCCGGATGCTTGCACAGCTCGCGCGCCAGCACAGACATGTCGCGCGCGCTCGACACATCGTGTTGCTGGCCCGCCGAAGGCGGCAGGCCGTGCACCGACGCGAAGCGGGTGTTCGTCATGCCAAGCTGCTGCGCCTTGGCGTTCATCAACGCGATAAAACCTTCCTTGGATCCGCCCACGTGTTCGGCCAGCGCGACGGCCGCGTCGTTCGCGGACTGGATCATCATCGCGTACAGCAGATCCTCGACCGAAAACGTCTCCTTCGGGTCCAGATAAACCTGCGACCCGCCCGTCTTGCAGGCTTCGACCGAAACCTTCACCATGTCGGACAGCTTCACCTGCCCGGCGTCAATCTTCTCCTGGATCACAAGCAGCGTCATCAGCTTGAGCGTGCTGGCCGGATAGCCCGGAGCATCCGCCTTGTCCTCGAACAGCGCCGTCCCGGCGTCCGCGTCCACGATGATCGCTCCGATGTACGGCGTCTTGGAGATGCAGCCTTTGGGTTTCTGCCGCTGCGCTTGAGCAGACGCGGCCTTTTTCGCCGGCGTCTTTTTCACGGTTTTCTTCGTTTGGGCTTCGGAGAACGAAGCCAGACAGCACACGGCGAGAACAGCAAGAATGAAACGCTTCACGAAAGCCCTCCGGACACCTCGCGCAAGAACGCGCCTTAATACGCCTGATTGATGGAAAAACGGCGCATAGTTAAGCATGTTCTCGCCGATTTGAAAAGGAAACTCGCATGCCGGAGAAAGCCGGAGAACGCATTTTGCACATTAAATCGTTGGCCCGTGCCGCATGAAGGGATTTGTTTTCCATCCTTGCCGGTGATAAAATAATCGCTTATAAACCGGACGGCGGGGCAGCGCGGCGATATCTCCGGTTTGCCCCGTCAAGGACAAGGAGGGAACCATGAGCATGGATTCCATACCGAGTGTCGCTTTGGGAACCGGCACCGTTCTCCTGGTGGTGATGGCGATGGAGGCGGGCTACCGTCTCGGGCACGCCATCCGCAGGCGTTCAAAGGGCGAGAAGGAGTCGTCCGTCTCATCGATCGAGGCTTCGATTCTGGGCCTGCTGGCCTTTATGCTCGCCTTCACGTTCGGGATCGTCTCCGACCGTTACCAAGACCGCAAAGAGCTGGTGCGCCAGGACGCCAACGCGATCAACGTCGTCTATCTGAGGGCCGATTTCTTGCCGGAACCGGACCGCGGCAAAACGACCGAACTGCTGAAGGCCTACGCAAAGCAGCGGCTGACCGCGGTTCTGTCGCGCGACGCCAACCAGATGAACCAGATGTTGGCCGACTCCGACCGGGTCCATCTCGAGCTCTGGCGCATGGCGGTCGCAAATGCCCGCAGGGACATGAACTCAGACGTATTCGCCCTCTACCTCGAGGCGCTGAGCGAAATGATCGACGTCCACCGGCTACGTCTGGCCGTCGGCCTGCAAACACGCGTGCCCACCGCCATCTGGACGGTTTTCTATATCCTGATCGTCCTCAGCATGACCGGCGTCGGCTACCAGACCGCCATCGGCGGCTCAAAGCGCACCTTGGCAGGGCCGATTCTGGCGCTCTCGTTCTCTCTGGTCATCACGCTGATCGCCGAACTGGACCGCACGCGGAGCCGTTTCATCCCTGTGCCCCAGGATCCCCTGCAGAACCTGCTCGACAGGATGCCGCTCGGCCCCGCACCGGGGCCAGACGCGTCGGCCCGCACGGACATCCCTTAACCGCCGCGTTTCAGGCCCATGGCCACGCGCGACTTTATGGACCGTTCTCGTCAGACTGCCGGCGCGGCATGAAGAACCGTGTTCGCGGACCCCTGCGGTTTCCTCGACACCCGTCAGCCGGTTTGATAACGTATTCCATACGGGCTGAGGAAATCGAATGAATAAACACTCCCTCAGTGTGTGGATTTGTATCGCGTTCGCGGCCAGCGCATGCGTTGTGTTTCTTTTCCGCATTCCCTCTGTTTCTCCTTTCTCCGGCCAGCCGACCGCAGCCCCGCCCACCGGCGCACCGGCCCCGTCTGGCGCAGGGGGAACGGTCCCGCGGCCCGCCACTCCGCAGGCCAAAGACCTGCCGTCCGGTCCGTTGCCCGCGCGTGAAAACCGGGAGCCCGTCCACGCCGCCGCAACCGATGCGGCACCCCCGCGCAAACGCGCGTGGGACAGCCGCTACCTCACAGCGCTCGGGCACCCCCGAGAAAACGCGCCCATCCGCTTCGAACTCGTCGCCGGAATTTTCGCATCCGGCACCGTGCAGCAGGTCGAAACCCGTGCCGGCGAGGTGCTCCGCATCAGCGGCGACCTCACCGCGCCCGAAACGGGACGGTTCTTCTTCCAGAAGCAAACCCTGCCGGGCAAAGCCGGCGACTTTGTCGGCCTCGTCGAATTTCCCGCCAGCCTCAAAGCCTACCGCATCGAGCCAACCGGCCCCGGCGGCGCTTCCGAGCTCGTCGAACGCCGGCTGGACGAGGTGATCTGCCTGATGATGCCGTGCGTCGACGACGGGATTCGCAACGCGCTCGGAACCGGCGAGATCCCGCCGCTAGCGCCGCAGGACGTTCCGGATATCGTGCCGCCCTACAACAGCGGCATCATCTCCCTCCAGAGCCTGCCGGGCGCGGCCGGCGTTCTCTATATCGACTACCGCGGCGGGTACACGCCGACGTGGGGAGGCATCGCCTACGAGAAGCCCAGCGCCAGCAACACCCAGATCAAAGACGTCTGGAAACGCGTCGCCGAAGACTACATGCCGTTCAACGTCAACGTGACCACCGACATCCGAGTCTACGAATCGGCACCCGAGAACAGCCGCCAGCGCGTGATCGTCACGCCGACCAAAACCGCGGCGCCCAGCGCAGGCGGCGTCGCCTACATGAACTCCTGGAACTGGACCGGCGATACGCCCTGCTGGGCCTTCTACGCCACGGGCAAAAGCGCTGCGGAGGTCATCTCGCACGAGGCCGGCCACACGCTCACGCTCGGGCACGACGGCCGCATCGATCCGTACAACGAAGGCTATTTCGGCGGGCATGGCAGCGGCTCGACCGGCTGGGCGCCGATTATGGGCGTAGGCTACTACAAGCCCGTCGCGCAGTGGAGCAAGGGCGAATACGCGTACGCCAACAACCCGGAGGACGACCTCGCCAAGATCACGGCCAACAACAACAGCGTCGATTACCGGCCAGACGACACCGGCAGCGCCTTGGCCGGCGCGCGCCACCTCGACATCGCCACCAACTTCAGCGCGTTCGCCGAGGGCGTGATCGAAACCACAGGCGACACCGACGCGCTGCGCTTCACGACGGCGGGCGGCGCCGTGACGCTCACGGCGCTGCCAGTCGGCGGCGACTGGGCCGACCTCGCGATCCAGGCCACGCTGGCCAATTCGGCCGACACGGTCATCGCCAGCAACAGTCCGCAAGGCTCGCTCTCGGCGGTGATCAGCACCAACCTTGCGGCCGGCACCTACACGTTCCGCATCACCGGCGCGGGGCGCAACAGCGCGCTGACCAACGGCTTCTCGGACTACGCGAGTCTCGGCTACTACACCGTCACCGGCCTCGTGACCGGAGCCCGGCTCGCCACCTATCTTACCGTCTCAGAGGACAGCGCCAACGGAACCTTCGTGGGGTCAGTGCCCCCCACCACCCCGAGCGGCGATCCGCTGATCTACATGATCGAGACGGGCAATGTCGCGAACGCCTTCTCGCTCGACAACACGGGTGCGCTGCGCGTCGCCAACATGGCAGCGCTCAACTACGAGGCATTCGCCTCGAACACGCAGTTCACCGTGCGGATGGAACTGTTCGTCACCATTTCCAACACCGTCACGCCCGCGCTCACCGAAACGGGCCGGCGCGTCGTGGTCCAGATTCTCGACGTGAACGAGCAGCCCGCCGTCACCGGATTCGACGCCACGATCCTTGCCCACACGCTGTCCGGCACCGCCGTCGGCACCGTCACCGGCAGCGACGCGGACGCCTATTCTTTCCTGACCTATTCGATCGTGTCCGGGAACAGCGGCAACGCCTTCGCCATCAGCAGCAGCCTCGGCACGCTGACGGTCGCCGCCGACATCGACGCCGTCACGCAAACCGTCTACACCCTCACGGTCCGCGCGGTCGACAACGGGACGCCCGCCCAAACCAACACCGCCACGGCGCGCGTCACCGTCGTCCCCAACGCGAGCGGCCTGCGCCCCGGCTCCATCTCCTATGCCGCCTACGACGCCATCGGCAGCGGCACCTACGTCAGCAATCTGACGCAGCACGCGCGCTTCCCCTACGACCCCGACTGGGAGGGCCAGTACGCGCGGTTCGAAGGCCCCTCCGGACGCGCCGACGCCTACGGCGCGGCGATGCGCGGCTATCTCATTCCGCCGGCGAGCGGCACCTACACCTTCTGGATCGCCACCGACGATAACGGCGAGCTCTGGATGAGCACCACGACCAACCCCGCCGCCATGACGCGCATCGCCTACCTCGACGGCTACGCTTCCTCGCGCCAATGGACGAAGTATTCGACCCAGAAATCGGCCGCCCGCGCGCTCATCGCCGGCCAGGCCTACTACGTCGAAGCCCGCATGAAAGAGGGCAGCGGCGGCGACCACATGGCCGTCGCATGGATGGGCCCCGCCACCGCCAACCAGACGAACGTGATCTCGGGCCTCTATCTCGCGCCCTACTTTATGAACTATGTCCCGCACCCGTCCGGCTTCACCAACGCCATCCGGCGCAACCTGCAGAACGGCGCGAAGGTTGGCCGGATCAGCGTGACCGACGTGAACCCGGACGACACCGCCGCCTTCGCCATCACCGCGGGCAACACCGGCGAAATCTTCTCCGTGGACGGAGACGGCTGGGTACGCATACGAGACGACACCGCACTCCTGACGGCCGCATCGCCCGTCAACCTCACCCTGCGCGCGACCGACAGCGGCACGCCCGCGCGTTCGGGAACAGCAACCGCCCAAATCACACTCCTCGCCACAAACGCCCTGTCTTCCGCCACGCCCCGCCGCGAGCTCTTCTACAACATCGGCAGCGGATCGGCCGTCGGCGACTTGACCGGCAACGCCAAATACCCCGGACGACCGGATGCGCTGGCCTCGCTCACGAACTTCGCCACGCCCGTCAACATCGCCGAGTCCTACGGCTCGCGCATCCGCGCCGTTCTCACCGTGCCCACCAACGGCGACTACCGCTTCTTCATCGCGTCGGACGATGCCAGCCAGCTCAAGTTCAGCCGGACCGGCAACCCCACCCTCGCGCAGACCATCGCCTCGGTCAACGGATGGGTCAATGCGAACGTCTTCACCCAGAACACCGCCCAAGTCTCGGCGCTGCAAACCAACCTCGTGACCGGGCAGGCCTATTACCTCGAAGCCTTGCACAAAGAGGGCGGCGGCGGCGACCACGTGTCTGTCGCGTGGGCCGGCCCCGGCTTGACCGGAACGAACATCATCGACGGCACCTATTTAACCCCGCTCGACATCAACAGCGATCCCGCGCTCACCAACCAGACCTTGCGCGTCAGCTGCACGAACCTGACCGGACACTGGATCGGCCGCATCGCCGTCACGGACAGCCCGCTCGACACCCTGAGTTTCAAGATTTCGGCGGGCAATGCCGGCTCGACCTTCGCGATCGACCCCGACACCGGAGACCTTTATCTTGCGAGCACAGCGCTCACGTCGAGCCAGGCCCAGAACCTCTTCGCCCTCACGGTGAACGTGCAAGACTCGGGTTACGGCGGCCTCTACCCGCTTCACGCCAAGGCGGCGGCCGTGACCGTCCTCGTCCTCGGCCCACCGGCCATGAGCACATTCAGCCGGCAGGGCGAAGGCCTGAGGCTCGTTTGGGGGTCCCTCCCCGGGCTCCGCTACCAGCTCCAGTCCGCAACGAACCTCATCGCCCCGACGTGGATCAATGTCGGCTCGCCCGTAACCGGCGCGGGAACCCCTCTGACCAACGATTTTTCCGTCGGCGCAGAGCCCTCGAAATTCTTCCGCCTTCTGCTGCTGGAATAGCACCGGCGAGCCCGCACGCGGCTCCGACGGACTTTATTATGAAAACGACACCGACGTTCACGAAAATCCCGATCGGCGTCTCCGCCTGCCTGCTGGGCGAGAAGGTCCGCTTCGACGGCCAGCACAAGCACGACGCTTACCTGACCGACACGCTGGGGCCCTATTTCGATTACGTGCCGGTGTGTCCGGAAGTCGGCTGCGGCCTGCCGGTGCCGCGCGAATCCATGCACTTGGTCGGCACGCCCGAAGAGCCACGCCTCATCGGCAACAAAACCGGCACCGATTACACGCGGCAGATGCAGGACTACTGTTCCGGGGCCGTCGAAGAACTGAAGGGCAAGAACCTGCACGGCTTCATCTTCAAATCCAAGTCGCCCTCCTCCGGCCTGTTCCACGTCAAGCTCTACACGGAAGAGGGCGAACCCACCAGCCGCTACACGTCCGGACTTTTCGCCCGCGCGTTCACCCGCGCGTTTCCCTCGCTGCCGTGCGAGGAAGAGGGACGCCTGCACGACCCCGATCTGCGGGAAAACTTCATCGAGCGGATCTTCGCGCTCAAACGGTTCCGCGACGACGTCCTGGCGGCGCCGTCCGTCCGCGTCCTGCAGGAGTTCCACGCCCAGTCCAAATACTTGCTCATGGCCCACGCCCCCGAAGGCCTGAGCGAACTGGGACGGCTCGCCGCCGCGGCCGCGCCCGCCAACCTTGCGGAGACGCTGAACGCCTACGAGGCGCGGTTCCTCGCGGCGATGGCCGAGAGGGCGACCACAGGCCGACACGTCAACGTGCTCCAGCACATGCAGGGCTACTTCACGGAACACCTGTCGCCGGAGGAGCGCGAGGAGCTGGTCTTCGTGACCGACGAGTATGCGCGCGAACAGGTCCCGCTGATCGTGCCGGTCACGCTTTTCCGACACTACATCTTCAAGCACCAGATCACCTACCTGATGCAGCAGCACTACCTCTATCCGCACCCGGCGGAGCTGAAGCTGCGCAATCACGCATAGTTGTGCATGCCGGCGAAAAGGCGCGAAACGTTGATCCACGTCAGCGTCAACACCACGAAGAGCAGACCCAGCCAGAGCAGGGCCGCCAGCGTCTTCGGCGCGCGCACGCCGTTTTTAAGGCGGTAGTGGAAGTAGCCGCCATACATCAGCCATGTGGCCAGCGACCACATCTCCTTGGGGTCCCACTGCCAGTAGTGGCCCCAGCAGATCTTGCCCCACAGCGACCCCAAGAGCAGCCCGAGCGTCAAGAGCACGAAGCCCGCCGCCGCGGTCTGCCGCGTCGCCACGTCGGCCTGCCGCACCCGCGCCGCGTCTCCGGGCGCGCACATCAGCGGCAGCGCCATCAGCGCGGCACGCGCCAGCATCACATAGCCGGCCACATAGCTCGCCACATGCGGCACGAAAAGCGGGCTCTGCAGGGCCGGCGGCAGGCGCCGGACCTCTTCGCCGAAAACGAAGCCGGCCGGGAAAAGAATCAGTGCGCCGAGCAGCGCGTCACGCGCGTCCGTGTCGATGCCGTTTTTCCAGCGGCTCCACTGCGACAGCGGCCAGAGCGCGGCCGCCATACACAGAAAGAACTCGAAGAGGTTCTGCATCGGGGGGTGCCCCGTATGAAGGCCGCGCCAGACGACCGAGGCGACCGCCGCCGCAAATCCAGCGCCCCAAAAACCGCGCCCCACGGCCCGCCAACCGCAGCGCCGCGCGGCCACCGTCGCCACGAACAACACCAGCGTCAGGTAGATGAGGCCGCCCTGCAGGGTCATCTTGACCATCATGACGGCACCTCCCCATGCGGCGTCTTCGCCCTAAAAATCCTCGCCGCAAACAGCAGCACGCCCGCAAAGAGCACGACGAACCCGGCATAGACGAGCGGCAAGCCAGGATCGCGGATGAACTGCAGCACGGTATAAACCACCGGCCGGCCGAACTGGTCGGCGTTCTCTCCCCAGCTCATCTGATAAATGTGGAAGCCGCGCACATACGCGGGATGGTTCACGCGGACGTTCGCCACGTAAGGCGGCTTGCCCGGCTCCGCGATCGTCACGCGGCTGCGGTACTCCCGCACCGGAGCGTCGCGCCCGGCGTCGCGGTCAAGCGCGTTGCGCTCATAGCGCTCAACAAAAAACTTCTCCAGCTTCACGGAAAAGGGAACGCGGCCGACGAAGTTGGTGAGATACGGCCCGTCCCACAACTTGTCCGAGGTGTCGCCGTCGACCATCACCATGGCGCCGGAAGCGGGACGGTCAAGCGTGGCGGTGCGGACCGCATGCTGTCCCGCGAGCCAGCCCGCGAGCACGCACGCGCACCCGAGGTGCAGCAGTGCGGAATCGAAGCGCCGGCGGCCGGCGGCGCGCAGGCCGTTGAACAACAGCAGGAGCGCCAGTCCGGCCGACAGGAGCTGCATGAGGGTGCACGCCATGAACGCGCCCGACCGCTCCGGCCCCGGGAACGCAAGCGCCACGGCCCCCAGCGCCAAGAGCCAGCACAGCCACGCCGCGCCGCCCAAACCGGCCACTCTGTTCAAAAAAAGGTTCAAGCCTTCGCCACCGTGTCGACCTCGATCTCCACCAGCAGGTCGTCGCGGCAAACATCCGCCTCGATGGTGATCAGCGGCATCGACTCCAACGCATGCGCCTTCAGCCACGCCTGCCACACCTCCATATAAGCCGCTTTCTTCAGGTACATCACCGCCCGCGTCGCGTCTTTCCAGCCCATGCCGCGCGACGTCAGGATCGCCTCCACCACCTCCATCGTGAGCTGGATTTGCTTCTTGACGTCGCCCACGTGCGCCGTGGCGCCGCCGGGCTCGATGCTGGCCGTGCCCGACACCATCAGGGTCCGGTATTCGGGCGTGCCGATCTCGACGGCCCGGCTAAAGGAGCTGCCATATTCCAGCGCGGCGCACTGAAGCGGCGAAGGCACCGCCTCCACCGTGACCGCGCCGCGCACCTTCGGCTTCACCGCGATCGCGCACGCCGTGATCGCCGACCCGCAGAGGTTGGCGCTGCCGATCCCGGTGCTGGCCGGCACCAGGCCGTCGTACACCTTGCGCGAGCGGAAAAACGCGTCGCGCGCGCGGTTGAAGGGCTCGTACCACTCCAAAATCTTGTCCATGTACAGCCAGGTGCGGGCCACGTTCGCGAAGGTCATGCCCGCGTCGCCCAGCGCGTCCTCGATGCCCTCGAAGACCGCCGTGGTCTGCGCCTCGCGCGACGCGCTCAAGTCGTGCGGCAGAACCCCCGTCAGCAGACAGTACTCGGCGTACTCGTCATGGTAAACGACGCCGACCGTGCAACCGTGGCGACGGATGAGCCGCGGCTCGACGCCCCCGACCACAAACCGCTGATACACCGGCGGCAACCCGCCCGTGCCGCCGCACAGCCAGAGCTGCGGGACCGACGTCCCCTTCGCCCCCACCGCCGCGCGGAACAGCTGCTCGCGGCTGCCCCAGCCCGTCTGTGAAAACGCGCGGCCGTGAACCGCCGCAGGCACCCCCTGCGCCACATCCAGCAGTCCCATTTCCTGAAGCCGCGCCACACCGCCGTGAACAACACCCTTCATTCCCATGAGCAAATTCCTCTTGTGATCACACAGGTCTTATGCGCCTTGACAACGCTTAAAGCGACAGGACATATTCCGCCAGCGCCTTGATCTCTTCGGGTTTCAACCCCTTTGTGGCGCCGTGCATGTCCTTCGGGTTACACGTCGTAAGGACCTCTTCCATCGTCGCCGCGCGCCCGTCGTACAGGTACGGCGCAGAGCGCCACGCCTCGACCAACGTGGGCGTGTCAAACTCGCGCTTCTCCTCGTTGCCGACGCCCAGCCCCAGGTCGTATTTCTTGAGGTTCGTGTAGAGCCGCTCGCCGCTCGGGCCAGCCTTGCTTGTCGGGTGGCACTCCGCGCAGCCGGCCTTTTTGAAGAGCGCGGCACCTTTTTTCGCCTCTTTGGAAAGCGGCCCCGAAAAGAGCGACGCCTTGACGAGATACGGGCTCGGCACCGGTTTCAGCGACATCGTATACGCGTCGAGGCACACGGCATCCTCCTCGGGGCGCACCACGAACTGGATATGCGTCAGCCCCTTCCGGTTGCAGGCCATCAGGTCGGGGCGGATGCCCGTCACCATCGTCGGCGGCGTCAGATGCGTGTAGATCAAGCTCTTGCTCTGCTTCGGGTTGCCGATGCCGTCGTTCACCAGGTCCCAGTTCAGGGCGTCCGTCCGTCCGTCGGGATGGCAACTCGCGCAGCTCTGCCACTGCTGGAAGCACATCGCCCCGTCGTTCCACAGCATTTCGCCGCGGCGCACGCGGTCCCGGCTCAAGTCCACCGGCGCGCCGAGCGCGATCAGGTTCGGCTTCGCCACCGCGTCAGACAGCGGGACCTCCGCCAGAGCGTCCGTAAAATACAGCGCCGCATAGACCTTGCCGCCCACGGCCGCAACGCCGCGCGGGCCGTCGCCGCCCAGCCTGATGCGGCGGCGGATGGTCACGAGAAACGAGAGGTCGTTCGGCACATCGGACGCCGACTTAGTGACTTCCGTGACCTTCTCGTTCTTGGCCGCTTTCTCCAGCCGTGCGTGGAACGCTTCGCGGTCGATCACGCTGATCTCGCGTGTGCCGGCATGCGCCACGATCAGGCTTTTGCCGTCGGCAGTGACCGCCACGCCCCACGGATTCGCCGCGCCCAGATCCACGTCGTCGAGAAGCGCCGTATTGACATACTCGCCGGTCTCGCCGTTGATGACGCTCAGGCCCGCCGTGTTCATCCAGCCGCGCTCGAGCTGGGTGGTCGGCAGCTGATACCGGCCGAACGTGTGGGTCACGTATACGGTCTTGCCGTCCGCCGACGCGCCGATGCCGCGCACCCCGGTCGAGCCGTTGGGGAGAGGAATGTTTTTGACCAGCTTGTTCGACGCGGCGTCGATCACCGAAACCGAGGCGGACACCACATCGTCCGTCGCGCGGCAGGCAGGCAGATGGTTCGCCACAAACAGCAGCTTCCCGCCGGCCCCGAGCACCGCCGCATGCGGCTCGCGCGGCACCGGCACAACCGCCTTGACCTTCATCGCGCCCGCGTCGATCACGGCCACGCCGTTGTTGAAACGGTTCAGCACATACACCGTCTTGCCGTCCGAGCCCACCACCGGCGCCATGGGCGTGTGGCCGGTCCCGAGCTTGGCCAACACGTTCCCTTTCGCGCTCAGCTTCAACAGGACGCCGTCGCCGCCGCCGCCCGTCACATAGACCGTCCCGTCCGCGGCCACGGCCACGCCGCTCGGATTGCACGGCAGGGACCACTCGCCCGCCACTTTGCCGCCGGCGGCATCGAACAGCAGCAGCTTGCCCGCCGTGGCGGCCGTCACATACATCGTCTTGCCGTCCGGCGCGACCGCCATGCATTCAGGTGACAGATAAGAGACCGCCCCCGAGCACAACGCGAACCCCGCCACGACACCCCCAAGAAAAACACGCTTCACAGCCTTCATCCCGCCATCTCCTCGCCTGCACAATGTGCAAAAGAGCCCCGTGTATTATTGACTGGATCACACCGTCCTGCCGACCGCCTCGGCGACCGCGCGCAGTTCCCTGACGACCTTGAAAAACATCTCTGGCGTCTCGCTCTGGTCCCCGTCGCAGAGCGCCTGTTCCGGATGGGCATGGACCTCCATCATGATGCCGTCCGCGCCGCACGCCACCGCCGCGCGGGCCATGGCCGGCACCAGCGACGCTTTGCCTGTCCCATGGCTCGGGTCCACGATCACCGGCAGCCACGTCCGCTCTTTCAGCAGCGGCACGGCCGAGAGATCCAGCGTGAACCGGGTCGCCGTTTCGAAGGTGCGGATCCCGCGTTCGCACAGCACGACCCGCCGCGATCCCGCGTCAAGAACGTATTCGGCCGCATACAGATACTCCTGGATGGTGGCGCTCATGCCACGCTTGAGCAGCACCGGCTTGCCGGTTGCCCCTGCGTCCCGCAGCAGGACGGAATTGTGCATGTTGCGCGAGCCGATCTGGAGCATATCCGCCACGGCCGCGACGGCGGAAAGATGCGAGGACTCCAAAACCTCCGTCACCACTGGCAAGCCCGTGCGCTCGCGCGCTTCGGCCAAGATGTCGAGCCCCTTGCCCAAAAGGCCTTGGAACGCATACGGCGAAGAACGCGGCTTGAAGGCCCCCCCGCGCAGCATGGATGCCCCGGCCTCCTTGACCGCGCACGCGATTTCAAGCATCTGCTCACGGCTCTCGACCGTACAGGGCCCGGCGATCAGGACCAGCCGCGGGGCGCCAAAGACCGCTCCGCCCACTTCGACCCGCCCGCACCCGTTCCCCTCGCTGTTTTTATCAACTATCATGGGTGTCACACAATCAACACGATGCCCGAAACGTCTGCTTCGTCAGCCCACGTCCCCTATGGGCTCTTCCGTAACAGAATCGTCCCAAAGCTTTATGGTTATGTAGTATAACGCATCCTCACAGGATCAAGCAAGCTTCGATCCCTCAAAAAACGCTTCGGGAAACGGAATCGCTTGACTTTCCCCGGCGCCTTCCGTAAACCACTCCCTATGAACTTTAAACCCTTTTTCGCCTTTCTCTTGCTGGCCGTCGTTCCGGCATCCGCCGAAACTCCCGTCATCAGGACGCCGGCCGGCACCGTCGCCTTCAGCCCCGACACCGGGGCGATCACCGCCGTCACGCCCGCAGGCAAAAGCGCCTCGGTCTGGCGGAACGGCGAGTCCGGCCTCTGGTCCGCCCGCTTCTCCGACAACGCGGTCCTCGACGCCAGCCGTTTCCACGCCACCAACGCGCTTTTCGCCTTCGCGTGGAAGCCCGGTCCCGACAGGGGCGCCCTGACCTTTTCCTACGCCTCGGCGGCCCTCACCGTGCGCGTCATCGCCCGCCCGCGGCCCGACGGCGTCGAGCTCGCGGCCGAGGCCACGCCCGCATCCCAGCAGCTCCTGCGCCTCGACCTCCCCGGCCGTCTGCGCTTCGAACCCGCTTCGGTCGCCCGCTTCGTCTTTCCCCACAACGGCAACACCGCCCTCGGCGCGGCCTTCAACCGGCACTTCTTTGAACAGCAGCCGGAAGACCGGCCCTCCGGCTGGAACGCCCTCCCGTGCGGCCCGAAAGGCTATCAGGCCCTCTGCGGCGGATCGCTCATCCAACGCGACACCCGCGATCCCGCCATTCCGCTCACGGTCACCGACGAGGGCCGCCGCTGGCTCTCGCCCGCCGTCGCCAACCGTCTCGCCGCAGCCAAGGCCACCGTCAACCGCGCCCCGGCCCCCGGCCAGGCCGACCTCGTGATCGTTGACTCCGCCCACGGCCCCTTCCTCTCTGCCCACCGCCTCGGCGGCACCGCCGGCGGACTCTGGCGCATCGGCGCCGGCGTGAACGAAGACGACGCCGAGACCGCGCTCGCGGCGGTCAGCGCCGTCATCGAGCATCTCTCCGCCTCCCCCGCCGCGCCCCGCAAGCGGATCGCCCTCGTCTCCTTGACCAGCGGCCCCGAACGCGGCCACTGGGCCCACGCCGCCGTCGCCGACTGGCGCGGCCGGCTGGCGGCCGTCGCAGCCCGCTCGCGCGGCCGCGTGACGTTCGTCGAACTCGCCTCGCCCCAGGCCCTGCTCGAAGCCGCGCGCAGCCCCGATTGCCTCTGCATTCTCAACCCCTACGGCGAGGCTATCCCCGCCGCCAGCGACGACGGGCTGCCTGCCGTGCTCGAAACGATCCGCGGCTTCGTCAAGGCCGGCGGCCACTGGTTCGAAGTCGGCGGCTACTCGTTCTACCAGACGCTCCGCCCGCACCGCTACCTGTCCTATAGCCTCTCCTACCCGGTCGCCTTCTCCGACTTCATGCACCTGGAGTCGAGCGCCGGCAACGCCGCGCTTTACCGCGTCCAGCCCCGCACCGTCAAGCAGCCCTGGGACGCCGCGAAAGCCCCGGCCGAAATCTTCGTGCCCGGCAGCCTCGGCTGCGGCGGCGACGAACAGGGCGGTTACTGCGACCACGCCTTCAGCACCTGCGTCAAGCCCGGCGAGACCTGGCGCGCCCCGGCCGTGCGACTGACCCTCGGCACGCCCGTCTACGAAGACCTCGCCCGCTACACCGCCGCCAACGGCCTCACCCGCCCGCTGGCCCACAAGGTCAAGCCCGACACCCTCGCCCGCCTCAAGCAGTCGGTCCTGCTCTTCCTCGGCGGCCCCGCCCGCGAAAAGTGCGCGGTCCTCGACAAGCTCCCTGTCCCGACCCTCGTCCACTTCTCGGACTACCTCAAGGGCGGCTTCGACAAGGAATACCCCGACCACCTGCCGCCGAACGCGAAATTTGGCACGCCCGAGGAGCTGAAAGCCTTCTTCGACCGCGCCCACAGCCTCGGCCACCTCGTCAGCCCCTACACCAACCCGACCTGGTGGTGCGACCACCCCAAGGGGCCGACCTTCGAGCGCGACGGCGACGGGCCGCTGCTCAAAGGGCTCGACGGCAAGCCGCACTACGAGCGCTATTCCGACAACGACGGCTGGACCATCACCCTCTGGCACCCCGCCGTGCAGGCCGCCAACCGGACCACCGTCCGCCAGTTCACGAAAGACTACCCCGTGGACGTCTTGTTTCAGGACCAGTGCGGCGCCCGCGGCTGGCAATATGACAGCAACCCCGCCTCGCCCACGCCCACCGCCTACAGCGAGGGCATGATCGCCATGAACGACGAGGACAGCCGCGTCGTGCCCCTCGGCACCGAGAACGGCTGGGACCGCGTCGCCGACTACCAGGCCCTGCTCTGCGGCCTGAGCTGGGGCATCGTGCCCACCGAACACCGCCCGCAGTGGGTGCGCCTTTTCAAGACCACTGTCCCGCCGGACACCTGGGAGATCTTTCCGCTCGCCCTCGCCGTCATGCACGACAAGGCCATCTTCATGCACCACGACCTCGGCCAGTTCGTCACCAACGACCGCGTCCTCTCGTGGACCCTCGCCCTCGGCTACAGCCTCAGCTACCGCGCCACGGCCTCAGCCCTCGCCACACAGGATGCACCGCGCGAGTGGCTCGCCTGGCTCGACCGCCTCCAAAAATCGGTCTGCGCCCGCCACCTCGGCACGCCGTTGCGCGATTTCACGCACGACCGCGCCCCGCTCTTCGCGACCGCCGGGGACCCGCGCCGCGAGTCCGACGACGGCATCATCCGCGCGACCTACGGCGACGTGAATCTCGCCTGCAACCTCGGCGACATCCCCCGCACCGTCGGCGGCACCCGCCTCCCGCCCTACGGCTTCCGCGCCGAAGCCCCCGGCATGACCGCCGGACTCACCCCCGAAGGCAACGGCTACGTCACCGAAAACCGCAAGGGCAAAACCGACCTCTGGATCTACGCGCCGTCGCAGGCCAAGGTCTCCGTTCCGGTCCCGTTCTCCGGGCCCGCTCGAGTCGCCCTCGAAGATGCTCCGACTTCCGACCTCCGACTTCCGACCTCCGACCTCCGACCTCCGACCTCCGACCTCCTGACACTCACCCTTCCCCAGCGCGGCAGCATCGCGCGCATTGCGATCCCGGCCGACCGTGCCGCCGTCGCCCCGCGCGACTGGCCCGGCGACAAGCCCGCCATCGGCGTGCTCGACCTCGGCCCCGGCCTCGCACCCGCGCTGACCTCCGTCACGCCTGCCGCGTGGCGCGCCGCCTTCGAGGCTTCCGCGCTGGCGAAACAGCACGGGCTCACCGTCAAAACGGTTTCGACCTGCGAGGCGCTCGCCTCGGCCCTCGCCGCCGGCCCCTCACAGTTCTTCGCGATCATTAACCCGTACGGCGAGATCTTCCCGGCGCCCGGCCCCGGACGCTGGCGCGAAACGCTCGACGCCGTGCGTGGCTACGTCAACAACGGCGGCACGTGGTGGGAAACCGCGGCCTATTCCTTCCATCGCGCCGCGTTCCGCGAAGGTGACAAGTGGAAGACCGAGCTGGTGGCCAACGCCGGGCTCGACCACCTCCGGCTGCCCATCGGCGGCGGCGATGTCGACCTGCCCGCCGAGCCGCTGACCGTGACCGAAACCGGCAAGGCGTGGCTGGGAGAGGCGCTCGCCAGCCAGATTGCGCAGAACGCCAGCTCCGTCAACCGCGGCACGCCGTCGACCACCGCCGCGCCCGCGACCGTGCTCGTCGCCGGCATCGAAAACGGTTTTATCGGCGGCTACCGCCTCGACGGCTGGGGCACCCTCTGGCGCGTCGGCGGCTTCAACCCCAACCCCGAGGTCGCAACCTCCGTCGCCATCGCCGCCACGCTCCACCAGTACACCCACCCGCCCGAGCCGCTGCCGCCCGCCGGCACCCGCTACCTCTATCACGCCACCCTCACCCCCGCCGCCGGCTGGCGGCGCGTGTTTTCCTGGTTTTGAGTTGCGTTTCTGCGTTGCCGCCCCCCCCGTTTGCGCTCGGCCTGTCCGATGCGCATCGAGGCTCCGCCCCGAACCATTACAAGACTGTAATGTTTGTTTGATTGCCTTCCGCGCGTATGGTATTTTCAGGCGCATGCAAATCGTGAATAAGGTTCTCGGCCAATGGGCGAAGCCCGACTTCGGGCACGGGGTCTCTGACCGCCTGGCGGCACTTGCCCGGCCGCTCTGCTTCGCCAAGGAAATACGCGCCGCGGCGAGAGATTTCCTGGCCCTTTCGGCCGCCGCGCTGGTCGTGCCCGCGTTTCTCGCGCTCGATCTCCTGGTGTTCAAAAACGGCGTCTCGGAACTTTCATTGACGGAACTGAGCCAGGAGGCCCTGATTCTTGCGACAGCGGTGATTCTGGGTATCAAGGCCCGCCGCCGGCCCGCGAGCCGGGGGCTCTTGACCCTGATGAGCGGCTTTTTTGTCTGCGTCTTCATCCGTGAACTGGACTGCGCCTTCGACGCGCTGTTCTATCGGGGATTCTGGGTCTGGCTGGTCGTCGCCACGATCGTCATCGCGGTGGGTTATATGATCTCCTCCAAGTCTCCGGTCATGCAGCCCCTGTACCGTTTCCTCGGACAAAGATCACAGCTTTTCGTCACCTTCGGCTTGATCGTCGTATTGGTCCTCAGCCGGACGCTCTGCAGCGGCAATCTGATCTGGCGCCACGTTTTTGCCCACGATGTGGCGGCCCTGCTCAAGAATTCGATGCAGGAAGGGCTGGAGCTGTTCGGCTACCAGTTGACCTTCTGGGGCGCCTGCCTGTTTTCGGGCGACACGGCACGTTGAGGGCCGCCTCGGAGGCGGCGCGGATCGAGCTTCCTTCGCCGCTTCAATCTGACGGGCCCGCGCCCGATGTCTCCACGCTGAACAGCCACCAGCGCGCGGAAAGCGCGCGGCCGCGGGCGCGGCGCTCGAAATAGAGCTTCATCGTCGCACCGGCCTCGGTCTGGATCTCGAACCAGTGCTTGCTCACGTAGCGCTCGCCGCTGCCGTGGCGGCACGGCGCGGTCTCGCGCCACGCGTCGAGCACCCGGCTGATTCGCACCGGCTGCCCGCGCCAGACGAATTCGCGCGGCAGACCCGGCCCGCCCGCCGCCATCCGCCCGGTGTCGAACGTCTCGGCGACCGGTTTCAGCGCTTCTCCCACGAATCGTTTCATGCGGCAAGCCCTCTGCGGATGCAGCGTCAGAGAATCTCGAGCGCCTTTTTCCGGATCTCCGCATCCGTCGGCACGCGGCCGTGCTCTTTCTTGAAGGCCTCGACGAACCGCCCCATGTTTTCGTAATACCTCTGCAGCGTATAGTAGAACCTCTGTTTCTGATTCTTGTCGTCGATGAGCCAGAAGCCGCGGTGCTTGCCGTCCTTTTTTTCGTTGCAGTACAGCTCCCAGTACAGCGCGAACGGGCACCCCCACTCCAGAGCCGCCCGGCAGACATCCCGCGAATAAAGGTCTTGGACCTCTTGCGTTTTCGTCATTTCGAGCGGAAACCCGTACTCCCCGATGAACACGCGCTTGCCCCGGATCTCCGGCTTGGGCGGCAACTTCGATTCGATGTAGTCGAGGGCCTCCTGCAGGGCTTTCCGCGTATCGCCTTTGTGCGGATTGATCGTGTCGTAGCAGGAATAGGAGACGTAATCGACCTTTGTGAACGGCAGGACGCGGCTGACCAGGCAGGCGCCGCCCTGCAGGCCCTTCTGGACCAGGTTGGCTTCGGTGTACTGATACACGTTGACGTCCTCCGCCTGCGCCTCGCGCTTCGCGTCCTCGATCGCCGCCTGACGCACGTTCAGCCAGTCGATCATGCCCTGGATGGCTTCAGGCGCGGGGTCGCGTTTCCGGTCGTAGTCGGGATGGAGGCACCAGTCGCCCTCCCAATGGCCGAAGAAGAACGTCTTCCCCGTGCCGCGGTAAGTCCGCAGGAGATAGGCGGCCAGCGCGCGCACTTCATCGTACGTCTCCTTCCGCTCTTTTTCCGAAAGCCCGTCTTTCCACGACGAGTCGCTGTTGGCAAACGGATACACCCACATGTGGTAGAAGGCAAAAGGCATATCCAGCACCTTTTTGACCGACGGCTCTTTGCTCGCGAGCTCCGTGAGCGAGCGGATGTCCTCACGCGGGGGCAGACCGTACGTTTCCGTCATGCGCCGTCCCAAGCTGAACTTCAGAAGGGTGGAGCCCATCTCGCGGATCCGCTCGGCCGTTTCCACCAGCCCCGTCTGATCGGTAAACGTGTACTTGATGCCGATCGTCTGCGTCCCCAGCACCGTGTTGACCGTATCGACGCGCCGGGTGGCCGCGGTGGGCAGCCCGTCCTGCGCAACCGATACGCCAGCCCACAGGAGCGGGATCAAGACGGGCAGGGAGCGCGTTTGAATCTGCATGGCCTTTTTCCTTTCTCACCCTTTCAGCAGCCGGCCCTCGCGCAGGCGGACGCGCTGGACGACGATGCCCAGCTCCTCTTCGTAGCGCCGCGCCAGAGACGTCTCGGCTTCTGCGAACAGCGTGACGGCCACCCCCGACGTTCCCGCCCGGGCCGTGCGGCCCACGCGATGCAGATAGGCCTTGCTGAGCGTAGGCGCATCGAGGTTGAAGATGTGCGTGACCCCCGGAATGTCGAGCCCGCGCGCCGCGACGTCCGACGCGATCATCACCGCCGCGCGCCCGCTGCGGAAGTCCTCCATCGCCTGTTTGCGGTCGGACTTGTCGAACGCGCCGTGCAGCTGAGCGACGGCGATATGGTGATAGGCCAGTTTGGCGGCCACGATCTCCGCCGTCTCCGTGCGGTGCACAAACACGATCGCGCGTTCGGGCTGCAGCGCGTGCAGCAGGCTGCGCAACAGGTCCGGCTTGTCGCGTTCCTCGCAGACAAGACCGAGGTGCTCGATGTTCGGATTCATCGGCGTGGCCGCAGTTTGCAGCATGACCAGACCGGGCGAGAGTGCCGCCACGATGGCGGCGCTCTCCGGCTGCTGCGTGGCGGACACGAACACCAGCTGGCGGTCGCGCGGCAGAACGTGAAGCAGCTCCCGGAACGCGGGCAAACTCTCCTCCACCAGCAGGCGGTCCGCCTCATCGACCACCAGGCTCTTCACCTGGTGGGCCTTGAGCTTGCCGAGCTGGATCAACTCGCGGATGCGTCCGGGCGAACCGACCACCACGTGCGGCTTCTTCTTTAATTTTTCGATCTGCCGGTCAATCAGTGTCCCGCCGATCAGCAACAGCGTCTGGGCCGGAAAACCCGCGTTCACCGCCAGGTCGCAGCACTGCTTCTGGATCTGCAGGGCCAACTCGTGGGTGGGGGCCACGATCATGAGCTGCGTCGCCGCCAGCTTGGGATCGATGCGGCAGAAGAGCGGCAGCAGGTAAGCCAGGGTCTTGCCGGTTCCGGTTTCCGCATTCAGATAGGCGTCCTTGCCCTCCAACAGCACGGGATACGCCACGGCTTGGATCGGCGTCGGTTCGGTGATCTTCTGTTTCGCCAATGCCGCAATCAAATCGGGCCGCACGTGAATATCGGAAAATGTCATAAGAAATTCTCAAGGCTGATGGTCATCGTTTCAAGTGCCCTAGTATGCCATGTTGACGGCGCTTCTGCACGAACGGAATGCGCCGGGTGCGATTCGGTTCATTGTCTAACTCCACCTTGAATCGCATGCCCCGCTTTGCTATCGTTAGGCGTGTTTCCGATATTCTTTACTGTTCGCCGCAACGGCAACAGGATGTGGACATGAATACTATCCCGCGTAGAGTCTGGCTGGAGATCAGCCTTGACACCCTGACCCAGAATTACCGCAAGATCGCCGACGCCGTCGCGCCCGCGAATGTTCTCACCGTTCTGAAAGCCAACGCCTACGGGCTCGGAGTCCTTCCGATCGCCCGGGCGCTGGCCAAAGCCGGTGCTTCCGGCTTCGGCGTGGCCGAGCCCTATGAGGCGCTCCAACTCCTGCCCCTCGGCAAGCCGGTGCAGATCCTCAGCAGTATCCTGCCGGAAGAGATCGACCCCATGATCGCCGCAGGCGTCACCCTGCCCGTCACCGACTTGGCCACGGCCCGCCTCATCAGCGAGGCGGCGATGCGCCTCGGCAAAACCGCCACCGTCCACTTCAAGCTCGACACCGGCATGGGCCGCCTCGGCATCCTCGCCAGCGAAGCGCCCGCCGTCATCCGCGAGACGTGGAATCTGCCCGGACTGTATTGCGAAGGCATCTTCTCGCATTTCCCCTACGCCTACGAGACGGGCTCGGAGCTGACCAACCGCCAGATGGACCTCTTCTGCACGATCCTCGACGACGTCGCCCGCGACGGCATCACCTTCGCCAAACGCCACATCGCCAACAGCGACGCCATCAACAATTTTCCCCGCGCCTGCCGCGCGCCTTTCAACGTGGTCCGCACCGGCATCAACCTGCACGGCTCGTTCGACACCGCCGGCAAGCGCACCCTGCGCGTGAAGCCCGTGCTGACGCTCAAGACGCGCCTGACCGCCATCCGGACGCTTCCGGCAGGCACCGGCATCGGCTACGGCCACACCTACCGGCTCCACACCCCGACCTTGGTCGGCACCGTCTCCGCCGGCTATGCGGACGGCCTGCCGCTCGCGCTCTCGAACCGCGGCTACCTGCTGATCCATGGCATCCCCTGCCCCGTGCTCGGCCGCCTCTCGATGGACTACACCACCGTCTCACTCGAAAGCGTGCCCGGTGCCAACGTCGGCGACGAGGTGGTCTGCCTCGGCGGCGAGGGCATCCACGCCCTCACGGTCGAAGATTGGGCCGCGCTCAAGAACACACATCCCTACGAGATCATCTGCTCGTTCGGCAACCGCGTCGAGCGCCGCTACGTGTGACGTGTGAACACCGCAAAATGCAAATGCCCAACGCCCGACAGCTCCTCTAGACTTTCCGGCCCGCCGCTGGTATTCTTTTGGGCCGTTTATCCCATATAGCGTCCTCTTCAACTCCCAACTTCTCACTCCCAACTCCTCCTTCCCGAAGGGCACCCATGGCCGGCGAATACGCGTTCAATCTGATCAGTGTCACCAAACAGCACGAGAAAAAAACCATCCTCGAGGATGTGAACCTTTCCTTTTTCCACGGCGCGCACATCGGCGTGATCGGCGCCAACGGCTCCGGAAAATCCTCGCTGCTCAAGATTCTCGCCGGGCTCGACACCGAGTTCATGGGCGAATGCCAGATCGCCAAGGGCACCCGCATCGGCTACCTCTCGCAAGAGCCCGAGCTGGACAACACCAAGACCGTCATGCAGTGCGTGGAGGAGGGCGTGGCCGGCTCCAAGGCCATTCTCGCCCGCTATGACGAGATCTGCGACCTGCTCGGCGGCGACCTCAGCGACGAGGAGTCCGAGAAACTGAACGACGAGCTGGGCCGCCTCCAGGACACCATCGACAACAACGACCTCTGGAGCCTCGACCATCACATCGAAATGGCCATGGAAGCGCTGCGCCTGCCGCCGTCCGATGCGTCGGTCGCCCCGCTCTCCGGCGGCGAGCGCCGCCGCGTGGCCATGTGCCGCATCCTGATCTCCAACCCCGACGTGCTGCTGCTCGACGAGCCGACGAACCACCTCGACGCCGAGTCGGTCGCCTGGCTGGAAACCTACCTCAAGGGCTTCAAGGGCACGCTCATCGTGGTCACCCACGACCGCTACTTCCTCAGCAACGTCACCGAGTGGATTCTCGAGCTCGACAACGGCCGCACCTACCCCTACAAGGGCAACTATGAGGCCTGGCTCCAGCAGAAGAAGGACGCCATGATGCGTGAGGCCAAGCAGGCCGAATCGCGCCGCCGCCTCATCGAGAACGAACTCGCCTGGGTCCACACCAACCCCTCGGGCCGCCGCGCCAAGAACCAGGCCCGCGTGCGCCGCTACGAGGAGCTCGCCGCCCAGCAGGTCGACACGCGCGAAGACGAGTTGCGCATCCAGATTCCCGCGGGGCCGCGCCTCGGCGACCTCGTGGTCAAGGCCGAGAAGGTCGCCATGGGCTTCGGCGACAACCTGCTCTTCGAGGACATGTGCTTCGACCTGCCGCGCGGCGGCATCGTCGGCGTCATCGGCGGCAACGGCGCGGGCAAAACGACCCTTTTCAAGCTGATCACCGGCCAGCTCAAGCCGCTCTCGGGCTCGCTCACCGTCGGTCCCACCGTGGTGCTCTCCTACGTCGACCAGTTCCGTTCGGAGCTCGACCCGAACCACACGACCTATGAAGAGATCACCGGCGGCTCCGAATTCGTGAACCTCGCGGGCACCACGATGATGAACGGCCGCGCCTACTGCAGCCGCTTCAACTTCAAGGGCGCCGACCAGCAGAAGCGCGTCGGCGTGCTCTCCGGCGGCGAGCGCAACCGCGTGCACCTCGCCAAGCTCCTGCGCAGCGGCGGCAACCTGCTGCTACTCGACGAGCCGTCCAACGACCTCGACGTCGCCACCCTGCGCTCGCTCGAAGAGGGCATCGCGGACTTCGGCGGCTGCGTCATGGTCGTCAGCCACGACCGCTGGTTCCTCGACCGCATCGCCACGCACATCCTCGCCTTCGAGGGCGACAGCAAGGTCACCTGGTTCGAAGGCAACTACGCCGACTACCACGAGCAGCGCCGCAAGCTTCTTGGCGACGCGGCCGACCGTCCCTCCCGCGTCCGCTTCCGCCCGCTCAAGCACGGATAGCCGGCCACCCCGCCTCAGCATGGGCGGACTTTTCCCGTCCGCCCATGCCCTCCTCCCGACCTTCCACTCGACCCCCTCTCCCGCGGCGGTTTCGGAGAAACCGCCCTACCGGCAGGACGGCTGAGCAGGCGTCTGACCGCGCGGGATAGGGACGCCTCCCCGAGGCGTCCGCGCCGGCCGGCCACAATCTGCGGCAATAAATCCTTGAGCCCTCCGTTTGGCAGATGGTAAGGTTATCCTGTATATTGAAATAGGAAAAAAACTGATGTGGAGGTCGCCCATGAAAATGAATCGGTGGTGTCGTGTGTTCGCGGCGTCGTTCGCCTTTGCAGCCCTTGGCGCTGAAGCGGACATCAATTGGCGTACGGACGTGCCGGACGGCTCTTTCAACGAGGCCGCCAACTGGACGGGCGGGATCATCCCGACCAACACGACCGCCGGCGTCTTCACCGGCAACCAGGACTACGTGATCCGCTTCCCCGCGGGCGGCTACGCCGAGAACAGCGTGACCAAAGTCGGAAGCCTGACCAGCGGCCGCTCCCTGACGTTCGACACGCGCGGCACGTCGTGGCTCAAGGCCGCGCCCACGATCACCAACGGGTGGCCGACGGCGTGGACCGGTTTCCAGATCCAGAACACCGGCGGCCAGCACGTGTTCAACCTCGAAGGGCTCGCGACCTCGGCCGCCGCGACCAACTACCCGATCATGCAGCTGTCGAACGCGCTCTTCCGCGTCTACTCCTTCAGCAGCGCGGCCACCAACGTGCTCGAAGAGGGCCTCCTCAACCTCTTCAACCCGGGCGGCGTGGTCAACGGCCAACACTGCCTGATCACCGGCAGCGCGGGGACGCGTCACGCGGCCCTCTTCAAGGCCAGCTCCTCCCTGCGCGCGAACCAGATCCGCATGCGCGGCAACGCGTACGGGAACCTCATGCTCTTTGAGGGCGGCACCCACGAAATCTATGGCGGGCTTCAAATCGGCGAAGGCGCCACGAACGCGGGCTACACCAACACCGTCGCCGTCACCGGCGGCGTGTTGTCGTTCCCGTCCAACGCGCTCTACATCGGCTACGGGAAAACAGGATCGCACGGCGAGTTCTCCGTGAGTGGCTCCGGCGTGGTGAACCTCGCCAACCAAATCGTGATGGCGTCCTATCAGAACCAGTCCTCCGGTTCCCTGCGGCTCAGCGACACCGCCGTCGTGCGCGCAGGCGCCTATCTCGACGCCGCCTACAACAGCGGCTCGACCGCGACGGTCTCGCTCGCCGGCAGCTCGCTCCTCGCCCTCGGCAGCAATCTGGCCGTCGCGCGCGGTACCGGCTCATTCGCGACCATGGAGCTGCGCGACCAGTCGACCTGTTATGCCAGCGGCTACCTGCTGATCGGCGGCTACAGCGGCAGCGACGGCACGGTGAGCCTGCGAAACGGAGCGACCCTCACGGCGGCGAACTACGTCGAAGTGGGCTCCAACAGCGGAACGGGACGTCTTGAGATGACCGGCGGACAGCTCATCGCCAAAAGCGTCAAAGGCGGCTCCGGCGGCTGGTCGACGTTTGTGGCCGACGGCGGCACCCTCTGCGCCTCCAACGTTTCCGCCTCGGTCATGCTGCTGGAGAATTTCGACCAAGCCGAGCTTGGGCCCGCCGGACTGACCTTGAATGCGGCGGGGTACGACGCCTCTCTCAGCCAGGCGTTCTCCGACGCCCCCGGCGTGGACGGGCTGTTCCTCAAGACCGGCGCCGGGACTCTCTCCGTATCGAACAGCGCGCACGCGTTCACCGCGGTCGCACAAGGCGGGCTTAAAGTCCTGGCACCCTCGGCGTCGTTCGGCCGCACGCTGAGCGTCACCAACGGAGCCTCGCTTTCCCTCGCCGGCGCCGCCACCAACCTGGTTGCCGGCGCCCTGACGCTCGGCGAGCTGGGCGTTCCTGCGACCCTCTATCTAGACGCGGGCGACCGCCTCACCGTGACCAACAGCGGGGGACTGACGCTCAACGGCTGCGGCATCTTTTTCGGCTCCGCAGGCGCCAACGGCTCCTACCCGCTGTTCCGCTGCGCGGGCTCCGTCGAACCGTCGCTGATGAGCCGCCTGTCCGTGCTCAACCCGGTCGCGGGCAAAGATTACCTCTTCTCCGTGGTTCCGGACGGCGCGGATTCGGTCATCCAGCTCACCGTGACCGCACTGGCCGCCAGCGACGCCGTCTGGAACGGCTCGCAGGGCTCGGACTGGAACACCGCGGACAACTGGACGCCCGCCGCCGTGCCGTCCAACGGGACGTTCGTCTTCTTCACCGAGAGCGGCGCGCAAAAAACCGTCAACCTCGGCTCCCCCGCGGCCTGCACGCACCTGACCTTCTCTTCCGCAACCCCGTATGTGCTGCAAGGCTCAGCCCTCTCGCTCCAAGCGGGAGGCATCAGCAACAGCGCCGGCGCGCACACGGTCGCCGCGCCGCTCGCCCTCACGGGCCCGTTCTCGGTCCAGACGGCTTCGGCCAGCACCACGACGGTCAGCGGCGCGATCTCCGCGAACACCGCCACGCTCGCCAGCAAAGGCGGCTCCGGAACGCTCGTCATTTCGGGCAGCAATGCCGGGTTCAACGGCCTGTGGAGTTCCGTCAGCGGGCGTCTGCACGTCGCCTCGGCCAACGCCCTCGGCGCCGCCAACGTGGCGACCAACGCCCTGACGCTCGGGGCCGGCACCTTCACCTACAGCGGCCCGGCCGCCACGATCACCAAGGGGCTGACCCTGAGCGCCGGCAACACCAGTAACGCCGTCATCGTCGAGGCGCTCTCCGACCTCACCCTGAACGCGCCCCTCGCCATGCAGCCCAGCCTGCTGTGCAAGCGCGGTCCGGCCGCGCTGACCCTGGTCGTCGGCAACGGCACAACCACCCTCTCGGTCGGCCCTGGGAGCGGCGGCGTGAACATTACGCCGGCCGGCAACATCGTCCTTCCTGCCACCGGCGACGCGCCCGCCGCGCCGACGGGGCTGGGAGGCTTCAGCGTGCTCGAAGGCCTGTTCCGGATCAAGGGCAACGGCGCGGCCGTGTCGACCGTCAACCAGCTGCACTGCGGCGTCATCGGCGGCCAGTACGCCGCGGCGCAGGCCGACCCCGTGCTCGAGCTCGACGCGGTCAAGATGAACCAGGGCTCCTCCGGCCAGCACCTCCAGCTCGGCAGCCAGATGAGCTCCGCGAGCCCGGCGCGCACGCCCACGCTGCGCCTCGTCAACGGTGCCTCTCTCGTGCTGGACCACCTGCGCATGGGCGTTGGCCCGACCACCACCTTCGCGCCCACGCTGATCATGAGCAACTCGACGATCGCCGCCGCTTGGCAGCTCAGCATCGGCGCGGACAACAGCACGGCGCCCTACGTGCGTCTGGCCCAAGGCAGCGTGGCGACAGCCTCAGGAGGCAACCAGTGGGGCGGCGGCATCTACGTCGCGCGCAACGTCGACGTCGTGGTCTCTGGCGGCAGCGTGCTCGGACAGACCAACCCGGGCGGCAGCTTCCGCTTCAGCGACGGCTACTCGAGCGGCACCATGCGCTGGGAAAGCGGCGGCACCATGCGCTTCACCCAGTTCCAAGGCCGCAACCCCCAGACGACGTCCGGCCTCAACATGGTCTTTGACGGCGGCGTGATGGAGCCGATCGCCTCCGGCTTCTCGTACTCGGCCACGAACAAGCAGAGCTTCATCATCGAGGCCGGAGGCCTCACCGTCCGCGCGGCCGGCGGCATCCGCCACGCCCTCACCTTCCCGCTCACGGGCAGCGGCGCCCTCACCAAAACTGGCGCCGGCGAGCTCGTCTTCGCGGAAGGCGTCACCTACACCACCGCGAGCGCCACCAATGCGCTGGGCCTGCCGACCACCCTCTCGGGTCTCCCCACCGGCGGTTACACCGGCGGCACCTCCGTGCAGGAAGGCGTGCTCTCGGTCAGCAACGGCACGATCCGCGCCGACGCCCGCGTGGCGGTCGCCTCCGGGGCCGCGCTCAACTTGAGCGCCGGCAGCGTCACGCTGGCCGAGGTCTCGGGCTCCGGCACCGTCTCCAACGGCGTGCTGACCGCCGGCTACCGCTGCCACGCCTCCAGCGCCACCAACGACTGCCTCGCCCTCGCCGACGTCACGCTCCCGGCGGGATGGACGGTCACTTTCGATCTCGACGACGGCTACGCGCTCACGAACCGGCAGACCCTCGCCGTCGCGACCCGCGCGGGCGCGACCGCCCTGAACCTCGCCGCCTGGAGAGCCGCGAACGTCGGCGACAAGATGGGCGCCAGCTTCACGTTGGTCGGCGACACAGTCTACGCCACGGCCTTCTTCACCGGCGGCACGCTGATCTCGATCAAATAGCCGCGAAGCCGAACACGAGCCCCCGCGCTCCTCGCCGGCGGGATCCTATTCCGCCTAGAACGCGTTCGGATTCGGCCGGTCGCCCATCACGAACTCGAGCGTGCCGCCCGCGACGATGTCCTTCTGGCGGAGGCGCGGCTCGGCGAGCCGCCGGCCGTTGAGCGTCACTGCCTGCACGTAGACGTTCTGCGGCGCCTGATTTTTGGCGGTCACCGTGAAGGTCGCCGGCGGGTACGGCGCGCCGATCTTCAGCACCGCCCGCTCCACCAGCGGCGAGCCGAGCTCGTAGACGTCGGTCGCGGGGTTGAGCGGATAGAAGCCCAACGCCGTCAGGATGTACCACGCCGACATCTGGCCGCAGTCTTCGTTGCCGTCGAACCCCTTCTTGTCGGTGCTGTAGCTGCGCCGCGCGATCTCGCGCACCTGCGCCTGGGTCTTCCAGGGCTTGCCGATCGCGTTGTAGAGGTACGCCGTGTGGTGCGAGGGCTCGTTGCCGTGGATCGAACGGTTGCCGCGCTCGGGCTTGAAGAAGAGCGTCGCGAAATACTCGTCGAGCTTCGCCTCGAAGACGTCGGCGCCGCCCAGCAGCGCCGCCACGCCCAGCGCGTCGTGCGGCACGCACCAGAGCGAGGTCTGCGCCGAGCACTCGCAGTAGTCGTGCCCGTCGTGCACCTGCACAAACGTGCCGTCCGCCTTGCGCGGCAGAAAGAGCTTCGACGCGGCGTCCCACACGTTGGTGTAGCTCTTGGCGCGCGCCTCGAAGAAGGCCGCGTCCGCCGCGTGCCCCGTGGCCCGCGCGAGGATCGCCGTCGCCGTGTCGTTGAGCGAAAAGTCCTGCGTGCGCGAGACCGATTCCTTGACCTTGTCGCACGCCACGTAGCCGAGCGTCTGGTACCACGAGAGGCCGCCGCGCGTCTCGGGCGTGCGGCCGAAGTTGCCCCGGTCGCGCCAGTCGCATTCGGCGTCGCCCGCCTGCGGCACGGTGGCGTTCTTCTTCACCGCCTCGTAGGCGAGCGCGACGTCGAAGCCGCGGAAACCCTTGGACCACGCCTCGGCCAGGATCATCTCGGCCGGGCCGCCTGACATGATGCCGGTGTAGCCCGGATTGGGCCACATGGGCAGCCAGCCGCCCTCTCGGTACATCTGCAGCAGCGCGATCATCATGCCGTCCACGCGCTCGGAAGCGACCAGCGTCAGCAGCGCGTGCTCGGCGCGGTAGGTGTCCCACAGGGAGTACGAGGTGTAGCTCACGCCCTCATGGACCTGGTCGTCGAAGGCGCTGGTGTAGCGGCCGTACTCGGAGAACTCGCGCGGATAGAGCAGCGCGTGGTAGAGCCCCGTGTAGAAGATCGTCTTCATCGCCTCGTCCGGCGTCTCGATGACCAGCCGCTCGAAGGCCTGCTCCCACGCCCGCCGCGTCTGCGCGGCCGTCCCGTCGAAGTCCCAGCCCGGGATCTCGCGCCGCAGGTTGTCGCGCGCCTGAGCGAGGCTGATAAACGAGGTGCCGACGCGGATCAGCAGCGGCGCGTCGTCTGCGGCGAAGCAGACATAGCCGCCCGCGCGGTTGGCCTGCGCTTCGCGGGCTTCCGGCTGCGTGATCACGCCTTGGTACTGCCCCTTGGCGGCGGGCTTGCCGTCGCCGGTGTAGGTGCCGAACGCGGTGAAGGGACGGCTGAACTCGACCACGAAGTAGCCCTTGAAGTTCGGCAGGTCATAGGCGTGGTGCGCGTCGAGCCGGTCGCTGTTCCAGCCTTCGACCGTGCGGCCGTCCGCGCCGATGCGGAGCCAGCCGTCCGCGGGCCGCAGGTCCGAGACGCCCGAGGCATAGTCGCGCGAAGCGTCGATCACCACATGTCCCGCCTGCCCCTTCGGAAACGCGATGCGGAAAAAGCCCGCGCGCATCGTGCCGGTCATCTCGGCCGTGATGCGCCCCGTCTCCGGCGCGCCGTAGGTGACGCGGTAGAGCCACGGCGTCGCCGTCTCGTCGCCGTGAGAGAAGGCGTAGCCGCGCGTCTTGAAGTCCACGTCGACGGCGCCCGTGCGCGGCGCGAGCGAGACCTGGCCGTAGTCGCCCATCCAGATGGCCGGCTGGCGCGTGCCGACGAAGCCGAGCAACGCGGTGTCTGAGAAGTTGTAGCTGGTGCGGCCGACTTCTGTGAGACGCGTCATGCCCACCCACTGCAGCGCCGCGAAGGGCTGCCCCACGCCCGGCCACACACCGCCGTACTGCGACCCCGCGCCCTCGGTGCCGATCAGCGGATCGATGTACTCCACCGCCGGCTTGCCGTCCAACCGAGCCGAAAACACAAACGTCCCGCCAACCAAAAGTGCAACTGCCGATAGCCGTCTCATGCGCGTTCTTTCCGGCCCTGCGGCCTTATTGATCACCGCCTCAAGGCGCTGGCATCCCCTTTAAGACCCGCACCGCGGCCGAGGCCGGAGAGGTTGCGAAAACGACCTCGGCCCGCGCCCCGGTTCCGGCGACTTGGCGCTCAACGCTGGCGCCCTTGGGCAGCTCACCCAACAGCACCCGATAGTGGGAACCGGATTCGGTGTCAAAGGAGACGCGCACACTGCCGTCCAGCGAACGAGTGAGCCTGAACGGGACGACCGCGTCCTCGGAAGCGGCCGCGGCCAGCGCCGAACGCCCGGCCGCCGCCCCCAGCGGAGCAGCCGAAAAGATCCCGGGGAACGAGGTCAACGCCACGCGGAAAAAATCGCCGTAGCTGTTGAGCGGCTGCTCGGGGATCCAAGGGGTCAGTCCGGCCTGACCCTCAAACGTCCCGACCGTCGTCCACGGGTCCGCCAGTTTGTGCTTTGCTTTGACGACGGCGGAATAGCCCGAATAGTCGAACCGGACATTGAGCCCGCGACGCTCCCCGTCTTGGACATAGAACGACTCGATCAGGACATCGGGAAAAAACTCACGCGTTTCAGAGTGCGAGGCCGCGGACCCGTCCGCCAGCTCTTCAGCGCAGGGAACGACGGCGGGGACCGACCAATAATAGACCATGTTGATTGAAGAGGAGGAGCCGCCTCCCCCCGTGAAGGGCATCAGAGAGCCATACACCGTCGCGTCCATCTCATTCGTCCGGTGCGACGCGAACGAACTCTGAAAGCCGAAGTCGTAAGAGGCGGGACGAGGCATGTGGCTGCTGGTGATGTCGATGTTGCTGCTCCACAACACCGTGTCATTGGAGACCGAGGCCGTCCACCCCGGCGGCGTGACCGTGACGGAAACCACCCCCGTTGCCGCAACGCCAAACGCAAACGTGTCGTCATACAGGCTGAAGGGGTCATCGTGCAGGGTGAGACGGTAGGCGAAGTTCCCCTCGCCGAGCGAGGCGCTCGCGATCGTAAAGTGCTCGTAGGCGAACGCCGTCGAGGCCCCCGTCAAGAGCAGAAAAGCGAACCAGACGGGCTTACAATAGCTGCGGACCTGATGTATCGGGCTCATACATGACCTCCCAGTTATTTTTATATATTATCGCTTTTCAACACAGCCCGCCATCGCTTTTTCATTCGCAGCCGCGGTGTTGTCGCCAGCGCTCGCGCAGGCGCGCCTGTTTTTCGGCGCGCGAGAGCCCCGCGGTCGCGCCGACCATCTCCGCGAGAGAGAAGAGGTCTGCGGCCACGACTGGGGCGGGCGCGGGTTTGGGCGGCGGCGGCTCCAAGGGCGGCGACGGGGCGAGCGCGCCTTCGGGCCGGCCCAAATCCGGCAGAACGTCATGGATCAGCCGCCAGAGGCTCGCCTCCTCGGGGACCGCGACCGGCGCGCCCTGCAAAGCGCAGAGCCGGCCCGCGAGCAGCTTGAGCATCGCCGTGTCGGCCGAGCAGTAGCGCTCCAGCGTGCGGCGCGCGCGTTCATCCCGCTTCTCGGACCACGCGTGCCAGAGCCAGACGGCTTCGGCGCCGCCGAGACCGTCCAGATCCGCGGGCCGCCGCAGACCGAGCGCTTTTTCGATTTTTTTGAGCCCGCCCCGCCAGCCGGCGTGATGACACAGCCAACGCAAATCCACGTGCGCGCAGGGCAACTCCGGGATGTGGAAACGGTCGAGCACGCGCGGCACGTCAAAGCTCGCGCCGTTGAATGAAACGAGCAGCTTCACGCTCTCCAACAGCTCGAGAAAATCGTCCAGGTTCTCGTTCGCCAGAAAATGCAGCGGCCGGTTGTCGTGAAAACAGCAGACCAGTGTCACGATGCTGTCGGCGTCCAATCCGCTGGTTTCGATGTCGAAATAAGAGGCTTGGTCAAACCACTGCGCCAGCACGCGCCACTGTTCCAGCGCCGGCAGCTTTTGGCTGAAATACGCGACATCGACGGCGTCGACGGCGCGCAGGCACTCCTCGGCGGCCGAGCACACCTCATCCCAGGCGAACACGTCGAAGCCCGCCACGGGATGCGCCGCAGCCAAGATGTCGTGCCAGCACGCACACCCTTCGAGCTGGAGCGATTTCTCACGCCGTGGACCGACATGGGGCAAAATTCGGAGATAGTGCTGCAGCGGCATAGAGGCGGGCGGGGTCCTTTTGTCAGATCCTTAAAAAAATCGGTCCCGATCACGTTTCAGTATGGCACAAACTGCCCTCGCGTTCAATCCGGAGCCGCGCTCACAACGCGGCGTCGAGGTGGTTCTTGCGGTATTGGCCGGGCGAGATGCCGACGATGCGTTTGAAGGTCCGGGTAAAGTGGCTGTGATCGTAGAAGCCGGTCTCGCAGGCGATGTCCGCGATGGTCCGGTCGCTGGTCTCCAGCAAGGTTCGGGCGGCCGTGATGCGGACGCGCAGGAGATATTCGTAAGGCGTCACGCCGAAGATGCGGTTGAAGCGCCGCTCGAACTGGCTCTGCGACACCTCGGCAAGCTTCGCCAACTTCTTCACTTCGAGGTTCTGGCCGTAATGCGTGTGGATGTGCGCCACCACCTGGGCGAACCGCCCGTGCCAGCGGGGCGTGTCGCGCAGGTCATCGATGATGCGGTGGAAACCGACCACGCCGATCGCCTTCCCCTTCTTGTCGTAGACGGGAAACTTGCTGTGCACCATCAGCCGGTCCGAGTGCTCGGGCGCCGGCGCGATCTGATTGATGACGGGAACGCCGGTGTTCATCACCTCTTGGTCGCCCTTGACGTAGAAGTCGGCGCGGTCTTTCGAGAAGAAATCGTAATCGGTTTTGCCGATCGTCTGCAGCTCGTTGTCGGCGTTGCAGAACTGGCAGGCCCGCAGGTTGTTCAGCATGAAACGCCCTTGGCTGTCTTTCATGAAGAACCCCACGTCCGGCAACAGGTCGATAAGCTTGTGAATCGTGGATAATTCGCCGACCTGCGCGAGAAAGCGTTTCTGTAACGTTTTCGGATTCATGCTGATAGTATACACATTTTAAGGATTGCTTTACAAGACGCGACAAAGGAGAAAGCGTAAAGTTTTACCGTATTCTAAATAATCCGTTATTGATGCGTGTCATGCGGTGCCCGTACCTGCGGCAGACCGCGTGCGAAAAAAGGGGAGTCGAATCATGAACAGTCGGTTGCCGGGGAAAAGTCCTGCGGGGCAAGGCGGCATGGCGAGCCGCCGTCAGTTTCTCAAACGTATGGCCGCGGCCGGCGGTGCGGTCGCGATGCCGATGCTGATACCGGCCTCGGCGCTGGGACTCGACGGGAAAGTCGCGCCGAGCAACCGCATCGTGATGGCCGGCATCGGCCTGGGCGGGCGCGGCACCGGCGACTTGCGCAGCTGGATCCTGCCGGACCCGCAGGCCCAGTTCGTCGCCATCTGCGATGTCCGGCGCGAGCGCCGCGAAGCCATCAAAGACATGACCGACAAGAACTACGGCAACACCGACTGCAAGACCTATATCGAAATGATGGATGTGCTGGCGCGGCCGGACATCGACGCGATTCTCACCGCCACCAGCGACCGCCTGCACGCCACCGTCTCCATCCGCGCCATGCGCGCAGGCAAGGACGTCTACACCGAAAAGCCCGCCTCGATGACCATCGCCGAGGGCCAGGCCGTCGTCCAGACCGCCAAGCAGTACGGCCGCGTCTATCAGGCCGGCATGCAGCGCCTGAGCGAAGCGAACTTCATCGTCTGCAACGAGCTGCTGCGCCTCGGGCGTCTGGGCGAGGTCAAAACCGTCTACGCTCACCTCGCGCCGTGGGGCAACGTCAACATGAACCGCGAATGGCTGCCGGAGCAGCCTCTGCCTGACCCGCAGGAGCTCGACTGGGACCGCTGGCTCGGGCCCTGCCCGTGGCGGCCCTTCAACATCCAGTACACCCGCGGCGGCTGGCACGCCCAGCACGATTTCTACACCAGCGTCATCGGCGAGTGGGGCTCGCACACCTTCGCGCAGTGCCACGACGCGCTCGGCATGCAGAACACGTCGCCCGTCCATTACCCCTACGTCCCGACCCCGACGGCGGACGGCATGGTCATGACCTTCGCGAACGGCGTGAAGATGATCCAGAAACAGGAAGGGTGGCGCGGCACCTGCGGCGTCCGCTATGTCGGCAGCGAGGGCTGGTGCTCTTGCGCCGACGGTTACGCGCGGCCGGAGGTTTCCAATCCCGCGATGCTGGCCGACTACAACAAGATCCTCCAGGACTACCTCACGCGCACGGGACACATGGTCGGCACGATGCAAGACTTCTTCAAGTGCATCAAGAACCGCACCGTCACCGTGGCGAACCCCAACCTCATGCATCGTTCCATGAGCACCGTGCATTGCGCCAATATCGCCCAATGGCTGAAACGCGATCTCACATGGGATCCCGTCAAAGAGGAGTTCGTCAACGACGAGCAGGCCAACCGCTTCCGTTCCCGCGCCGCCCGCGAAGGCTGGCAGATCGTGTAACGGGGCACGCCTCGACAGAATCGATGGAATCGGTCAACTCGATTCAGTCGATTCTTTCGACTCTCTTGAAACCTTTAAAGAACAGAAAACCACCATGAAAACAATCTTCTTTTCCGTCGCCCTTTTCGCCGCCGCGCTCTGCGCCCGCGCCGAGATTCCCGCCGCCGACCTTCTGAACGAAGGGAAGCTGATGGAGGTGCTGCAGAAAGCGGACACCTCCGACAACGACAAGGTCACCGCCTGCCAGAACCTCGGCTGGTGCGGGACCGAGTCGGCCGTCGCCCCCCTCTCCGCGCTCCTCGCGAACGAGAAGCCGGTGCTCCGCCATGCCGCGCGCTACGGGCTGGAAATGATCCCCGATCCGGCGGTCGAAGCCGCACTCTGCGAGGCGGCGGGGCGGCTCAACGGTCCGGCGCTCGCCGGCGTGCTCCAGTCCCTGGGCAACCTCAAGCCGACCCAGACCCGCCGGAGCTGGTGGGCGGCGCTGACGGGCGGCAGCGGCTATGCGCGCCCCGTCGCCATCCTGAGCGGGAAAATGTCTGACGGCGACAAGTCGGTCGCGGCAGCAGCCGTGCAATCGCTCGGCAAGCTCGCCACGCCTGAAGCGATGGCCGCGCTCAAGACCGGCCTCGGCAAATGCCCTTGCGTGCCGGCGGCCTATCTGAACGGCGCGGGAAAAGCCGCGTGCGCCGCCCCCGAAAAGGCTGCGGCCTATTACGCCGACATCCGCAACACGAAGGAAAACGTCTGCCCGAGCATCCGCCTGGCCGCTCTGCGCGGTGAGATTGTCACGTCGGCCAAAGCCGGCATGCCGCTCTGGGAAGAAGCCCTCGCGAGCGCCGACACCGACACCGTGAACGCCGCCCTGCGCGCCGTGCTGGACTTCCCGAAGTGCGACAAGGCAACCGCCGCGTTCGCCGCCGGGCTCGCCAAGGTGCCGGCCGTCCAGACGCGCCTCGCCACCGTGCTGGGCCAGCGCGGCGACAAAGCCGCCGTCCCGGCGCTCGCAGCCCTCGCCAAAGGCGAAAATGCGGCCGCACCGGCCAGCAGCCTTGCCGCCGCCACCGCGCTCGCGGCGCTCAACGACCCGGCCGCCATTCCGCCGCTGCTGGCGCTCGCCAAGCACGCGGACGCCGCGGTCGCCGACGGCGCCAAGAACGAGATCATGGGCTTTGCGGGCAAGGCCGCGGATGACGCCGTGCTGTCCATGATGGCCGACGCCGACGCGGACACCCGTCTCGCCGGCATCGACATGGCGTTGCGCCGCCGCATGGCGGTCGCCGTGCCGTCCCTGGTGAAACTCACCGCCGATGCCGACGCCAAAATCCTCGAAGCCGCCGTCAAGGGCTTGGGCGAGCTCGGCACGGACAAAGAGATCCCGGCGCTGTTGGGCGTCATCGCAAAAACGCCCGAAAGCGAAACCGCGTCCCGCGCGCTCGCCGCCCTCTGCACGCGCTACGCGCGTCCCCGCGCCGGCAAGACCGTCATCAAAAGCGCGAGCTACGGCAACTTTGAGAACAATCTGACCAAGGACGTCGCCGCCAATGTCCAGAAGCTCGTAGACGCCGGCTCCATCACTATCCAGGCCTCGGGGCGCCTCTGCAAGTGGGACGGGTTCAGCGAGGACCCCGCGCCCGGCAAGCCCAAAACGCTCCGCATGGTCTACCTCTTCGACGGCGTCGAGAAAAGCGTCCAGGTGCGCGAGAACGACTCGGTGCATCTGAGCGGTGAGACCCTGTTGCCCGTCGCGATCGATCCGATCAAGGCCGCCTACGACGCCGCCAAGGGCGCCGAGAAGCTTGCCCTCTTCAAGGTGCTGACCTCGCTCTCGAACGACCAGGGGCTCGCCATCGCGCGCGCCGCCGCGGCGCAGGCCGCCGACGCCGCCCTGCGCGAAGCCGCCATCCGCGCGCTGGCCGAGTGGAAGACGCCGGAAGCGCTCGAGGATGCCGCCGCCTTCGCCCAGAGCGCGCCCACGGACCGGCTGAAAATCATCGCCCTCCGCGGCTTCGTGCGCCAGCTGGAGCTGAGCTTCACCATCCCGGTGGAAAAGCAGATCGCGCGTCTGGAGCAGGCGCAGGCCTGGGCCGCCCGTGACGAGGACAAAGCGTTCCTCGCGGCCGCCCTCAACGTCACCCGCCGCCAGATCGGCGAGCAAGGCTTCAAACCCATGTTCAACGGCCGCGACTTGAGCGAATGGAAGGGCGGCGACGGCTGGTGGCAAGTCAAGGACGGCATCCTCCAGGCGCAGAGCTCCGAGGAGAAACCGTGCAAGAAAAACAGCCACCTCATCTGGAAGGGCGGGCAGCCCGGCGATTTCGAGATGCGCGCGGAGTTCCGCCTGAGCCCCGGCGCCAATTCGGGCATTCAGCTCCGTTCCAAGGATCAGGAGTTCGGCGACAGCGGTTATCAGGCCGACATGAACGGCGGCGGCAATTACGTCGGCTTCCTGTATCACCCGAAGCAGCACCTGGTGGGCGAGCGCGGCGCGAAGGTCGTGATCGCCGCGGACGGCAAGAAGACCGTCACGCGTTTCGCCGACAGCAAAGAGCTTCAGGACAAAGTCTTCAAGGGTGACGACTGGAACGAATACACGGTCGTCTGCAAAGGCCCGGCCATCACGATCTTCGTCAACGGCATGAAGACCTGCGAACTCGAAGACTACCGGCCCGAGATGATGCCCAAGAGCGGCTTCATCACCCTGCAGATGCATGCGGGTCCGCCGATGAAGATCCAGTACCGCAACTTGCGCATCAAAGAGCTGAAATAGCGGAAATCATTGATTTCTGATCCTGAGAATCAGGCCGAAGGGACACGCCCCTTCGGCCGTTTGACTGGGAAGGGGATGTATGAAGACAAGCGTCAATCGCCGTTCGTTTCTGTGTGCCGCAGGCTCCGCCGCGGCGTTCACCATTTTGCCGCGCCGCCTGCTTGCGGGCAGCGGAGAAACGCCGCCCAGTGAAACCGTGCTTTTCGCGGCTGTCGGCGTCGGCGGACAGGGCCGCGGCGACCTCAAAGGGCTCGGCGAATGGGGCAAGGTCGTGGCGGTCGCGGACGTCGACCCGCGCAGCATCGCCGCCACCAAGCAGTTTCTGCCGGACGTGAAAACGTTCGAGGACTACCATGAGATGTACGACAAGGCCGGCAAGTCCTTTGACGCCGTGCTCGTCGCGACACCCGACCACTGGCACGCGCTGCCCACGGTCGAAGCCATGCAGCTCGGCAAGCACGTCTACACCGAGAAGCCCATCGCCCGCACGGTCTGGGAAATCCGCAAGATGATGGAGGCCGCGCGCAAATACAACGTCGTCACGCAGATGGGCAACCAGGGCCACTCTTTCGCCAGCCACCAGACCTTCAAATCGTGGGTCCGCAAAGGCCTGCTCGGCGAAATCCGCGAGGTCCACACCTGGACCACCATGCGCGTGATGGACTCCAAGAGCAAGATCCCCGAGCTGGCCAAACAAGAGAAGGCCCCCGACGGCCTCAACTGGGACCGCTGGATCGGCCCTTCCGAATACCTCCCCTACTCGCCCTACTTCACGCCCAACCGCTGGCGCGCCTGGACCCCCTTCGGCACCGGCAACCCCGGCGACTGGGGCTGCCACCTGCTCGACCCGATCTATGACGCGCTGAACCTGCGCAGCCCGAACCGCATCACCGCGGAGATCACGCCGGACTGGGACCCCGTGCGCGACCGGCTCGCCTTCCCGAACGCCTCGCGCATCCGCTACGAGTACGACTTGGCGAACGGCAAGACGATGACGATCCTGTGGCACGACGGCGAGTTCTGCAACGAGGTGCCGCGTCCGGCGGTGCTCGAAGCGGGCCGCGAGCTAGGCAACAAGATCATCCCCGGCCAGTGGAACGCGGGCGCCGTCGTTTACGGCAGCAAAAACACGCTGAAGTACGGCTCGCACGGCGCCGACTCCTGCCGCGTCATCCCCGAGACCGAGATGCGCAAGATGATCAAGGACATCAAGGAGGAGGAGAAGGCCAAGCCCAACTTCTGGATGACCAACATCGGCAGCCACTTCGAAGACTTCGTCACGGCCATCAAAATCGGGCGCAAGTCCAATAACCCCTTCGAAACCGCCGGCTTTGTCGCCGAAAACGCGGCGCTCGGCGCGATCGCGGTCCGCAATCCCAACGTCCGGCTGGAGTGGGACTGCGAGTCGCTGCGTTTCAAGAACTGCGACGCCGCGACCGCGATGGTCGAGCCGCACTACCGCAAGGGGTATGAGTTGAAGGTCTAGGGAGTCACGTCGGCCCCGTCGACGCCTGTCGATCCGAGTCGATCCCAGTCGGAGGAAATATGAAAGTTATCACATTCGCAATGGCGCTGGCGCTGCTGTGCACCGGCATGGCTCAGTCGGCAGAGGTCCAAAAGATCCTGTTTCTGGGCAACAGCATCACGCTGCACGGTCCGAACAAGGGCATCGGCTGGGACGGTAACTGGGGCATGGCCGCCAGCTCGCAGGACAAGGACTACGTGCATCTGGTGACCAAGGCCTTGGCTAAAAAGGACGGCTCAGCCCCGCAAACGATGGTGCGGAACATCGCGTCGTTCGAGCGGCAATACGGCACCTACGACGCTTCTGCGCTGGCTAAGGAGACGCGGGCGTTCGGTGCCGACCTGATCGTCGTGGCCATCGGCGAGAACGCGCCCGCTCTGACCAATGCGGCGTGCAAAGCCGAATTTGCCGAGAAAACGGCCGCATTGCTGAACCTCATCAAAGAAGGCTCCCAGCCGCTCATCGTCGTGCGCAGCTGCTTCTGGGCGAACGGGCCGAAGGACGAGGCGCTGGAAAAGGCGTGCCAAGAGATCGGCGGGACCTACCTTGACATCGGCAATCTCGGCAAGGATCAGAAGAACATGGCCCGTTCGGAGCGGGAGTTCAAGCATCAGGGTGTGGCAAATCATCCCGGCGACCGCGGCATGCAGGCGATCGCGGATGCGATCGTGGGCGCGGTGCGCCAGGCGAAGGGGAACGTCCTGTGACCCCGCGGTGGGTCGCGGCGTGGCTGGCCGTCGCTTGCGCGGGGTATGCGGTCGCCGCTGAGAACGCGCTGACGCTGGAATCCGCCAAAGTCCGCTTCTGCATTTCGTCGCAGAACGGGGCCTATTCGTTCACGGACAAGCGCACGGGCGTCGTGTGGGCCAGCAGTCCCCGGCAGGCGCGCCTCGGGACGGTCACCGTCGCGCAGGACAAAAGCGAGCGCGCCGTCGCGCTCGACCATTTCCAGTCGGCCTCCGCGCAGGGCGGCGCGCTGGTCTTCGCGCACGCGCTGGACGACGCGAGCGGCGCAACGCTCACGGTGCGCTTCGAGCTGCTGCCGGACGGCGAGACGCTGCAGATCTCGGCCTCGGGCGGCGGGACAGGCGTAAAGCGGTTGCGGCTTCTCGATGATGCGCTCGCGATCACCGACGCGGACAAAGGCGGCGCGCTCATCCCGGCGCGGCTAGGACTTTTCGTTCCCTCCGACAACGGCAAGGCGTTCCGGCACGACTTCCGCACGTCGGAGTACGAGGGCTGTCACGCCGAGATGGTCGGCCTGTTCAAGGCCGGTTCGGCGGCGCTGCTCTCGTGGCACGACGCGGACTCCGTCTATCAGCTCACGAGCGTGACGAACGCGTGCCCGGTGCCGGGAGCCAAACAGGTGCTGCTCTCCGGCATGGACTTGTCGCCTCACGAGACGGCGCTGCGGATCCGCCTGCTGGGGAATGCGACGTACGGCGGCGTGGCGCGGGCCTACCGCGAAGAGGCCGCGAAAAAAGGATATCTCGTCAAGACGGCCGACAAGGTCCGCGAAGGGCCGCGGCGCGAGCTGCTGTCCGGTGCCTCGAACGTGAAGCTGTGGACCTGCATGAACCGCCGCATGAACGAGGAGAGCACGGCGGAGGAGTCGGTGCGCGTCGAATGGACCTTCGACCAGGCGGCGCAGATCGCCGAGCATCTCAAAAAGGATTTGGCGCTCGACCGCGTGCTCTTCATCCTGGGCGGCTGGACCAGCGGCGGCTACGACTGCCGCCACCCGGACATCATGCCGGCCGCGCCCGAGTGCGGCGGCAACGCGGGGCTGGTCGACTGCGCGCGCCGCGTGGAAGGGCTCGGCTACACGCTCGGCCTGCACGACAACTATCAGGACATGTACCGCGACGCGCCGTCGTGGGGCGAGCAATGGCTCATGAAGGACCGCGAGGGCAAGGTGCGCAAAGGCGGACGCTGGCTGGGCGGCAGAGCCTACCTGACCTGTTCGCAGAAGGCCCTCGAGCTCGCCCGGCGCCCGCAGAATCTGCCCGAGGTCGCGCGCGTGGTCGGCCCCTGCGCCTATTTCATCGACACCACCTACGCCGTGGGGCTGCAAGAGTGCTTCGCGCCGGAGCATCCCCTGACGCGGGCCGATGATCTGCACTGGAAGGTCGAGCTCTCCAAGTTTGCCCGCAGCCAGTTCGGCATGTTCGGCTCCGAGTGCGGGCGCGAGTGGGCAATTCCCTGTTCCGACTTTTTCGAAGGGCTCTCCGGGGTAAGCGGCGGGCTCTATCACCACCCCGAGATCATGGACAAGCTTGGCGCGACGCAGGTGCCGGTCTTCGAGATGATCTACCACGACTGCATCCAGATCTACGGCAAATACGGCTACCGGCCGGAGAAGGCCAACGACTACGTGCTGAACCACCTGCTGGCGGGCCGGCCGCTGAACTACCACCAGTTCCCGCCCGGGCTCTATTGGCACAACACGGCGGGCGAGCCGACCTTCCATGCCCGGCCGGGCGTGGCGAAGTTTGAGGCGGTTGGGCCGCGCACGTTCCGCATCAGCCACCGGTGGCAGGTGGAGAAGGCGCTTCCGGGGGACTGGCATGCGATGGTTCACTTCACCACCCCCAACGGCCGCATCCTGTTCCAGGGCGATTACGCACCGCGTCCGGCGGCCTCTCAGTGGCAATCGGGCGAGGTGCTGGCGGGGCCGTTTGAAGTGACCGTGCCGTCGCAGATCAAGCCCGGCCCCGTTGACATCCGCGTGGGGCTCTTCAAGCCCAAGGAGGACCTGCGCGCCAAATTGGACGGAGCGGACGACGGCGAACGGCGCTATCTGGTCGGCCGCCTTCAGATCAAGCCGGACGGCATCGCCTTCGAAGAGGCGCCTCCGGCGCCGCAGGATACGTCAGAAGGGTACTTCATGCGCGCCGACAACGGCTGGGCCGAAGGGCTGCACCCGCTCGACCGCTTCATCAAGAACACGCACGAGGTGCTCTCCCCCCTCAACCGCCTCACGGCGCAGATGCCGCTCTCGGAATACGAGCTTCTGACGCCCGACGGCTCGGTGCGCCGCTCCGTGTTCGGAGACGGAACCATCGAGGCGGTGGCCAATTTCGGAACCTCTGACTATACGCTCCACACCAAGCGCTGGGGTGAAGTCGTGCTTCCCCCGAACGGGTTCCTCGCCCACGCGCCTGGGTTCCTTGCCTTTTCGGCCAAGCGGTTCCACGGTCGCACTTACGACCGCGTGCCGCTGTTCACGTTCCAAAGCCTGGACGGCAAAACACTGGAACGCTCGCGGCAGGTGCGCGTCTACCACGGCTTCGGCGACCCCGCGCTGGCTTGGGAGGGCCAGACGGTGGAGGTCAAACGCGAGATGGTCCTGAAAACAAGTTGGATCGGGGCGTTGCTCAGACGCTGAAGCCGCGTTGGTGTCCCGGCTTTAGCCGGCCGAGTGGCAAGGCGGTACACCCACGCTTGCGGTCTAACCGTCGTTAGTGTGCCGAGTTTTCGGGAGGGCCGGGTGCACCCCGGCCGTGGCGAGGGGAGTATTCGCAACAAGTGATCGGAGAGAATATGAAACAAGCCGGATTGATTCTTTGGACATGCATCTTTGCGTTGACGGGCACCTTGGATGTTTGCGCGCAAGTTCAGCCGCGCCTGAAGCTCGGCGCCTACTATTTCGCGGGCTGGTCGGGCAAGTGCCCGTACGACGACGGCTCGGTGTCGAACGCGTGGGCGAAAGGGATGCCGACGCACTTCACAAAGAAGCTGGCGACCGAGTACGCGGGACGCACGCCGGTGTGGGGCTGGCGCGACGACACGCCCGCGCTGATGGAACGGCAGATCGCGCTCGCCGCGGACAACGGCATCGCCTACTTCTCCTTCTGCTGGTACTGGCACGACAACAAGAAGCCGCTCAACGCCAAGGCCATCGAGGAGGATTCCAAGCATCTGCCGATGAACCTGTTCATGCGGGCGAAGAACAACAGCCGCATGGAGTACTGCCTGCTGGTGGCCAACCACGGCGGCGCAGAGATTGTGGGCACGGCCGCCTGGAAACAGGCCGCGGACTTCTGGATCGCGAATTACTTCAAGCACCCGCGCTACTTGCGCGCCGAAGGCAAGCCGGTGGTCATGATCTTCCTGCCGAAAGGCGCCGACAAGGCCGGGCTGGACTACCTGCAAGCGGCCGCCAAGAAGGCGGGATTCCCCGGTGTCTGGGTTGCCGGCTGCGGCAACGGCAAGCCAGAGGAAGGCTTTCAGATCCGCACCGCTTACAACACCAAGCCGAGCAAGGGCCTTGGCCTGGAGGAGATCTACCCGTACAAGTTGCTCGTCGACTGGAATGTTTCGGTGTGGAACAGCGCCGACCGTCCCGAGATGCCCTACATCCCGGTGGCCACGCAAGGCTGGGACCGCCGCCCGTGGGAAGCCAAGAACGGCGAAGGCCTGGGTAAAGGCTCAGGGGTCTCGCAGCATTTTTCGCGCGGCACGCCTGCGGAATTTGAGGCCTACTTGAAACGCATGGCCGACTGGATGGACGCGAATCCTAAACAGGCTACGCCCGACCGCCTCGGACTGATTTACGCGTGGAACGAGATCGGCGAAGGCGGCTGGATCGTGCCGTGCCGAGACGATCCCGAAGGAGCGTGGCTGAAGGCGATCCGGCGCGTTGTTTATGGCAAGTGACCGCGAAAACGAAACAAGGGGGATGCGATGAGGAATCGGAATTTGATGCTGGCCGGGCTTTGTTTGTGCGCGCTTGTTGCTGCCGTCGCGGAGGCACAGGACGGGGCGAAGCCGCGCCTGAAGCTCGGCGCCTACTATTTTGCGGGCTGGTCGGGCAAGTGCCCGTACGACGACGGCTCGGTGTCAAACGCGTGGGCGAAAGGGATGCCGACGCACTACACCAAGAAGCTGGCGACCGAATACGCGGGACGTACGCCGGTGTGGGGCTGGCGCGACGACACGACCGCGCTGATGGAACGGCAGATCGCGCTCGCCGCGGATAACGGCGTCGCCTATTTTTCCTTCTGCTGGTACTGGCACGACAACAAGAAGCCGATCAACGTGAAGGCCATTGAAGAGGATCCCAAGCATCTGCCGATGCGCCTGTTCATGGAGGCGAAGAACAACAGCCGCATGGAGTTCTCCCTGCTGGTGGCGAACCACGGCGGTTTCGAGATCGTGGGGCTGGACGCGTGGAAACAGGCAGCCGACTATTGGATCACGGTCTTCAAGCATCCGCGCTACCTGCGCTTGGACGGCAAGCCCGTGCTGGTGATCTTTTCGCCGGGCGGCGCGGACAAGGCGGGACTGGCCTATCTCCAAGAGGCGGCGAAGAAAGCGGGCTTCCCCGGCGTGGCGCTCGCGGGATGTGGCGGCGGAAAAGCCGAAGACGGCTATTCGATCCGGACGCACTACAACGTGACGCCGAAGGGGACGTGGGGAGGAAAATCCGAGCGGCACGCCTATCAGGAGCTGGTCGACGCCGATGCGCAGGCTTGGCAAACGGTGCCCGGCCAGGCCTTCATTCCGGTGGCGACGCAGGGCTGGGACCGGCGCCCGTGGGAAGCCAAGAACGGGGAGGGCTTCGGAAACGGCGCACCCGTGTCCTGGTATTTCGACAAAGGCACGCCGGAACAGTTCGGCGTCCTTCTGGAGCGTCTGGCGACATGGATGGAGGCGAATCCAGCGGCCGTGACAAAAGACCGCCTGGCCGTCATCTACGCGTGGAACGAGATCGGCGAGGGCGGGTGGCTAGTACCCTGCAAGGACGATCCGGACGGAGCCTATCTGAAAGCGATTCGCAAGGTCGTCTTCGCTGGCGGCCACAGGTAAACGATCGGAGTGGAAGTCGCCGAGCAGTCGGACCGCGTCATTGATTTGATGGAGGAGTCACATGCGCATTACCACGAGACGTGATTTTTTCAAAGCATCGGCGGTCGCAAGTGTTGCTGCGCTGGGGGCACGGGCCGCGGAGACGCCACACGCGCCGAAAATCGCCGGCTTTGACGAGACCGATGCGGGCAAGGTCAACAAAGCCGCGTGGGAACCGGTTTCCAGCCGCAAGGTCAAGGTCGGGATCGTCGGATATGGCGTCTGCCAGTTCGGCGCGCAGTTCGGGTTCCAGAACCATCCGAACGTGGAAGTCGTGGCGGCGAGCGACCTTTTTCCCGACCGCTGCGCGGCGCTTGCCAAACTGGTGGGAGCCAAGAAAACCTATGCCTCCTGTGAGGAAATGTACGAGAAGGACAGAGAAATCGAGGCGGTCTTCATTGCCACCGACGCGCCCAGCCATGCCGAGCTGTGCATCAAAGGGCTGCTGCGCGGCCTGCACGTCGCCTCGGCCGTGCCCGCCGTGTTCGGAGACAGCCAGCTGGAAATGGCCGACGCGTTGCTGGCGACGGTTAAGAAGACCGGGCGGATCTATGCGCTCTACGAAACCTCTTCCTTCCGTGCCGATTGCTTTGCGATGTGGCAGATCTACAAGGCCGGCGGCTTCGGCAAGCTCATCTACAGCGAAGGAGAGTATCACCACTATGTGCCGGCGAACCAGCCGATCGACTCGTATAAAGGGTGGCGGCGCGGCCTGCCGCCACAGTGGTATCCCACTCACGGAAACGCCTATTACACCTGCGTGACGGGCGGCTCTTTCACCTCGGTCTCCTGCCTGGGCATGCCCAGCCTTGACCCGATCCGCATGCCGGAGAACAACGCCTTCAAGAACCCCTTTGGCACAGAGATCGCCCTCTTCCGCACCAGCGAGGGCGGCATGGCGCGCATGGCCAAAAGCAGCGACATCCCCGGCGCCCATGGCGAGCGGGGCCGGGTCTACGGACAAAAAGGAAGTTTTGAGGAGCGCTACGTCGGACAGGCTGACGTCTCAAAAATTGTCCAGGAAAAGCCGCCGCTGCCGCCCGGCATGTCGGCCGGCGGTCACGGCGGCTCCCACGGCTATCTGACGGACGATTTCATTACGGCCATCCTGCTCAACCGGAAGCCCCGCGTGGATGTGGCCTGCGCCCTCAACACCACCGTCGCGGGCATCATCGCCCATCGCTCGGCGATGCGGGACGGCGAGACGCTCAAAATCCCGCAGTATGCGTGGTAGACGCCTGGCCGCCGCGCCGTTGACAGAACAGAACCGTAATCGGTTGGCGGCAGGGCGTTTGGCAGGTGGGCGCGAGGGGAAGTGGAAGAAGGGGGATAATGGACCCTGTTGGTGTACCGGCTTTAGCCGGCTGGTGCGGACCGGGCCGACTGAAGTCGGTACACCGGCCTGTACCGCCCCGTTTCCGCCATTTCTCGCGTTCGTCTGCCGTACCCCGGCCACCACGATTACAACAGAACCTGCTCGCCTCCGGCTTCATTTGGCCTCGCGACGGAAGCTGGCGCGAAAGGCGGTCGGCGTGACGTGGAATGTTTTTCGGAACCAGAGCCCCAGGTGGCTCGGATCGTAAAACCCGCAAGCAAGCGCGATTTCGCTCACGGTCATTTTCGTATTGCGGAGAAGAGAGCGCGCCCGGTTCAGCTTGAGGCGCTGGATCTCGTCGCAGATGGTCCGCCCCAGTGATTTACGCGCCTTCATTTCGAGCAGCCGGCGCGAGATGTTCAGATGGCGGGCGACGTCCGCCACCGTGAGCGACGCGCCCAGGCTTCCCTGGATGAAAGCCATTGCCTTGGCCAGCAAGGGATCGGAGATGCAGGACGTGTCGGACGAGCGGCGCGTGACCACGCGGGACAGGCAGAGCGACAGGACGCAGGGGCGCCGAGAATCGCCGCGGGCATTCATCCGCTCGTCGAGCAGTTTCGCGCAGTCGTAGCCGGTGTTCTCGCCATCCAGCTCGATGCTGGATAGCGACGGGGTGGTTGTTTCGCAGAAAATCTCGTCGTTCCCGACGCCGAGCACGGCGACCTCATGCGGGACGGAGATGCCCGCATCCATGCAGATGTCGAGAATCTGACGCGCCCGCTGGTCACGCGCGGTCATGATGGCCACAGGCTTGGGCAGCCGCTTGAGCCAGGAGAGAAGCCGCTTCCCCTCCAGCCCGTAGTCGTCGCGTTCCTTCGGCGGCAGCACGGGATAAACCTCGCAGTCGAAACCCTGTTCCGCGATGCGGCCCGCAAAGCCCTTTGCGCGGTCGCAAGACCACGGCTTGTTCTTCGCGTCGCCGACAAACGCGAAGTGGGCATACTGCCGGTCAATGAAATAGTCGGCGCCCGAGCGGCCGATGGCGACGTGGTCGCGGACTGCGCAGCAGTGTTGCGCCAGCGGACTTTTCGCGCCCATCAGATGGCGCGGAGGATTGATGAAGACCACCGGCACGTCCGCAGAGAGCACCGCGTCGACATGCGCCTTGGTATCGGTGAACGCGATGGCGCCCGTGCATCCCCACTCCTTGGTCCGGCGGATCCCCTGCTCCTCGAAAAGGCCCGTGATCATGTGGAATTCCCAGGGGCCGTACTGGTGCGCATAGCGCAGGATGCCGTTCAGGATCTGGCGGTGGATGATGTTGGCGGTCGGGATCACGAGCAGCACGCGCGGCGGATGGCCGGATGCGGGCCGCGGGCGGCACCTCTTCTGTCCTTCATTTTTCATTTCGCAAATATCCTAACAATTTTGCGCAGCTGTCGCTAGCGGGTAAAGCCTGATTATGAAATGATGCGAAGGTGATATGACGCGCATCGCAACACGGAAAAGCAGGAGAGCATCGCATGGGAGAGGAACCAACCCTCAAAGCCGGACACGTCAGAGCAGCTTGGGCGGCGTTAACGCTGGCCTTGGCTTTGGCGCTGCCCGCCGCCGCAGAAAACGGCGAGGCCGTGAAGCATGCCCTGGTGCGCGTCACGAAAGTCGACGGACGGATCACGGAAAAAAGCCAGCCGCTTGAAGAAAAAGCGGACAACGTTTACCGCCTGAAGATTCCGATCAAGGACATCACACGCGACATCGACACCATCGATATCATTTCCGCCGACGCCACCGCTGTCAAAGGCGAGGCGGGCTACTTCGTCGTGTCGACCGGTTTGCTGGGGACGTTCCGCGAGGACAAGGGGCGACTCGAGGAGCGGCGGAACCCCATGCCGATTTTCGGGATGAAGACCCCTCGCGGCGCGTTTGTCGGGATCGTCACGGGGCTCAAGTATGAATTCAAGACTGTCGTTGACGTCACCCATGGCGTATATACGATCTTCCCGCGTTTCCTCATCAAAGAAATGGTTTTCGATCCCTACGAGGACCTCGTCGTCGACTTTCACGCCCTTGAAGGGAACGATGCCAATTACTCGGGCATGGCCCGCGCCTACCGCGCGTATCAGCTCGGCCGCGGCGAGGTGACGCCGCTGCGCGAACGGGTCAAAGGCAATCCGCAACTCGCCTATACAGCGGACACGCTGTTCATCCGCGTCAAGCACGGGGTGAAGAACAACAAGAACAAGGTTGAGCACCAAACGCCGACAAACGAGCCGCCTGTGGCGGTTTCCCACACGTTTGACGACTTCATGCGGATCATGAAGGATCTCAAGGCCCTGGGGATCGAGAAAGCCGAGATGTGCTCCGTGGGATGGAACAGCGGCGGATTCGACGGACGCTTCCCGACGCTCTTTCCCGCTGACCCCGCCTTCGGCGGCGAGGCCAAGCTGCGCGAGGCGATCGCCTGCGCGCACAGGCTGGGCTATCAGATCGTCTGCCACGTCTGCAACACCGACTTCTACACGGTGTCGGACCGGTACGACGAGGACGACATCGCCCGCCGTCCCGACGGCACGCTTCACCGTCACGGCATCCTCGCCGGCGGCAGGGCCTTCTTCCCGTGCTTCCAGCGGGTCAACGACGGCTATGTCGACGAGGACTACGCCGGCCTGGCCGCGCTCGGTTTCAAGGGCACCCACCACATCGACGTCACCTCGTGCATCGTCCCTTATCCGTGCTTCAACCCCATGCACCCGCTGAACCGCCAGCAGACCGCGGACCACATGAACCGGATCGGGCTGAAAGCCCGCCGCACCTTCGGCGGCTTCGGTTCCGAAGGGCCCTGCGACCACGTCGCCAACTCGCTCGACTTCGTCCTCTATGTCTCGGCCTATCCCAAATGGCTAGGCACGCCCAACCCGCTCATCGACCGCCTCATCCCCCTCTGGCAGATCGCCTACCACGGCATCATCCTCAGCAACCCCTTCTACGAGACGATCGACTACACCTTTGAAACGAAGGACAAGTGGGCCCCCTCCAACGAGCTCGGTAGCCGGGAGAAGCGGACACTGAAACTCGTTGAGTTCGGCGGCCGTCCAGTTTTCTATTTCAACAGCTACAAGAACCTAAAACCCATCAAAACGGCCTACGACGAATATCAGCCGCTGAAGCACCTGCAATACGAATTCATGGAGTCGCACGACGAGATCGCCAAAGACGTGTTTCTGACCACCTATTCCGACGGCAGCGAAACGCTTTGCAACTACTCGTCTGACGCGTTCGTTTATCGCGGAACAACGGTTACGCCCATGGGCTACGCGTTGATCAAGCCCTCTTTCCTGCATCGGATGTTCGGAATTCCCGGCATCTAGCCGTACCGGAGGACACACATGTCGATGATCATTCAAAAGGTTGTTGGAATCAGGGTTCTCTTGCTGGCGCTCATGGCGGCCACGCTTTCGGCGGCACAAGTCGCAGGCGCTAAGACCGTCACCCTGCGCATCAAGAAAACAAACGGTCAGGCCGAAGAGAAGATCCAAGCGCTCGAAACAGTCGGCCCGAGTACCTACCGCCTCAAGATCGCGATGAGGGATATCTCGAACGACATCGACACCATCGACGCCGTCCTCGACACCGCCACCGCCAAAAAAGGCGAGGAAGGCTACTTCGTCGTGTCGACCGGGGTGTTGGGAACATTCCATGAAGAAACAGGCCTGCTTGAAGAGCGGCGGAATCCCCTGCCGATTTTCGGCATGAAGAACCCCCGCGGCACCTTTGTCGGAATCGTCAAGGGGCTCAAGTATGAATTCAAGACCGTCGTCGACGTCACCCATGGCGTATACACGATTTTTCCGCGCTTCCTCATCAAGGAGATGGCTTTTTCGCCGTATGAAGATCTGGTCGTCGATTTCAGCCTGCTGGAGGGCGCAGACGCCAACTATTCCGGCATGGCGCGCGCTTACCGCGCCTATCAGCTCGGCCGCGGCGAGGTGCGTCCGCTGCGCGAACGGGTCAAAGGCAATCCCCAACTCGCCTATACGGCGGATACGATGTTCGTGCGCGTTTCGCACGGCTCCAAGTCCAACAAAGCCAAGATCGAGAATCAGACGCCGACGAACGAGCCGCCAATCAACGTGTCCCACACGTTTGACGACCTCATCCGCATCATGAAGGGGCTCAAGGCCCTGGGCGTGGAGAAGGTCGAGATGTGCTCCGTGGGCTGGAATGTCCGCGGACACGACGGGCGCTATCCGACGCTGTTTCCCGTCGAGCCCGCCTTCGGCGGCGAGGCCAAGCTGCGCGAAGCGATCGACTGTGCGCATGGTCTGGGCTATCAGATCGTCTGCCACTGCAACAATACGGATTTCTACACGATCTCCGACCGCTACAACGAAGGCGACGTCGCCAAGCGGCCCGACGGCACCGTGCTGAAGGGCGGGCTTTGGGCCGGCGGCCGCGCGCACTCCTCCTGCTTCCAGCGCGTGTGTGACGCTTATGTCGACGAGGACTACCGGCGGCTTTCGGCGCTGGGCTTCAAAGGCACGTTCCATATCGACGTGACCTCCTGCATCACGCCGTATCCGTGTTTCGATCCGAAGCATCCGCTGAACCGCCAGCAGACCGCGGACTACATGAACCGGATCGGCGAGAAGGCCCGCCGGACGTTCGGCGGGTTCGGCTCCGAGGGCCCTTGCGACCACGTCGCCAAGTCGTTTGACTATGCGCTTTACATCACGGCGTATCCGCAGTTTCTGGGCCGCCCGACGCCCCTGATGGACCGCCTCGTCCCGCTCTGGCAAATCGCCTATCACGGCATCATTCTCAGCAACCCCTATTACGCCACGATCGACTACACCTTCCCGAACGCGCCGAGCAACCGGCGCTCCCCCGCGTTAGACCAGGCCGCGCGCCGGCTCAAGGTCTACGAGTTCGGCGGCCGCCCGACCTTCTATTACAGCCCGTACAAGGATCTGGCGCCCATCAAGCAGGCCTACGACGAATACCAGCCGATGAAGTATCTGCAATACGAGTTCATGGATGATCACGACGAGATCGCAAAAGACGTGTTTCTCACAAGATACTCCGACGGGAGCGAGGTTGTTGCAAACTATTCGAACAAGGACTTCTCTCACAAGGGGCGTGTTGTGAAATCCATGGACTACCAACTGATCAAGCCGGCCTTATTGAGTCGCGCGTTGCGGTTTGTCGGCCTTTGAGCCGGGAAAAGAAAGGATGCAAGACATGAAACGTTTTTGGCTGACACTGGCCTGTTGCGCCTGTACGTACGAGGTCATCGCCGCGCAGGTGGAGCTGATCTACACCTTCACGGACAAGACGGTGGAAAAAAAGACGCTCGCGCTTGAGCCCGATGCAACGGGCGTCGTTAACGTCGTCCTTAAACGGGACGCGCTTCCGTCCCGGCTCGCCACGGTCGAGGTCCTCCCCGACTTCGCCTCGGCCAAAACAGGCGAAGCGGGCTATTTCGTCATGCCTAACGGCGAACTCGGCACCTTTCACGAAAAAAACGGCGAGCGGACCGCGCGGAACTACATGCCCATGCCCGTGTTCGGCATGAAAAACCCGCGCGCCACCTTTGCCGCGATCGTCACCGGCACGCCCTACGATTTCACGTTGGTGACGCGGGCCAAAGAGGGCCGCTACACGATCGCCCCGCGTTTCGAACTGGGGGGACAACCGGCCTACGATGACATCGCCATCGCCTACCACCTGCTGAGCGGCGACCGCGCCGACTATTCCGGCATGGCCAAGGTCTACCGGGACTATCAGCTCGCCCGCAAAGCGTGCGTGCCGCTGAAGGAACGCATCAAGACCCGGCCGGAACTCGCCTACGCCGCGAAGAGCATCGAGGTCCGTATCCGCCAAGGCTGGAAACCGATGCCGACCAGCGTGACCAATCAAACGCACGCCACAGAGCCGCCGATGAAAGTGGCCGTCACCTTCGACCGCGTCGGCGACATCCTGGACGAGTTCAAGCGTCAAGGCATCGGGCACGCGGAAATCTGCCTCGTGGGCTGGAACCAGAAGGGGCACGACGGACGTTTTCCCGAGCTCTTCCCGGTCGAAGAACAGCTGGGCGGAGAGGCCAAGCTGCGAAAGCTGATCAAGAAGGCGCAGGCCATGGGATTCCAGATCGTCTGCCACAACAACAGCTACGACGCGTATATGATCGCGGACACGTGGGATGCGGAATACATCATCAAAAAAGCAGACGGCGCGCTTTCGACCCACGCCGTTTACAGCGGCGGGCGGATGTACGATATCTGCCCGCAACGGTCTTTCGAGCGCTTCGCGCAGAAAGAGCTGCGAGCCATCGCGGACCTCGGCTTCCGCGGGCTCCACTACAACGACGTGCTGACCGTGGTCCAGCCGCGCGCCTGCTACGACCCGCGCCATCCGCTCAACAAAAACCAGGGCGCCGCCTGGGTGGGCAAGATCATGGGCGAGGCGCAGACGGTGATGGGCGGCAGCGCCTCCGAGGGCGGACACGACTTCTGCTGCGGGCAGCTGGATTACGCCCTCTATGCCTCCATCGTCCCCCCCAAGCCGCACCCCATGGTGGACCGTTTTGTACCCTTCTGGCAGCTGGTCTACCACGGCATCATCCTGAACAATCCTTTCCCGCCGACCTGCAACTATACGATCAAAGATGCCGCCACGCGGCTGACGCTGACCGAGTTCGGCGGACGGCCATTCTTCTACTTCTACTCCAACTACCGCGACAACAAAGACGCCTGGATGGGAAAAGAGGATCTGACCTGTGGCGACAAGCGCGAGTTGCGGGCAAGCGTCGCCAAAATCAAGGAGGGGTACGACGAGTTCGACGCGCTTTGCCATCTGCAGACCGAGTTCATGGAGCGGCACGAGGCGGTCGCCAAGGACGTCTATCGCACGGCCTTTTCAAACGGCGCGGAAATCATCTCGAATTTCAGCCAGGAGGCGTTTTCGTACAAGGGCCAGACGGTCGAGCCGCTGAAGTTCGTCCTCGTGGAGCAAGCCGAATCCGCTGGCAAATGACGCCCGGCCGGAATCGCCGCCGGCGGCCCGACAGACAGGAAGCGCAAAATGACATCCCTCCTCATCAAACGAATCACCAACGACAAACCGCATTCGATCGCCGAGGTTGGCGCGGCGCTTGAAGCGGAAGCGCCGGAAACACCGGTTGCCTGCCTGAACTGGCCCCAACACCCCTATTGCCCGAAGGTCAGTTTCAGAATCGGACACATCCAGGCCGAGCTCTGGCTGAAATTCTATGTGGAAGAGGAGCGGATCCGCGCGCTGGAGACGCGCGTCCACGGCGAGGTGTACAAAGACAGCGCCGTCGAATTCTTCCTCTCGTTCGACAAGAAGAACTATTACAACTTCGAATGCAACTGCATCGGCACGCCGCACCTCGCGTATGGCCCAAGCCGGGAGAACCGGACCTTCATTCCCCTTCCGCTGATGGGGCAGCTCACCACCCTGCCTTCCCTAGGCAAGCAGCCCTTCGCGGAAAAGCCGGGCGGATTCAAATGGACGCTCACGGCCCGCATCCCGGTGACCTGCTTCACGTTCCACACCCTCACATCGCTCAGCGGCGTGCAGGCGACCGCCAATTTCTACAAAGTGGGCAGCGGACTCACCGTCCCCCACTACGTCACGTGGAGCCCGGTCCGGACGCCCAAGCCCAGTTACCATTGCCCGGAATTCTTCGGCGACATCCGCTTCGAGTAAGCGCCGGTTGCGCATTTATCCCAACAATTTTGCGCGGTTATCGCTGGTTCAGAGTTGAGGGTTTTGAAACGATATCCGCGACGGCTCAAGACTGGGAACAGGCCGCGAGGCCGGCTCGCACGCACAGCAAGGAAACAAAATGACACTGCACCCGATCGACTGGATCATCATCGCCCTGTTTTTTGTCGTCCTGATCGTCATCGGACTCGTGACGTCCAAGCAGGCCGGGAAAAACTCCAAAGAGTTTTTCCTGTCCGGAAACTCGATGCCCTGGTGGATGCTGGGCATCTCCATGTGCGCCGCCACGACCTCCACCAACTCGGCCAACCTGTTCACGGAAATCATCCGCAAAAACGGCATGGCCGGCAACTGGGTCTGGTGGGCCTTCCTCCTGACCGGCATGCTGACGGTCTTCGTGTACGCGAAACTCTGGCACCGCACGGGCGCCAAGACGGACATCGAATTCTACGAACTGCGCTATAGCGGCAAAGCGGCCGCCATCCTGCGCGGATTCAGGGCCCTCTATCTGGGCGTCTTTTTCAACACGGTCATTACGGCGCTCGTCATCCTCGGCGCCATCAAAATCGGCGTCGTGATGTTTGACATCTCGCCGGTCAAGATCATCGTCCTCACGGCGGTGGTCACCGTGATCTACAGCGCCCTGGGCGGCATGCGCGGCATCGTGATCGCGGATTTCTTCCAGTTCGCCATCGTCCTGATCGGCGCGGTTCTCGCGGCGGTCGTCGCCGTCAGGCTCCCGCAGGTGAACGGGCTCGCCAATCTGTTCTCCCATCCGGACGTTGTCGGCAAGCTCAAGTTCTTCCCGGACTTTTCGAACACCGATCTGCTGATGTCCGTATTTATCATCCCGATCGCCGTGCAATGGTGGAACGTCTGGTATCCCGGATCGGAACCCGGCGGCGGCGGTTATATCGCGCAGCGCATGTTGTCGGCCAAAAATGAAAAACACTCCGTGGGCGCGTCCCTGATGTTCAACGCCATCCATTACGGGCTGAGGCCGTGGCCCTGGTACATCGTCGCCCTGTGTTCACTGCTGGTGTATCCCGACCTCGGTTCGCTGCGGGCGGCCTTCCCCAACGTGGACCCCAAGGTGATGGGCGACGATCTGGCCTACCCGGCCATGATGACCTTCCTGCCCGCCGGCGTGATGGGCATTGTCGTGGCGTCGCTTCTGGGCGCGCTGCTCTCGACGCTGGCCGCCCACCTGAACTGGGGCTCGTCGTATTTCGTCAACGATTTCTACAAGCGCTTCGTCAACCCGAAGGCCACGGAAAAGCAGCTGGTCCTCACCGGGCGCATCGCCACGCTGGTGCTCATGGTCCTCGCCTGCGCGCTCGCGCCATTCCTGGAGAGCGCCAAGACGGCCTTTGACCTGGTCCTGCAGATAGGCGCGGGCACCGGGCTTCTGTTCCTGCTGCGCTGGTTCTGGTGGCGGATCAACGCCTTCAGCGAGATCACGGCCATGGTCGTTTCCTTCCTGGTCGCCGTTTTCTTCCAGCTGATCTACCCGCACCTGGGCGGGCCGGAGTTTGCCCAGTGGCAGAAACTGATCATCGGCATTGTCATCACGACCGCCGCCTGGGTCTCCGTCACGCTGGTCACGCGCCCGACCGATGACGCGACCCTCTTCCGTTTCTGCACGCTGATCCGTGCGGGCGGGCCGGGGTGGAAAACGATCGAGAAACGCGCCGAGGCGCAGGGCACGCCGATCGCCAAGGCCGGCGAGAAATGGGAGGTGCCAGCCGGCCTCCTGTGCATGACGCTGGCCTGCCTGGCCGTGCTTGCCGCGATGTTCGGGATCGGCGCGTGCTTCTATGCCTGCGCGCTGAGGGCCGCAGGCCTGTTTGCCGTGGCCATCGGCGCGACGGCGCTGCTGTTCAAGATCCTGGCCCGAGTGTATGCGAATAAGGAATAAGCGATGAATGCGAAAGAAGTCAAAGAACATGCGAAGCGGCTCGGCGCCGACCTCGTCGGTATTGCGCCGATGAGCCGTTTCGAGGGCTGTCCCAAGCAGAATGACGCGCGCTATATCTTTCCCGGCGCGAAATCGATGATCGTGCTCGGGTTCCGCATCGCGCGCGGCACGCTGCGCGGCATCGAAGAGGGAACCCTGTTCAGCACCTATCCCTCGATGGGCTACGCCGCGCTCAACCAGGTGTACGGCCCCATGGTGCTGTGGAACCTCACCCGCCTGCTCGAAGACGAGGGCTACGAGACCATCCCGATGCTCAACGCCAACGGCGGCGAGGCCATCAATCCGGTGACAGGCAAATTCCGCAAGGGCTGGAGCCGCCCCGTCGCGGACGGGAAGCCCTATCCCGATGTTCTGGTCCATTTCCGCTTGGCCGCCTACATGGCAGGGCTGGGCGAGATCGGCTGGAGCAAGGTCTTTCTGACCCCGGAGTTCGGGCCGCGCCAGCGCTTCGCCATCCTGCTGACGGACGCCGAACTGGAGCCCGACCCGATCTACGAGGGAAAAATCTGCGACCGCTGCAAGCTGTGCGTGAAGAACTGCCACGGCAACGCCCTCAGCATGAACGAATCCGTCAAGGTCACCGTCGCCGGGCACGAGATCGAATGGAACAAGCTCAATCCGCTGGCCTGCGAAAAAGGCATCCAAGGCGGAACCAACAGAGAGCTGAACCCGTTCGAGGAAGAGTACCCCAGAATGTACGGCTACGGACGCGCCATCGAGGGCGCCTGCGGCTGCATCCGCGCCTGCATGGTTCACCTCGAAGAGCGGAAGAAAATCAAGAACCTGTTCAAGAACAAATTCAGAAGCGGCCCGCAGTGGGAAATCGACCGCTCCAAGCCGTATGAACTCACGTCAGAAGTGGCCGAATACTACGAGAAGCGCGGCATGGTCGAGGATTCCGAAGCGTATATCACGTACAACAAGCGCGATAACTACGGGACGGACAAGGCTAAGGAGAAGGTCAACCCGCTGATCGACTGAACGCTCAACGTCCAACGTTTAACGCTCAACGCTCAAGTTGAAACCCTGGAGAGGAAGATGAAACAGAACGCGTTGCTGTGCGTCGCGATTCTAGGCGCGGTCGTCATGCTTGGAGCGGAAGAGCCCAAACAGGGCAAGACGGAGGAGATTCTCGATCCGCTGACTTGCCGCTGGACGTTCGGCAACCATGAGCCGCTCTCCATGTACCGCCGCGCGGGCAGCAAGGTCACGGGGGGTGTTGAAGGCAGCGCCCTTTGGCTCGAAGATTGGCACCATTGGTTCGACAGCGAGGCATGCCCCTCGGTGATGCAGGAGCTCGGACTGAACTTCTGCCACTGCCGGTTCTACAAGGGCATGGGGTGGAACTTCGAGTCGCGCGATTTTCCGAACGTGAAGCGTTTCGTCGAAAACGCCCACCGCCACGGCGTCCGCGTGCTGGCTTACGTGCAGTTCTCCACGCTGTATTATGAAACGATGCTGGACGAGGTTCCTGACCTTGCCGATTGGGCGGCCGTCGACGAAAACGGGAAGAAACGCTTTTACAACAGCGCCTATTACCGTTGGTTGCCCTGCATCAACGCGCCGGGCTTTGAACCGTATCTGAAGAAGATGATCCGCATCGCGCTTACAGAAGGCGGCTTCGACGGCATCATGTTCGACAACGCCGACGCACAGGCTTGCTACTGCTCGCGCTGCGCGGCGTTGTTCCGCGAAGACCTCGCCAAAGAACCTGACCCTGAGCGGCGTTTCGGTCTCCCCACGGTCAAGCATGTGTTTCCCCCTCCGGCGCGAAAGCCGGAGTATGGCGAGCTTCAAGATCCGATCGCGCAGCAGTGGCTCCGCTTTCGCAGCGAGCGTCTGACGGCGCTGTACCGGCGCCTGTACCTTCATGCCAAAAGCTGCAAGCCGTCGGCCATCGTCAGCGCCAACGTCGCCAACATCCGGCGGGCGAATATGGCCGGGAGCACCGCGCTGAACACGCCTGATCTCGCCGACTGTTTCGACCTCTTCGTGTCGCAATCGGGCAATGCGCCCGGCGTCATCGACAGCTGTATCGTGAACCGGGTCCGCGAAATGAAGCTGGCGCAGGTCCTCCATGTGCCCATCTTGGCCCTCTGCGATGCAGATGCCGGGCTCTCGGAGGCGGCCGAGGCCCAATATTTTCTGCCGCTCATGGAGGATGCCGTTTTCGGCGGCATTCCCACAGACCGCACGGTCATGAAGCCGGATCGCAATATGGTGTCGCCCGAGCTTGTCGCGTTCCGCCGTCCGCTGCTCAAGCGGTTCAACAAGACCCTACGTGAAAACCACGAGAGTTTTGCCGCGCCGACATACGCGCCCCTGCACCTGCTCTATTCCCGTGAATCCATCATGTTCTCGGAAAAAGCGCACCAGGCCGTTCTCAGCGCAGAGGAGATCCTGCTGCGGAATCACCTGCCCTACGGGCTGCTGCCCACCGCCGCCGACAAACCCCTGAAAATACCCTCGGATTGCAGCGTCTTGCTGGTGTGCGATCAGCGCTGCCTCTCGGATGCGGAGGTCGAGGCCCTCGTGCAGTATGCAAAAGGCGGCGGGCGCCTAATCGTCACAGGTGAATCGGGCTCGTATGACCCATGGTACAGCCAACGGAAAGAAAACCCGTTGTTCAAACGGCTCGCCGGCTGCGGCACGGCCCGATGCAGGGCGCAAACCGACTCCGCTCCGATCAAAAGCGCAAGCTGGACCATTCGGGTGGGTGCGCCGGCAGATGGCGGCCGCCGCCTGCTGGAGGACATCAACACGCTATGGCAATCCGAGCTCAGCATTCAGGCGCCGGCCACCGTTTTGGCGGAAGTCAAGCGTAGCGCCAACACCTTCTATGTTCATTTGGTGAACTACGCCAAAGACCCGGTCGAGCAAGGCGCGCGAATCGAAATCAAGAGGAAGCGGGCAAATCGGGCCGGTTGCACGTTTGCCGCCCCGCTGGAAAACGGCCTGTCGACGCCGGTCGCCGCAAAAGCCTCCGGCGAGGACGCAGACACGTTTGAACTCCCCGCTTTTCGCGAGTATGGCTGGGTTCGGATAGACCTCTCGAGCGCCGAAAAATGAACGGGCGGGAAACGTTTTCAGGAAAGACGGACATGAAGTTTGCCATCGGCTATCAGCACGCGGAAGAGGGCGAGCCATTCTCGGCCATTGTGGCCGATTACCGTGACCGCATCGGTGAGGTCTACTTCCCGTGGGTCGGCCAGCCCTCCGGACGCCCGCTTCTGGGATACGGAACCGAAGCCACGCCTGACGATGTCCAGTTGACGCTGGAAAGTGAATTGAAGGCCTTCCGCCGCATGGGTGTCAAGCTCGACCTACTGCTCAACGCCAACTGCTATGGTGCGCGCGCGATCAGCGAGGAACTGGCCGACGAGGTCGCGTCGATCATCGAACACCTCGGCGCGCTGGGCTGCTGTCCCGAGATCGTCACGACGGCCTCGCCGATGATCGCACGCACCATCAAGAAACATTTTTCCGCCATCGAGGTCCGCGCCTCGGTCAACATGCGCATCGGATCGGTCCAAGCCATGGGTTACGTGCAGGATCTTTTTGACAGCTTCTATCTGCAGCGCGACCTGCAACGGAACATCGGCTACGTGCGAAAAGTCCGCGAATGGTGCGACCGGCACGGCAAGAAACTCTGCCTGCTCGCCAACAGCGGCTGTCTGCGCTTCTGTCCGGGCCAGACCTTCCACGACAACCTGATCGCCCACAGCGCGGAAGCCGAAGAGCAGGAGAACCTGCCGGACTGGAATCCGCATGTCTGCTGGAACCTCTACCGTGACCCTGAGAATTTTGTGGAGGTCCTGCGGTCCACGTGGATCCGGCCCGAAGACCTGCACCTCTACGAAGGCCTGATCGACACGGTCAAGCTCGCGACCCGCCAGCACGCGCATCCCCGCATGGTAATCGGCGCGTATGCCGCAGGCCGCTTCGGTGGCAACCTGCTCGACCTGCTGGAACCGGGCTTCGCCCCCGCCTTCGCGCCGCGCGTGGTCGACAATGCGGCGTTCCCCTCCGACTGGGCCGAGCACATCGGACGCTGCCCCGGCGACTGCGAGACCTGTTCCTATTGCCGCGAGGTGCTCGCGCAGGTGCTCAAAACAAGCCCCTGGCCCCTCACCTCTCCATCAGGGTTCTAACGTCAGCCTCCGCTACAGGAACATGATGAGGGTCCCTGGGTGCCCTCGCCTAAAACTGATCTCGAGGCGCGGGGGAAATCTTGCGGTGTTTTCCTTTGAGGACAGGTTGTCGCCCTGAGGCCCGTCAAACGTCCGGAAAAGCGCCAGCGAAAGAACACCGTCCGTATCGGCGCGGACGGCTCCAACACCGCACTTGGCATCTCTGCGCGCAGCCGGTTCTTGGGCCGTGAGGGCGGCTCAAGAGTCCGTGGACCGTTCGCGTATTTCATAACATGTATGCGCATTTATCACTGGTCGTAAAGCGCGGTTTTTGAAAGGATAGCGCCGTATCAAGCTGGGGTACCGCAGGCTTAGCGGTTTTTGATGCCTTAATATGGGGAATGGGTGAGAAAATGAAGCATCGTGCAAGGTGCGCGGTCTGCGCTTTTTGTTCCGGCCTGACATGGGGCACCTTGGTGCTGGCTGACACCGTGGCGGTCACGACGACCGACACGAACGGCGCTGCCAGGGTCAACGTCTATGCGCTTCAGGACGCCGGTTCCGGCGTGCTCAGGCTGACGATTCCGCTCAAGGACATCCGGTCCGACGCCAAATATCTGGATGTTCAGGCCGATTTCGCGACCGCGAAAAAGGGGGACGAGGGATACTTTGTCTTTCCGCGCGGGGTGTACGGCACCTACCGTCTCGACAGCGGTTCTTATTCGGACTTCGCGATGATCCCCGTTTACGGCATGAAGACGCCCTCCCGCACCTTTGTGGCGGTCGTGAACGGCATGAACTACGAGTATAAGGTGCGGCTGGAGATCACAAACGGGGTCTACACGCTTTCCCAGAGATACCTCATCGCCGAGATCGGTTGCGCGCCTTACGAGGACATCACGGTCGACTTCCACACGCTCACGGGCGACGACGCGAATTATTCGGGTATGGCGCGGACTTATCGGAGGCTCCAGCTTGAGCGCGGCGCGGCGCGCCCGATCAAAGACCGCATCGCGAGCGGCGAGTCGCCCCAGCTTGAATATCTTTGCGCATGCTTATGCACTTGACTAAGGTGGCCTCATGCGGGATCATTGACGCATGGGACGACCAGAATTTCCGAAGACGTTGCAGGAATTCCGGCAACAATTCTCTACCGACGCCGTCTGTCTGGAATATC